>Ga0055480_10000049_pt1 | contig 36553 bp, 34 predicted proteins | sample Muzzi_PWB_D2_FD_57935 | JGI IMG/M metagenome (GOLD analysis project Ga0055480, IMG submission 57935) | Wetland microbial communities from San Francisco Bay, California, USA, that impact long-term carbon sequestration - Muzzi_PWB_D2 | ecosystem: Environmental > Aquatic > Marine > Wetlands ... | reverse complement strand
TGATCCCCATGTAGTAAATCGAGAACCCGGCGTCGCGCCTCACGTCCTCGGAGGTGTAAAGCGTGCCTACCAGCGCGCTGACGTTGGGCTTGAGGAGCCCGGTGCCGATCGGGACGAGGAGGAGTCCTAGGTAGAAGGTGGCCAACCCGGGGATCGCCAGCGAGATGTGCCCCATCATGATGATGACACCGCCGACGAAGACGGCGCGGCGAAGGCCCAGCAGCCGGTCCGCCACCCAGCCACCCGGGAGGGCCAGCAGGTACACCAAGGCGACGTACGTGCCGTAGACCGCCCCCGCCTTGACCGTATCGAAGCCGAGCCCGCCGATCGCCACCGGCGCCGTCATGAACAGGATCAGGATCGCCCGCATGCCGTAGTAGCTGAAACGCTCCCACAGCTCGGTGAAGAACAAGGTGGAGAGGCCACGCGGATGCCCAAAGAAGGCGCGATCCCCGGACGCGGCCGCCGCCGGTTCCCCGCTGGAAGGACCCTGCTGAGTCATGGAGTCACCATGTGGTAGGAGTGATGGGGAAGGTGCCAAGCATGAGACGACCCCGGGGGCGAAGGAGGCACCGGAGCCGCGGCGCTCTCAGCCGTCCCGTCCCATCTTCCGCTTGAGGTGGGCGAGCTGAGCATCGACCGCTTGTTCCCGCGCCTGGCGGTCGAGATCGTGTCGCAAGAGCTCGTCGGCGACATCCGTCTCCGGTCGGGCCCCGCCCGCGGCCTGCAGATCGCGCCACGCGGCCTCGGCGCTGGCCGAGGTCCCCCCTTCGCCGATGCCGATCTTGGCGCGCCGCAGCCGGTCCATTAGGGTCGTCAGATCCTGCTCGGCCAGCACCAGCTCGTCGCGCTGGATCGCGACCTTCCGTTCCAGGAGGACGATCCGCTCGCGATGCCGGACCGCGAATTCCTCTGCCACCCGTACCGTCTCGGGATCCGGGACCTCCGCCGCCAGGCGGCCCCGCCGCTCGGCGTCTTCCAAGCGCTGCCGCTCGGTGGCGAGCGCCCGCTCCGTCTCCACCAGCCCTTCATGGAGCCGCCGCACGCCGACCTTGTACTCGATCACGGCATCGCGCAGGGCCCCCACGGCCTCCCGCGGTGCGGAGGCCGGCGTGGCACGGGCCAGGAGCTCCTCGAGTCGCTCGCGGAGGTTCTCGAACATACGGCTACGCGCCGACCCTCACGGCCGATGACCGCCCCCGCCGGCGCGGGGCTCCTCTTGAACGTCGTGCCGTCTTCCGTGGCCTCATGCGACCCTCCTCCGTCCTGGTCAGGGCGTGCGTATGTTAGGGATCGTCCGGAAGAGCGTCAAGCAAGCCGCCCGGACGACATGATTACTTTGAAGGGCATTGCGCCCGCCATTGGAGCCACCATGCGTGTTCATTACCTGGTCTACGGCGCCCTCGCTCTGGCCTCCTGCAACGGGGGACGCGCGGGACGCACCCCGTGTGGCATCGCCGCCCTGGCCGGCCCGACCCTCCTCCTGAACGAGTTTACTACCCCACAGCAGACCCTGTCCGTGCCGCCAGTACGCCTTCCCGAGCGGGTCGTGGCTCGAATCGCGGCGGGCCCCGCCTACCCTGCCCTGGTCGGGCGGGTGGACAGCGCCTGGGTCATCGGGGTGGAAGGCACGATCGCCGAGGCCGATATGCCCGGCTTTGGCGTCCTAGCCCTCGACCAATCGGCCAAGTCGCGGGGGGTCATGCTGTACCCCGGAGAGCCGATTTCCGGCGCCCCGGTCATCGGCCATGTCTCTATCGGAAGTCATCTCCTCCCCCTGATCGGCATCCAGGTCAACCCTCGGCGGTACGAGGACCCGGCGTGTCCCTTCTTCCCCGACTCGATCCTCCAATGATCCCGCTCATCGCCCTCTCCGGACGTGTCACCGGAGACGCGGACAAGGAACACGCCGGAGTGCACCTGCACTACGCCCTCGCCGTGCGTCGCGCCGGGGGAGTACCCATCATCCTCCCCCCCTCGATCGGGGCCGATCGCGCGGCCGAAGCGCTGGGCCCTTGCGGCGGGTTGATCCTGACGGGAGGAGAGGATGTGGAGCCGAGACTCTACGGCGAGGAACCGCATCCCAGGCTCGGCCGGCTGGCGCCCGAGCGCGACGCCTTCGAGGTGGCGCTCTTTCGTGTCGCCCGCGAACGCGGCCTCCCGATCCTGGCCATCTGCCGCGGGTTCCAACTCGTCAACGTCGTCCTCGGCGGTACCCTCTGGCAGCACCTCCCGGAGACCGGCTCGAATGTCCTTGACCACGACCGAGGACAGCGGTGGGCCGAGCGGACTCACCGCGTCCGAGTCCGGCCCGATACTCGGACTGCGGCCGCATTGGGCACAGTGGAGTTGCTGACCAATTCCTTCCACCATCAGGGCATCAAGGCGCTGGCGCCCGAGCTGGTCGGCTCCGCCGAGGCGGAGGACGGAGTACTCGAGGCCGCCGAGACCCCGCCCGGCGCTCCCTGGTTCGTCGGGGTCCAATGGCATCCCGAAAGCTTCTGGGAGGAGGAGGCCGGAGCCGATCTTGGGCTGTTTACCGCGTTGGTGTCGGAGTCGCGAAACGGGCAGGTTAGGCCGGCGGCTCCAGCGCCCGGGCGATTCTGAAGGCACTGTAGTGCTGCGGGAAGAGGACCCGGTCACTCAGTCGGTTCAGCGCCTGCCGCAGCTGGCGGAACCGGTCCGACGCGACGCGGAAGATCACTCCAAGGCCGAAGCGATCTGCGAGGACGTGGGAGGAGGCCAGGTCGTAGCCCTGCTGCCCCAACCGCTCGTAGTAGTCCACCGCGGGCCCGCCGCGCCGGAGCTGGCGGGCGGCGATATAATCGGGGAACATCCCGGCCAACCAGAGGGCGTAATTCCCCATGTGAGCCATGACCTTGAATTGTCGGTCGCCATGGCTCACGCTTAGATCCGCCAGGATGTCGACGAGATACTGATGCTTGTGGTCGTCGTTCCAGTCGACCCGCCAGGCCCGGTCCCGCCGACCGAAGGCCAGAAGGAGGGCCGCCAGATAGTCGGCCAGGTTCCGGTCGTCCGCCCCCGCGACTCGCAGGACGTGGCGCAGGGCTACATAATAGAAGAGGGCCTCGGAGGGGACGAGGACGGAGCGGACCGCAACCAGCCGCTCGAACAACTCCGGAGCGTCCAGCAGAACGTCGATGCCATCATCGGCCAACTGGCGTTCGAGCCGGACCCGTCGCGAGGCGGACCCGCGACTCAGCAGCAACAGGACCAACTGGCGGTCGGCCGGTGACAACCGGCCGCGCGTGTCAGCGAGGATCATGACCAAGCCTCCGTCATTGACAGCTCCCCGGCGAGAGTCTACGGACCTGTCCCTGCAGGATTTGCGCCGCCTCGCGGACCTGGGTAGGTCCCTGGCCGCGGACATGGGGCCGGACGCCGCCTTTGGGGCCGCCGGCCGGTGGCTGGAGGACGCCTTCCCAGGCGCCTCCGTGGCCGTGGGATACTACCGGGGAGACCGCCAGGAACTCAATCTCCTGCACACTCGGGGCGAGACCGCCGCCGCCTTCCTGCGGCGGATTGGGGCCCCTGGCCTCAAGGCCCAGCAATATGCCGACGATCCGGCATGGTGCGTGGTCGCGCCCCTGGTGGCCGGGGGTCGGACCCTCGGCGCCATGGCGGTGAGCCGCCTCGCAGACCGGTTCCGCGCGGTGGAGGGCGCGCTCCTCGACGCGGCGGCGGGAGTCATGGGCGCCGCTATCGGTCGGGCCGTGGCGGCGCAGCGGGCCTTGAATGCCCACCGCATCTGGAGCCAGACGGTGGACGCCCTCCCACTCCCCCTCTGCCGAATCGCGGCGAACGGCATGGTGTTGCGCGCCAACCTGGCGTTCTGCCGCTTGGTGGGAAAGCCGGTCATCGCGCTCCGGGGCCACCCACTCCTGGACGCGGTCCCGGTCGAGTGGCGCGACACCCTCGCGCCTCTCCTCGACGGCGGCGATAGCGATGTCCAGGTCACCGTGGGAACGTCTCTTCGTTCGTTGGTCGTCACCGGCTATCCGGTCGGCGACCCGGGCGCGCCGGAGACGGTGATCCTGTTCGACGATCAGACTGAGCGCCAGCGGCTCCAGGCCCAACTCATACAATCCGAAAAGATGTCGGCGATCGGGCAGCTTATCGCCGGCATCGCCCACGACCTGAACAACCCGCTTGCCTCGGTGGTCGGCTTTGCCGACTTCCTCATGGAGGCGGGCCCGCTTCCGGATCACATGCAGGAGCCGCTCAGCGTCATCCAGCAGGAAGCGGAGCGGGCGGCTAAGGTGGTCAAGAACCTCCTACGCTTTGCCCGGCGACACGAGGGTCAGCGCCGACCGACGGCGGTCCCCCGGCTCGTGCAAACGACCGCCGAGCTGCTCCGGAACGAGCTGTCCTCCCATCAGGTGACCCTCCGCATTCGCCTCGACGAGGACCTCCCGATCCTGAGCGTCGAGCCGAACCAAATTCAACAGGTGCTGGTGAATCTCCTCACGAATGCCCTCCAGGCGATTGCCTCCACCGGGCAGCCGGGCTCCATTACCGTCCGGGCGCGGCGGTGGACCGACGGCGTGGCGCTCGATGTCATCGATGACGGCCCCGGTGTCCCCCCTGAGACCGGCGCCCGGATCTTCGAGCCGTTCTATACCACCAAGCCCGAAGGGTCCGGCACCGGCTTGGGGCTCTCCATCAGCCAGGGGATCATCCGCGAGCATGGCGGACAGATCGTCCTCGGCAACCCGGCCTATGGGGCCTGGTTCACCATCGAGCTCCCCGGCGCCGCACCCGACGCCACCGATGACTCCCCACCCACCATCCACCCGCCGGCGGAGCCGCTCCGCGTCCTGGTCGTGGATGACGAACCCCACATCCTCCATTACATGAGCGCCACCCTGGAGGCGTGGGGACACGCCGTTCGGGTCGCGGGAGACGGCGAGTCGGCCCTGGCGCTGGCGACGGCGGAGCGGTTCGACCTGGTCATTTCGGATCTCCGGATGCCCACCATGAACGGGCGGGAGCTCTTCCAACGTCTCGTCGAACGGCAGCCCGCCCTCCGGGAGCGGATCGTCTTCACCACCGGCGACTCGATCCGCGATGACACCCTGGCCTTCCTGGAGCAGGAGGGTCGGCCCTGCCTCCACAAGCCCTTCAGCCTCGGCGAACTCCGCACCATCCTGGCAGCCACCGCGGTCGCGGCCCCGGACGCCCCGTAAGGCAGCCGGGCGGCGGGGACGGTGCACGCAGCTCGGCCACCGGTCTCAGCCGGCCAGGCGCCTGGGCCTCAGGATGTTCCGGCGCCTGCGTGTTCTCTGGGCCCATCATCGTACCGAAAGCCCTACCGGAGTCTCGTACCGTCCGCTGGCCATCCCTTGCAGCCGTGTCGTTGTCCCCATTGTGGGACAGGGGAGCCTTCCGGCCGCCGCGAATCGGGTATCTTTCACGCTGGCGTGGAACTTGAGGGCTGGTATCACCCGCACGTCGTTGGAATCGACTAACAGAGAGGACCCTGGACCACGATGATCTATCTGTGCATCCCCAGCCACAACGAGGCCTCGACAATCGGAGTCCTCCTGTGGAAGATCCGGAAGGTGTTCGCGGATTTTTCCCGGGAATACCAGATCGTGGTCATGGACGACGGTTCGACCGATGGAACGGCGGCGGTGCTGGAGCCATATCAGAAAGTGCTCCCGCTCACGGTGCTTCAGCAAAAGGGACGCCTGGGATACGGCAAGTCCGTCGAAGCCCTCCTGCGGTACGCGGTAGGGCGGACGGACCGCCCCAAACGGGATTGCGCCGTGCTCCTTCAAAGTGATTTCACTCATGATCCGTCGGCGATCCCCGACTTCCTCCGCCGGCTGGAGAGTGGCGCGGACCTAGTCGTCGGCGACGCCACCCTGGCGGAGGCCCCGCGAGCCTACCGTTTTCTCCGCCGATGGGGCCCACGACTGTTCCGACGGGCCGCCGCCGTGCCCGATGTGCGCGACCTGTTCAGCGGCTTTTTGGCTGTGCGGTTGGTGGCCGTGCGGAATCTGAGCCGAGACGTACCGGATGGCGTTCTCCTTCACCACGACGGGTGGGCCGCCGCGGCTGAGCTGTGCGGCCGGCTGGCTCGGTACGCTCGCCGGGTCGAGGCCGTGCCGATCGTGGAGCGCCACGACCTTCGGCAACGACCCAGCCGGATTCAGCCGTGGGCTCAGGTGCGCGCGCTGTGGCGGGCGAGCCGACAATTCACTATTCCTGACCCGCCGCCGCGGCCCCCGGCCCGGCCCCGTGGACGCCGGCGATCGCCGGCTGAGGTGACGCCATGAAAACCCTCATCCTGCTTGCTGGTCTCCAGACCGTGGCCACCGCACCGACGCCCCAGGCGGCCCCGCCACCACACGTGGACCGCCCCTTCCGAGTGGGCGAACAACTGAATTATGCCGTGAAGATGGGCATCCTTCGGCTGGGGAGCGGCCAGATGGAGGTTGCCGCGGTCGACACGCTCCGAGGCGTCGAGTCGTACCACTTCGTGTTCACGCTGGAGGGCGGCATTCCCGGCTACCGCATCGACGATCGGCTCGAGAGCTGGACCGGCACCGAGGACATGATCTCCCGGCGGTTCTACAAGGAAATCAAGGAGGGTGGCCGGGAGCGCTTCCAAACGTTCGAGATCTTTCCTGACTCGGGACATTATCGCCTGGTCGGGAGCGATCAGGTGGAGGCGACGCCGGCCCGGCCGTTGGACGACACGGCGTTCTTCTACTTCGTCCGGACAACGCCCCTCGAGGTCGGAAAGACGTACCGGTTCAATCGCTACTACCGGGACGACCGAAACCCGCTCACCATCCAGGTCAAGAAGCGGGAGACGATGGAGCTTCCGGACGGCTCCAAGGTCCCGTGCCTGGTGGTCCACCCGGAGATCGACGAGGAGGGCCTCATCGGGCGGAGGGCCAAGGCGGAGGTGTGGCTGACCGATGACGCTCGACGCATCCCGGTTCAGATACGGTCCAAGCTCCCCTTCGGGACGATTACCCTCCGGCTCGAGTCGATGAACCTCGGGGACCCGTCGGCTCCCTGAGAGCGCCGAAGCCTCCCGCCCCCCACGCCACGGACGCCCGGCGACGGCCGGGCGTCCGTGCGTTCGGGCCCTCTGCCGGCTCAAGAGGATCTTCAGCTCCTGCACGGTGAAGTCGAGCGCGTATCGCATCCCGACCACCTTGCGACCCGCGCGATACCACACCGTGAAGGTTGCATTGCACGACTCCCTGGGGCGGAGCTGGAACGATGGTCGGCCGACCGGCCGGTGAACCAGCCCCATCCGGACACGCTCTGATCGCGCGTCCGTGCCCGGCCCCAGGAGTAGCGATTCCCGACGTCGTCGACGATGCAGTTAGTACCGGAGGCATACCCCTGGGCGAGGGGCGCCCAGGTCAGATTGGTGAAGGTAACGGTCGCCTGGAGCATGTAGTCGTTGTAGGGCCCCTGCCCACTCTGCGTGAGCCGGACGACCTGAGCGGCGTACGGGCCGGCGTGGTTGCAGCGCGTGACTCCGCCGCAAACGGGTCAGACCGACCCGGGGGGAGCTGGTTCAGGAACGCCCGACAGGACATCGTGGCCCCGGCAGACTCCCTCGGCGACCACGGCCAGGCTCCGAAGTGCCGGGCCAAACTGGCCGACACCGCGGCGGCGCCGGGGAATGAGCCCGCATGGAGAGGCCCCCAACGCCAAACGCCCGGCCGCGGGGGGCCGGGCGTTGTGTGACCCGTCAGAGTGGCGCGCCTAGCTGGCCGGTTTACCTTTGATGATCTCGCGAACCCGGTCTGCCGTCGTCGGGCTGATCACCCGGAGAATCAGGTAGAACACGAAGCCCACGAAGGCAAACCAAAGCAGCGCCCAGAACAGGTTCATGGCCACGCCGAGCAGGCCGAAGGCCAGCCTGATCGCGAACACGGCCACAACGGCGAACACGGCGTAACCGACGATATTCCGGATCATGGACTGCGTCCTCCAGGTGCCAGGGTCTGCGCCGCAGTACGGAGGCACGTTTCAATTAGTTTCGTTCACATGCTAAGTGACTGAATTCAAAGACGTTATCATCATCGGCGGAGGCGCCATCGGCGCCGCCTGTGCCAGAGAGCTCGCGGACGCTGGCCGGTCGGTGACCGTCCTGGAGCGCGGGCCCGGCGCCGGGGAGGCGTGGTCCGCCTCGGCGGGGATGCTGGCGCCCCAGATCGAGGCGGCGGTGGAGGATCCGCTCTTCGAACTGGGGCTGGCGGGCCGAAACCGCTACGAGGAGCTGGCGCCGGTTTTGGCGGAGTTCACGGGGATCGACATCGGACTTTGGCTGGAGGGGATTGCGCACGTTGCTCATGACGAGCCGGGGGAGGATCACCTCCGGTCCCGAGTCGCGTGGCAACGGCAGCAGGGCCACGTGTGCGATTGGCTATCGGGCGACGAGGTCCGCGAGCGCTGGCCGTGGCTCGGCCCGACCCGGGGGGCGCTTTGGTCGCCCGAGGACGGCGCGCTCGACCCCGACCGCCTCGTGGAAGCGCTGCTAGCGGACGCGCGCGAGCACGGTGCGGAGGTAGTGCGAGACACGGCGGTCGCTGTGGAGAGCCAAGCATCCCGTCTCGACGCCGTCGTGGGGAAGAACGACCGGTACGCCGCCGACCAGATCATCGTCGCGGCCGGTGCCTGGAGCGGCCACATCGAGGGACTCCCCCGTCCAATTTCCGTGGCGCCGATTCGCGGACAGATGGCCGCCCTCCCCTGGCCGGCCGACGTGGAGCGGAGCATCGTCTATGGGCAGGATGGCTACATCCTGGCGCGCGGCGACGAGGCGATCATCGGCACCACGATGGAGTACGCCGGCTTCAACGCGGACGTGACCTCGGCGGGGCTGGCCCACGTGTTTGCCGGCGCGACCCGCCTCTGCCCGGCGCTCGCCACCGTGGAAGTGACTCGGACCTGGGCCGGCCTTCGCCCCGGCACGCCGGACGGCATTCCGATCGTCGGTCGCGAGCCGTCGGTCGACAACCTCTGGCTCGCCACCGGCCACGGCCGGAACGGGATTCTTCTCGCAGCCATCACCGGGCTCACGATTGCCCAGCTCATGGCGGGAGAGCCCACGACCATTGAGGACGTCGCCAAGCTGGATCCCGCCCGCTTCTGGCGCTGGTAGCCCCACACCTTTCATTAGCCGTGGACCCCACCGCGTCCCTGCGCCAGCCGGCCGGCGTGGCTACACTTGGAGGACCATGATCGAGCCCTCGCCCGCAGGACGCGTCCCCTCACAAGCGGCCCGCCACGACTCCGCTCCTCATCGGCGGACACGTCCCCGTTTGGGCCCATGCGCGGCCGCCGTTGCCAGCCTCGCTGTCGTGCTCCCCACCGCGGCCGTCGCCCAATCCGAGGCGGCGGTGGAGGCGGAGCGGGCGGCCTTCGTCGCCTGGATGGCGCAGGCCGCGATATCACCCGCCGGTGCGGTGGCGATGGCCCGGCTCAACGAAGGGGTGACGTTGGGGCCTGACTCGGCCGAAATCCCGCTCGCCGGCCTCCCCGGGGTGACGGTGCGCACACGCGGCCCGGGCATCCGGCTGGACAGCGCCGGGACGACGCGGCCGATCCCCCGCTACCGGCCGGTGGCCATGGGCCCCTATTCCTTCTATATCAGTGGCACCGGCGCCCGGGCGACCCTCATCGTGTACCATCCGGAGGCCAGCGCTCGCTCCGATCCACCGAGCTTCTATCGGTACCGGCCGCAGGACGTCCACACCGTGACGCTGGACCGGAGCGACGCCGGCCGCCGGGTGCCGATGCTCGCGCTCGATGGCCTCGAGGTCGAGGCCTTCACGGCCGGCACGGTCGTCGTCCCGGACGGCACCGGCCAGACGACGCTCGAGGTTCGGGTGGTGCCGAACCCGGCCAGTGAAGAGACGGAGCTGCAGATCTACTTCCGCGATGGGACGAGCGGCGCGGGGAGCTACCCGGCCGGTCGCTTCGTCTCCCTCACACCGCTCGGCGGCGACCGCTATCGCCTGGACTTCAACAGGGCGCGGAACCCATTCTGCGCATATAGCACGGTCTACCCATGCCCCGTGCCCTGGCCGGGAAACCGACTCCAGACGAACATCGTCGCCGGCGAACGGTACCACGGGGGTGATGCGATGCCCGCGGAGCAGTCGCCGTGATTGCCCTCGCGCTGCTACTCCTCTTCGGCGGCGGACCAGCCGACCCGATTGGTCCGTGGCGTGCCGTGGTGGATCTCGCAGGCGGACCCCTCCGCTTTGCAATCGAGATCCGCAGCGAGGCCGGCGGACTCACGGGGGAGGTGTGCAACGCGACCAGCTGTACCGCGATCACCGGCGTGACCGTGCTCGGGGATTCGCTCGACCTCGAGATCGGCGACTACGCTGCGACCATCTCCGCCGCGCTCCGGCGCGACTCCTTGATCGGGACGTATCACAACGTCGGAAACCGGGGGCCGCGTGTCATCCCTTTCCGGGCGGCACGGGGCCGGTGGCCCGTCGAACCCGTGCCGCCAATGCTCCCCGGCCGGTGGGACGCGGCGTTCGAGCGGCCGGACGGAACCACCAGCCCCCGCGTCCTGGAGTTCCGGGCCACCGACCACGGGCTCGAGGGGACCATTCTCTCGAACACTGGAGACTACGGGCTCTTTTGGGGACGTGCCGACCGGGACAGCTTCTCCCTCGGCCACTTTGACGGATCGTTCGTGTACATGCTGACCGGTCGGCTCGAGGGCGACACCCTCCGGGGCGTATTCCACGCCGGGCGGACGACGCAGACGCGTTGGACGGCGGTCCGCTCCTCCGGGGCCTCTCCGCTCCGGGATCCGACGACGCTCACCAGCACCGATACGAGTACCGCGTTCACGTTCGCGTTTCCGGATCTCGAGGGACACCTCGTCCGGAACGACGACCCCCGGTTTCGCGGGAAGGTCCTCCTGGTGGACATCTTCGGGACGTGGTGTCCCACCTGCCATGACGCCGCCCCGGCCCTGGTCCGGCTCTACCGCGAGTACCACGACCGGGGGCTGGAGATTGTGGGACTCGCCTATGAGGTCACGGGGGATACGGCGATCGACCGGGTCCAAGTTCGCCATTTCCGTGACAAATTCGGCATCCGGTATCCGCTCCTCCTGGCGGGTATCAACGTCACCGAGGAGACGGCCGCAACGCTCCCGCAGCTGGAGGGGTTCACCGCCTATCCGACCACCCTCTTCCTCGACCGGTCCGGGAAGGTCCGGCGGATCCAGGCTGGGTTCTTCGGGCCAGCCGCCGGAGCGCGGCACGCCCGGTTGCTGGCGGATTTCCGTCGCGAAATCGAGCGCCTCCTCGCCGAGCCGTAGGCCGGGACTGGGTTAACCAGTACCGCGTAGGCCGCGGCGGCTTCCGCCCTCACCGATCCCCCACTATCTTGCTGTGCCGACGATAGTTAGCATGGAGGAAAGTGGCGCGTGGCCCTACCGCTGGTGCAATTGACCCGGGTTCAACCCGGTACCTCCGAGTCCCTTCCCGTTCCCCCGACAGCGACCCCGGTCCGCAAGCCCGACTGGCTCAAGGTGCGGGCCCCGGGGGGACCGAGCTATGCGCGCATCAAGCGCCTGATGCGCGAACTCGACCTCCATACGGTGTGCGAGGAGGCGCGCTGCCCCAACATCGGAGAGTGTTGGGACCATAAGGCCGCCACCTTCATGATCCTGGGCGACGTGTGCACCCGGAACTGTGCCTATTGCGCCGTCGCACACGGGACGCCTGCCCCGTTCGACCCGGTGGAGGCGGAGCGCCTCGCCGAGGCGGTCGCCGAGATGGGCCTGGCCCACGTGGTCATCACGTCGGTAGATCGGGACGATCTTCCCAACGGCGGGGCCGAAGCCTTCGCCGGCTGCATCCGGGAGATCAAGCGTCGCCTGCCCGCGACGTCGGTCGAGGTGTTAATCCCGGACTTCAAGGGGTCCGAACGGGCGCTGAAGATCGTGATGGACGCCGGGCCGGACATCCTGAATCACAACCTGGAAACCGCCGAGCGGTTGTACCGGCTGGCACGCCCTGGGGGCCGCTATCGCCGGGCCCTGACCGTGTTGGCCAACGCCCGACGCCTCGGCGGCCCCGACGCCCTCACCAAGAGCGGGATCATTCTGGGGATGGGAGAGGAGTGGGACGAAATCCTGGTTTGCCTGGAGGACCTGCGACGGGTGGATGTCAATATCGTCACGCTGGGCCAGTACCTGCGCCCCTCGGGGAACCACCTGCCGGTCGCACGTTACTACACGCCAGACGACTTCGCGGAGCTGCGCCGCCTCGGGATGGCGATGGGCTTCGATCACGTGGAGGCCAGCCCCCTGACCCGTTCTTCCTATCATGCGTGGGAACAGGTCGACAAGGCGCGAGAGTCGAGACCCCGATGACGGCCAAACCCAAAGCCCCCCCCACCGACGACGCTGCCCGGCGCGATCCCAGCCATGGCGCGGAGGAGGCTCGGCGGGAGGCCAGCGCCGAGGAGTGCCGAGCCTGGCTCCGGCAGCTCCTCCTTCTCCGCCGCTTCGAAGAGAAGGCGGGAGAAGCGTACAGCATCGGGAAAATCGGCGGATTCTGCCACCTGTACATCGGCCAGGAGGCGGTGGCCGTGGGGACCATGGCCGCCCTCCGAGAGGACGATTACATCGTCACGTCGTACCGAGAGCATGGCCTGGCGTTGGCGCGGGGGGTGCCGGCCCGATCGGTCATGGCCGAGCTCTTCGGGAAGGCCGCCGGCTGTTCCCACGGGAAGGGCGGCTCGATGCATCTGTTCGACGCCGAGCGGAACTTCCTCGGCGGCCACGCGATCGTTGGCGGCCAGATTCCCCTGGGCACGGGGATGGCGTTTGCGGCCAAGTACCGCGGCACCGACCAGGTGTCGGTGAGTTACTTCGGAGAAGCGGCAGCCAATATCGGCTCGTTTCACGAGGCGCTCAACATGGCAGCCCTGTGGAAGCTCCCCGCGATTTACGTGCTGGAGAACAACGGCTACGGGATGGGGACGGCGATCGCCCGCGCTACGGCAACGATGGACCTGTTCCACCGAGCCTACTCCTACGACATGGACGCCGAGGCGGTGGACGGCCAGGACCTGTTTGCGGTCAAGGCCGCCATGATGCGGGCCGTCGCGCGGGCCCGCGAGGATTCGCGCCCGACGCTGCTCGAGATGCGCACCTACCGCTACGTCGGCCATTCGATGTCGGACGCGGCGCACGGGACGTACCGGACCAAGGAAGAAGTGGAGAAGTATCGGAAGCGGGATCCGATCGAGGTGGTGTCACAGCATATGCGGGACGAGGGGATGCTCGACGACGCCGCCAAGGATGCCCTCGACGAGGAGGTCAAAGCCGAGGTCCAGGACGCGCTCGACTTTGCCGATCAGGCGCCCGAACCGGAGCTCGAGGAGCTCTACACCGACGTCTACGCGGACCCCGCCTGATGGTCACCATGACCTATCGTGACGCGCTCAACGAGGCGCTCCGGGAAGAGATGCACCGGGACGAGACGGTGTTCCTGATGGGGGAGGAGGTCGGGGAGTACGACGGCGCCTACAAGGTCAGCCGCGGACTGCTGAAGGAGTTCGGGCCGATGCGGGTCGTGGACACGCCGATCGCAGAGCTCGGCTTCACAGGCCTCGGGGTGGGCGCGGCGATGGCTGGCCTTCGGCCAGTCATCGAAGTGATGACCTTCAATTTCGCCCTCCTGGCGATCGACCAGATCGTCAATTCCGCCGCCAAGATGCGCTACATGTCGGGCGGCCAGGTCGGCGTCCCGATGGTCATCCGTGGCCCCGGCGGCGCGGCGCTGCAACTCGCGGCCCAGCATTCACAGGCCTTCGAGTCGTGGTACGCACACATCCCCGGCCTCACGGTCGTAACCCCCGCCACTCCGGCCGACGCCAAGGGGCTCCTCAAGAGCGCTATCCGGAGTGACGACCCGGTCGTGTTCATGGAGGGGGAGATGCTCTACAACGCCAAGGGGGAGGTCCCCGAGGGCGAGCATGTGATCCCCCTGGGCCGCGCCGACAATAAGCGCGCCGGCGGGGACGTCACCATCGTGTGCCACTCCAAGACGCTCCAGCCGGCGCTCAAGGCGGCCGACCAGCTCCAGGAGGAGGAGGGCGTGGCCGCGGAAGTGATCGATCTTCGGACGATCCGGCCCCTCGACACCGAGACGCTCTTTGCCTCGGTGACCAAGACCCACCGCTGTGTCGTAGCCGAAGAGGGCTGGCCCTTCGCCGGAGTGGGCGCTCAGGTCGTCGACACGATCCAGCGCCAGATCTTCGACGAGCTGGACGCGCCCATCCTTCGTGTCACGGCGGCGGATGTCCCGATGCCGTACAACAAGCGGTTGGAGCGCACCGCCAAGGTAGATCCCGCCAAGATCGTCGCCGCTGCCAAACACGTCCTCTACCTCGAGTAGGCGATGGCTACCACCGTATTCATGGAAGCGCTCTCCCCCACCATGGAAGAAGGCCGCCTGGTGGAATGGAAAGTGCCCGAAGGAACCAAGGTCGCCGAAGGGGACGTCCTCGCCGAGGTGGAGACCGACAAGGCCGTGATGGAGCTGGTCGCGCGCGCCGACGGCACCCTCCTCAAGCACCTCGTGGCCGCCGGGGCCACCGTCCCCGTGTCGGACCCCGTCGGCGTCATCGGCGAGCCGGGCGAGGACATCTCCGGCATCGGCGGAGACGGCGGGGGCCGCGGAGGCGGCGGGGGCGGTGAACAAGGTGGGGGGGGTGGGGACAGCGCGGCGATGACAGCACCTGGCGAGTCGGCCGCGGCCGCCGCCGCGCCTCCGGAGCCCGTCATCCCGGCAGCATCTGCCCCGGTACCGCCGTCGGATGGCGGACGGGTCAAGTCGTCGCCGCTGGCCCGGCGGATCGCCAAGGAGCGGGGGGTGGACTTGGCCCAGGTCCGCGGCTCCGGGCCGGGCGGTCGGATCGTCAAACGGGACCTCGAAGGGGTGACAGCAGGGGTGGCCGCGCCGGGACGGCCGGCGGCCGGGTTCACCGATGTCCCGGTGAGCCAGATGCGAAAGGCGATCGCGCGCCGGCTGGCGGAATCGATTGGGCCGGTTCCCACGTTTTACCTGACGGTCGACGTCGGGATGGAGCGGACGTGGGAGGCGCGGGAGGCGTTGAAGGCGATGGGTCCAGAGGGGAAGGTGTCATTCAACGATATCATCCTGAAGGCCACCGCCACGGCACTCCGGCAGCACCCGATGTGCAATGCCTGGTGGCAAGGCACCACCATCCGCCAATGGCACGACGTCCATCTTGGGATGGCGGTGGCAATCGACGAGGGCCTGATCACCCCAGTGATTCGGCACGCCGACCAGAAGACCCTGCGCGAGCTGTCGGCCGAGGCCCGGGCGCTGGCCGAGCGGGCCCGGGCCCGGAAGCTCACGCCGGAGGAATACACGGGAGCGACCTTCTCGGTCTCCAACCTCGGCGCCTTCGACATTGACCACTTCACCGCGGTCATCAACCCACCCGAGGCGGGGATCCTCGCCGTCGGGACGATCGCGCCCCGGCCGGTGGCCGGGCCGGACGGCGGACTCGCCGTAGAGCGGCGGATGCGGATCACGATGTCGTGCGACCATCGGGTGATCGACGGCGCCACGGGATCGGCCTTCCTCAAGACCCTCAGGACGATGTTGGAGAACCCGCTGGCCCTGGTGTGGTAAGGGCGGTGGACGCGGCGGACAACCCGATTGACAGCAGACGAGGCAATTGTGGCGACAAGCTTTGACGTGATCGTGATAGGGGGCGGGCCGGCAGGGTACGTGTGTGCTATCCGGGCGGCGCAGCTGGGGCTCACGACGGCGGTGGTAGAAAAGGAGAAGCTGGGGGGCGTGTGCGTCAATATCGGCTGCATCCCCACCAAGGCCCTCCTCCACAGCGCTCTGGTCGCCAACACCATCGCCCACGACGCCAAGGACCTCGGCATCCGCGTGGATGGCGTGACGACCGACTACGGCGTGGCGATGAAGCGCTCCCGGAGGGTTTCCGAGCAGAACTCGAAGGGCGTCGAGTTCCTGATGAAGAAGCACAAGATCGAGGTGATCCGCGGCCACGGTATCCTCGAGGCCGGAAAGAAAGTCCGGGTCGACAAGACGGTCTATGCCGCCACCAAGGGGGCCGTCTTGGCCACCGGGTCTCGAGTCAAGGGAATTCCGCAGGCCGGTCTCACCTTGGACGGGAAGACGATCATCAGCTCGGACGAGGCGCTCTTCCTCGAGAAGGCACCGACGTCGATGGCGGTCGTTGGCGCGGGCGCGGTCGGGTGCGAGTTCGCCGACATCTTCAATGCCTTTGGGACGACCGTCACGCTCATCGAGGCCCTCCCCAAGATCCTCCCCTTGGAGGACGAGGAGGCGGCGGACGCCCTCACCAAGAGCTTCAAAAAGCGGAAGATGACGGTGATCGCGGGCGCCAAGGTCCGGAAGACGACGCTCAAGAAGGGCGGTGGGGCCACCCTCGAAGTGGAAGCCGGCGGATCGACGCAGACAATCGACGTGGAGGTCGTCCTGGTCGCCGCAGGGCGGGCGGTGAACACCGAGGACATGGGCTTCGAGGCGGCGGGCGTGCGGCTCGATGAGCGGGGCTTCGTCGAGGTGGCGCGGGAGACGCTCGAGACGACGGCCAAGGGGATCTACTGCATCGGCGACGTGGCCGGCCCGCCGATGCTGGCCCACAAGGGCAGCCGTGAAGGGATTGTCGTGGCCGAGCGCCTGGCGGGACAGACGCCCCACCCCATCCGCTACGACAACGTTCCCAGCGTGACCTACTGTCATCCGGAGGTGGCGAGCGTCGGCCTGACGGAGGCGGCCTGCAAGGAGCGCAAGCTCGAGTACCGTGTCGGCCGATTCCCTTTCAGCGCCAACGGCCGTGCCCGGGCCAGCGGGACTCCCGACGGCTTCGTCAAGCTGATAGCGGACCCCAAATACGGCGAGATCCTCGGCGCCCACATCGTCGGGGCCGACGCGAGCGAGATGATCCACGAGCTGGCAGTCGCCCGGGAGAACGAGCTCACGGTCGAGGAGATCGACCTCACGATCCATGCCCACCCCACCCTGTCGGAGGCCATCATGGAGGCTGCTCTCGACGCGATGGGCCGCGTGGTACACATCTAGGTCTGGGGGGCGCCCTGTGCCCCCGTCCTGCTCATGCCGCTTCATCCCCCCGTCGTCTCCGAAGAAACCGAGGACCGCGTCGGCCTGGCCTTTCGGGCGATGGCAGTCGCGATCCTCCTCGGCGTCGCCGTGGTGAGCCTTGCTCTTCTGGCCGTCCGCACGATGCTCCTGTCGGCTCCGGCCGGCGACACACCCATTGCGGCCACCGCGCCCTTCGCGGTCCTCCTGGCCGGGACGGCGGCGGGCGTCGGCACGGCGGCGGCAGTGACGTGGGCGCTCCTCAAGCCCGTGCGCTCACAGTACCGCCGCGGCGGGCTTTCCGCGGTTAGCGGCTTTGCCACGATCGCGGGGATGCTCGTTGCGATGCCGGCGTATCAGATCCTCGGCCGCGCCGGCCTCGTCGGGTTGACGGTCGCGTGCGCAGCGGCGGCAGCGCTCCTCGGACGGCGGCTGGGGCGGGAAGGTACGCCGGCATGAGCGTTCGCTCCCTCCTCGTGGCGGACCTCGGCACGCGGGACTACGGGGAGGTCCTGCAGCTCCAGCGGTCACTCTGTCGTGCCGTGATCGCGGGCCAGGTCCCAGGCGACCTCCTCCTCCTCGTCGAGCACCCCGATGTCGTGACCCTGGGCCGCGGGACCCGGGCCTCGAGCGTTCCGGTCCCTGCCGCCGACCTCGAGCGACGCGGCTACGCGGTCTACGACGTGGAGCGCGGAGGAGACGTCACCTACCACGGTCCCGGGCAACTGGTCGGGTACCCGATCGTGGACCTCCGCCGGCACCGGGAGGACCTCCACTGGTATCTCCGGCGGCTGGAGGAGGGACTCATCGACGCGCTGGCCGCCCTGGGGATCCCCGCCGAGGCGGTGGCCGAACTCACGGGTGTGTGGACGCGGGGCCGGAAGATCGCGAGCATCGGCATCCACGTGAAGCAGTGGGTCACCTTCCACGGCTTTGCCCTGAACGTCACGACGGCCCTCGAGCGCTTCGACGCGATCGTTCCCTGTGGGATCCCCGATGTGGTCATGACGAGCGTCGCCCGCGAGTGGCCCGGTGCCCCGCCAGCCGATCTCCACCGGCGCGCACTGCAGGCGGTGGTGGCCGCGCTGGCGGCCACGTTCTCGTGGGAGGTGGCGGCGATCGACGCGTCAGACCTCACGCCGTGGGCGGACCCGGTGACCACGGCATAGCAGCCGAGGCGCGGTTGCCTTTGGCCGCCAATCTGATGATCCTTTTACCCATGTCGAACACCCCGGATCGGAAGACCACAGCCGCCCAGGCCAAACAGAGTGTCGACGAGATCCTCCGCGCCGCTGAAAGCTGGGCCCGGGAGGCCCCGGCGGACCTGACGCCCGCGATCCGGGCCGTGTGTGTGCGATTGGCGGAGATGGTGGCCGATCAACGGCACTATCTGACACCACTCCCGGAGCCACAGGAGAGCGAGCGGCGCCAAATGCTCGAACAGCTGGCCGAACAACTGCGAAGCCGGCCCGTGATCGACGGAATCGAGCGGGATCTCCAGGAGCTGGCCGACATGGAGCTTCGATCGACCGGGTCGTGGGCCATCGTGCCGACGGCACAGGCCGAGTGGATCACTACGGCAATCGAGTACCTCGACACCCAGGCGGCGACCCTCCCGGACGGTAACCGCCCTGATCCCTACTGGGCGGACGACGTGGTCGCCGGGATCATCGCGTCGGTCCGCGCGGTGATCGGGGTCGACGAGTTACAGGCGCGGCATGCCACCCCGCAACCTCCCAACCCCACCCAGGACGACGCCTAACCCGCGTCCCGCGGCGACCCTTCCCCCAACAACTCGAAGAACCGGCCGAAGATCGCCACGCCGTCCCACAGTTGGGACAACGTGATCTTCTCGTTGGGCGAGTGCAGCCCGTCGTCCGGGAGCCCGACGCCGGTGAGGAGCACCGGCGCGCCCCGCTGCCCCAGGAGCGATACCACGGGGATGGACCCGCCTCCACGGACCGCCACGGGGGTGGTCTCGGTGACTTCGCGGAACGCCTCCCCCAAGACCTTGAAGACCGGGTCGCGGACATCCACCTGCACCGGATCGGCGCCGTGGATGGGGCGGACGGAGACGGTGGCGTACTTGGGCGCGGCCTCGCGGACCGCCTCCTCGAGGTGCTCGAGAACGGTGCGGTAGTGGAGTCCCGGCACCAAGCGCAGACTGACCTTGGCTGTGGCCGCAGCCGGAATCACGGTCTTGGCGCCATCCCCGGTGAAACCGCCCGCGATGCCGTGGATCTCGAAGGTGGGGAGGGCCCAGAGGCGTTCGAAGACGCTGTATTCCTTGAGCCCGGTCAGGGCCGCGGCCGTCACTTCGTCCTTGAGGAAGGCCTTCTTGTCGAACGGGAGCGCCTTCCAGGCCTTGAGCTCCGCTTTGGTGGGCGGCTCGACGTCCTTATACACCTTGCTGATGTTGATCCGTCCACTCTTGCTCTTGAGCGAGCCGAGGATGCGGACAAGCGTCTCGATGGCGTTGGGAGCGACGCCGCCGTAGTTCCCTGAGTGGAGGTCCCGCTCGGCGGTGCGCACGCTGATCTCGGCATAGCAGATGCCCCGGAGCGCCGTGTACACTGCGGGGATGCCCGGGGCGTAATAGCCCGCATCGCACACCAGGATGGCGTCCGCCTCGGTTCGCTCCGGCTCGTCCTGCAGCAACCGCTCGATGGCATGCCCGCCGGACTCTTCTTCACCCTCGATGATGAAGCGGACGTTGATCGGCGGCGAGCCTCCCTGGCAGACCGCTTCGTACGCCTTGAGGAGGCAGAAGACCTGTCCCTTGTCGTCGACTGCGCCGCGGGCGTAGAGGTTGCCGTCGCGCACCGTGGCCTCGAACGGCGGGCTCAGCCACTCCTCCAGCGGATCCGCGGGCTGCACGTCGTAGTGCCCGTAGATGAGGAGGGTCGGCTTCCCGGGCACGTGAGGGCCCTCGGCCCACACGATGGGGTGGCCGTCTCCGGTGAGTTGCTGAACCGTCGGGACACCCATGCGCCGAAGCTCGCTCGCGATCCACTCGGCCGCCCGTTGACAATCGGGGGCGTGGGCGGGAAGGGTGCTGATGCTGGGGATGGCAAGGAAGCGGGTGAGATCCTGCAACATCCGATCACGCTCGCGCGTCACAAAGTCACGGTCCACGAGGGCTGCGGCTCCACGTCATAGGGGAAGGGCAAACAGGAGAAAGGTACACTCCTTTCGGCGTTGCGCGAGGGAGTGGGACACGCTCCACTTTCCCCTAGCGTCCTACCGGGGGAGGGGTACATTCGCCCCTATGTTCACCACCTCACAATTTCGCGTCTTCGCGACCGAGCCGGGAGAGCGGGCGCTGACCGACGCCCGCAAGCTCCTCAGAGACGGCCATCCCCGGGCGGCCGAAGAGGCCTATCTCGGTCTGCTCGACGAACAGCCCGACCTCAAGCTGGCCTGGGGGGAGTATTTCCAGCTGCTTCGGACCGCGGGCCGATTCGAAGAAGCGCTGGCTCTCTCCGCCCAAGCCTCCGATCATTTCGGCGTCGACGCCTTTCCGATGGCCCTGAAGGGGGCTGCCCTGGTGGAGTTGGGACGCTATCGGGAGGCCCTCACCGCCCTGGAGAAGGCCGCCGAGCTGGACTCGGGCTTTGCCCTGGTCTGGCATGAGGCAGGCTACGCGGCGTACCGACTGGGCGAGTATGCCCGAGCGCTCCTGGCACTCGATCGTGCCTTCGCCCTCGAACCCCATAGCGGTACCCTCCACCTTCGAGGGAAGATTCTCCGGAGCGCGGGACGCTATCTCGCCGCGGAGGTCGCCTTCGAAGGCGCGGCCGAGGCCGCCGAGTTCGATGAACAGCGCCTCGAGGCCCGGCGCCAGGTGGAAGTGACGCGACGCTACGCGTCCTTCAACGCCAAGAAGCCCGACGACCTCCACATCTCGCGCCGCTGGTTTGCCGACACCGGCGCGGTACCCCTCACGTACCATGCCGACCTCCGCCCGCCCACCGAAGAGGAACTGGTCACCGCTCTCGGCCAGTTCGTCCAGGAACAAGGGTGGCGCTTCTCCTCCCTCGTCCCGGTCGACGGCTGGCCGGGATGGACGCCCCTCGCCACGGCGTTGGCGCTGCCGGTGGCGGGCGCCCACGCCTCGGCGGAGGACGACGTCCCCTTGGTCGTGTCGCAAGAGCCCCTCCCTGAAGCGCGGCCGTGGATCGAGTCGACCCGGTGGGTGCGGGACCACGGCGCGGGACTCGTGTTCGTCCTGCGCCAGCCGCGTAACCTCCCCCCCGCGGACATCCTCGGGCTGGTGGTCGGGCATGAGAGCGTGATGATCGACCTGGCCACCGCGTCGGAGACGGCGCAGCACCCCAACAGCATCCTTCAGGGGCGGCGCCTGCGGGCGTCGCGCTGAACGGGAGGGGCGGCCGGTGGGCGGGGAGACGACGATCCACGCCGTCCAGGGAGACATCACCACCCAACGGGTGGACGCCATCGTCAACGCGGCCAACGAGACCCTGTTGGGCGGCGGCGGGGTGGACGGCGCGATCCATCGCGCAGCGGGGCCCGAGCTCTTGGAGGCGTGCCGAGCGTTGGGCGGGTGCGCCACCGGGGACGCCATGATCACCCCGGGGTTTCGCCTCCCGGCGCGCCACGTCATCCACACGGTCGGGCCGGTCTGGCGAGGGGGCGATCGCGGGGAGGCCGAGCTCCTCCGGCGTTGCTACCGGCGTTCCTTGCGCGTGGCCGACGAACGCAACCTCTCCTCCATCGCCTTCCCCTCGATCAGCACCGGCGCCTACGGCTATCCGATCGCGGCCGCCGCGCGCGTGGCCGTCGCCACGGTGCGCGAGTACGTCGCCGCGGGGACGGGCCTCACGGACATTCGATTCGTGTGCTTCAGCGCAGGCGACCTGGAGGTGTACCAGCGCACCCTCACGGGCTGACGAGGGCGGCGCGGAGGCGCGCCATGGCAGAATCGCCCACCACCCCCGCTTCCAAGACGCGGAGGGCCTCCACGGCCTCCTGCACGCTCCCGCCATGCCGCCGGTACCAGGCGTCGAAGCGGTCGAGTTCCGTCCGGTAGAGGCCTCTGGCGATGATACGTGCGTTGTTGATCGGCTGGTCGGTCGGGTCCACCCGATAGGTACGGAGCGAGTCGGCCATCGAGATCAAGCGATTGCGAGCCCACCGAGAGACTGCACGGCGCCCCGCTTCCACCGCCACGCTATCCAACCCAGCGCCGTACAGCGAGTCCAACCGAGCCCGCAAGTCGCGATAGTAACCCGCCAGGAGCACCTCATCGTGCCAGCGATCGCGCGCCCGCCCCGCCGCCGTGCGATCCCCCCGGCTCGCGAAGAACTCGGCCGCGGCCATATATCCCACCATCTGGGCGAAGCTCTCATTGAACGCCGTCGCGCTCGGGACATACAGGGTGTTGTGTGCGATCTCGTGAAACACGGTCGCGGCCAGCTCCACCGAATCTCGGGTCAGGGCGGTCGAGAGGAGGGGGTCGTTGAACCACCCCAGGGTCGAGAATGCCCCCGACGGGCGGAGGTAGGTGTCGTAGCCTTGCGTGTCGAGCTTGGCCGCGGCCCGATGGGCCATGGCGAAGTCGAAGAAGCCCTTGTACGGCACCCGCCCCACGATCGGGTAGTGCCAGATGTAGGGGCAGAGGCACTCCCGCCTGGAGGCGGACAGCACCAACAAGAGCGTGTCCCGGTCGACCTCGGCGTAGGTCGTGTAGGTCTTTTTCGCCTCGAGCCCCAGGTCGGCCGCGTAGTCCCGCACCGTCAGGACCAGCCGGAGCGCGTCCCGGGTGGGAGCCGGGACGGCGGGGTCGGTGACGACCCTGGCGATAGGTTGCCGCGATTGGAGGATGCGGGTCTCCTCGAGACCGGCCCGCGTCAGGAACCGCACATCGTCGCTCACGACGTAGGCGGTACCGTACCCCACGAAGAGTACTCCCACGATGATGGCAAGAATCATGAACGCCCTCCGGATTACGGAGCCCATCGCACGCCGACCCGATGGATGTCGCGCGCCGAGCCGCGTTGTTGCTGGTAAGCGTAGTCGAGATGCAATTGTCCCAGCACCACGCTCCCGCCGACGGTCCACTCGGTTTGGCCCAGCGCCGTGAACTGCCCGCCGTGCCCCACGCGGGCCACGACCCCGACCCCATGGACCACCACGCCACCCTCGGCCCCCAGGACCGTGCGTCGAGATTCGCCCTCCACCCACACCGTCTCGATCGTACCGAGGAGCCGGGCGTTGGACTGCGGATCGACAAAGTTGAGCGTGAATCCCAAGCGGCCCATCGTGGGGAGGCCAACGCCCGGCCCCGAGGCAGCGCGATCCGCCAGGTTCTGAACGCTCGCGGCGAGGGCCATGATATCGAATACCGCCAGCGTGACCCCGACGTCTCCCGCGGTCGAGGCCGCCAGCGCCCCAGCTCGATCTCGGGCGGCGGCATACTTGAGCGCGGCGCCAACCGCCACGAGCCCGTAGCGGTACACCGCGCCCGCCGTCCAGAGGAGGTCGTGCGCTGCGGGCGACGGCTCAGGGTAGCGCAGAAACTGATAACTCGCGCCGAGGTTGAACTGCCCGAGGCGGAGGGCCCCGGCCGCACCCCGGTGCTCGACACCCCCCGGCAACCAGCCGTAAATGCCCTCGACGGCGATCGTCTTGACCAGCGCCAGGCCAGACGGGTTCACCGCCATGGCGCCGGCGTCTCCGATCACCGCGACGCCGGCGCCCCCCATGCCTGCCATGCGGGTGGAGGCGGGGAGATAGAGCACCAAGGGAGCGGGCACGGGTGGTGACGGCGCCTGCGCCGCAATTGGCGCCCCGGACCCCACTACCGCGAGGAGGCCGACGAGGATGGGCCGGCCCCGCCCCAGGCGGGCCGTCGTGGGGCCGAACCGGCCCGATGTCAAGGTCTGCACAGGTCCGTAAGATAAAGCAGGACAACACCTTTGACAATTTGAAGGGGGCCCGGTAGCTTCCCGGATACCATGGCCTTCGCCCACCTCCATACCCACTCCGAGTACTCCCTCCTCGATGGCGCCAACCGGATTCCAGATCTGGTCCGGCGGGTCAAGGAGCTGGGGATGGACAGCCTGGCGGTTACCGATCACGGCAACATGCACGCCGCGTGGACGTTCCACGAGCAGGCCAAGGCGCAGGGCGTCCGCCCGATCCTGGGGTTCGAGGCCTACCTGGCATTCGGCTCCCGGCGGGAGCAGCAGCGGCCCTCGTGGGCGCCGGCGCCCTACAGCCACCTGGTGCTCCTGGCCGCGAGCCGGGCCGGGTATAAGAACCTGGTGCGGTTGACGAGCATCGGCTTCACCGAAGGGTTCTATCGTCGGCCGCGGATCGACAAGGAGGTCCTGGCGGAGCACACGGAGGGGATCGTGTGCCTCGCGGCCTGCCTGTCGGGCGAAATCGCACTCTATCTCCGGCAGGGAAACTACCAGGCGGCGAAGGAGTCGGCGGCGTGGTTCAGCCGCACGTTCGGCCCGGACCGTTTCTTCCTGGAGATTCAGAAGCACGGGATCCCGGACGAGGACCTCGTTGCCAAGGGGATGCTGGAGCTGGGCCGCGACTTAGGGCTCCCGGTCGTGGCGACCAACGACGCCCACTATCTCCGGCGGGAGGACGCGGAGGCGCACGACGTCCTCCTGGCGATCGGCACCGGCGCGGACCTGGACGACCCCAATCGGTTCCGCTTTACCGGCCAGGAGTCGTACGTCAAGTCGGAAGCCGAGATGCGGGCGGTGTTCCCTGATGCGGCGGATGCCCTCGCGGCCACGCAGGCCGTCGCCGACCGCTGTGAGTTCGACTTCGAGCAGCGCTACTTCGTCCCCCAGTTCCCCCGCCCCGCCGAATTCAGCAGCGACGAGGCCCTCCTGGCCCATCTCGCCACGGAGGGGGTCGAGGCGCGCTACGGCACCCCGCTCACCAAGGCGGTGGAGGAACGGCTAGCCTACGAACTCGACGTGATCAACGGGGCGGGATACGCCGGCTACTTTTTGATCGTCCACGATTTCATCCGGGCGGCCCGGGAGCGGGACATCCCCGTCGGGCCGGGGCGCGGTTCAGCCGCCGGTTCCATCGTCGCGTACGGCCTCGGGATCACCAACGTCGATCCGCTGCGGTACGACCTCCTGTTCGAACGCTTCTTGAATCCCGAGCGGGTGTCGATGCCGGACATCGACATCGACTTCTGCTTCGAGCGCCGCGGTGAGGTGATCGAGTACGTGCGCCAGCGCTACGGACGGGACAGCGTCGGGCAGATTATCACCTTCGGGACGATGAAGGCCCGGGCGGCGATCAAAGACGTCGCCCGGGTGCTCAAGATCCCGCCGGGGGAAGCGGACAAGATCACCAAGTTGATCCCCTCCGGCCCCGCCTACGCCCTGACCATCCCGGAGGCGGTCAAGCGCATCCAAGAGCTCAAGGACTTGACCAAGCAGGGCCCGGTGTACCAGCGGTTGGTGGACTTGGGCGCGCGGATCGAGGGGATCTCCCGCCACGCGTCGGTGCACGCGGCGGGCGTGGTGATCGCGCCGGGCCCTATCCGCGAATACGTCCCCGTGTGCACGGCGCCGACCAAGGGCGCCGGCCAGGGCGCCGGCGGCGACGAGGCGATCATCACTCAGTACGACATGGTCGCGCTCGAGAAGGTCGGCATGCTCAAGATGGATCTCCTGGGGCTCAAGACGCTGACGGTGATCCACGACGCGGTCGCGATGATCGCCGAGCGCCGAGGCGAGACGGTCGACATCGACGCGGTGCCGCTGGACGCTCCCGAGGTCTACGAGCTGCTCCGGAGCGGCCGGACCGCCGGCGTCTTCCAGTTCGAATCGCCGTTGGCGACCGAGACGCTCCGCGCGATGCGCTGTGATCGGTTCGACGACCTCGTCGCCACCAACGCCCTCCTCCGCCCAGGGCCGCTGGATGCGGGGATGCATACGGTCTTCATCCGGCGGAAGCTGGGGAAGGAGGCCGTGCGGTTCCCCCACCCCGCCCTGGAGGAGGTGCTGGCGCCGACCTACGGCGTGATCACCTACCAGGAGCAGGTGATGCGCATCGCCAACGTCCTCGCCGGCTTCAGCCTGGCGGAAGCGGACGTGCTGCGCAAGGCCGTGGGCAAGAAGGACGCCGAGCTGATCCGCCGAGAACTGGGGAAGTTCGTGGAGCGGGCGGTGGCCCTGGGGCACAACCGGAAGGTGATTGAAGAGATCGCCGGGCAGATCGAGACATTCGGCCGCTATGGATTCAACAAATCGCACTCGGTCGCCTACTCGCTCCTGTCGTACCAGACGGCCTGGCTCAAGGCGCGCTACCCCGCCGAGTTCATGGCCGCCCTCCTGTCCTCGGAAATCGGGAATACCGACAAGGTGGTGCAGTACATCAACGAGACGCGTGATCTCGGGATTGAGGTGCTCCCCCCCGATGTCAACGAGTCGGGGTTCAAGTTTACGGTGGTCGCGGACCAGCGCATCCGCTTTGGCCTCGGCGCAGTCCGCCACGTGGGCGCCGGCGCGATCGAGTCGATCATCGCCGCACGGAGCGATGGGCGCGGTCGCCTCGCGACCCTGGCCGACTTCGTAGAACGCCTGGACATCCGCCAATGCAACAAGCGGGTCTTAGAATCGCTGATTGCGGCCGGCGCCTGCGACTCTCTGGATGGTCACCGTGCACAGCTCCTGGCCGGCCTGGACGAGGCCATTGCCGAGGCCCAGCTTCTCCTGCAAGATCGTGAGTCCGGCCAGGAGTCCCTATTCGGCGACGCGGTGCAGGCGGCCCCACGCCCCGTCCGAGGCCTCGCCGAGGCGGCCCCGTGGCCCGAGGGCGAGCGGCTGGCGCGCGAGAAGGAGGTCCTCGGATTCTTCATCTCGGGGCACCCGCTCGAGAAATTCAGGCGGGAGGTCGAGCTGTTCGGAACGCGTACCACGGCTACGTTGGGGACGTGGAGCGAGCATCAGGTGACGATCGCCGCCGTCATCACCGCCGTCAAACGGCAGATCTCCAAGAAGACCGGGAAGGAATACGCCCGCGTCACCCTCGAGGATTTCCACGGAACAGCCGATGCGATCGTCTTCCCCGACGCGTGGGCCCGGCTCAATCAGGTGGTTGTGCCCGATGCGGCCATCCTCCTGACCGGCGGCTACAGCTTGCGGGACCGTGGGGAGGACCGGGCGCCCTTCGTGGTGGAGACCGCCCGCCCGCTCGAGGAACTGCGGGACTCAGGCGCCATCGCCCTGAGCCTGACGTGGCGGCGTCCGGAGGCGCCGGCGCCGGACGCGATCAAGGCCGCGGCGGCGCTCTGCGCGGCGCATCCGGGCCCAGCGCCGGTCTATATTGAATGGAGCGACGGCAACGGCGAGCGCCTGCGTCTCCGGTCGCGGCGCCTGCGCGTGGCGCCCGAGGAAGACCTGGTGACCGCGCTCCGCGGCCTCCTCGGCGCCGAGACCGTCCGGTACGTGAAAGCGGAGTGACCATGGCCAACGCGTATACGTTGGATTTCGAAAAACCGCTGCTCGAGCTCGAACGCAAGATCGCCGACCTCCAACAGGTCGGTCGGGAGCGCAGCATCGACATCAGCCAAGAACTGGGGCAACTCGAGACCAAGTTGGTCACCCTGCGGGAGCACATCTACGATCATCTCACCCCGATTCAGCGCGTCCAGGTGGCGCGGCACCCCCGCCGGCCGTACACGCTCGACTACCTCAGCACCATCTTCACCGATTTCATCGAACTCCACGGCGATCGTCTCTATCGCGACGACCCGTCGATCGTCGGCGGCTGGGCCCGGCTGGCGGGCGTGTCGGTGATGGTGATTGGCCATCAGAAGGGACGCGACACCAAGGAGAATCTCAAACGGAACTTCGGGATGCCGCACCCCGAAGGGTACCGGAAGGCGATGCGGCTCATGCGGCTGGCCGCCAAATTCTCGGCGCCGGTGATCACGCTGATCGACACTCCAGGCGCGTATCCCGGGATCGGGGCCGAGGAGCGGGGCCAGTCGGAGGCGTTGGCGCGATCGATCCTCGAGATGTCTGCCCTTCCTACCCCGATCGTGGCCGTGGTCATCGGCGAGGGTGGCTCGGGCGGCGCCCTGGCTCTCGGCGTGGCCGACCGGATTCTCATGCTGGAGAACTCGGTCTATTCCGTCATCTCTCCCGAAGGCTGCGCCGCGATCCTGTGGAAGGACGCCACGCTACGCGAACGCGCCGCCGATGCCCTCAAGCTCACCGCGGAGGATCTGGTCGGGCTTGGCATCGTGGATGAGATCGTCCCCGAGCCCGTGGGTGGCGCCCACACCGATCCCGATGCCACCGCGGAGGCGCTCCGCGCCTCCCTCGTTACACACATCACGGAGCTGCGCAAGGTGCGGCCCGACCGCCTGGTTCGCCGTCGCGCCGACAAGTACGCCGCGATCGGGGCGTTCTCCGAATCGTAATGCCGCAGACCGTCGAAGTCCGCTTCAAGGGAACCCGGAAAGACTTCTTCCTCTGGGCCGACGACGACGCCACGCCGAGCCTGCGCGACGCCGTCCTCGTGGAGGCCGAGCGGGGGAAGGACCTGGGCCGCATCAGCGCCGTCGGTGAGGTGGCGCTGAAGAAGTGCGGCACCGCCTGCGCCGGGTGTGACCTCGGACAGGCCCCGCCGGAAGACAGCCTCAAGAAGGTCCTCCGGCGCGCCTCCCCCTCTGAGGTCCGAACAGCGGACGAGTTGCGGCGCTCCGAGGAAGACGTGCGCCGGAAAGTCATCGAGCGCGTCAAGCATCACACTCTCGGCATGAAGGTGAGCGACGCCGAGTGGCAGTGGGACCGCGGCAAGCTCACCGTCTACTTCACCGCCGAACAGCGCGTCGATTTTCGCGCCCTGGTGCGCGATCTTGCCTCCCTCTTTCGTACGCGCATCGACCTCCGTCAAATCGGCGTCCGCGACGAGGCGGCCCGATTGAACGGCGTGGGCCGGTGCGGCCGCGAGTACTGCTGTAGCACCTGGCTCACCGCGCTCTCCCCGGTGAGTCTGAGCCTCGCCAAGGACCAGCGATTGGCCCTGAACCCGGCCCAGATTTCCGGCGGCTGCGGCCGCCTGCTCTGCTGCCTCAAGTATGAGCATGACTTCTACGTCGCCGCCCGGAAGCGCTTCCCTAAGGAAGGAAAGATCCTCGAGACCGGCGCCGGCCAGGAAAAGGTCGTGGCGGTCGACATCTTCCGGGAACGGGTGTTCCTGCGAAACCCGGAGGGCGCCTCGCGTATCATCCCCCTCGCCCAGCTGCGTGAGGAGACCGCCGCGCTTGCTCCGCGCCCGGCCGCCACCCCGGCGGCGCCTGCGGATAATCCGCCGGCCCCCCTCCCGGCCCGCCCCGCCGCCGCCGGATCGGAGGCGACGGACAGCTCCCCGCCCCGTCCGCGGCGCCGCAGCCGGCGGCGCCGCGGACGGGGGCGGGGCGGTCCACCGCCGTCGGGCTCGGGGGGCTGAGTGGGTCGGTTTTATCTAACTACCGCCATCGACTACTCCAACGGCGACCCCCACCTGGGTCACGCCCTGGAGAAGGTCGGCGCCGACTGCATCGCCCGCTACCGGCGGCTGCGGGGCGACCAGGTGCACTTTGTCATGGGGATGGACGAGCACAGCCAGAGTGTCATCCAAGCGGCCGAGGAGAACGGGTCCACCCCCCAGGCGTGGGTCGACGCCATGGCCGCTCGGTTCCAACACTTTTGGGAGCGACTCGGCTGCAGTCACGATGACTGGATCCGCACGACGGAGCCGCGGCACGTCCGGGCCGTCCAGGCCCTCCTCGGCCGCATCCAGGAGCACCAGCCGGACGACCTCTTTCTCGGCGACTACGAGGGCTTGTACTGCACCGGGTGTGAGGAGTTCAAACAGGAGAGCCAGATCGTCGCCGGCCATTGTGTCGAGCATCCTGGCCTGGACCTGATTCCCACCAAGGAGACGAATCACTTCTTTCGGCTGAGCCGCTACCGAGACACGCTCCTCGAGCGCATCCGATCGGGTGCATTCCGGGTGGAGCCGGCCATCCGGCGGAATGAGGTGCTTCGGCTCCTGGAAGCGGGGCTCCAGGACATCTCCATCTCCCGGGCGCGTTTCCCCTGGGGCATCCCCTACCCCGGCGATCCGAGCCACACGGTGTACGTTTGGTTCGACGCCCTCATCAATTACCTATCGGCCACCGGCTTCCCCGATCCGGGGTTCGAGCGCCTCTGGCCGGCGGACCTCCACGTGATCGGGAAGGGCATCTCACGGTTTCATTGCGTCATCTGGCCGGCAATGCTCCTCGCCGCCGATCTGCCCCTCCCACGGGAAGTGTGGGCCCACGGCTACGTGCAGTGGGAGGGCACCAAGATGTCGAAGACGGCGGGGACGGCCGTCACGTTGGACGACGCCATCGCGCGCTACGGCGCAGACCCGCTCCGCTTCTTCCTCCTCCGCGAAGTCGGGTTCGAGAGCGACGGGAACTTCTCCTGGGAGCGCTTCGACGAGCGCTACTCCGCAGACCTGGCGGATGGCCTCGGTAACCTCGCCTCCCGCGTGCTCGCGATGGTGGCCAAGTATCGACAGGGCACCGTCCCCGCCGCCGACAGCGACACCGCCCTCGACATCCAGGGACGGGAGGCGGCGACCGTCTACCAGACGGCGATGGACGCCCTCGACCTCCGGGGCGGGGTCGAGGCCGCGTGGAGCCACGTCGCCGCCGCAAACCTGTTCGTCGCCCGCGAAGCTCCGTGGGACCGCGCCAAGCGCGGGGAGGAAGCGGCACTCGACGCCGTGCTCGCCGCTCTGGTTCGCGCGCTCACGCGCCTGTCGATCATGACCGCGCCGGTCATGCCCACCAAGTCGGCGGCCCTCTGGCAGGCCCTGGGACGCTCGGGGCCGGTGCCACCCGAGGCCTGGAACTCCCTCCTTCAACCCGCGGTGGCAGGGGCCGAAACGCGTCGCAGTGACCCGCTTTTCCCTAAGCCCGAGAGGGTATAAAGGATTTTGACAGTCAAAGGGTCATACGTGTCACGGTGAACCTTGACACCCCCTCTGGCGGCCGGCATTATACCTGCGCCGTAGCCCCAGAGACGCATGGTCGGCAGGATGTCGGATACCACGTAAGTTGCTATAGAACTTCGACTTAGGTTAGGCGGTTCCGCGATGGCTGAACGCCGCTGGACACTGGTAGTGGTGCCGCACGGTTCCGGGGTCTCCCGGAAAGTGCAGGTATCGCCTCCCGTCCTGAAGCTAGTCACGGCCGGGGCGACCACTATTGTCTTGTCTGCCCTCGCGTTCGGCTTTGCGGTGGTATCCCGCCAACTGGACCTCAACCACGCCAAGCAGTTAGAGCGCGAGAACGCGATCCTCTCTGAGGAGCTCGGCCGTCTCCACAGTCAGTTAACCGACCTGAGCGACACCATCACGGTGATCGCAGACCGCGACCGCCGCTTCCGCCTGCTCGCCAATCTAGATCCGATCGATCCCCAGGTGCTCCAGGCCGGGATTGGCGGGCCGAAGGAGCCCGGCTTCGACTCCGCCTTCGAGACCCTCGGCGTCCTTGGAAGACGTGCCGTCGAGGTGCGGGTGGACCTGAACGGACTGATCCGGCGAGCCAACCTCCTGGCCACCTCGTTCAGCGAGGCGGCGGATTCGTTGAGCGCGCACAACCGCCAGCTCGAGGCGACGCCCTCGATCCTCCCGACCCATGGGTGGCTCACGAGCGGCTACAAGTCGAGCCGGATGCACCCCATCCTCCACTACGCCCGTCCGCACCGCGGGATCGACATCACGGCCCCCAAAGGAACCCCGATCCTGGCGCCCGCGGCCGGCGTGGTGGTCTCGGCCGGCTGGTCTTCGGGGTTCGGCAACACGGTCGTCATCAAGCACGGCTATGGATTGGAAACGAAATACGGACACGCCTCCAAGATCCTCGTCAAGCCCGGCCAACGGGTGGCGCGGGGCGACCGGATCGCGTTGGTCGGCAAGACGGGGCTCGCGACGGCCCCGCACCTCCATTACGAGGTGCATGTGAATGGTCAACCGGTGAACCCGCTGAAGTACGTCCTCCCTGACGAAATCGGTGACTGAGTTCCGCTGCGGGTGACCCGGATGCGGAACGGCCCCCGATAGTCATCGGGGGCCGTTCTGCGTTCGGGAACCACGTCAGTTAGAACTTGACCTGCGGCGCTTCCTTCGCCGCGTCCTCCGCCTCGAAGTATTCGCGTGGCGTGCCGAGCCCAAACACCTTGGCGGTCAGATTCTCAGGGAACTTCCGGATCAGCGTGTTGTAGTCGCCCACGGACCGGTTGTAGTCCGCACGCGCCACCGCAACGCGATTCTCCGTGCCCTCCAACTGATCCTGGAGCGTCCGAAAGCTCTCGCTGGACTTGAGTTCCGGGTAGTTCTCGACGATGGCCAGGAGGCGGCCCAGCCCCTGATTGAGGGCGGCGTTGGCCGTCGCCATGGCGCCCACGTTCTTCTCCGCGATCGCGCCGCTCAACCGCGCCCGGGCGTCCGCCACCGCCGTGAAGACGGTGGTCTCCTGCTTGGCCACGCCTTTGACCGTCTCTACCAGGTTGGGGATCAGGTCCGCCCGGCGCTGGAGCTGGACCTCGATCTGCCCCTGGGCCTGATTGACCTGCTCGTCGAGCGTCTGCAGTCGGTTGTAGCCGCATCCCGAAGCCGCCAGGGCGACGCCGAGAAGGATGCCTCCACTCCATGTCGTGCGCTTCATGCCGCGTCTCCGCTGTCGAATTGGTCTACGTACTCCACGGTTCGGTGGACCGCGCCGAGGTAGGCCTCGAACCGTTCCCGCGTGCAGGCCCAGGATCGATCGGCGCGGTGCCGGCGCGGGAGGGCCAGCGACTCCTCCTCGAATCCCACCCGTCCGGCGGCCGCCCGGCAGACGGTGTCCCCGGCCGTCGGGGGGGCGGCGTCGGGCCGCCCCAGGACCAACAAGGCCCGGTAGAGCACCATGACGGTGCCGATGCTCTCGCGCGCCAAGCGTCCCAGCGCCGGCGGGTCGCCATGGTGCGCGGCGTATCCCTGCCGCAGGCGGAGCAGCTTCCCCCGAAACTCGCGTTCGAGCGCCCGTCGGAGATCGGCCGGGTCGACCACCATCTCCGCAAGGGGATCCCCCCCCCGCTCCACCTCGTAGGCCAGCCGCATGTCCGTGATCTCGATGGGGAACACGTCGCTGGCGCGCTGCCACTCGCCCCGGGTCACGAGAAGCGGAGGTTGCTGCCGGGCCTTCCGCCACACGTCGAGTGCCGGATCGAGGGCGGCGAGCGTCGTGGGCTCCAGGCCGTCGGTGACCACGATCACGTTGACGTCGGATACGCCGGGGAGCCACTCGCCCCGCGCAGCCGACCCGTACAGGACGGCGCTGTAGCCGGTCGCCAGAACCAGGTCCGCCCGATCCAGGAAGGTGTCGAGCACCGGCCGCCAGGCCGCGGCCTTGGTCGCCATCATCGGTGTCCCCTCATCGTCAGAAATTCCCTCCCGCGCCGCCGCCGCCGAACCCGCCACCGCCACCGAAGCCACCGAAGCCCCCGCCGCCAAAGCCCCCGCCGCCGAAGCCGCCGCCCCCAAAGCCCCCGCCGAACCCGCCCCAATATATCCTCGGCCCTCGCCGGTACCGGCCCCGCCCGGACAGCCGGGCAAGGAACATCGGACCCATGAATCCCCCAAAGAAGATCAGGAGAAACAAGAGCTCTCCCCAGGGCACTCGCTGGGGGCGGCGCGACGCGGCCCGAGGGGGCGCGCCCGAGGCCAGGAGGCTGTCCGACACGCCCATGCCCGCGGCGATCCACGCGCTGAGGGCTCGGACGCCGACGTCGAGGCCGGGCCCGTATTCACCGCGCGCCAGAAAGGGGAGCATGAGGTCGCGCGCCCGTCCCGCGGCGGCGTCCGTGATGATCCCTTCGAGCCCCTCGCCGGTGGCGATGAAAATCTTCCCCGAGCGCGGCTCGTCGGGCCGGCGCGGCACCAGGAGAATCACCAGTCCGGCGTTTCGGGTCTTGGAACCGATCTCCCCCACGCCACCGACGCCCCAGGCGCGGCCGATCGCCACTGCCACATCCACCGGGGCGCGGTCGCCGATCGTCGGCAGCACCACAACGGCGATGTCGGCATCGGTGACTGCCCGGAGGCGCTCGATGCGACCGGTCATCTCCCGGACCGAGGCGGCGTCCAGCACTCCGGGGACGTCCGTCACATATCCCCTCGGGGCGGACGGGAACAGGGTGTCGATGGCCCCCTGGCCGGCAAGGGCCCCTGGAAACAGCAGTTGTAGCATCAGGCCGGCCGTCATTAGCTTTCGGCCCCGACCCCTCACCTTCCATCGGCCAATCGCTTGTGTCATCCCGAGTTCCGCAACTGATCGTCGTCCTTTCGCTGGCGCTGGCGGCCTGTGACGCGTCCCGGGACGTTGCCATCCAGGTCCGGATTCCCGTCCCAGACGACACGGGCGTCTCGGCCCCAGTCCCTGGGGTGGCCGTCGTGGCCCTCCCCTACGACCGCGACAGTGTCCTGGCAGCGCTCGAAGCCGGTGCCGACCGCCCGCGCCCGCACATCGGGACGATCGACAGTGTCTTCGCCGCGTTTCGCGGCCCGTTCAACGCATTCGCCTCGGTAACTTATCGCATCGGGAAGTTGCAAGACACCCTCACCGCGTTGAAGGCGTCGCTGGACACGATCCCCCGCGGTGACTCCGTCTACACCGAGCGGTTCCGGCGGTTCGTGGCACTGAGCGATTCGCTGTCGAAGGCAGAAGCGGTCCGTGACCGTGCGGCCACGCGGCTGGCCGCCGCGCGGGCCACCTTCGTGCCGCTGAGCGACAGTCTCCGCCGTGACATCCGTGCCTGGGAGAACACCACCTTTGCGGGCTACGATACGTTGGTCACCAGGTTGGCACGGGCCCGGGGACGCGAGCCCATGAGCGACACCACCGACGTCCGCGGTTGGACCTCCCTCCACCTCCTCGGCAACCCCTGGTGGATCTACGCCCGGGCGTGGGACCCACGGGATCCCAATGCAGAATGGTATTGGAACGTGAGGGTGGACGGGGATACCGTGGTCCTCGGTCCGACCAACGGTGCCTCCCTCCCCAAGTACTGACCCCTTCAACGCACGAGAACGCGTATGTTACGATCGCGTCGCCGCCAAGTCGGGTGGGGCCTCCTCGCCCTGGTCCTCACGGGCACCGGGTGGCGAGCGCATGCTGCCACGGACCTGCAGGACGATCCCCTGGCCATCCGTGCCAAAGGGAGCCCCTCCGCCCCCGTCACGGTCTTCGAGATGTCGGACTTCCAATGTCCCTACTGCCGTCGGCACGCGCTCGAGACCTTCCCGATCATCGAACGAGAGTATCTCGCGACCGGCAAGGTCCGCTGGGTCTTCATCAACTTCCCCCTCGTCGACCTCCATCGAAACGCGCTCCCGGCCGCCGAGGTTGCCATGTGCGCGGCCCGCCAGAAGGCCTTCTGGCCGATCCACGACCTCCTCTACGCCACCCAGCCAGACTGGAGCGGCCTCGACGATCCCGGCCCCTTCTTCATGGAGCTGGCGGACTCCGCCAAGGTCAACCGCGTCCAGCTGCGGACGTGCCTCGAAGGCGAGGAGACCCTGCCTCAGATTCGCGCGGACGCCGAAGGGTCGTCCCGGGCCGGCGCCACGAGGACACCGACCTTCTACATCGAAGGGGGACTCTTGGTTGGCGCACATCCGATCGCGGTCTTCCGGACCGTCCTGGATTCGATCTATCAGGCCAAGACGAGCGGGGGTGATGGACGGCAACGGCGATAGGTGGCGATACCGGTCGGGACGAAGGACGTCGCCCCACGACCATCCCGTACCGCCTGCTCCCTTACCCCACTCCCGCGATCGTTAGGAAGATATCGTACAGCGCGTGGGTCCACGCCGTGACGCCGAATCCGCGAAGGAGGTAGAGCCCGCTGAAGAGGACCCCGGCGACCGCGCGAAAGGTGAAGGAGGGAAGCCGGAAGGCGTCGCCGTACGGCCCGACATAATGGAACAGGGAGAACACCACCGCCCCCACGATCGTGGCGAAGATCCCCGCCGCCAGCGGGCGCCAGCCGAACAGTGCGCGGCCCGCGAGGGCCAGGCCGCCGACGACGATCACCCGGAACAGCAGCTCCTCGTAGAGACCAGCCCCGAGCGAGATCATCAACTGCGTGGCCACGTCGAACCGCGCGAACTGTCCGATCGCGAGCGGCAAGCCGCCGAGGAGGAGGGAGGTGAGCACGCCCGCGATTGACCCAAAGACCAGGGCGTAGCACACGGCCTCCACCAACATCCCCACGAACACGCCGCCCCGGATCGGTCCGTTGGCGTTGGTGTCGCGCCAGACCCGCACCGCCCCACCCCCCACGAGGAGCACCCCG
>Ga0055480_10000046_pt1 | contig 37855 bp, 28 predicted proteins | sample Muzzi_PWB_D2_FD_57935 | JGI IMG/M metagenome (GOLD analysis project Ga0055480, IMG submission 57935) | Wetland microbial communities from San Francisco Bay, California, USA, that impact long-term carbon sequestration - Muzzi_PWB_D2 | ecosystem: Environmental > Aquatic > Marine > Wetlands ... | reverse complement strand
GACCGCTGTTGTTGCATTTCGCCCAATGGATCGGCGGCACCACCGGGCTGGTCAGTGCCATCACAATTGTTGCAGGAGTCAAGCCGCAGGTAACAAAAGAGAAGGAAACTGCCCTGGTGGAACTGAACAAATCGATCCGGGAAGCGGAACTGAAGATCTTTCCGCTGGTGGTTTCTGCACCGGACATCAGCCAGGCCCTGGCAACCCTGCTGCAAAGCTACGGTATCGGCCCGCTCAAAGGCAACACCATGCTCTGCAACTGGTACGGGGAGACAATGACTGCCTTTCCGGGCCTGACAGCCATGAAGTTTGGCCACAATCTGCGTCTGGCCTTTCGCAGCGGGTACAATCTGGTGGTCTTTCATGGCGATCCGTTGCGTACTGACCATTTTTTCGATCCGGACAAAAAGGAACGTCTCATCGATGTCTGGTGGAATGGTGACGCCGGCAGTCGGCTGAGGCTTCTTCTTGCCTACCTGATGACGAGAAGCCAGCTCTGGCAACAGGCAACGATCAGACTGCTCACCGTCGGCGAGACCGCCGACCTGACCGCAGGTATCGATCTGCTTGAGCAGCAACTTGACGACGCCAGGATCCCGGCACAACCCGTGCTTGTTCCGGACATGCTACCGGAAACGGTCGTCGGAGAATCCGCCGGCTCGGACTTGGTCTTTCTGCCCTTTCGCATCCGGCAATCGATGCTCACCGATGTGGGTGGTCTCAGCCTGGAGAGGGTACTGACCGGTCTGCCGCCGGTAGCTCTCGTCATGGCCGCAAGGGATATCGATCTTGACGCCGAGCCCGAGGAGGGCGTGGCAGGACAGCTTGCCGAGGCAATGGATAATCTGCACGACGCGGAGAGAAGGCTGATACGGACCCAGGAACAGCAGCGAAAAATCGACAAACAACTCCTGGCCATCCAGGACCGGCTGGCGGCCTCATCCGATTTGCCTGACGAGGCGGCCCGGAAAAAGCTTAACAAGCAGCTTGACGAAGCGAAAACAGAGCTTGAGAAATCCTCTCGTAAGGTGGCACGGGAACAGGCAAAAGTCGATGAGGCAACGGCCAGGGTCAAGGAATTGGGTGGCAGCAACTGAAAAACATTCACTGTATTATTGTCCATGAAACTGCTTGAAAAAATTGGCACAAAATTAGCTCGCCGACTTTCGGCATCACGAGAAGAGAGCAAACAGGTTGCCACCAGCAGTCCTGAAAAGCTGTCCGGCAGTCTGCGTCCCGGCGATGTCGTACTGGTCGAAGGAAATAGTTCTATCAGTACAGCTATCAAATACCTGACCCAATCAAGCTGGTCCCATGCTGCTCTTTATGTCGGCGACGCGCTGCCGGCTGTCACAGAGGAGGGAGAACGGCCAGTCCTGGTCGAAGCCGATATAAACGACGGGGTTCGTTGTGTGGGGTTGTCCAGGTATGCCTCGTTCCATACTCGTATCTGCCGGCCCGTAGGCTTGAATCAAGATGAAATTACTCAGGTTATCCAGTACGTTATATCACGACTGGGCTATAAATATGATCTGCGAAATATCATCGACTTAGCCAGATACCTTTTTCCAGTGGTTCCCGTTCCTGCACGTTTTCGAAGACGACTCCTGTCCCTGGGCAGTGCCGACCCAACCCAGGCCATTTGTTCTTCCCTCATTGCCCAGGCCTTTCAGTCGATCAGGTATCCAATTTTGCCGGAAGTTGTTGTCGAGCAATCGGACGACCCAGCCTGTCTTGCCTGTTACAGGGAATTGTACCATATCCGTCATTACAGCCTCTTCACTCCGAGAGACTTTGATGTTTCACCCTATTTTCAGATTATCAAACCGACTCTTGACGCCGGTTTTGATCCCCATACGTTTTTATGGAGCGACTCTTCGACACCCCCACACCTCGAATAAATAATAATCTGTAAGCTTTTCTGCGCGGCTGCGACTCATTTTGTAACGGCAAGCTCTCGGCAGAAAAGGATAGCGGACTTTGAACCTTGATGGACTCGTAAAAACCTTAAAATCAGCGATAACTAAGTAGATAAGCGCAGACTTCGAAATGATGGAAAATTTGTGGCAACGAAGAAGCTGAAGATTGCTATGCCCTTTGGGTAGTTTTTACGACGCCATCAACCTTTATAAATAAACAGGTGGTGTTACTGTTTTACCTGGAGGGCGATGACTGAAATAAAAAGGCTGGGGTTGGACACTGATTTCATGCTATGTTAGGAACATTCATGAAATCAGAGGGGAACCATGGCGGTTGAAAATCGAACGGATAATGATCCCATAACCTGGCTGCACCAATACGGTGACGCACTCTATCGCTTTGCCCGAGCCCGGGTTCGAGACTCTTTTGCCGCGGAAGATCTGGTCCAGGAGACCTTGCTTGCTGCCTACCGTTCCCGGGATGGATTTTCCCGGCAGTCCTCGGTAAAAACATGGCTGACGGGCATCATGAAACACAAGGTAGTGGATTACTACAGAAAGCTGAAACCTGAGCTGGGTGATGAGAATCCCGACCAGTTTGCCTATAGCCTCGACATCCTGTTTGATAAGCATGAGAAATGGAAAATCAAACCGGGTAAATGGGGCGGGGATCCGCAAAATGTCTTTGAAGGCAAGGAGCTTATGGCTGCAATTGAGACCTGCCTGGCGGAGATGCCGAAAAAGATGTCTCTGGCTTTTGTCCTGCGCGAGAAGGAAGGGGCAACGACCAGTGAGATCAGTGAGTTACTGCAGACCGGAAAAGATAACTGCTGGGTGATACTGTACCGGGCGAGAATGCTCCTCAGGCGTTGTCTTGAAGTAAACTGGTTTGGCAGGAAGAAATAGGAGGGTTCATGCCTCACTGGATATTCAGCTGTAAACAAATAACCGGTATGATCTCTGAATCCATGGACCGGAAACTGCCGCTCGGCAGACGCATGGGCATCCGGTTCCACCTGATGATGTGTTCCCTGTGCAGGCGTTACCGGCAACAACTGCTTTTTATCCGCTCGGTTCTCCGCCTGGACAGGCAAGCCGATGACAGCGCCTCTCAAACACTGCCCGGCAATGCCCGCGAGCGCATTGAAAAAAAACTCACCGATGAAATGCCTAAAGACGCACCACATTGAGCGGAAGTTTCGATAACAATCTTTTCCACACGCGTCCCCAGCTACACCCATACGTTAAACTCAAGACCGGATCGATAGTGAGAAACACAGGTGTGAAGCCCGAGGGACAATGAAGCCCTCAGTCACCAACTGGGAGAAGGAGCCGGGAGGCGACCTCAACTCTGGTAGCATCGAACTGGATGGGAGTTGGAAATGATGGTATGCGTAACATATGTGAACTGCTGATAAACGTCGTTATTTTTGCAAGCCAAAGATGCTGACAGGCCTTGACCAAAAGGTAAGAGGTATGGGTGGGACGGTCCGGTGTCGTCCCACACGAACTACAACTCCTCCGGCAAATAGGCAGACGCTCACCAATCGTGTGAAATTGGCGGAACAGGGTAAACCCAATCACCTCCATGATAGCTATGGAAAGTAAGCCGCAAGACAAGCAGTTAGGTGAGTGGGTAAAGGAGGCAGGAAAAAGCCATTGACGGCCTAAGGAGCGATGATGATTTGTGGAATTCCATTCACTGGAAAAAGGTAAATCAGATCGTAGACTGTTTGCAGACTCGTATCGTGAAGGCAGTTAAGTTGGCCATCGGAGATGGTGCGCTGGGATTCTGGAAGGCGTTGCGTAAAACATTTCCAAAAACACGGCATCAACGTTGTTGGGTCCATAAGACAGCAAATGTCCTCAATAAGCTGCCGAAGATAATAAACTCGGCCAGAGTGCCCAGAAGAAATGGCGTCGTTTGAGAGGGTTCAAGTTGCTTGCTGAAGTCATACGAGGGGTGCAGTTTAAAAATGGTGAAAGGGTTGATCCACTAGAAGAAGGCGGTCTCGACAGGATAGTCAATGTTTAGGAATAATTCCCCGAACACCAGACTCGACAATAACTCGTATTCAGGCGCCTTCTTCGCTTTACTATTTGATGGTGCGGTTTTTTGACTAAAATTTTGGCTCCATTCGCAAAACCTCATATTTATGTTATTTGGTTAGCTGTATCCAGCTTACTTTTCGTCGCTAGCTATTATATTGATCCCTATGTTTTCGGTTTCTGCATTCTTGGATCACTGTGGGTCTGTGGCGCTCTTATATGGGTTTGGCACTTCGGCGGGGTGAGACCATCCCGGCTTCTCTCTTCACCGGGCTCGTTTCCAATTACCCTACCACCTTATAGTAATGTCCTCACCTGCTATGGCCTCTGCTGACTCCTGCCCGATCACCCTGCATGTTGCCATACTTGGGTGCGGTCGAAACAGCGACCGCACGTCGGACAGGTCTCCCTGGACTCTGTTTCGTCCCCCTCAAAGCATGGGGATTAAAAAGAATACCCCCTTGAGGGGTGTAAGAACGTGTTAGCTGATGCCTTTGTAGTAGGCGGACAAGGCGGGATTGGAACATACGGGCATAGATTCGCAGGCTGATCAACTAGTACCTTTTCAAGCTAAGTTCACCATCGACAAGGTGCTCTCGGCCAGTGGCAGAGTGGCTACTGATCTTTCTTATGGCTGATCTTATTGTTGCAAGGGTCAGATTATAGAGGGCAGACGGACGTCAACTCTTTATAATCGATTGTCCCTTTGAAAACGAGCTGAATCCCCTCCTGCAAAACCAGCGTCATATCGTTAATCATCGCTTCTTCTACAATTTCACCAAGAGAAGCACGTTTCATGATCAACTTTCTGATGACCGGGTTTACGACCAGCAGTTCATACAACCCTATTCTCCCGTGATATCCGCTATTATTGCATCCTGGACATCCACTGGCACGATGAAAGATAAGATCATCACTGTACATGACATTGATATGATCAAAGAAGGAAATCCCGTAACTTCCCAGTAGACGATCATATTCAGCCTTTTCAGGATGATAAGGTTGTTTACAGTGCTTGCACAAAGTGCGCACCAGGCGCTGGGCCAGAACGCCTTGCAGTGCGGCAGCAAGCTGCAAGGGATCAAGCCCCATATCCAGGCAATGGATGATTCCTTCCGCCGCAGAATTGGCGGCCAGCGAGCTGAGCAACAGATGTCCGTTCAGGGCGGTATCAACAGCCATTACAGCGGTCTGCAGATCCTGCATTTCACCGATCATGATTACATCGGGATCTGCTCTGCGAAGCACTCGCAGTGCATCGGAAAAGGTATAATTCCTGAGAGGGTCAACCTGCACCTGACGAATCCGGTATTGCTGGATTTCCACGGGATACTCGGCTGTCCAGATCTTTTTTTCAGCAGTGTTTACATGGTTTAATACTGCATGCAGCGTGGTAGTCTTTCCCGATGCGTTAGGTCCAACAACCAGAATAATTCCCTGTTTCTGCTCGATTATTTCCTTAAACGGAGTGAGGAGCCGGGAAGGTATTAGCTCGCCCAGCAAAGGGAGGGGTTTTGGCTCCGGTAAAATACGAAGGACAATATCCTCATTGTTTTTTGCCGTAGGAATTGTTGCCACGCGCAATTCAATTTCCTTGCCTTCAGATATGGTAAATTTGATTTTACCGTCCTGCGGTCTGCTGCGTTCAGCCAGATCCAGGGATGCCAGAGATTTTATCCTATCAACAACCTGCTGCACAAATTTCTGCGGTATTTTAAGCGCATTACTGCAAACACCATCAATTCTATACCGAACCTCGCCTTTGTCCTCAATACCGTAGGGTTCTATATGAATATCAGAAGCTTGAGAGGAATAGCCTCCTTCGATGATGTCATGTACCAGCTGAACCACAGGGGGCTCATTAATATCGTCATTAATTTCTGCACGTTGCTCCGGTCTAACTCTCCTCTCTACAACAGTGATCCGTTTTTCCTTTACTTTTTCCTGTGGTTTAATTTCTTCCAGCGCGTCGAACAATGAGGTGTCGAATGATAGCTTCTGCTCTTCACTGGCAGTCTTTGGCCTGCTGAAATATTTTGCTCTGGTACGCTTCCAGTAAGAGCGGATATCCTCTTGAAAAGCAAACACCAATTCCACCTGATTTGCTCTGGGAACCTGCTCTCGTATTGCGCTGGTGAGGGTTTGATCCTCGATATTCTTTACGGCGACAATAAGCTTTCCATCTTTCAGACTCAATGGAACCAATTCTTTTCTTTCAAAATAATCAAAATTTATCCCCTGAAAAAGCTTCTTGGGATTATTGTCGACTTTTGCCAGATCCACAAAGCTGGTGGAATAAAACCCTGCCAGCAGTTTTCCCATTTTCAGTCTCGGTATCCGGAAATTATGCATTAATACGGTTTCCGGATCTTCCCCTTGCTCAGCGGCTTTTGCCAGCCCCTGCTCCAGCTCTTCCCGTGAGAGAAGTTTTTGCGCCAGCAGTGGTTCATATTTGAGAGGAGTCTGTTTACCGAAAATGTTATGGTTGGCAAATGCGGCGGCCAGAACCCCAGCTAATTCGTTGACTTTATTCTGTTCTTTATACGAGAATTCGGTATCGTCCCTCTTGTTTATCAATTCGACAACCCCCATCAGGGTGCTGTTGTAAACAATTGGAATTGCAAGGATCTGTTTGCTGCGAATATTGGCTTTTTCATCAAACGAAGCGGAAAAATTCAGCTCAGGACCTATACGCCGCAACTCCCTGAAGTCGTATGGATCCAGAAGATTGACCGGTTGTTTTTTCTTGGCCACATATCCAACAATCGAATTCGTTCTGATGGGCATCACAATCTTCTCAAGAGAATCTCCCGGCAGTAAAAGCCATGAGACCAGTTCCTGCTTGCGGATATCAGCAAGAAAAATTGCTGCCATCTCAACTTGAAAGACATCCAGAATCTGTTTCCTCAACCTGCTCTTGATGCTCTTTATGTCCGGTGCCTCCTGGATGACTGCCAGCAGAGACTGCAGAGTAATCACAGGAGGTGTTTTTTCGGGGGTAGTAACGGGTTTTTCGCTTTGCTTACTCATACCATTTGTATCGTATCATTATTTAGGGATAATTCTTTGTCACACAGGATCTTACATCCTGAGTGCAGTTGTTCATTCCAAAAAATACGTTTGGAAAGAAATATCTAATACAGTGAGAGAGTTCTTCTCTAAGGCTAAATTATGGGTATTAAATTGTTAGCTAAAATAATACCGTAACACTATCACACTATCAACCGACTCACCAAATTGATTATCGGTATCTGAATAAATATTTTCAAGTAGCTGAAACCTATACGATCCGCTAACCAGAAAAAAAAATCAATATCGAAGGCGGTGCATTTGCCGACCTCAGCGCCAATACCATCAACCGTCATGTTCTCGGAGAAGACTGGCTGGCGCCCTGAACAGCAAACTGGAACGCCTTGTTCAGAAGAAACTGGAAGCTGTAAACGGAGGGTTGATGAAACTGGAAAATCGCCTGGAAGCAGTTGAGAAGAAGAGGAAGACCACTGTGAATTAAATGGGGCGGATCCACATGGAGCAGACAAGAGAAAGCATATGGCGCCAAACCGGGCTGAAATTATTATCAAGGTACGCTCTGATTTGTTCACGGTAACCGAAGGGGCATCTCTATGGGGTGGGGGGTCCCGTAAGACCTATTACAAGTGGAATTAAACATAGAAAGTCGTCACGGTTGAGCCAATCGATCTTTTCGGTTGTCTGGCTGTTTCAACCGGTTCTGTGATATTTGTCACATTGGCGGCGAATAAATGGAAAGATCACTGTATTTCAACGGGAAAAAGGTCAACGCCTTGCTGTTTTTTCATGACAGGTTAATGGTTTTGCCGGGCAGACCCTGCATACAGGCTCTGTCGAAGGTTTACAGATCTTCAATTCTCTTGTAAAAACGATAGAGTGCCATCATTTGACATAGGACATTGCCAGCCGGGAAGGAGCCGGAGCAGTGACCAGAAAATGAGAAGAAAATGATTCGAGGAAAAAAGAATGAAAAAATGCTTTAGTTTTCCCCTGGCCGTCTCAGCCATACTGACATCCACCGTAATCTGCTTCGGTCAGATCACCGGAAGCCCTCATGATTTCAGTCGGGAATCCTGGTCCCAGGGACAGATTTGCCTGCCTTGTCATGCACCGCATTTTGCTCCCAGTGACGACAACGCTCCCTTATGGAATCATGAGCTCAGCACCGCAACCTATACCCTCTATAGCAGTGGCTCCCTGGATGCGACACTCGGCCAACCCACCGGCATTTCCAAGCTCTGTCTATCCTGTCATGACGGTACCGTAGCCGTCGACTCCTTCAGCGGGAGGACAGGGTCCCAATTCATCGATGGGGACGCCAACCTGGGTACCGACCTCAGCGAGCATCATCCCGTCTCTTTTATTTTCGATGATGCCCTGGCCATCCGGGACGGTCAGCTCTTTCCGCCATCGACCTCTCCGTCGGGAATTGCCGGAGCTGGCGGGACCATTCAAGCCGACATGCTCAACAACAATTCACTGGAATGCTCCTCCTGCCACGATGTCCACAATACCTTCAACAACGAGGATCTGCTGGTGAAGTCGAATGATGGCTCGGCCCTCTGCCTGACCTGCCATAACAAATAGGAAGGTGATCGTCGGCACCTGCAGAAAGCCGGCACAAACCGAAATTTTCAAACAAGCTCATGAAAATCGTCATGCTGAGAACTTTGTCTCTGTTCCTGATCACCCTGGCGCTCTGCGGGTGTACTACGAAAACGGTTGTAACCACACGAAGCGAGCCGGTATTTTACCCGCCCCTGCCGCAGGAGCCACGCCTCCAGTATCTTATGTCGATCAGCACGGAAAACGATATCAAAGAGGCGCCGAGTGGTTTCGAAAAGTTTCTGGTCGGCGATGTTCCCCCGGCCAGAGACCTGGGCAAGCCTTATGATATCGGTACCTTGCCCGGCGAGATCTATGTATTGGATCGGACCTATAAAAAGCTTATTGTCGTCGATCTGGCAGGGCGCGCCTTCCGGCTGGTCGGCGACCGGGGAATGGGAGCGCTGCTCGACCCGTCGGGGATCTGGATTGGGAGCGACGGCACCAAATATATCGCCGATATGGAGCGCAAGCAGGTAGTTGCCCTGGGCAAGGATGACAAATATCTGAAAAGTTACGGCAATGCACAGGTTCTTAAAAAACCGGTAGATGTTGCCGTCTCAGGCGACCGGGTCTACGTGTGTGACCTGGATGGCAATCAGGTGGTGGTTTTCGACCGCAAGTCGGGCGAAATACTCAGCCACTTCGGTAGTCTCCCCGGCGACCGGGAAGGTCTCTACAAGCCTACCCATATCAGCATCGACCGGAGGGGCAACATCCTGGTGAACGATGCCTTCAACTTCCAGATCAGGCAATTCGACCATAACGGCAATTATATGAAATCATTTGGCTTTCACGGTGATACAGTCGGGGCCTTCGCCCGCCCGAAGGGAATCGACAGCGATCGCCAGGGCCATCTCTACGCCGTCGATTCGGCCTTTGAAAACGTCCAGATTTTCGACGAGGACACCGGCAAGCTGCTGCTGTTCTTCGGCGGCGGCGGAACCGGTCCGGGCCAGATGTATCTCCCGGCCGGAATCCATATCGACTATGACAATACCCCCTATTTCGCCGAATTTTTCGATCCATCTTTCCAGGTGGAATATGTCGTCTACGTCGGCAACATGTTCGGGGCAAAGAAAATCAACGTTTACGGTTTCGGCCATTGGAAGGGCCCGGCACCTGGCGTCAGGTGATCGCATGATGAGCCAAAAACCGATGCAAAGGTGGGGACGGCTGCTTCAGGGGAGCGTGCTGTCACTTCTGGGGGCTGTTCTGCTGGTCGGTTGCGGACAGAGCAAACGCCAGCTGCTCGAGTTCTTTTTCACCGGGGTCCCGGCCGAACAGCAACCGGCTGATCTGCCGGCCGGCGGGCAACCGGCCCTTACCGTGTCCCGGCAAGGAGTACCTGTCGCCTCCGCCCATTCCTACTTTATCCATCACCAGTGTTTCAGGTGCCATGGTACATCGATGGCGATCATCGGCAGGGACCTGAAAAGACAGACGCTTCGAGTCTCCGGGCAGAGGACCGGCAACGATTCGCCCGGCTATCCCCTTTCGGCTCGGCCGTTATGCCTGAAGTGCCATCCAGATCCTTTTGCCGTCGAAAAAGGCGGAGGACCGGACAAGCATCCACCGGTAACCTGCACCATCTGCCATCGGCATCACCAGAGCGAGTTTGTTCATCTCTTGAACGCGGCGCCAAAAAGCGTTTGCGCCATGTGCCATGCCGATGAACCAATGGACCCCCGGGATTTCCACCACAAGCCGATCCGCAGGAAAGGGGCTCGGTGATTCCGTGGACCGGAGGTTGACCAGGTCACAGCTTGTTTCAGGGCTGATCCTCTTGCTGCTCATCACCGTCGCCGTCCCCTTACCTGTCCTTCCAGCTGACCGGACGACCATAGTCCCCTTACCCCGCAAGGAAGTGACAACCGTCAACGACGACACCTGGATCAGCGGCGATCGATTCGCCCTAAGCTACCCAAAACTGGGCCTCAGCTCCATGTTTCTCATGGATAACGAAACGTTGCACAGTAACGGCGCTGACCGGCAAAGCAGCGTCTACGAATTCCGCGAGGGCTTTTCGGTGGCGACCAATGGCTGGTTGGTGCACCCGGCCTTCCTTGCCCTGAACCTGCGCCTGGATCCACAGTGGAGTCAGGTCGGCGGCAATGGCGACGGCCCATCCCCGGACGATCCATCGTTATTTCTCGGTTCCTATGCGACCCAAGCGACATTTTTACCAAGAAAAATCTACACCTTGCAGTTTTTTGCAGACCGGACCGAGGAGAATCTCATCTCCACCTTTGCCAACCAGACCAATGTGGACACGGACACCTACGGAGCCAACCTGACCTACAAGTGGAAAAGGTTGCCGACCTTTGTCAACTACCAGCATCTCAACAGGAATCAGGACGGCTTTTTTACTACCGAGGAGCAGCGGGACGATTTTCGCCTCAATACCAGCAACCAGTACGGCAACTTCGATACCAGGCTGTCTTTGCAGTACATCGATTCACAGCAGTCCAGCGATATTGAGGATACCAATCTCAAGGACTTCAACAGCAGGCTGGACAACAGCTGGCGTTTCAAAGCCGATCCCAACCGGCTTTTATACTCCGATCTCTCCTATCGCACCAGTGAGGACGACGACTTTTCCCGCACCGATCTCAGGCTGCTCGAGCGGCTCTACCTGAAGCACCGGAAATATCTCCGGACCAACTCCAGCTTCCTTTTTCAAAAACTGGAGACCGACCAGTTCAGCGAGGATCGGTATCGGCTGGACAGCGAACTGACCCATCTGCTCTACGAAAACCTGACTACCACAGTTTTCGGCAGCGGTGAGCGGCACAATTTCGACGACGGCAACGAGACAGCCTACACCGGGGCGCTTGATTTCGATTACCGGAGAGATATCCCCTGGGGGACACTCGGGGCCACTGCCGTCGTTCGCGATATCTATACAATCCGCAGCGGCGAGCAGGGTCTGCAGGTGGTCAACAACGAGTCCCAGGTGCTGAACGGCGGCCAAGGCACCTTCTTGAATCAGGAATTCGTCGATGCCGATTCGATCCGGGTCACCGATTCCACCGGGACAATCGTCTACCTCCGGAACCTCGACTATATCGTCGAGCAGACGGGAACCTTCATCCGCCTGCGCCGAACGCTTCTGGGCAATATTGCCGACAACCAGACGGTGCTGGTCAGTTACCGCTTCGCCGGTAGCCCGGGTTTTGATGACAACGTGGTGAGCCAGTCCTGCGGTGCCAATCTGTTCTTCTTTTCTACCCTGCGCCTGTCCTACAACTATTTTCACCGCAACCAGCAGGTCATTGCCGGTCCGGAGCCGATCAGTCCGATCGACGACACGGTGCAGCGTACCGCCCTGCAGCTCCTTTACCGCTGGACCGAGTTCCGACTGTCCTTTGAAGATTTCCAGACCACCACCTCGCCGGCACGAACCACCTGGCGGGCGGAAGAAATATTCAATGTCAAGGTGGCCGGGGGCATCGGGCTACGGCTCTCCGGCTACTACGGGGAAACCGACTTCGCCGGCCCGCTCGGTCTGGAGACCTTCTACGGCACCGCCTCGTCACTCAGCTGGACACCCACCCACTGGACCAAAGCCGGCTTCGAAGGCCATGTAGACTGGGTGGACAGCGACACGATCGCCTCGGTGAACGGCGGGGCTCTGGCCTACTGGCAACTACTGTATGGCCGGTGGCAGGCAAAGTTGTCCTACCGATATCGGCAGACGTTGGAAGATCGCGACGATTTTCAGAGAACGGAACAGCGGGTTCTGCTGACGATCGAACGAACACTCTGAACCATAACCAGGGAGACGGCAGTGAGCAAAACTATCCAGGCACTTCTATGCATCGTAATTGTCATTTTTTTCAACGTCAGCCCGGCCCGGGCCGACAAAAAAATCCAGCACGCACCCTTTGCCGAGAAGAGCTGCGACAGCTGCCACAGTTCGGCCAAGCCCGGCAAACAGGACCTCGTCGCGACTGCACCCGAGTTGTGTTACGGCTGCCACGATCGTTTTGCCGGCAAATTCATGCACAGCCCGACCAGCGTCGGCGCCTGCCTGGTTTGTCACAATCCCCATGAAGCGGGCGGGAAGGGGCTGCTCAGGATGGCAACCAGCGACCTCTGTTACCAGTGTCACAGTGAACTGGAAGGGCAGATTCACACCAAGGGCAACAATGTCCATCCGCCGGCGGAAGACAACTGCACCGCCTGTCATAATCCACACGTCTCGGATATCAGCGATAAGATGCTCCAAGCTCCGATGCAGAAACTCTGCGTTGACTGCCACCAGGAACAGGGTGTCGAGCCGCCGGCCGATTTTGCCAGCGTAAAAAACAAACACCAGCCGGTGACCGATGCCAGGAGCTGTACCAACTGCCATAGTCCGCATGGCTCCCCCCTGGCTGCCTATCTTCTCTCCCAACCAATGGATCTCTGTCTCAAATGCCACAGCGAGCAGCTGACCAACAACGAGGGCCAGCCGGTCGCCAATATCGGCAAGATTCTCAAGGAAAACAAGGATCACCACGGTCCTATCGGGGAGAAGAACTGCTCCGGCTGCCACAACCCCCACGGCAGCGATTTTCCCCGCCTGCTCGTCAATACCTATCCGCCGGAATTCTATACCAGGGGATACAGTCGTGAGGACTACCGGCTCTGCTTCACCTGCCACGACGCGGCGGCCATGGAAACCCGGGAGACCACGACGCTTACCAATTTCCGTAACGGCAAAAAGAACCTGCATTACATCCATGTCAACCGCCAGACGAAAGGACGTACCTGCCGGGCCTGCCATGAGACCCATGCCAGCAACCAGCCCAAGCATATCAGGGCTTCGGTCCCTTTCGGCAAAATCAACTGGCCGCTGGAACTGCAATATCGGCTGGAGTATACCGATTTCAAAACCGGTCAGCCCTGCGATACTCCATCCATTACTTGCAAGCAGTCAGGTGGCTCCTGCGTCGCCTGCCACGCCCGGAAGACCTACAACTATCTCAAACAATAAGGAGTTGTGCCGTGGTATCCCGATCGATTCTTTTGACTGTCCTCCTGACGCTTCTGTCACCGCTCTCTTGCCTTTGCCCGGCTCTGGCCGACGATCTCGGTTTCCGCAATCTGGCCATCGGCGAACACTACCCCCGGTTCTGCGCCGATCGGGTCGGCGGTGGTCGGGTGTGCACTGACGATCTGGTCAACCGGGTGACGATTATCATGTTCTTCCGGCCGGACCAGGATCTTTCGGCCCGACAACTAGGCGTCCTGCGTGATCTCTGGGTTAAATACCGGCTGAAGAAGGTGAACGTCGTCGCCATCGCCGACAAGATTGAGGCGGGTACCAGTCCTGCCGAGCTGATACGGCGATTGGACATCACTTTTCCGGTACTCGACGATAAGGAGAAGAAACTGGCAGGTCTCTTCGGCGCTTACGCCTTTCCCTGCACCGGCGTTTTCGACCAAAACGGCGCACTGAATACTTTTGCCGCTTCCAACTGGGCGGATTACCGCAATGTGATTGACCGCCAGGTAGCTGTCCTACTCGGTGAAACCAGGAGCGGGAGCACTGGTCAGCAGGCAAACCGGACACCGGCAAAAAACGATGCCGCCGGAAAAAAGGCCGAAACCAGATATAAACTGGCTAAAATCCTCTTTGATGCCGGAGAACTGGAAAAGGCGGAGAAAGTGCTGGAAGAGTCGCTGGCCAGTTTCCAGGGTCACGCCCGGTCCCACCTCCTGCTCAGCAAAATCGCTACGCAAAAAAACGACCAGCAGAAAAGCGCCGCTCACCGGCAGCGGGCGTTGGAACTGGATCCAGCGCTGAAAGAGGAAGAATAGGCAGGTGAGGTGATAGGTGATAAGAATTCGCTTTTTCAGGCTACCCTAAAAAATGGGCCTCCAGGCCCATTTGATAATCTTCATCTCGCTGCCGCAGTGTTTACAGATCAACGGATCGACTTCCCGGATTTTCTTGATACATTCCCGCCACATCAACGGCGGTATTCGTCTCGTTTTACATGGCGGATGTCGATTATTTGTTCATCTGCTGTTTAATCAGGAGCTTGAACAGCCTGACCCTGTTTCTTCCGGTCCCCACGCATTCGGTTAGAATACCAACCGTAGTATCTGACAAGTTGAAATGACTTTTCAGGTATATGCTGGGTGATGGCGGCAATAAACTCCAGAGGATCAAAGATCTGGAAATTTTTTTGTTCTTTCCATGGCTCATCTTCGAACGGTACAACACTGTTCCCGTCTCCTCGACATATTGGATATCTGAGTACGAAAAAGTGTTGCGAATAATAAATATATTGTGACAGGTTTTCTATCCCCTTCTCATCCTCCGGCTTTATTCGTACCTGATGATGACCGCTAAAACTGGAGTTGTGACGCCATTTCATGATCATCTTGATAAATGCGTCATCAACCAGCCCTTCCTTTTTCAGCATCTTCAATACATATGCCCGGAATAGTTCGGCACAGCGCCGAATATCCACCTTTGGCATGACAAAAAAAACCCGCTGTCATGAAACAAGTCGTCCGCTACCACGGCGTGTAGGTCAGGATGCCAACGGGCATAGTCACCAAACGTCTGGATTACCATGACAATGCCTGGGATCCCGTACTGTTTTCCTAATAGAAAAACTCCAAAAGGTTCTCATGGATCGGGTCGAAAAAAACATCAATTCCTCGGGCAGTGCATACACCCTTTTCGAAAACAACCTCATTCTGCAGGAAAAGGTTGAAAGGAGAACGGAACAACTGCGCAAATCCAACAAGGAGTTGTTGATTGAAATCGAAAACCGAAGAAAGGTGGAAAGGGAAAAAAAGAACCTGATCGAAGAATTACAGGAAGCACTGGCGGAGGTCAAGGTATTGAGCTGCTTACTGCCTATCTGTTCGTATTGTAAAAATATTTCCTGAACAAATGATTGAGGCTGTGCCGGTCGATTGATTGCGGCATTTGGCACAGAACAAATACCCATGTTTCGTTCACGGCCATTCAGGGCAGACTTCCCCCCTTTTGCGTTAATTAATTGCTTGGTATACGCGATGATACCGATCAGGCAAAACAGACAATCATGACGATAAGCGTCAGAAAGCTGAGGATCTGGATGAAAAAGAATGCGAATCGTAGAGAGACCACGGTGTTGGTTTGGTCAAAACACACATGTATCAAGGATTGCATGACACGAGATGCCATAACGACAATCGATAAGTAATCGCGACTGCAGTTCCACCGACGCCGCTAACGAAAAGAGCGAACACGATTACTGCAAACACGGGGAGTGTTTTCAACGCAATTGGCGTGAGCATGCATCGCCCGTCGATACCATTCCTCCCCCTCAACTTTGGTCGAGTTGAAAGCGAAATCACGGTTGAATGGTAAATGGACGTCCCTGTCCCTGACATCCTGGGGCTTGTCCGCAGGAACCTGCCACCTCATGCGGAGAAGACATGATTTAAACCTCGTGCTAATATTGAATGATTTGTAAATTTTGAGGAGCTGATAATTGAAGAGCCTCATCCGGGACAGCTGGCTCCCCTTGTTTTACTTCTCCGGTGGGATCAATCAGGCTGGCAGCTGCCAGTACCAACTCCGCATCGGCGATTTGTTCTTCATAGTACTTTATTTCCTGCGGGTTAAAATTAAGCGGTTGTTTGTAATAGTCTCGCAATGCTTTCATCGCCGGGATATGCCCTCTTTCCGCCGATTCTTTCACGAGTTGCAAGCCCACCATATTTTTGTCACGACCAAATAAACTGCTGTCGAACATAATCAGACCCTGGAAAAACACAGCCTCTATGTTACCCATTTCAGCCGCCTGTCGAAAAAGAGACAGCGCACCAAGTTTATCCTTTGCCACAAATTTCCGTTTGGCTTCCTTTAATATTTCGTATACTGATTGCCCCCTCATGGTGTCCGAAGTTGAACCTTCAGTTGACCGTGTAACTGGCTGTTGATTCTTCCACCTGGGATTGTCAAAAACAAACTCGCCTTGTTGATGTCCGTTAAGAAAATCCACACCTGGGGTCTGGTTTGAGCTTGAAGCCGCTCTCTGTATCATTGTCGCCAGTTCATAAAAACTTATATAACCATCTCCGTCCGTGTCACCCAACCCTTCGTTGAGAGCCTGGAGGAGTTCGCCTGTAAAAACAGAGTGACCATCGGGCCCGGTGTCTTGAACTCGCTGCTCAGCACCACCTGCGGTGAGGATTTGACGTGCTTTTCTTTTCACAATTTCATCCAGATACTGCGGTATACGAGGGTCCAGGGACTCAAGTTCACCCCGTGATCCGAGTTTCCCACCATAACAGGCATCAATTATAAAGAGTTGATGCCTGACTGTTTCTAAAATTTCCGACAAATCACGAACTCGCGACATGGCAATGTAAGTGGCGCTGGAATCTTTTCCATCATAAGGCACCAGATATCCTCGTTCGTTAGAAGACGAAAAAAACTCCGTATGGCCATGACCCGCAAAAAAGAACAGGAATCGATCATTTTTTCCTGCAACCTGAGCAAGTTCATTTTCAAGATAACCGACGATTTTCTCTCGGGTGGCTTGCTCATTATAAAAAGTTTTAACATCAAAGTTCTGACTCAAAAGAAATGATTCTATAGCACGGGCATCCCTGACAGCATACTTCAAATCGGGCCAGATCGAACCGGGATACCTGTCGACTCCCACCACTAACGCATAACTCTTGTTAAACTTGCTGCCTATCAATTCATGGCAGAAACCGGATGTCCCTGAAACGATTAAAACAGTAATCAAAAAGGATCTAATCCACATGGTGTTACTCCCCCCTGAGTTTAGTGTTGATTTCGTCAAGCAGGTTGGCATAATCATGATTAGACGGATTCATTAATACTGAAACTTCAGCTAATTTCCTGGCGTTCTCAAACTTGCCGGTTTGCAGGTAGAGGTCAGCCAGGTCGTTCATGGGTTTTGATATAATACGTATGGCTTGTTGATATTCACGGATAGAATTGGCTACCTGTTGCCCCTCCTTGTACTCGTAGGCCTTTGCGAGGTGCTTTTGGAATGCAGTAATATCCTCACCCCGCATGCTTACGGTAGTTTGCAGAGTAGTTGATGACTTACCATTCTCATTTTGCTGTTGAAATGTTTGTTCTCTTTTTAGTTCCGGAGGAGCGGCTGCTATCGAAAAGCAAATGATGACAACACCAAAAAGGCCAAGAATTGCCCCTGGGGAAGCAGTTGAAAATTTCAGTTGATATTCACCCATGCGCCCAATAATTTGAGTACTGGAATCGCTATCAACCTTGAACACGGCAGAAATAAAGAGTTTGTAACCATATCTGATTGCTATTACTCCTGCAGCTATGGTTGCGAGCCGAATGGATAGTAGATAGATCACAAAAAGAGCATCATGACTTATCATAAAATTCTCCTCAATGTTCTCTATACAGATTTAACTGGAACGTCACCCTGCGGACGCTTTCTGGGCGATAGGGTGAACGCATTTAATTTATTGGAATTTTATACTTTCCTCGTCAATTACCTCCCTCTACACACCCCACCTGCGCCTGTAAGTCTGCACACCTGAACCAAAAGAGTCGGAACGAACCCACACCATTATCGAGTCTAAGTTCACCACATACTCAGGCAATTCTTGAGTCCTGTCAAAGCTCTCTTTCTGCTTTCAACACCTTTAGCTATTTGATGGATATTTCCGGCAACGGTTTTGTATTCGTCGCCGTAACCCAGACTATCTCCGATCAACCAGTGGTTTATGTAACCTGTTAGCAACTGGACAAATCCACAGATAACCCATTTGGTCAAAGTAAGCTCCCGTATACCCAGCAATGAGTTGAGAACCGCAAGTCAATTCGTCCGCTCGATCGACTGGCCTGGGAAGTGCTTTTTACAAGGAGCGATCAAGTAACGTATTTATTTCCTTACCGAATTTAGTGAGCACTATGAGACTGGTCTCATTCCATGAACCTTCACGTTCCGGCACAATGAGCCCTATTCCTCTTAGTGCTCTCAGAGCACCAATGTGTTTCGGATTAATACGGTCAAAATCAGGAATTAAATCTTTTACCGATGCTGGAGTGTTCTTAGAGAGAATCCTGCGATAGAGATCTTTTTGGTAATTATTCAAGAGGGAGTCATATCGTTCTAAAAATTCTTTGAGGATAGCGGAGATTTTTCCTCCGGCATCTGCTGGTGTGATTTCTATTTCGCTTAAACCAGGCAGTACTACCTTAACTTTATTTTTTGATAACAATGAAGACAAAGGCGATTTGAGCATGTAGACCACAATACATACCGCTGCAGCATATACCACGGCAATCAAGAGATCCCACCCATTTGTTAATGTAGTTTCCATTCCATCCTCCCCAAAAGGCTGTTAGAAAAGGCTGTTAGAAAAGGCTGCATTACAAAATATGATATTGCTACGAGGCCATGGGGTCAGCCAAGGGCTCAAATCTTTGTTTAACTCAATTACCTTCGAGACTCACTGAATATGTATCCCCTTCCCCTATATGATTACACCACCACAAGTTATGTTTCAAGATAATTGATACCAACCCATGGTCAGGTGATTTGCACTGAAAGGCATCTGCCAGACTGTAAGTTTGCACACAAAATGAGAAGTTTCAGGCCGGAATTGCAAGTGGCCCGTTTGAGATAATCAGGAGACATATATTTAATCCCTCACAATTGGTAAATTAGCCTTAAACCCCTAGTCTGCACAGGTTTTAATAAGAAATGATGCCCTTGGTCCTTAAGTCGAAAGGGGGTAATCCGCAAAATGCGATAAGATCAAATTGCGATGCTGTTTTGCAAGAAAATCCGAGACAAATCATTTCCTGGTTCCACCCCCCCCGTACAACCCAAGCTGCCATGTGCGCTAATCATTGCGGATCTTAATAGGTGATAGGAATTCGCTTTTTCAGGCTACCCTAAGAAATGGGCCTTCCAGGCCCATTTCTCTTGTTAGCAGACGTCCATCCTAACCTATCCAACGGCGGTATTCGTCTCGTTTTACATGGGCGGATGTCGATTATTTGTTGATGGCGGCAAGGAACTCCAGAGGATCAAAGATCTGGAAATTGTAGCTCACCACACTCCAAATAGTTATTGACGACATGAGAAACCACCGCCCGGTAAAAACCGTAATCTCGTGAAAATCGCCAGTCATAACAGAATTCGAACTCAGCAAAGTTTGCATTCAGCAATTGCCAGAGGGGTGACTCCTGCGGATTTCTGGGATGATATATCTTTGCCCGGCTGTTTATTCACCCGGTTGTGTGGGAGTTTTTCTTTTATAAACCAAATGATAAATGGATCATTAGTAAAGGTACGTTCAACGACAGCTTTGGTGGACTTGATTAACATAATGATATTATGATGGGGCCCCCCAACAACTTGCTAAACTTGCCCGAGCGTTACTAATCGTCGATGCGGGGTTAAAATATTTAAAGCTTACCAGATCAAACCTAAACCAATCCTACCGTTTATCGTCAATTCACCTCTTCCCTTCCACCTGCACGAGCATGCTCCGAATTCGGTGGCTTGAACGTTCCGACTAAACGATGGCTCTCTCCAGGACAACCACAAGTCGGTGGTCCTGGCCCTGATGTACTCATCACCATCCGATCTTTTTTTCAATACCGTTCTTTTTTTTGTAAGGAATCCCCACGTACTCCCGACTGAGCTGGCAAAGGGTTTCGTTATCCCCTTTTCAACAACCTCAGCAATGGGAGAATGGAAAATGAAAAAATATGTGGCAATCGCCATTATTGTCATTGCGGTCTCCGCCTTTTGGCTCTTTCATATAGACCGGTACCTGACTCTGGAAGGCATCAAGGCGGCCCAGGCTCAGCTTGACGGCTGGCGCAGCGGTTCCCCTTTCCTGGCCGGTTTTGCCTTCTTTGCACTTTACATCGCCGTAACCTCATTGTCTCTTCCCGGAGCCGCCGTGCTCACCCTGGCGGCGGGGGCATTTTTCGGCCTCGTCCGGGGAGTGATTATCGTCTCTTTTGCCTCAACCATCGGCGCGACCCTGGCCTTTCTCGTCGCCCGCTTTATCCTGCGCGACAGCGTGCAAAGCCGTTTCGGTGACCGCTTACAGACCATCAATAAAGGAATCAGGCAGGAAGGTGCCTTCTATCTCTTTACCTTACGTCTTGTGCCGGTTTTTCCCTTTTTCCTGATCAACCTGGTCATGGGCTTAACGGCTCTTCCCGCCCGGACCTTCTATTGGGTCAGCCAGCTCGGCATGCTGGCGGGCACCGTCGTCTATGTCAATGCCGGCACCCAACTGGCTAAAATCGACAGCCTGAGCGGTATTCTCTCGCCTGGGCTGCTGATGTCGTTTACCGCCTTAGGTTTGTTTCCCCTTCTCGGGAAGAAAACCGTCAGCTGGCTCAAGAGACGAAGGGTCTACAGGAAATGGCCGAAACCGGCGGCCTTCGACCGTAATCTCATTGTCATTGGTGCCGGGGCGGCGGGACTGGTAAGCGCCTATATCGGTGCCGCTGTAAAGGCAAAGGTAAGCCTTATTGAGGCGGGCAAGATGGGGGGCGACTGTCTCAACTACGGTTGCGTGCCGAGTAAGGCTTTGATCAAAAGCGCCAAACTCGCCCATCATATGCGCCACGGCGACGATTACGGTCTGAAGGCGGTTGAAGCGGATTTCAGTTTTCGTCAGGTGATGGCCAGGGTCCACAGGGTCATTGCGACCGTCGAGCCCCACGACAGTATCGACCGTTTCACGAGTCTTGGCGTCGACGTTATTGCCGGTTACGCCAGGCTGGTCGATCCCTGGACCGTCGAAGTCCGGCAAAGTGACGGCGAGACCAGACGTCTGACCTCCCGAGCCATCGTCATCGCCGCGGGTGCCCGGCCTTTTGTCCCGCCGCTGCCCGGGCTCGACGAAGTCGGTTATCTCACCAGCGATACCCTCTGGGATGCCTTTGCCGATCTCGAGGAGCCCCCCCGCCGGCTGGTCGTTTTGGGGGGCGGGCCGATCGGCTGCGAGTTGTCCCAGGCCTTTGCCAGGTTAGGTTCAGAGGTCTGGCAGATAGAAATGGCGCCAAAAATTTTACTCCGGGAAGATCCGGAGGTTTCGGCACTGGCCGAGGCCTCGCTTACCGGGGACGGTGTTCATGTCATGACCGGACATAAGGCATTGCGCTGCGAAAAAGACGGCGAGCGAAAATTTCTTGTCGTTGAGCATGAAGGGCAGGAACACCGGATAGAATTCGACGCCCTTATCTGCGCAGTCGGCCGGGTCGCCCGGCTGGAAGGGTACGGCCTGGAAGAGCTCGGCATTCCGACGGAACGTACTGTGGTAACCAATGAGTACTTGGAAACCCTGTATCCCAATATCTTCGCTGCGGGCGATGTGGCGGGGCCCTATCAGTTCACCCACACCGCCGCCCACCAGGCCTGGTACGCCGCAGTCAATGCGCTGTTCGGTGATTTCTGGAAATTCAGGGCGGACTACTCGGTGATCCCCTGGACGACGTTTATCGATCCCGAGATCGCCCGGGTTGGTCTGAACGAACAGGAGGCTCTGGAACGGAAGATCGCCGTGGAGGTAACCCGCTTCGGCATCGATGATCTGGATCGGGCCATAGCCGACAGCGCGGCTCGTGGCTTTATCAAGGTGCTCACCGTCCCCGGCAAGGACCGCATCCTCGGGGTTACCATCGTCGGTGAGCATGCCGGCGATCTGCTCGCCGAATTCGTGCTGGCCATGAAACATGGCCTTGGGCTCAGCAAAATTCTGTCCACCATCCACACCTATCCGACCCTGGCAGAGGCCAATAAATATGCGGCGGGCGAATGGAAACGTGCGCATAGCCCGCAAAAACTCCTGGCCATCATGGAAAAATATCATCGCTGGAAAAGGAGATAATCATGTTGCGATACATACTGATTGGCCTGCTGGTCATGCAGGCAGTTCCCGTCGAGGCCGCCGCCTTTGATCACCGCCGGTGGGATGATTTACTGAAAAATAACGTGCAGGTTTACCAGGGTGGCAGAGTCACCAAGGTCGACTATCAAGGCATGGCCAGTGAGCAAACGGAACTGGCCGGCTACCTCAGGCAGCTGTCTCAGGTCACCCGTGACCGGTTTGACAGGTGGGACAAAGCCGAACAGCTGGCTTTTCTCATCAATAGCTATAACGCCTGGACGGTCGATCTGATTCTCACCAGATATCCCGACCTGCAATCGATAAAGGATTTAGGTTCCCTGTTCCAATCTCCATGGAAAAAAAGGTTTTTCTTTCTCCTTGGCGAAAAACGTTCCCTCGATGACATCGAGCATGGCCTGATTCGCGACTCCGGACGGTACAACGACCCGAGAATCCATTTTGCCGTCAACTGCGCCAGCATCAGTTGTCCGGCGCTTAAAAACCGGGCATATCGGGGCGATATTTTGGAGCAGCAACTGGAACAGGCTGCCAGGCTGTTTCTCTCGGAAAAGAACAGAAACAGACTGGAGAACGGTGCGCTGCGGATCTCCAGCATTTTTAAATGGTACCGGAAAGACTTTGAGCGCGGCTGGCACGGCACGGCAACGCTGCCACAATTTCTGGTCCTGTACAGGGACAGTCTGGGACTCAGCAAGGTCGAGGCCGACGCTTTGGTTGCCGGGATGATTCCCATAACCTTTCTGGATTACGACTGGAAGCTCAACAGTGCCAATCCGTAGATGGCAGAACTTGATAATCAGAGGATAAAGGCCGGTGACATGACTCCTTCTTCGGCAAAGCGGAAGACAGCGTTTACGACAGATTATGTGCTCTTCTGGACGAATCTTTCCCGGTTGAACGGCCTGTTGGTGATTTTGAACATCAGCATGTTCTTTTTGACCGGTCTGGTGAATCGGGGATACTACTACACATGTTATTCCCTTATCGCTTTGAGTGCGGTCGGTCTGGGAGCGGTACTGCCGACGTCTCTTATCCGGAAACTATGGTATTATTTATGTTTTTTATTCTTTGAGCTGGTCGGTGTCTATTTTTTGGTGGCAAGCATTGTCTACTGGATTCGACACCAGGCATGACCAGACGAACGCAAGGCAAAAAGGGATAGCTCATGGAACAGCGTGAGGTCCTGGACAGGATTACAGCCAAAATACAAGAGTATTTGTCCGCCCGGCAGGAAGACGGTTTCCTCAATTTCAGGCAACCCGCCGAACTCGAGGAAATCCTCCGGCTCGACCAGTGCAGGGATGGTGCGGACTGGCCGGAGATTTTCCGGTGGATAGAAAAATACCTCGAATATTCGGTAAAAACCGGTCATCCGGGCTTTGTCAACCGAATGTGGGCCGGTGCGAACCTGCCGTCACTTGTCGGCGAGATAGTAGCGGCAGCCGCCAACACCTCCTCCTGCACCTATGAAACGGCACCGGTATCCACCTTGATGGAAAAATATATGCTTCGGGAAATGCTTGATCTGGTGGAATTTGAACATGGAGAAGGACAGATGACCACCGGCTCGAGCAATGCCAATATGCTGGCAATGATGGCGGCCCGGAACGAGATGCTCCCGGAAGCAAAGACCAACGGTTTGTCCGGTGCGGCAGATATCTGCGGTTTTGTCAGTGCCGACGCCCACTATTCCATGGAAAAAGCCGCCAATATCCTGGGTCTTGGAACCAATCGTCTTATCAAGATCCCCGTAACAGCGACGGGTGAGATGGATGTCGCCGTTCTTGCAACACAACTTGAGGAGACGACAGCAGGCGGGAGATGGCCGTTTTTTGTCGCCGGCACCGCCGGAACCACGGTTCGAGGCGCCTACGACCCAATCAACGAACTGCTCGAGCTTCGGCGAAAGTATCGCTTCTGGCTCCATATCGATGGGGCCTGGGGCGGCGCAGTTGTCGTCAGCAAAACCCTGAAAGAGAAGTATCTGGCCGGGATCGGGGAAGTGGATTCCTTTACCTGGGATTTTCACAAGATGCTCGGTACCGCCCTTATGTGCAATGTCTTTCTTATCAATCACCGAAACCACACCCTGGGCAAGGTCTGCAGCGCCGAAGACGACAGCTATATCTTTCACGGTAACGACAACGAGGTCCGGGATCCGGGAGCGGTCTCCCTGCAATGCGGCAGGAGGGTCGATAGCCTCAAATGGTTCCTGGACTGGAAATATTTCGGCAGAACAGGCTTCGCCAACCATGTGGAGCGCTGTCTTGCGCTCTGTGAATATGCGGAAAACGTCGTGCGTGCATCAGAGGACCTCGAGCTGGTCCTGCCGAGGGTATCTTTTAATATCTGCTTTCGTTACAAGACCTTGGAGCAAAACGCCAACAGGCTCAATCTTGCCATTCGGACCAAATTGTACCATGAAGGCATCAGCCTGGTCGGCTACGCCTTCCACGGCCAACAGCTCTTTCTGCGCCTGCTTCTTGCCGGGCACGGGCTGACCACAAGCGATGTTGACCGCTACTTTTCTCAACTCATTCACACCGGAAAAACCTTGGAGCGAGGTGCATCATGAAAAAGTATCCAGGAGTCCCGATTACCTATCAGAACCATCCTCATGAAAGGAAGCTGCAAAGGCTCCTCTTCGAGTTGTTTCTCTTGCCGCAGCCGGAGAAGATCGTTACCACCACCATCGCTTTCCTGCAGGAATATCCCCTCCCGCTGGATGATTTTCCAAGACTTGAGGGAACCTATTCGAGAACCATTGTTCACAGAAACGAGAACGGCTTTGAGGCGATGGCGGCACGATGGAGCAAAGGCGCCATCTCCTCCATCCATGGCCATCCATCCTTCATTTTCTATTATGTCCTGGACGGCAGACTGAAGATCGACAACTACCGGCGCAGCGACGCCGGACTGATCATGGACTCAACGACATATCTGGAGAAAAATGACCATTTTTTCTCCATCGGCGAACCAGGCAGATTTGACAATAACATTCACCAGGTACAGGCAGATGAAGAAACTCTCAGTCTCCACATATCCTCAGACGATGCAACCAAGGGTGAAGTATTCGGCAGGATCACCAACCAGGCCGGGGAAGATCGAAATTCGCATGAGGCTGGTCCTGCGGTACCTCTCTGGCTGCCTGCGGTACGGGGTTATACCCTGGAACTTCTTTCAGTTGAACGGCGGGTATTTTAACGAGGTCAAAGGGATCTTTTCCAAGCTGGAGATGGACAGCCATATCCCCCGGCGATGGCGGTTGAATCAGCATTATTTCAACCGGGACGCGGTGCCTGAATCCTTTCCCGTGTTTCTCAAGCCGGAATGGGGCCAGAATTCGTTTGGCATCGTCTGCATACACAACGAGGAACAATACCGGGCCCTTGCCGGATATGCAGAGAAAACAACCATGCCGTATCTCGTCCAGCAGACGGCACCGGGAAGAAACGAATATGAGGTCTACTATCTCCGTTCGCCTGAATGCAGTGAGGATTGTGCCATTTTATCCATAACCCGGGTAATGAACATCCACGAACCACGCAACCCGATTAATTCGATACACAATCCCGGAACAATCTACCTGGAGATTACCCCGGCATTTTCCGAACAGGAGTTGCAAGCCATCTGGAACTATTTGCGTACAATCGGCAATTTTCGTATGGCACGGATCTGTATCAAGTCGGATTCGAAGGAAGATCTGCTCCGGGGCATTTTTCAGATAGTCGAGATAAACCTGTTTCTGCCGATGCCGCTGGTTCTCCTGGCAAAAAACGTAAGCGATACGAAAAAGATGCAATTACTTGGCGAAATGATGATGGTTGTGGCGAAACTGGTGAAAGGCATACCTCCGAAGGAGACCGGCAAAGCTATCTTCTACAGAACAATGAAGGCCCATTTCTGGAGCAGGCGATGAAGACAATACGACGCGCGCTCTACTCCTGGATCGATCGAAAATTCCTCGGCGGGTGCAGCAACTACAACAGTCTGGCAACCAGGAAAAGCTGCCGTTCCAAGAAACAGGCGAGGGAAGGGTTTCGTGCCAATGCTCTTCCCCACGCAAAAGGGGAGGTTTTTTACGGCTTGTTTGCGCCGTTCAGGTTTGCCAGGAAGTATGGCTTTCCCCTGGTGGTGAAACCGAATGTCAGTGGTTTTTCCCGGGGCAGCCATTTCCCGATCACCACCTATGGCGAACTCTTGAAGGCCGCTCTGCTGGTAAAAATATGGTGGCCCAGCTCCGTTATCGAACAGTACCTGGAGGGCAGGAATTACCGGATCGTCGTGATAAAAGACGAAATCATGTCGGTGATCCGCCGTTATCCCCCTTTTATAGTTGGTGACGGACAATCGACCATTGAAGAGCTGATCGACCGGGAAAATGAGATCCGGCGCGCCATGGACCTCTACCCGGTCATCCACCCTCTTGCCAAAAATTCGGCTACCGCCAGGTTTCTCGCCAAGAAAGATCTCTTTCTGACATCGGTTCTAAGGGATGGCGAGCGGGTGACCCTGCATAATCGAATTGCCCTTGCATCCGGCGGGGTGGTTGAAACCATAGATAAAGGGGATATCCATCCTGAAAACCTGCCGCTTTTTTTGAAAATACCTGCCCTTTTTGATGCAAATATCCTCGGGATCGACGCAATTTTCACCAAGGGTATCGAGTTCCCCTACAGCAGGCAGCAGGTCATCTTTCTTGAAGTCAACTCAAGGCCGTATTTGAAGATGCACGACTATCCCCGTTTTGGGCACAAGGAAGATTTACGACCCTACTTTACCAAGCTGGAAAGCCTGGAAATCGGAGAAAAGGATATATTCTGATGCTTGGGAGATCATTTTACATCTTTACCGGGATCCATTCTTTTTTGATCGGACTGTTTCCCTTCTATATCCCGGTGTACCTCTATACCATCGGTCTTACGCTTAATCGAATCTGTTTTTTTGTCGCCGTAACCGGGGCTGGTTTTTGTCTTGCCCTGTTCCTCTGGGACAGGCTGTGCAGGCGAGTCCCGTTTCACCTCTGGATTGTCTGCTCTTTTTTCAGCGAAATCCTTCTCCTGTCGATGTTTTTTCTTGAAAAGGACACTTTTTTTATTCTTGTAGCGGGCCTGGTCAATGGTTTTTTTAACTGTAATTTCTGGATAATACAAAGATTACTGTTCGTCAGGTCCACCGGTCCGCAGAATTCAGGGAGGAATTTCGGAAACTCCCAGATTTATGTCTTTATCATCCTGAAGGCAGGAATACTTCTTGGTGGATTCTTGCTGGAAGAATCAGGTTTCATCGCCCTCTATCTCATTTCCGCCAGCATCGTTCTGCTCTCCGCCGTGGTTTTTTCCTGTTGCCTCATGAAGACCGACATAAAGGGAGTCATCAACCAGTCAAAGCCGATCAGTCTCCTGTCAATTACCAGGTTTAAAGACGGCTGCCGGTCCCGATCCGTGTTTGGTATCGATGGTGTCCTTCTTTACTTTGAAAGTTATTATTGGCTGCTTTCCCTCTTCTTCATTGTTCGCGAGAATTTTCTGCAACTGGGCTTGGCCGTGATAATTCTGGCAATACTGTTTGGTTTTATTTTCCTGTTTATTAAAAGCAATATCGACAGCTTGCCGGAACAAATGGTGTACAGGACCGCGGTTGCTCTCTACGCAATATCCTGGGTTCTTCGCGGAATACTCTCCGACGATATCAACACAACCTTTCTGCTTGTCCTTCTTTTGCTCATCGCCATTTGCACCGCTCTGTTCAGGCTGAGTTTTAATAAGAGATTCTTCGATAATGCGGAAAAAGTCTCACCCTATGAGTATATTCTCATGAAGAGCTATTTCTCCCAGTTCTTTCTTGCCCTTTTTTTATCATTCTCGGGGGAGTTTTTTCCGGTCCCGGCTGGATCGTTCACCGGCTTTCCTGGTTGTACTATTTCGCGGCTGTCGTCTCATTGTCTTATCTGTTCTATCGAACAAAAAAGCCTAATCATATTCGACAGGCACACATCCAGCTTAAACAATCCATTCCGTGACCCATTACCATGCTGACACATCGACTCCTGCCGCCATTCTACCAACAAAAGATATTTTCTTTGTAAGGATTTTCTTGTTATAACGACTTATGCGATATGAGCAATTACAGTAATGCTCAGGCTCTCAAAAAGTGGCCTTTCAGGAACTCAACACCGAAGGAGAATTATCATGCTTACGGTTGATCAGGAACGTTTAGACTGTTTTATGGTAGGGCTCAAACGCCGCAATCCCGCCGAGCCTGAATTTGCCCAGGCGGTATATGAAGTTGCCCTCGACGTTATACCGTTTATCCGTCAAAATCCCATCTATGAGGAACACCGAATCCTTGAGCGGTTGACCGAACCGGACCGAATACTCATCTTTCGGGTGAACTGGGAAGACGATCAAGGCCGAATGCGGGCAAACCGCGGCTATCGTGTCCAGCAAAGCAACGCCATCGGGCCGTATAAGGGGGGAATTCGATTTCATCGTGACGTGCAGTTGGATACCCTGAAATTTCTGGCCTTTGAGCAGACATTTAAAAACAGCCTGACCGGTCTGCCCATGGGCGGAGCCAAGGGGGGCGCAGATTTTAATCCAAAAGGAAAATCGGAAAGAGAGGTAATGCGTTTTTGTCAGCGATTCATGGCTGTTCTGGCTCGGCATATCGGACCGAACACCGATGTGCCGGCGGGCGATATTGGCGTAGGTGCCCGTGAAGTCAGTTATATGTTCGGCCAATATAAGCATATGGCCAATGAGTTTACCGGCGTCATGACCGGCAAGGGAATCTCTTTCGGCGGCAGCCTCATCCGCACTGAAGCGACAGGCTACGGCACGGTGTACCTGCTGGAAAACATGCTCAAACATCATGGCCAAGGCCTCGAAGGAAAAGTCGCCCTGGTCTCCGGGAGTGGCAATGTTGCCCAGTACAGTGTTGAAAAGCTGGCGGAATTGGGCGCAAAAGTTGTGACAATGTCCGACTCCTCGGGTACCATTTATGATCCTGAAGGCATTACTACAGAAAAACTCGCCTACATAAAAGAGCTGAAAAATGTGCAACGCGGGCGGATTGCCGAATATGCCAAACGATATAAAGTGAAGTTTTATGCAAAAGCCAGACCCTGGAATATTCCCTGCGACCTGGCGGTGCCCTGCGCCACCCAGAATGAGATCAGCGCGAAAGATGCGAAAACCCTGATTGCCAACGGCTGTATGGCGGTAGCCGAAGGAGCCAATATGCCGACCGTCAAAGAGGGTGTCGACGCCTATCTGGATGCCGGAATCCTCTATGCCCCGAGCAAGGCCGCCAATGCCGGTGGAGTTGCCGTCTCAGGGCTGGAAATGACCCAGAACAGCATGCGGATGTCATGGTCCCGGGACGAACTGGATCGCCGCCTGCACACAATTATGCATGACATTCATGACAAATGCCTGCGTTACGGCGAAGAAGAAGGGAGAATTAACTACCGCAGAGGGGCCAATATAGGCGGTTTTATCCGCATAGCCGATGCCCTGGTGGCCTGCGGTAACATATGAGTGGGCCGATATCTTACGACAAAAAGAGGGGGGAACAATGAGCAAAAAAAAGTCCGATGATGAACTGGTATCCATAAACAGCTCCGATCTCGAGGAACTCAGGCGGTCCTTTCGGGCGATTGTCGATCTTCGTGACCGCCAGTATGGCTTCCCATCAAAAACCTACAGGAGTTGCTTTGTCGGCAGTGATGCGGTAAGCCAGATGATTGCAATGGGACTGGCAGGTGATGAAGAGGATGCCGTGCATCTCGGCAACGTCATGCTGCATGCAGGGATATTTCATCACGTCCAGCGTGCCCATGCCTTTAAGAATGAATACCTCTTTTATCGTTTTGCCTCCGACGAAGATCATGGCGGCATACCCGATGCAGTCGCCGACGGCAGTTCGGTCAGATGGTCTGATTTCTTCAGCATGCTCACTTCGACCAAAGGCTCGGAAGGCTCCCTGCAGCCTTCCCTGCCGGAACCCGACACCGAACTGGCCAGAATGGATCAGATTGATCTTGATGCCATCGGCGTCTTGCCGCTTGACGAGCATAACGCCAAACTTCTCGATAATGTCCATCCAAAAAAATGGCTGGACCCCGAACCAAAGCCCTCCTACAACCTGGTGGTGATCGGCGCGGGAGCCGGCGGTCTAGTTTCGGCGGCGGGAGCGGCCGGAGTCGGAGCCCGTGTCGCCCTTATTGAATCCCATCTGCTTGGCGGCGACTGCCTCAATGTCGGCTGTGTTCCCTCCAAGGCCCTGTTGCGCTGTGCCAAGGCTGCCGCCGAGGTGCGTGATGCCGGCCGGTTCGGGGTAAGGATCGACGGGGAGGTCTCCGTTGATTTTTCCTATGTGATGGAACGGATGCGCCGCCTGCGGGCGCAGATCTCGCCGGTGGATTCGGCCGGAAGATATTCGGGGCAGCTCGGGGTCGACCTGTTCATCGGCAAAGGTGTCTTTACCGGAAAAAACAGCATCGAGGTCAACGGCAAGACCCTCACCTTTGCCAAAGCTGTGATAGCCACCGGCGGAACCGCCGCCATCCCCAATATCCCCGGGCTGGCCGATGCGCCCTTTCTCACCAACAACGAGGTTTTTAATCTGACCCAGCTGCCCAGACGTTTTGGGGTTATCGGCGCAGGGCCAATAGGCCTTGAGCTGGCCCAGGCATTTCAGCGACTGGGGTCGAAGGTGACGGTTTTTTCCCGGAGCGAGCAGATCATGCCGAAGGAAGATCCCGAAGCGGTGGCATTGGTCAGAGAATCGATGATCAGGGACGGGGTCACCTTCGCCTTTAACGCAAGCTACAAACGCGTCGAGGGGCAGGGCGGGAAGGGGCCGGTGCGCGTGGTCCTTGATAAAGATGGTAGAGAAGAGGTTCTCGAATTTGACGCGCTGCTCATTGCCACCGGCCGCAAACCCGCCGTCTCCGGGTTGGGACTGGAGACGGCCGGAGTGGAATTCGATGCCCGGAAGGGGATTACGGTAAACGATAAACTGCAGACCACCAATTCCGATATTTTTGCCGTCGGAGATGTCGCCAGCAGATATCAGTTTACCCATATGGCCGATTTCATGGCCCGTTTAGTGATAAAAAACGCCCTGTTCTTCGGCCGTGACAAGGTAACGGACCTGCTGATTCCCTGGACGACCTACACTGATCCGGAAGTCGCCCACGTCGGCCTGTACGAGAAAGACCTCAGGGAACGCAAGATCCCCTTTTCCACGTATACCCGGGAGCTAAACGATGTGGACAGAGGTATCGTCGATGGCGTTGCCGTAGGTTTTGTCAAAATCCATGTGGAAAAAGGCAAGGATAAAATCCTGGGGGCAACCATCGTCGGCGGCCATGCCGGGGATATGATCAGTGAGATCACCGTGGCCATGCAGGGCGGGATGGGGCTTGGCCGGCTGGCCGGGGTGATCCATCCCTATCCGACACTTGCCGAGGCAATCCGCCAATGCGGGGATGCCTATAACCGGGAACGTCTCACACCGACCGTGAAAGGTATTTTTCATAATCTCATGGCCCTTCGCCGGTAAACAGGATTTCTCACAAACGAACCAACAAAGGATGAAAATCCATTGGATAGGTCGCGTTACTGAGGGTCTCTGAGGTCACCTTTGCACGGGCGTTCCGCGGCCCGGACGGCCGCGGTCGAGCCCCCAGGGACGGGTTTATGGCGTCCCGTGAAAAGGTGACCTCGGAGACCCGACCGACATTAAGACAGTCGCCCTGCTGCTACTGCTTTTTAGCCAGAAACTCAAAATATTCACCGGCGGTGGGCAGAGCCCCTTTCAGGCCGCTGATGGCGGTCAGTTCCGTGGACCCAAGGTAGACCCTGGTACCATCGCCCAACCGGTTGTCAAAATTACGGGTCGAGGTGGAAATAACCGTCGTCTTCGGCCGTACCCGGGCCTGGTTGCCCATGCACAGGCTGCAGCCGGGAATCTCGACCCGTCCGCCGACCTGGGCAAAAACCGACAACCCGCCTTCCTGCCGTATGGCATCACGGTCCATGCGGGTTGACGGTGCCAGCCACAGCCTGGCTTCGGCATAGTCTTCTCCCGCTAAAAGCCGGGCAGCCGACTGCAGATGGCTCAGGTGGGTCATGCAGGAACCGATGAAGGCCTCGTCGATCTTGTCTCCGGCCACCTCGCTTAAAAGCCTTACATCGTCGGGATCGTTGGGACAGGCGACTATCGGTTCGGTAATCGCCGAGAGGTCGATGTCGAGTACTGCCTTGAAGTCAGCATGTTCATCCCGCTGCAGAAGACTCGGCCGGTCGAGCCAGGCCTCAAGGTCGGCGATACGGCGCAGTAGACAGTCACGGTCGTTATAGCCGTCCGCCACCAGGGATTTGAGCAGGGCAATATTTTTTCGGACATTGTCCGCCACCGTTGCCGGCGGCAGGCTGACCGTACACCCGGCGGCACTGCGCTCAGCCGATGCATCACTCAGCTCAAATGCCTCTTCGACACTCAGGTCGTCGACCCCTTCGATCTCAAGAACCGTCCCGGCAAAGACGTTTTTCTTGCCCTTTTTGGCAACGGTCAACAATCCCTGCTGGATTGCCGCATAGGGAATGGCGTTGACCATATCCCGGACGGTTATCCCCGCCCGGCGCTTGCCATGAAAGCGGACCAGCACCGAGGCCGGCATCTCCATCGGCATAAAACCAAGCGCTGCGGCAAAAGCCACCAGTCCCGAGCCGGCCGGAAAGGAAATGCCCAGAGGGAATCGGGTGTGAGAATCGCCGCCGGTGCCGACACTATCCGGTACCAGCATCTTGTTCAGCCAGGGATGGATAACCCCATCACCCGGCTGCAGCGCCACCCCGCCGCGGTCAACGGTGGTCTCGCGCATTATCTGCCACCTGGAAAAATCCGAGGCCTTCGGATAGGCAGCGGTATGGCAGAACGACTGCATAAAAAGATCGGCCTTGAAGCGCAGGCAGGCCAGCTCGTCGATCTCCTGCATGGTCATCGGGCCGGTGGTGTCCTGGGAACCGACGGTAGTCATCTTCGGCTCACAGACCGTACCCGGCAGGATACCGTCCACGCCACAGGCCCGGCCGACCATCTTTTGCGCCAGGGTATAGCCCTGTCCCTGTTTTGGCTGCGGGTTGCTGATCTCCTGGAAAATTGCCGGAAATGGGATGTCAAGCCAGGAACAGGCCGCCCGGGTCAACTGCTTGCCGATAATCAGGTTGAGCCGGCCGCCCGCCCGATATTCGTCGAGCAGGGTAGGAGGAGCGGCCTGCATGGCAACCGGCTTGCCGTCCTGTCCCTTCAGGGTCCAGTCCTTTAAAGAGAGCTGTACCGTATCGCCGGTTGCGATATTTTCCACCGCACACTCAACGGGCAGGATCCCCGCATCCCGGGCGGTGGCATAGAAGATAGGGGCAATGGTGCCGCCAAGTACCACCCCGCCGGTTTTCTTATTGGGCACAAAAGGAATCTCATTGCCGGTATGCCAGAGCAGGGAATTGACCGCCGATTTCCTGGAAGAACCGGTGCCGACCACATCTCCGGCAAAGGCCACCTGTTTATGTTCGCTGCGAAAATCGGCGATGGTTTTAATCCCATCGGGAAACCGGCTGGCGCCGAAGAAGGTGGCGTGCAGAGGAATATCAGCCCTGGACTGCGCCTGATTGCCCGGGGAAAAATCGTCGGTATTGATCTCCCCATCCACTTTGTAGATGGTCAATTCCAGCGTCTCGGGCAGCGGGGCGGCCCCGGTAAACCATTCCGCCTTTGCCCAGGATTCGATCACCTGCCGTGCCTGCGAATTAGTTTTGGCCAGCTCTGCGATACGGTCGAAACCATCGTAAATCTTGATCAGGCTCTTTAATGCGCCCGCGCAGAAAGGGGCCACAGATTCCGTCGCCAGCATCTCAATCAGCACCTCGACATTATAGCCGCCGCCCATCCCGGCCAGCATGGCAATGGCTCTCTCGGGAGTAAGACCATCAACCTTCACCTGGCCCATCGCAACCTCTTTCAGCCAGCTCGCCTTCACCCGGGCAGACTTGCTGACCCCGGGTTCGACCCTGCTTTCCAGCAACTCAAAGAGCAGACCACTCTCGGCGTCTGCCTGTTCAAGGAGTCGGGTAATTTCGCCTGTCTGTTCCGGGGTCAACGGAAGGGGGGGAAGATTCTGTTCCTCGCGTCTCGTTGCCTCCTGCCGGTATTCTTTCAACATGATCGCCATCCTCTTGACATAGGTTTTTGCAGCCTTTCTCGTTTTTTACCCGGTACGGCCCAGGGCAAAGGTGAAAAATTCAGCCGCGAATATAGCAGGATAATTGCCGATAGCCAAGCCCCGGCAGAAAAAATAACTAAAAATGGGAGGTGGAACAGGTGGCGGGAGGTGGACAACGGGAGGTCCACCCCTGGGCGGTCCTCCGGTTGACGGATCAGGGGACGAAAATGTTATGCAGTGCCGACAGCAGATCGCTCTCTATCTCCCCGAGATACTGTTCCCACCGCTCCCCATAGCGGTAGTAGGCCATTGACGCCAGTTTCTTGGTGACAATGGCATTTCGGTACGGCTGGAGCTGTTCGGTGTTCAGCAGATCCATAATGCGCTGTTCGCCAAGTTTTTCCCGCAACTCCAGCGGGATGTAGTGGGCCATCACTTCCCGGACCAGTCCCGCATCGGCAAGAATGTCGGCCAGAAGCGGTTCCAGCCGATCCTGCAGGCTGAAGATCTGTTCACTGGTTATCTCCGACAGCTCAAAGAGCGGAACCGACGGATCGGCATCGTAGAGTCGCAGCAGCAAACCCGTTTCCTGGCGCGAATAGCTGTCAACCAGGTGGAGTACATCCTTGGTCAGAGCCCACCTCGTCGCGGTGTCGTTGAGCAGTTTCTCTTCGTAGTCTTCCTGCAGCAGAAAGGCGGTGAGCACCTCGGCAATCGAGCTGCTGAAAACACCGCCCTTGTTGGCGGTGGAGTCCTTGATCTGCTTGATGTCGGTTTTGGTGGCAATATATCGTCTGGCGGCATCGTCGAAGAAGACATTGGCCCCCTCGACGATAAACTGCAGCTCCTGGAACAGCTCGAGGAACCGGCGGACATTGCCCTGATTAACCGTGTCCTTGAACCCGCCGCAGGGGATAAAGGCGCGGATATTGGCTGCTTCGATATACTGCCGGTGTGCGGGAGTGCTGAGAAAGTTCCGGTGGAACAGGGTGCCGTCTTCGACCACGGTGCCATCGGGTAGAGCGACATTTTTGGCCCCAATCGGCACCATAAAGCCTTGGGGACTGAGTTTATCGACCGGAAACTGCAGAGAGTTGGCTCTTGGCGAGGAGTTACGCATAAAAGCCAGCTGCATCAACTCTTTTCTATCCAGCCCCTCCGGATCAAAAAGAACCGACCCGCCGTCAACAATCAGGCAGATTTTCCCTCTGTAGCATTGCAGCTGGTTGGCCCCGAGATCACCATCCGGTCCGCCGGTAATCATCAGGTTGAGCTCTTTCTCCTTCTCGCCGTAATGGTCGATCAGCGTTCGAAACGAGCCCATGATGGAAGTGGTGGTCATCCCCGAGACGTTAATTTTATCGCCCACCTCGGCATAGATCCTGTCCATATCATTGGTCACGAGTATCGAACGGCCATCCACCTGCAGCTCAACGCCTTTTTCCTTCTGGTCATAAAGCCCGAACACCTCTCCTCCGGCAAGCAGCCCATAGGTATCATGGGGAATGCCAAAACTCTTGCCGGTGGTGATGGTCCGCCAGTACTGATAACCTTTGTCTCTTGCGTGGTAGGCAATGGCGTCCATGAGCGGGGCGGTGCCTTCATCCGGCCCGAAAAAGACCATCTCCGGTTTGCCGTAATAGTCGACAATTGAGCCATCCGGCATCATCAGGTCCATGATGCCCTCGGTATAGTCGTACAGGGCCTCCTTGCGATAGACGGCATATTGCGGCAGGGGAATAACCACCCCTTTCGAGCCGCTTTCGCAGATATCTTTGTGCTTTAAGCGCTGGGCCTTTGGACCAAGGGCGTAATTGAGCAGAACTGCATTATCCAGCTCGCTGTCATAGTTGGAGCGTGAAACCCGGATCAGCCGCAGCCCGCCGCGGGCAATGTCCGCCGCCCGCAGATGGGTGCCGCAGGAATAATGGCCATTGACAAAAAAGATGCCGAAGACAAATCTGCTGAACACCAGCGGGTCGAGAATAGTGTTGTCGAAGCGAAAGGCAAAGGAGCGTTTGACCGGTTTATAAAAATTGGTCTTCAGGGTGCAGGTAATGATCTTGAACATGAACTTGAAAATTTCATAGCCAAGGGAAAAGTCAAGGAACCTGCCGGCGATGATTTTTTCAAACTCCAGCCACTTCTGCTGCAATCCTTCTTCGGTCATGGCTATTGCCCCGACCATCCGGCCGGGCGCGAAGCGTCGCTCGAAGACGGCATGGAGAAATTTGATCAGATCCGGGTGGCGAGCCGCCGTCTCCTGGATTATCGGCAGGCCATAGGTGGACTTATTCGAGCCCTGGATCCGTTTGGCAAAGGCCTCCCGCTGATCTTTACTGGTCAGGCTGGAGAGAATCTCCCGATCGGTGACATTCTCGCTCTCCTTAAAAATGAACAGATGGGTAAAGTCGATGGCATTACCGGCAAAGAGCATCTCCTGAAAGGTGATCCGGTCCTGCAGGTACAACTCCTTGATGGGACCCACCGAAAAAGAGAGATAGGCGCGCAGGGCGGTCACCACCCCATCCTCCTGCTGACGGGTCAACTCACCATTGACATAGAGTGTGCAGATGGATGACGGTACCTGGGCCTGCCCCAGATAGGGTTCCCAGTAAGCCCGCACCAGGGTCAGGTCATGATCCACCAGGATCTTGCGCAGTACCGGCAGTTGGGGCGATTCGAAATCGGAGTTGAACATCAACCGCGTCTCGCCCGTTTCCGGCAGATTGAAGACGGCAATGAGCGGAATGGTCGACTCTTCGCACTCTTTGAGTACTTTTTCGTATCGCCGCCTGGTCGGCTCCGGGGTGGCCGTATAATCGCCGGCCAGGGTAAAAAGAAACCGTGACTCCCGGAAGGCTTCTACGGGAAAATCATTCACCGTCTCCGGGCGGATGATATAGGTGTAATAGTTACTTTCAGGGCTATAGTAGTACTCCCGCCTGTGACCGGGGAGCAACCCTTCAAGTACCTTCTCCATACTGTCGCGGGTATCCTCAGTGGCAATCCTTACCCTCTGGGCAACGGCGTCCTGGGTCACATCGAAATCGACCTGGGCAACCCGGCCGTAGAGAATAACCTCCCCGTCGACAACCTTGATCGAGGTGGCAATGGACTGCAGCAG
>Ga0055480_10000043_pt1 | contig 38293 bp, 41 predicted proteins | sample Muzzi_PWB_D2_FD_57935 | JGI IMG/M metagenome (GOLD analysis project Ga0055480, IMG submission 57935) | Wetland microbial communities from San Francisco Bay, California, USA, that impact long-term carbon sequestration - Muzzi_PWB_D2 | ecosystem: Environmental > Aquatic > Marine > Wetlands ... | reverse complement strand
CCGATGCCGGATAGCATTTAAAATCGTGAACTGATATGATAACACCATGAGACGAAAATCCATCAAGGGTCTGTTATGGATTGCCATCCTTACGGGTTTGCTATGCGGCGCCACCGCGGGAGCGTTCCTGTCGCTCACCAGGGACCTGCCCCCGATTATCGCTTTGGAGAATTACAAACCATCCGCCATCACTCGCATTTACTCATCCGATCAGGTCTTGATCGCCGAATTGTTCACGGAAAAACGCAATCCGGTGCCCTTGTCCCAGATACCGGGAGCCCTTCAAACAGCCTTGCTCACCACAGAGGATCGACGTTTTTATAAACACAACGGCGTCGCCCTAAAAGGCATTCTGCGGGCCATGGTGCAAAATGTGCGTCGGGGGCGCTTTGCTCAGGGCGCCAGCACCCTGACGCAACAATTGGCCAAGACGCTCTTCCTCACCCCCCGGAAAACGCTTTTGCGCAAATTTCGGGAGGCCGTTCTCGCCCTTCAGCTTGAGCGCCGCTACACCAAGGATGAAATATTATCCCTCTACCTGAACCAGATTTATTTTGGCAGCGGTGCATACGGCGTGTCCTCGGCAGCACGCGTCTATTTCAACAAAGAGCTGGATGAACTGACCCTTTCCCAATGCGCGCTGATTGCGGGCCTTCCCAAGGCACCCTCTCGCTACTCTCCTTTGGTCAATCCGGATCTGGCTATTCGAAGGCGCAACATCGTTTTGCAGCAGATGCGCTCGACCGGCGCCATTTCCGAGGCGGAATATCATGCGGCCATCGATGAAAGGCTGGAACCTCCAGGCCCGAACCCAACCGGCAACAACGCGCCAGATTTCATCAATCATATCAAACAGCAACTGGAAACCATCGTCGGTCCCGACCGGCTCTACAAGGGGGGGGTGAGCGTCTATACCACCTTATCCCACCAGCTTCAGAAGGCAGCGGAAAGCGCCGTGGCAGAGGGCTTGGAGAAGCTGGATGGCCGCAGGGCAGCCAATGATCTCTTAAATCCCTTGCCCCAGGCAGCACTGGTCGCCATCGACGTGTCGACAGGCGGCATCCTGGCCATGATCGGCGGCCGTCAAGAAAGCCGGGGGAACTTTAACCGAGCCACCGTGTCAAAACGCCAGCCGGGATCGGCTTTTAAACCGATTGTGTATGCATTGGCGATTGAACGGGGGTTCGATCAACATCAAAAACTGCTGGATGCCCCGGCTGTTTTTCAATCCTTCTCGCAAGGCGAGGAGTGGCAGCCTGAAAATTTCAACAATAGTTATGCCGGCGAAGTCACCCTGCGCTGGGCTTTGGCCCACTCCAAAAACATTCCCGTGGTACGGCTGATGGAAAAACTGGGGCCCTCGTCCGTGTTACAATTTGCCCAAGCGCTGGGGTTGCCATCCAATGTCACACCAAACCTTTCATTGGCCTTGGGGACTGCCGAGGTGTCACTGCTCGAACTGACGGCGAGTTACGCGGTTTTTGCAAATCAGGGCAAGCACATTGCCCCCTTTGGAGTCACCTCGGTGGTGGATGATGCCGGCCATACCATCTGGAAAACAAGGACGAAACAACGTATTGCCATGTCTCGAAGCGGAGCAGCCGTAATGACCAACATGCTTGAAGCGGTCATTCGCGAAGGAACAGGCCGCAAAGCCAATCTGCTGCCCGGTCCACTGGCCGGTAAGACCGGAACCACCAATGATTATAAGGATGCACTTTTCGTGGGATATTCCCCCGCAATTGCAACGGGGGTATGGGTGGGTGATGATGACGCGTCGACTTTAGGACCACGGGAAACAGGTGCCCGAGCCGCCCTGCCCATCTGGATCAAGTTTATGGAAGCGGCTCTGGAACACCAGCCGCAACAGTATTTCGATATCCCGGATGATGTCCGTCAGATTTATATTCGCCCCAAAACAGGAGAGGTCCTAAGCGCGACGCACCGCGACGCTGTTCCAGTGATCATCAAGCGCGGGGCTGTCAATTAGCTGTCTCTTGGCAGGCGGGGCAATCGGATATTGCCCCGACGTCAACCCATAGGTAGCACAATCTTGCGCTTTTCAGGCTCCGGATGAGGCCGGAAAAAAATAGCCACATGGCCGATCATCCCCACCATGGCGGCACCCGTGGCATCTTCCAGCGCCGCAATGGTTTTCAGCTTAAAATCTTTGGCTTTGTTGTCGTTAAACTTGACCTTTACCAATTCATGGTCGCGCAAGGCCTCATTTAAAGTATCGGCGACAGCCTCGGTGAATCCGCGCGCGCCGATCAATACCACCGGCTTGAAGGCGTGGGCCATCCCTCTCAGATGTTTTCGCTGCTGACCCGTCAATGAGATAGTCATATGCTTTTTCCGTGCTTAGCGGCGCCGAACCTTTTTTACGATGTAGTTGACATTGTTTTCGATCTTATCGACTTTTTTGGCGATCTCATTTAAGCCGGCATCGGTGCTGATGGTAACGCTCTCAATGGAACCGAAAGTTGATGTGATCTTGGCATTTTGTTGCTGAAGGGTCTTGAGTTGGGAGTTGACTTGAAACAAATAGACGATGATACCGATCAAACAAATCAGAATTAAAAACGTTTTCCACTCCTTCTTGAAAAAATCCATAAATAGGCTCTCCTGCTTGATTTAGCTGGGTAATTATCCCATTCAGGGTTCATCGTTGGTTCACCATCTCCCTCATTAACGAGATGCATTCATAGATATCGATTTATCACAACATTGACAAGTCATTTTCCATAGTTTAAATGATATCTATCTGATTATACGTTATTTCAGAACGCGGTCCAAGAGATTTAGAAACCCCAATTGCAATGGCCAGCGGGGGATGCCATGAGCACCAATGAATTGCACGGAGATTCAACTGAGAGACGATCGGAAACCCGAGCGGTAGATGAGCGGTATTACAGCGTTCAATTTACCACCCAAGGTCTGGCATCATTTTACCAGTTTAAATTGTGGAACATATCTTCAAAGGGGATGTGCATTCTGGTAAAAGAGGGGTCCCAGGTGCTAAAGCACCTTAAAGTGGGTGATACCATTGAGATGACCTACTATCTGACCGACAGCCAAGGCGCCCACGAGAACATGAAAACGCAGATCAAGCATATTACCAAAAATGACAAAGGGCGTTTTCAAGGCCACTACATGGTGGGGCTGTCGATTCTATAGAAGCTATCTCAAAAAACGGATTTTGAGATAGCTTCCAAGCCATTATGAGTAGACCAGGTTTACCGGCAGCGGGGGATATTTCTTCACACCCGGTTTGGGAAGAACATGTTCCTGCGCCACCGTCAACCAGTTTACATCCGGGTTGATCTCGCGTAATTTGCCGTCATCCGGTGGTCTCGCATGGTTGGTATAACCATAGGTCACCTGAAAAATACAAATACCTTTCTTACGATATCTGGCAACCACATAGTTTTTCTTGAATGTCCTGAGGACGAGGTTATTCGCGTCGGCCAACTGCTGCATCTCATCCTCGCTGAAACGCATCAGAATCGCCTTTGATACACCGCGTTCGGATATCCTGATTAGCGCGCGCGACTCGCTGCTGCTTACATATACTGTCGAAATACACGGAATGCGTTTCAAGTATTGGGCGGCCACAATGGCGGCCGTACGCCGCCCCCCCACCATGACAGGCAGGCCATAATATTCAAAAAATTTCTTCTGCACGATCTCGGCATATTTGTCGCCTTTCTCGTACAGGTCTTTTGAGATATAGCGCAGACTCTGGGCCATATCCTCAGCGGCTTCCGTAATGGGCCAATCCACACGCACGTGAAAATGGGACAGGCTGTATCTGTTTTTCGAACGGTTGGCGGGATCCCGTTGCACCAGCAACGCGTAATCCACCGGCAACAAAATTTTCAAAAAATTAAAGAAATGGGCCGACTCCACGTACTTCTGATTGCGATCAAAATTCTCAGGCAACGGCAATGCTTTAACCTGGAGAAGGTTGGACTTGGTGGTTTTATTGACATTAAAAAACCGAATATACTTCTTGTAGTTAGCGGGAATGGTATCTTCCACAAAGATCGTCAGAAAAGTATTGTGGTATTCATGCTCAACGCCGGGTATTCTGGCCCTGGGTTTTAGCTCTCTTTTCTCGACAAAGGGATACGATGCGTTGTGACTTAAAAAACGCAGGTATGAATTCACCAAGGCGTAATCCAGCATGAATTGATCAAGTTCGTCCCGTAACATTTCGTAGTAGGAACGGCGCAGCCGATTCACCTGGCTAAGTTCTTCACGAACACTCCAGAAAGCCAATCTTTTCTCCCGAGGCAGTTGTTCTGCACTTGCAGGGTTGGATATCGTTGTAAGCATCATTATCTCATTGAATATTCAAGCCTTATCACTAATGCCGATCCTCGTCAATCGTTGGCGGAGGTGATCCGTTAATTTTTTCGGCCCAGCGGTAAATTGCCTCGCGATGTCGATAGGCCAAATAGACCAGCAATAAATTGGCTGCAATGACCAAACAAAAGACGAAATAGTTCTTCTCGTACATCAGAGCGCCTTGCAGACTCAGCATCAATGTACCCGGAATGCGGCCCACCAGCGCCATGAGAAGAAAAATTCTCAGAGGCATGGTGCTGACCCCCAGAAACAAGCATAAATAGTCTTTGGGAAAGCCGGGAATGAGAAACATGACAAATACCACCAATATTCCCTGATGGCGGACCAGGTGGTCATAGCGATCCAGTTTGGCCTGGTGTATGATGCGGCGCACCCAGCGCTTGCCCAAAAAACGACCGATGCCAAAATTTAAACACGACCCGATGGTCAGCGCAATGGTCGAATACACACAGCCGTAAAAGGCGCCGAAAAGATAGCCGCCGATAAAACCAGTGGCTTCTCCGGGGATGGGCGCCAAAAGCACTTGAAAAATCTGAATGCCGATAAATACCAGCGGCGCACCAGCACCAAACGAAGCCACGTAGGCGGCGACCCTATCCCGATCGGTCAGCAAATCATAAGCGACGGTCAGACCGCTTAGAATGGGTTCTTGATACCAATAAATGAAAAAAAGGCTGAGGCATGCTGCACAAATTATCCACAACCACAAGCGGGGCACCCACTGTCGCCAGGAAACGAACTTATGCTTCAACAAAGGACTCTCCCAGTGGTGGTCTTATTTCTTCCCTCGCAGGTGATTGCAGAACACGTCAAGGCGCTGCATCTCTGTCACTCAAGGACGCAATGCCGGGCAAAGTTTTGCCCTCCAGGAACTCCAGAGACGCCCCCCCTCCTGTGGAAATATGGGATATGCGATCTGCCACGGCGGCTTTCTCCGCTGCGGCGGCCGAATCACCGCCACCGATCACGGTTTTGGCGCCATGATCGGTCAGTCGTGCGAGCAGTCTGGCTATTTCAAAGGTACCGCTGGCCGTCTCTTCAATCTCGAATACGCCCATGGGGCCGTTCCAGACAATGGTCTGTGCCGTGGCCAGTGCCGATTTAAAAATAGAGATGGTCTGCGGGCCGATATCGAGCCCGGCGTCCTCAGATGCAAGGCGGCGGACATCCATAGGTTTAAGGGTCCCCGCGTTGCCGGCACTTAAATCAAAATCCGAACTTGCCATGCAATCCACCGGCAAAAGGATTTTGCCGTCGGCGCTATCCAGTAGCGCCTTGGCCAGGTCGACTTTTTCCATCTCCAGCAAACTGCGTCCCACCACCAGCCCCTGTGCGTACAAAAAAGTGTAGGCCATGCCACCGCCGATCAGAAGCCGATCAACTTTCGGCAACAATTTTTGAATCACATCGATCTTCCCCGATATTTTGGCCCCCCCCAAAATGGCCACGAAAGGGCTTTGGGGTGCACCCAGCACGCCCCCCAGATAGTCGAGTTCCTTCATGATCAGAAAGCCCGCTACCGCCGGTTGAATGTATCGGGTCACCCCTGCCGTGGATGCATGCGCGCGATGGGCGGTGCCGAACGCGTCGTTGACATACACATCGCCGAAGGCGGCCAAAGCCTTGGCAAACTTCTCATCGTTCTGGGTTTCCGCACTGTGAAAACGCAGATTCTCAAGCAGCAAAACCTGCCCGCTGCCAAGCCGTTCAACCGCCTGACCAGCGGCAGCCCCGACACAGTCATCCGCAAAGGCTACGGGTTGCCCCAACAATTGGGAAAGGGTATCGGCGCAAGGTTTGAGAGACATGTCCGGATTCCGCAGGCCTTTGGGGCGTCCCAGGTGAGACATGAGGATCAATTTGCCGCCTTTGCTCAGGATATGGCGTATGGTGGGCAACGCCGCACGAATACGCTTGTCATTGGCCACCTTTCCGTCTTTTATGGGCACATTGAAATCTACGCGCATGAGGACGCGTTGGCCTTCAAAAGGAATATCTTCCACCGTCATTTTGGACATTGTGCTCTGCTCCCCTTCTGCCACGTCTATGTATTCATGCCGATGACTTGCAATACATCAAGCGCGCTATCAGATTCTTTGCCCTCAAACCACACACCGCAGGTATTCCACGCCATCGATGATGCCGGCGAAGCGTTTGCCCCGGGGTTCAATCATCATCCGGCATGTCGTTCTTCATGCGGTGAATCATTTTTTTTTGAGACCACCGCTGGAAAAACCCCATGACTCCGCCGCGGTATGCGCGATCGATCATCTCTTCGCGCACACTGAAGCCGCTGGATTTCCCAAAGGCCTTTCGCAGACACTGGGTTTTATGCATGCATTGCAGACACTTGATGGGCGAAACACGAAACCCGTCTTCCCGCAGCGGAAAGACCGTATTCAGGTCCCCATAACATTCAGGGCACTTTTCAGAGACGTTATTCATCGTCCAACTCGTGCTTGAGATCACGGGTCATCAATAAATGCACAGCGTCCTTGGGATCCAAGCCCTCATGCAGAATATGATAAATGGCATGCGCAATGGGCATTTCAACGCCCAGGCGTTGCGAGAGGCTGTATAGGCTGCGGGCCGTTTTTACCCCTTCAGCCACCATGCGCATATCGGCCAGCACTTCTTCAAGCTTCATGCCTTGGCCCATTTTTTTACCCACGGTATGGTTGCGGCTCAGATCGCCGGTGCAGGTCAACACCAAATCGCCGACACCGGCCAGGCCGGTAAATGTTCTCGGCTGGGCGCCCATGGCCAGGCCCAGCCGGCGCATCTCCGTCATGCCCCTTGTAATCAATGCCGCCCGAGTATTGAGTCCCAATTGAAGACCGTCGATCATGCCGGCCGCAATGGCAATGACATTCTTGACCGAACCGCCCAGTTCAACCCCCACCACATCTTCATTGGTATAAACCCGAAATGTGGGCGTGGCAAATACATGCTGCACCTTTTCAGCGCAGCGCATATCTTTTGAAGCCACGGTGACCGCCGTGGGAAGTCCCATAGCGACCTCACGCGCAAAGCTGGGACCGGACAAGACGGCAAACCGGTTCTCACCGATCCCGCCCAGGGCCTCGTTGATCACACCGGACATGGTTAATTGGGTATCATTCTCTATGCCCTTGCTGGCCGACACCAAAATGGTCTGCAAGCCGATATAGGGCCTCATTTGTTGGGTCACTTCCCGCATCACATGGGAGGGCACCACGATGAGCACCAAATCCTTGTCTGCAACGGCTGTTTTCAAATCGTTGGTCGGTCGCAGGTTCTCCGAAAGGGCGACGCCGGGAAGAAAAACGATGTTTTCCCGCGTCTCTTTTATCTGTTGGCACAGGTCTTCTTCAAATACCCACCAGTCGATCTGATTACCTTTGGTGGCCAACAAATTCGCCAAGGCCGTACCCCAACTACCGGCGCCGACCACGCCAATTTTCATCGACATAGCTTCCTGGTTGTCATTCATCGGCGCCCCCTTGATCATCATCTTCTTCAGCCAGACAAGCGGCGCTCACCACTCGCTCGCCAGGTTCCATATCGATGAGCTTGACGCCCTGGGTATTGCGGCTGATCACGGATATGTTGCTCACCGGCATACGAATGATTTTGCCTCGATCCGTCACCAGCATGATGTCCTGATCGTCGTGAACTTCCAAAATGCCCACCACCATCCCGTTGCGCTGGGTGGTTTTAATGGTGATAACCCCTTTGCCACCGCGTTTATGCACAGGGTATTCGTCTATGGAGGTGCGCTTGCCGAAGCCATTTTCGGTGACGGCAAAAAGTGTCTGACCGTACCCCAAGGCCTGCATGCCCACGATGCGCTCATCTTTATCCAACCGCATTCCGCGTACCCCTCGCGCGATACGGCTGCTGGCACGGATATCCGATTCATGGAACCGTATGGATTTACCCGAAGCCGATCCGAGAAATACATTCTGCGTGCCGTCGGTGATGCGGGCAGCAATCAACTCATCGCCTGCAACCAGATCGAGGGCGATGATACCACCGGCCCGGGGTCGCGAAAAGGCCATAATGTCCGTCTTTTTCACGGTACCATTCTGCGTGCCCATCAGCACATAGTATCCCGGTTCAAAGGAGGGCACCGCCAGCACAGTTGTCATGTGCTCACCCTCCTCAAAATTAAGCAGGTTGACGATGGCCTTTCCACGGCTGGCACGACCGGCTTGAGGGATGTCGTACACTTTGCACCAATAAACCTTGCCCCTGTTGGTGAAAAAAAGAAAAGTATGATGGGTTGAGGCTACGAAGAGATGGGAGACAAAATCCTCTTCTTTGGTCCCCATGGCGGTTTTGCCTTTGCCGCCCCGACGTTGGCTCTGATAAAGGGTAATGGGATTGCGCTTGATGTAACCGGAATTGGTAATGGTAACCACCATGTCCTCTTCCACAATCATATCTTCCAGGGTCAGTTCCCGTGTAGAAGCAACGATTTCAGTGCGCCGGGTGTCTCCGAACTGGTCCTTCACATCGTTCAATTCTTCCTTGATCAGATCAAGCACCAGCTGTTCGCTGGATAAAATCCCCTTAAAATAGGCGATATCCTTCAGGACCGCCTCGTACTCACTGATGATCTTCTCACGTTCCAGCCCGGTCAGTCGCTGCAACCGCATTTCCAGGATAGCCTGAGCTTGAATGGCGCTAAGTTTGAATGCCGCCAGCAACCTCTCCTTGGCCTCGGCCGGGGATTTCGACTCCCGGATGAGCTTGACCACGGCATCCAAGTTGTCCAGGGCAATCTTCAGGCCCTCCAAGATGTGGGCCCGCTCTTCGGCTTTGTTCAAATCATAGCGGGTGCGCCGAACAATGACATCCTTGCGGTGCATCACAAAGTTTTCCAGGATCTCTTTGAGGGTCAGCACCTGAGGTCTCTGGCGTACCACCGCCAGAAAGATAATCCCGAAACTGCTTTCCATTTGTGTGTGCTTGTAAAGCTGATTTACCACCACACCGGATACTGTGCCCCTTTTCAGCCCCAGGGCAATGCGCAATCCTTCCCTGTCCGATTCATCCCGAACATAGCTGATACCTTCCAGCTGCTTGTTCTTCATCAAATCTGCGATCTTTTCAATCAATCTGGCCTTGTTGACCTGGTATGGGATCTCGGTGACCAGGATGGTTTCCCGCTCTGATTTGTCCTTTTCGATAATGAGCCGCGCCCGCATGCGTATGATGCCCCGGCCGGTCCGGTAAGCCTCCTGAATGCCGTTGGTGCCATATATCATGGCTGCGGTGGGAAAATCCGGTCCCGGCATGTATTGCATCAACTGCTGCCAGGAGATGTCCGGGTTATCAATCAGCGCACAAGTGGCATCCACCACTTCAGATAAATTATGCGGCGGAATATTGGTCGCCATGCCCACGGCGATGCCCGAGGATCCATTGACGATCAGGGCCGGCACCTTGGCAGGCAAAACAGTCGGCTCCGTCATGGTTTCATCATAGTTGGGCGCGAGATCAACCGTCTCCTTGTCCAGATCTTCCAGCATTTGATGGGCCAAGCGCGTCATGCGTACTTCAGTGTAGCGCATGGCCGCGGGAGGATCTCCGTCGATGGATCCGAAGTTTCCCTGCCCGTCCACCAATGTATAGCGCATGGAAAATTCCTGGGCCAAACGCACAATGGTGTCGTAGACCGCCGTATCGCCATGGGGATGGTACTTACCGATGACGTCACCTACGATGCGGGCCGATTTTTTGTAAGGCTTGTTAAAATCGTTTTTCAACTCCCGCATGGCATAAAGCACGCGACGATGGACTGGTTTCAGTCCGTCCCGGACATCGGGAAGAGCGCGACCGATAATCACGCTCATGGCATAATCGAGATAAGATTTTTTCATCTCCTTCTCGATGCTGATCACTGCCAATGAATCACTTTCTGTCATTAATTTTGCCTTTCAAGTTGCTGGAAGCTATCCCAAAAAAAGAATTTTGATGAAGCTTCCAAGCATTATCCGTCACTGGTTTCCACAAATTTTTGATAGTTGGTGTGATATATCTGCGCCAAAGTGAGAAAGCAGGTGGTCACCAAGGGACCATAAATAATGCCGATGATGCCGAATATCTTCAAGCCGCCGATAATGGCAAAGAATACCAGCAGGGGATGCATCTTAACCTGCTTGCCCACCAGTTTGGGTTTGAAAAAGTATTCCACCCCGATGGATAAAGCCAGGTAGAACACAAAGAAGAATATACCAACGGCGACCTTGCCTTTGAGAATGAGATAAATACTGGTGGGAATGAAGACCACGCCGATACCGATGATGGGCAAGAAGGCCAGCAATCCCATGATCACGCCCCATAAAAAGGCCGAGGGCAACCCGAAAAACCAAAACATCAACCCCCCGAGAATGCCTTGCATCAGACCACCCAAGCCGTTACCGACAAGGATGGCGCCGGCCATCTCCTTGAACTTACCTATGAGCAACCACTCCTGGTCGCTGGGCAGGGGTGATAAGTCAATAATGTAGGTCACCAGCTTATCACCATCGATCAATAAAAAATAGATCACCATCAGCATCAGAAAAAAACTTGCCACAAAGGCCAGGGTGTTGGATGCAATGGCTCGTGCCTGTTCGTAAAGATAAAACCCCACGACCTTGGCCACCTCCGAAATGGCATTTTTTAGTTCGTCCCCGCTCAACTCATAATTGAATTTGACCAGAACACTGTTCGCTTTTTCAAGAACGTGGGTATCGCGCAGCAGAATATTGATCTGATCGTTGATCACGGCTCCTTTGGCCATTTGATACAGACCGTAAGCCTGCTGGGTCAGGCTGCCCACGAACAGGACGATGGGGACGAAAAGCAGAAAAAAGATTAAAATGCAGGTGATTAAGGAAGCGATGGGTGATTTGATCTTCGGGTGGCGGAGAAATAAGCGGTATAAGGGATAAAATATGCCGCTCACCACCGCACCGAGGATCAAAATTGACATAAATGGCAACAGAAGCCAGCCAAGCAGGAAAAAAGACCCTATGAAACAGGCCAGAAAAAACCATAGTATGGGTTTTGGGGAGATCAAGTCACCCATAACGCCTCCAAAAGATGGCGGTATATCCAATAGGAGTTAGAAGGCACGTGTCGAACACGTTGAACCTTTATCCACAGCGTTGCTGCTGTGATCTGGGAGCGGAGATCAAAGAGGGGTATATCCCCGGCTTTATGGAAAGGTTGCAGCACAGCGGCCTAAATCGCCGCCATTTTGCTTATCCTCTGCATTTGCGGGCAGGGCGCGATGGAAATCCCGCAACGGATCTCTTTGAAATATCGGTTATCGGCTGACCAGTGATCCGGCCACGACCAGCAACAGGGCTTCATATATCCACATGGGGGTCAATGAACCAAATATTGCATAAACAATACCGCCTCCAACAATGGCCGGTACACCGCAGAAGACCAGAATTCCCAACCGTCGGCTAATATCCATCTTAAGTTCCTTAAAAATTCAATAATTTCAACTTACAATATCCCACATGGAAATTGCGCCCGCTGGATTGCATGTCTATGCGACCGCTTGCCACGGGTTGTGGTCGCATGTGCCGTCGGACACACTTGATGGTGGTTGGTATGTAGCAATAACTGTCTTAAATGTAAAGTGAAAAAGCGTCTCGGCACGGTTTAATAAAAGCCGATTCGTCCTGCTGGCGCCACCCCCCAGCCTGTGATCAGGCTCCTGATCCTGACATCCTCTCCATAAACTTGTATCTATGGGTCTCGCCGGTGGATCTTGATTCCCATGGGGTGATGTTTTACAGTGGTATTCGTGCGCGCTGTTGACGCCTTCAAACGACCATTAAACGATACATTAAAGCCATGTGCCTGATACTTTTTGCATATGAATACCATTCAGCCAGTCGACTCGTACTGGCCGCCAACCGGGATGAGTTTTACGAACGCCCCACCGCACCGATGAAATTCTGGGAGGATCACACCGACCTGCTGGCCGGACGTGATCTGAGATCCCTGGGAACCTGGATGGGAATCACGCAATCCGGGAAATTTGCCGCCATTACCAACTACCGCGAACCGGGCAATCAAAAACCATCCGCGCCGTCCCGGGGCGGTTTGATTTCCGATTATCTCATCGGCAATGATGGTCCGGCCGCATATCTTGACCGCATTAAAGCGAATGCCCGGCAGTACAACGGCTTCAACCTGCTGGTGGGGGATAACGAAAGATTGATGTATTATTCCAACCGCGGCGGTGAGGTGATGCAGCTTGAGCCGGGTATTTACGGCTTGAGCAATCGCCGGCTCGATACCGATTGGCCCAAGGTCAGACTGGGCAAAAACCGGATGAAATCATTGCTCGATGCCCACCAGAGCGTTCCCCAAGACCGTCTCCTGGAACTCCTTCAGAGCCGGGATATTCCACAGGACGACCACCTGCCGGACACCGGGGTCGGCCTGGAGTGGGAAAGAACCCTCGCGCCCATTTTCATTTCCAGTCCGAACTACGGTACACGATGTTCAACCATTCTGACCATCGGCGCGGACAAGTCTGTCAACGTGATGGAACACACGTGGGAACCGGCCCAACCCAGGCCTGCTCTTCAGGAGGAGCACCGGTACGAATTTGCCATCAGGTAAAGACGGGATGGCGATGCTAAAAAAGCATCTTTTCCAAGGCATGATAAACCTGGGGGGCAGGCGCTGAAAAATCGAATACCGCTGGAATCACACCCGTCACTATAATGCCGCCAAACCTGTGCACGGCTTCCATGTTCTCGGCCACCAAATCGGGATCGGCGGGCGTCTGGACGGATTCTACAAATACAACGCCCCAAGGTTTTACATTTCTTCGGCGCAGGATCTCAATGGACATCAAAGTATGATTGATGGTACCCAAACCTGCGCGCGCCACCAATAGCGGTTTGCACCCGCTCATGGGGATCATATCCACCACCAGCAGCTCGTCGCTCAGCGGCACCAGCAAGCCACCGGCAGCTTCAAGGATAAGCGGGGCGTGGTCTGCTCGCTTCTGATCAATTTTCTTTTGAATCTTCTCCAGATCAATGCGTGCTCCGTCATCCCGGGCGGCAAAGAAAGGCGCCTTGGGGTTTGGAAAACAATAAACCACCGACTGCGCCGGATCCTGTCCATTGAGGGCAGCCGTATGCCGATAAACAAAGGCCGCATCGCTGTCCGCATCATAGGGATCGATGCAACCCGTCTGGAACGGTTTCAGATAGAAGGGGCTATAGCCTCTGGCATACAGGAGTTGCATGAGCAGCAATGCGGTCACGCTCTTGCCCACCCCGGTATCGGTACCCACCACAACAATGTCAGACACAGGCATCATGGAATTCCTTCAGGGCTTCGACCAACAGGACGCCATCGGCCTGGGTATGCTCGGCAGTCAGGCTGACCCGCAGAATCGCTTTATTCAACGGCACGGTGGGATAACGCGCCGGCAGCACAAAGATACCCTCGGAGAACAGCCTGCGCGCAAGGTCCACGGTGGATTGTTCGTCGCCGATCTCCAACGCCAGAATATAGGCATCGCCGCCCACGCCAAGACCCGCACCGATCAGTTCATTCTTAAGCCATCGGCTCAGCGCCATCAGGTTCCTGCGTTGGGCATCGCATTGGACAATGGCCTCCAGCACATCCATGGCCGAGGCGGCGTGGGCTTCCGGCAGCGTGGTGGTATAGATCTGCGGTGAAGCGAAGTTTAAAAGATAGTCCTTCATTTCCGATGACACCAACGCAAATGCACCGAACAACCCCAGGGCTTTGCCGAAGGTACCCACCGCAATGTCCGCCACGCCGGCCGCCGTGCCGCGACCTTCGGGGCCCAGCACACCAAAGGCATGGGCTTCATCCACCAGGCAGAGAAACCCGTAGGCATCTTTTAAGGCCCCCAAACGGTCGACATCCAGACAGTCCCCATCCATGCTGAACAGGGACTCGGACACCACCGCCGCCTGGTCGGTGGTCTTTTGCAGCCGTTTTTCCAGATGCGCCATGGAGCCATGGTTAAAACCACGCGCATCCGCCCCGCTCAGGGCCAGCCCTTTGACACTGCTGGCATGGATGTGTTTGTCAAAGAGCACCCTGTCTCCCGGCGCGAAGAGGGTGCCCAGCACCCCCAGGTTGGCCTGATAGCCGCTGGGAAAAAAAAGGGCCGTCTCGTATCCGAAATACTGCGCATAGGCGGCTTCAGCCGCATTGAGCCGCGAAAAATTCCCGGAAACCAACCGCGATGACGAGGAAGAGCTGCCATAGCGCGTGAAGTTGTCCGCCACCTTGCGTCGCAGGGTTTGGGAGGCGCCCAATCCCAGATAATCATTGGAGGCAAAGTTAAGCAAGCGCCTGCCGCCGCTGAACAGATACTTGCCCTCCCGCCGGTCCACGGAAGGCGGGTCGCGGTAAAGGCCACTCTTTTTTTGCAGATCCAGTTTGCGGCGGTAGCGCGCTTTGAACATGGCGGTTATTCCTTCCATCACTTGGCCGCAGCCTGGGGGCAAAACAACTTGGTCCATACCGCTTGGTAATGCGGTTTCAGAATATCCTTTTGAAAGCCATCGTCATAGGGCTGTGTGCCGATGATCAATGCGCTGATCAACCCTTCATCATGCGGACCCTGGGCGGCGACCTCGTAACCAAAAGCCTGGCTGCTCCGGCTGCGCAGGTTGGCCGTCAGCAGAAAACGACCATCCAGGACATTGCGCAGCGGCAGGCGGCATCGGGTCACTTTTAACAAAAAAGCGTGGACTTCAAAGCGCAGGCATTGCCTGGCATGCATGGCCGCCAGTTGGGCCATGGCCTCCAGTCCGGTGAAGCCGGGCCAGTCCTCAAAGTCTACCTGGGCTTGAATTTGCTCTTTAGAAAAGCTGGTAATCCGCCTCAGCAGGCGAAAATGCTGCAGTCCGCTGCAGATCTCCATCGTCGTCATGACCGCACCACCAGCGCGGCGTTCTGGCCGCCGAAGCCGAAATTTTGAATCAGGATCGTGCCCGGCCTGGCCATGGTCTTCGCCCGTACATAATTCAGGGCCGCGTTGCAGGGCGTTTCGAGGTTTCGGATTTCCGGCCACACGCCGGTTTGCAGGGCGCTCAGGCAAATGGCCAGCTCTGCTGCGCCGCAGGCTGCAGCCAAATGACCGATCCACGATTTCATGGCCAATACGAGAGGGCCATGACGGCCGAAAATCCGCTGAATGATATCCGCCTCCACTTCGTCGTTCAACGGCGTGCTCGTGCCGTGGGCTGAAATCAGATCGATCTTCCCGGGGGTCATTCCGGCTTCCGCAATGGCCGCGCGCACGGCCTGGGCCGCCCATTGCCCATCGGGTTGCGGCGCCGTCATGGTGTGACCATCCATGGTGGCGCCGTAGCCGCAGACTTCGGCCAGCACGGCGGCGCCCCTTGCCGCAGCATGATCGGCCGCCTCCAGGACAAAGCAAGCGCCCCCCTCTCCGGGGATAAAGCCTTGACGCAGGCGATCAAACGGCCGGCAGGCGGACAGGGGCCGGGTATCTCCATTGAACAGGGCCTGCGCCTTTTGGTAGGCCAAGATCGCGCCGGCACTCAACCGCGAGTCGCCGCCGCCGGCGATGGCAATATCCAGATCGCCATGCTTGATTTTCCGGTAGGCTTCGCCTATGGCCTGCAAAGACGCTGCGCAGGCGTTGCCCAGGGTCAGGTTCTCTCCCCTGATGCCGGTCAACTGGGCGATGACGGAGGCTGCGGTATTGGGCAGAAACCGCAGCATCCACAAGGCGGACAGTTCGGATGCGGTCATCTGTCCATCCTCGATTCGTCCGCACTCTGTACCCAGGTCAAGGTTGGGCCCCGCTCCCAGAAATAGCCCTGCGCGGGCCCATTGATCCTCGGAAAGACCCGCATGCTGAACGGCCTGGTTAGCCGCCGCCGCGGCCATGGCCGCCCCGCGGTGAAGGTAGCGCAGGTTTTTGTGCCGGCCGGTATACCGGCGGACATCGAACCCGGCAACGGGTGCCACAACGACGTTGGCATCCACCGGCGAAACCTGAAAAGTGACCTGCCCCTTGGCGATACGCTCGGCGATAGCTTCCGGGCAGTCCCCCAGGCTGGTGATTGCCCCCATGGCGGTAATGACGACGGATCGCCCCATCAGATCACCTGCACCACGGCATCCAAAGGCTTCCGCTCAGTGGGCTTGGGGGTCTCATCGGGGATGCCCAGGGTGACAAAGCATTTGATCTCGAACTTGTCCAGATCAAGCCGTGATACCGCATCGGGGATAAAAACCAGGGGTGCCGTCAATATGCAGCACCCTGCGCCGAGGGATTGCGCCTTGAGGATCAAACCTTTCAGGGCCAGGCCCACGGTCATGTCCAGGTCGCATTGTGGTTGGCGATTGTCCGGGATCAAACCGGCCGCCGCCAGCTTGGAAGCGAAGCTTTCGATGCCGGGTTCCACCCCCACCGCCAGCAGAACGGGAGCGGTGAACATGAACTCGGAGAAACGCCGATAGGCATTGATCCAATTGCGCAAGCGGGCGGAGGCCCCGCGGGCATTGTGCTCGGCGATCAAGCGACCATGGCCCTCGATCAGAGCGCGCTGCAAAGCCCCGCGGTGATGCGTCGAATCGATACGGATGTAGCGCACCGGCTGGCAGTTGGAAGGGGACGGTGCCTGGTGGGCGCAACGCAGGATGGCCGTCATCCATGCTTCCGGCAGCGGATCGCTTTTGTATTTGCGTATGCTGCGCCGCTGGCAAATCAATGCATCCAGCCCATCGGCCGGCGTATGGGTTAAGCGGCCTGGGTTGCGTTCATCTGCCATCGGACATAACTTTCCAGGTCACGAACTTGAATCACCGGACCGCCATCCAATTCGGAAACGATCCGGGTCAAGCGTTCATCGGACAAAAACGCATACGCCTGCTTCAGTTCATCCAGGGGGCTGACACCCCCTTCACGGGCCTGGGCCAGATGAAGGCGCAGGTTGCGCAAAAAAACCGTGTCGTCGTGCACATCGATCCGAAAACGCTCATTCAATGCAACAGCAAGTTCCAGAAAATCGATGGATTCGGTCCCCAGCTCCCGGACCAGGTAACTGTCCGGCCTGATGGAATCAGCATCCAGATCCAATAGTTCCATCAGGATTTCCCTGATTGTTTCATACACCGTCAAATGCTTCCTCCAATGTTCAAAGTCAAAGGTTATGGGTTCCCACAGGGCTGCCGGCAAAGGGACAATACACCCAGCGGCCGTCCAGGGCCAACCTTTCCCTGCCCTTTGCAATTAAAGCAGGGACTATTTACCGGCCGAGAGTCCGCCATCCATGGTCACCACCGTGGCATTGATGCCCACCGCGCTGTCGGAAAGCAAAAACATGATGGTATCGACCACTTCGTCGATCTCCAAAGCCCGCTTCAATGGGACTTTGGCCATTGCCCGGTCCATGTGCTGCTCGAGGTATCGGCGCCCCCGCCCGGCATTCACATAGCCGGGCCGCAGGATCGCGGTGGTAATCCCGCGGGCGGCCAATTCCAGGCCCGCGTTGCAATAGAGCGCCTCGGAGGCCAGCTTGGCCGCGGCATAATACCCCTGCCCTGGATTGGGTCGCTGCGCGACCACCGAAGAGACATAGATCATCCGACCGCTGTGGCGGGCCACCATGGAACGGGCCGCCAGATGAATGATGTCGGCTCGGCGGGCAATGTTGGCTTCAAAATAGTGATGGACCGCAGGCCCGCTAGTGGACGCCACCAGCCCTTCCAGATCGCCTTGGGCAAAATCCACCAGGTAATCCGGCGCCACATCCGACAAAGCTTGCATGGATGCCGATTCAGCCGGGGTATTCAGATCGAGATGAATGGCCGCATATCGTCCGTCATGGGCTTTCAGGCATCCATCGATGCGTTCCAGGCCCTTGGCATCGCGATAGGCCATAACGGGATGAAGCCCCTCCCGCACCATCTCCTCTGCCAGACGCAGCGCAAGTTCACAACTGCCGCCCAGAATCAAAGCGCGACGACCCGAATACTTGGTTCTCATAGGGTACCTTTCACCACAACCTGGTCATGATGATATAGGAAACACGCCATGCGGCCGCCGGGTTCGTTCTCGATGCGATAAACATAACGTCCCGGAGAGACAAAGCGTTTGAATCGAAAGCCGCTGGCCGAGCGGCACGGCGAACCATCGCCGAGCCTTTCCGCCGCCAGCATAAAGGCATGGATGATCAGGCTGCCCGGCACCACCGCATTTCCAGGAAAATGATCCCCGTAAATGGGATCCTGCGGGTCGAAGTAAAAATAGCCCGTTGGCATGCCAACTCAACCTTTCTGCTTATAAGCAATTCGCCTTCCGCGGCCCCCTCAGCACGGTATAGATTATGGCTGCCGGTCAACCATCCCCAATTCGTCGATCATTTCAAGATCGGCTTCCAGGTTGCGCCCCTGGGTGGTTAAATAGTTGCCCACCATGACCCCATTGGCCCCGGCGGCGAAGATCCAGGATTGAAAATCCTTCAGCGTGGCTTCGCGACCGCCGCAGATGGTGATATCTTTGCGCGGAAAAATGAACCGATAGAGGGCGATGGTCTTCAAGGCATCCATGGCCGACATCTTCGGCTGCCCTTCCAACCGTGTCCCGGCGATAGGGTTCAGAAAGTTGATGGGAACCGAATCCACGTCCAGTTCCTTGAGCGTAAAGGCCAGTTCCACCCGTTGGGCCCATGTTTCGCCCATGCCGAAAATGCCGCCGCTGCACACCACCATTCCGGCCGCCTGGGCCATCTTGACGGTTTCGATGTCATCATCGTAGTCATGGGTGGAACAGATGGCATCGAAATAAGAACGCGCCGTTTCAAGGTTATGGTGGTACCTCGAGATGCCGGCCGCCTTGAGCTTGCAGGCCGCATCCCGGGTGAGCAGCCCCACCGAAGCACACAGGGTCAGTCGGGTCTGCGCCTTTAGCCGGTGTGCCACGTCACAAACCACATCAATCTCTTCTTCGCTCAGGGATGTCCCGCTGGTCACCATCGAATAATTGGTTGCGCCCGCAGCCGCCATTTCCAGGCCGGTTTTCTCCAGCTTCACGGGGCTCAGCAGATCATAGGTTTCGGCATGGGTGTGATGGTGGGCGGACTGGGCGCAAAAAGCGCAATCTTCGGGGCACCGGCCGCTTTTGGCATTGATGATGGCGCACTTGAAAATTGATTTTTGCATGAACCGCTGCCGGATCTTACCGGCGCAAGCGATCAGGTCCATGACCTGGTCCTGGTCGGCGTCGGTGATTTCCAGGGCCTGTTCCGGCGTGACCTCCCCTTCCCCAGAAATGATCGTTTCGGCCAGGCGAATATATTCTTGATTAAACACGGCGCCTCCTATAATTGGATGGTCAACTCGCACATGCCGCCAAGGGTTGACCAAAGACAAAGCGATCCTATACCAAATCGGCGTTTTAAATGTCAACCACATCCGCCCAAAATGGGTTGACAATGAATATCGGAGACTTGCCTCATGACCACCACCAAAATCAGGTTGCTGAGCTGGCTCAAGGCGCATAAGGATCAATGGGTATCCGGCGAGGGCATCAGCGCCAGTCTGGGCATCAGTCGAACCGCCGTATGGAAACAGATCAACAACCTCAAAGCGGAAGGTCACCGCATCCAGTCCGTTCCCCGGAAGGGCTACCGGTTGACCGCCATGGCGGAACTGATGGCGGCTGAGCAGATACAAGCCCATTTGCAAACCCGCATCCTGGGGCGTCCCGCCCTGGAGGTGCTGAAGGCCATCGATTCCACCAATTTAAGGGCCAAGGCCCTGGCGGGCCAAGGCGCCGCCGAAGGAACCGTAGTGGTGGCCGACGCCCAGACCCACGGCCGCGGACGCCGGGGACGTACCTGGTTCTCCCCCCCGGGGCGAAGCCTGTATGCCTCCATTGTCCTCCGTCCCCCATTGGCGCCGGCCCAGGCCCCTCAGATTACATTGATGACGGCCGTGGCCGTGGCCAAGAGCTTGCAGGAAGCGGCGCAGCTGGATGCCAGGATCAAATGGCCCAACGATATCCTGGTTGGGGATAAGAAAATCGCCGGTATTCTCACGGAAATCAGCACCGAGATGGACATGGTGGATTACGTCGTGGTGGGCCTGGGCATCAATGTCAACACCCGGAGATCAGAGATGCCGGAAGAGATTCAGGAGATTGCCACCTCCGTGGCCATTGAAACCGGTCAGGAAGCGAACCGCGCCGAGTTGTTGTGCAAGCTGCTGAGCCGTTTTGAAGCCTGCTACGATCTGCTGAAAACCAGTGGATTCGGACCGGTTATGGCGCAGTGGCGGGAAATGACCGACATTATCGGGCAGCACGTCTACGTCGATGTCCTGGACAAGCGCCATACCGGTGTCGTGGCGTTCGTGGACGATGACGGCGTCCTGGTGCTCAAGGACCATCAGGGACAATTGCACCGCATCTTTTCAGGTGATGTCACCCGTATAAGGCCGGAATAAGCGTGGCACATACGGATATGATACCACAGGCAGTGCAAATAAAAAGTCAGGAACGTCGTTTCCGATCCTTGCGGTATGCATCCCAATTTATGCTCTGATCGTCTGAGATCTCTTTGGCCCAGCGGATGGACCATTCTCCCAAAGGCACCAAAAGGGCGTACACCTCCTCACCCATAGGGGTGAGCCTGTACCCTTCCAGTGAGCGTTCCAACAGGCCGGCCTCTTTCAAGTCCTTCAGCCTGCTGTTGAGTATGGAAGGAGAAATCGATTCGCAGGCATCCTGCAGCCCTCTGAAGGTGGCCGGCCCTTTGCTGAGATTCCATATAATGCCCATGGCCCACCGCCTGCTGAGGAGGTCGAATGCTGCCATGATCGGAGCGCCGGTCTTTGAACCACGAACCGGACTTCCAGGTTTTGGAATTGCCATTTCTTTTCCTTTAGCAAGGTGAAAAAATGCCCTGTGCGCTACAGTTATAGTAGCGCACAGGGCAAAAAAAGAAAAGAAATTTTTGAACGACTATTTACTAGGACGCAAATCCGAAAGGGTTTTTCCCGCCACTCCGATGGCCTCCGGTGCGAGTTCATGAATCAGAATTGTGAATGCCCGCTCCTGAAGCCCGGTGATGCGGACGGCCTCTGTGGTGAATTTTTGAATCAGTTCCTTTTTCTGTTCCTGGGTGGTCTGCTCTTTTCCCATGGTTACCGTAATGACTGGCATTTTTTATCCTCCGTCTCTGGTTTTTGTTGGCTGAAAGCCAGGTTATAAATTGGCACGGCACTATCCGTGCTACTAAATATATAGCATGCTATTATTTTAGTAGCACCCAGTCAAGCCATTTTTACACACTGCATGACAATCACCCGTTAGCTGAAGTTTGGGACCCAAAATGCCATGCCAAGGGCTAAAATGTCCCTATTTTTGTAGATTTTTATTATAATTACAGTTTATTAATATGGACCGACCCATACTCCCCTCACCGGGTATGCTGCCCAGCCGTCGTGCAGTTACCTCGAGCCACAATAGACCATATGCAGGCCCTTTTGCTCCTTTTTTCCCGGTCGTGACACTTGACAGGCGGCAGAGGCGGTGTTATTAGTTAGCTTGCTAATTATTAGAAAGCTAACTTTATATGACCGATTCGCAAAAGAAACCGCAGAAAGAGACGCTCGGGCACTTGCTGGCCAATGTCAGCCGGCTCGTGGGCAGCCGCATGCGCATGAAACTGGAAGACATTGGCCTGCATCATGCCCAGGGTATGATTCTTTTTCATCTTTGGCGGCAAGACGGGACGGCCCAGAACGTTCTTGCCCAGGCCCTGCACATCAAACCGCCCACGGCGACCAACACCCTCCAGCGCATGGAGCGCGACGGCTGGATTCAACGGCGGCGGGACGCCGCAGATCAGCGGATTGTGCGAGTCTATCTTACCGAGCGGGCCAAGGCGCTTCGCGAAGAGGCCCGCGCAAGCTTCCGGGAGTTGGACCGGGAATTGACGGCGGTGCTCAGCAAAAATGAGCGCAACATCCTGATGGCCTCACTTGTCAAGGTTCAAAATCATTTGTCACAGGCGATTGCAGCCTCTATACGGTCCGGCCACGGGCAGGCCAGTCCCGATGATGAGGGAAAGGAAAACCGGTGAAATCACTGCTTCGCCTGTATCGTTTCCTGAGGCCGTTCCGCCTGCAGTCCGTTATCGCCCTCTCCCTGCTATTTTTAATGGTGGCGGCCGACCTCGTCATTCCCCGCCTGACCCAGCGAATCATCGACCAGGGGATCGTGGCGAACAACCTGCATGTCGTGATCACGACGTCACTTTACATGGTAGGTGCCTCGATTCTCTCCGTCGTCCTTGCCCTGGTCAACAACTCTCTTTCGGTGCAGGCCGCCATGGGGTTTGGCGCCAACCTGCGCCGTGCGATCATGCACAAGGTGCAGTCCTTCTCCTTCGGCAACCTCGACCACCTTCAAACCGGTGCGCTCATCGTCCGCTCCACCAGCGACGTCAATACGGTTCAACTCATCGTGATGCTGTCGCTACGCATCATGACCCGGGCGCCCATCTGGGCCGCGGGGGCGATCATGCTACTCGTTTTCACCAGCCCGCATCTGGCATTGACGGTGGCCGGATTTGTGCCCTTGATCGCCGGACTGGTCTGGCTTTTTGCCCGCAAGACCCACAGCCTGTTTTTCTTGATGCGGCAGCGGCTGGACCGGCTCAATACCGTCCTGCAGGAAAACCTGTCCGGCATACGGGTGGTCAAGGCTTTCGTGCGTACAGCCCACGAGATCACACGGTTCGATGACGCCAACGAAGCGCTCATGAACCGCACCATCCAGGTTTCCCAGCTCATGGCAATCTTCATTCCATTCATGCTGCTGCTGCTCAATCTGGCTATTGTCAGTGCAGTGTGGTTCGGCGGTCGACTCGCCTTGACCGGCGGAATGTCCGTCGGACACGTGGTGGCGGCCATCAACTATCTTGCCTTCGCCCTGTTCCCCATCCTGCTGCTGGGTGGGATGCTGGGTCCGCTTTCCGCAGCCGACGCGTCGGCCGGCCGCATCCTGGAGATTCTGGACGCCGAATCCCAGGTGCGGCAGACCGCCCGGCCGGCGCAACCATTCAATCCCCAGGGGCGCATCGTTTTCGAAAACGTCGGCTTCGGATACAACGGCAATGGCGCCGAAGCGGTGCTGTCCGATGTTTCGTTTGCCGTCCGGCCGGGAGAGACGGTAGCCGTTCTGGGCGCCACCGGTTCCGGGAAATCGACCCTGATGCACCTCATCCCCCGCTTTTACGACGTAACCGCCGGCCGGATCACCTTCGATGGCACCGATCTGAGGGATCTGGACCTGCAATGGTTGCGCGGCACGGTCGGCGTCGTGCTCCAGGAAGCGGTGCTATTCGGCGGAACGGTGCGCGAGAACATTTGCTTCGGCCGCAGGACCGCCACAAAGGAAGAGGTCCGGGCCTCGGCCCGGGCAGCCCAGGCCGAGGCCTTCATCACCGCCCTGCCCCAGGGATACGACACGGTCATCGGACAACGCGGCGTGACCCTTTCCGGCGGACAACGCCAAAGGATCGCCATCGCCCGAGCGCTGCTGGTCAAACCCAAGGTGCTGATTCTGGACGATTCCACCAGCGCCCTGGACATTGAGACGGAAATAAGGCTTCAGGATGCCCTGGACCGCCTGATCAGCGTTTCGCAAAACACCACCACCCGCTTCATCGTGGCCCAGCGGATCAGCACCGTGCTGCTGGCTGACAGGATCCTGCTGCTGGACCAGGGACGCATCGCCGCCACTGGAACCCATCGACAGCTCCTGGCCGCCAGCACGTTGTACCGCGACATCTACCGTTCCCAGTTGGGTGCACCATCCGGGGACCCGGCAGGACATCATGACTGACAGACAGGCCAAAAGCACGGTCCCGGTGCGCATCGCCGGCTTGCCCGGCCCGGGAGGCGGCGGCGGACCCCAAGGCCGAACCATTGAACGCGCCAAAAACGCCCGGGGCGCGCTGCGCCGCCTGATGCACTACCTGCGGCCGTATCACGGTGCCTTAATTATTGTGGGCTTGGTCTCCGCCCTGGGAACGGGAATGGCCCTGGCCGCCCCTTACCTGATGGGCCGGGCCATCGATCAGCTGGCCAGAAAAGACCTGGGCGCCCTGCTGGTCCCGGTCCTGCTCATGCTGGCGGCCTATGCGGTTTCCGCCGCGGCCCAGCTGATCCAGGGTATTGTGATGGTGCGTGTCTCCCAGAAGGCCATGCGCACACTGCGCGCGGATCTTTTCAGCCACCTGCAGGCCATGTCGCTCAGTTTCTTCGATACCAGTTCCCAGGGGGAGCTCATGAGTCGTCTGACCAACGACATGGATGCCATCAGCCAGGTGCTGACGAACAACGCCGCCCAGTTGTTCACCGGCATCCTGACCCTGGCCGGCATCCTGGTCATCATGTTCGTCCTCAGCCCCTGGCTGGCCGCGGGATCGATGCTGGCCCTGCCCCTGATGATCGGCCTGGTGGGTCTGGTCGGCAGAAAAACACGCACGGTATTTCGCAGCTACCAGGCACATCTGGGTGCGCTGAATGCCGTTCTGGAGGAGACCTACAGCGGACAGCGGGTGGTGCTGGCTTTCGGGCAGGAGCAAAACGTCCTGTCCCGGTTCGACCAGGCCAATGAAGCGGTTCGCGCCACCGGCGTCCGGGCCATGACCCTGGCCCTGGTGGTGATGCCGATGATGGGGATTCTTTCGAATCTCAACGTGGCGATTCTCTGCGGCCTTGGCGGTTGGCTGGCCATCCGGGGGCTGGTGTCCATCGGAACCATCGCCGCATTCATCTCCTATTCGCGCCGTTTTGCCGAACCGCTGCGCCAGTTGGGCAATCTATACAACCAGGTTCAGGGGGCCCTGGCCGGGGCCGAACGTATTTTTGACCTCCTGGATACGCGCCCCGATCAGACCGACGCCCCCGGGGCCCTGGAATTGACCAGGGTGGCCGGGGAGATCGAGTTGGATCACGTGAGCTTCTCCTACCTGCCCGGAGTTCCCGTGCTGCAGGATATCTGCCTGTACGCCCGCCCCGGCGAACGTATCGCCCTGGTGGGGCCCACCGGTGCGGGCAAAACAACCCTGGTCAACCTGCTGTCCCGCTTCTACGACATTGATGCGGGGGCCATCCGCATCGACGGTGTCGATATCCGCAGCGTGTCCCGCGACAGCCTGCGCCGCCAGCTCGGCGTCGTCCTGCAGCAGTCGTTTCTATTCAGCGAATCCGTGATGGAGAATATCCGCTACGGACGACTGGACGCCAGCGATGAAGACGTGCTGGCGGCCGCGCGCCTGGCCCACGCGGACGGGTTCATCCGTCGGCTGCCAAAAGGGTACGGCACCATCCTATCGGAACGCGGCCAGAGCCTCTCCGAAGGCCAGCGCCAACTTGTGTCCATCGCCCGGGCCATCCTGGCCGATCCGGCCATCCTCGTTCTGGACGAAGCCACCAGCTCCGTGGATACCCGCACCGAGCAGTCCATTCAACAGGCGCTGGACGAATTGATGCGCGGACGCACAAGCTTCGTGATCGCGCATCGACTTTCAACCATATCCATGGCCGACCAGGTGATTGTAATCGACAACGGCCGCCTGGCGGAACAGGGAACCCACGACCAGCTCCTCGCCCAAGGCGGGATCTACCAGCGCCTTTTTCAAAGCCAGTTCAGGGATTTGGTGCAGGGATCCGCTTAACGACGCTATTACAAATCTTGACATTTACCGCTATTTGATATATATCTTGATACCTATCAAATAGCGGAGGAGCGTTATGCAAACTGCAAAAATTTTTATCAATGGTCGAAGCCAAGCAGTTAGGCTGCCGAAAAATTGTCGATTTTCAGGAAATGATGTTTTTGTAAAAAAAATCGGAAAGATGGTTGTCCTAATTCCTAAAGATGATCCCTGGGCATCGTTGGTTAATAGCCTTGATCAATTTACGGATGACTTTATGGATGACCGAGACCAGCCCCGTCAGGATTCTCGGGAAAATTTATAATGAAATACATGCTTGATACAAATATTTGTATCTACATCATTAAACGAAAGCCACATGCTGTAATTGAACGCTTTCTTCAGACTGAGATTTCCCAAATCGGAATATCATCTATTACACTGAGCGAGCTCTTGTTTGGTGTTTCAAAGAGTTCAAAACCAGATCAAAATAAAATAGCCTTAGCACAGTTTATTGCACCCTTAGAAATTCTGCCCTATGATGATCAGGCCGCTCAACAATATGGTGACCTTAGAGCCCACTTAGAAAAACAGGGCAACCCAATCGGCTCTCTCGACATGCTGATCGGCGCTCACGCACTTTCAATAAATAGCGCACTGGTCACCAACAACGAGAAAGAGTTCATCCGAATCCCCAACCTAAAAATCGATAACTGGGTAGAGTAGCCTTCCACGGAGCTTACACGGAAATGCCACGGCCCTTCGCGGTCGCTGAAATGTTGGGTTCGGCAGTCCTCATTTTATTTCATAGCCATATTTTCTAAACCATCTTTTGATCTTAATGAACAGATCGATAATATCTTTGGTTCTAAACACATGCTCCTCTGGAGGCATCGGCGCAAAAGAAGGTCCATTCCATCAAACTTCATCTTCATTATAGCCGGTAATTTCCCCGACGTGCAGGAGCTTTGGGGTCATAAAAATGTTCGCACGACAATGATTTACACCCATGTCCCGAACAGAGGCGGTCGAGGCGTGCTGAGCCCTTCCGACATGCTGGGAACATCATGATTTAGATTCGTGGATATCATAACGCAATGGTGGATTGCTGGACGACCGGTGATAGACAGAAAAGAATGGCGGAGCACGAAATTGATAGCCAGGGCTGTGACCAGAAAACAGTCGTCATTTCAGCCATTCACCCGACAGCACACCGCCCAGGCGCAACATGCGATAGCGCACAAACGCATTCAGGCAGAACATGGCCCGATTGGCGGTGAGGAATGTGGGCACACCGCCGCTGTCGAGGGTCTTGCCCAGGTTGTTGTAGACGGCATCCGCTCCGGAAATCACGTTGACCGATACCGCCGTCGGTTTTTTATGCTGGTGGACCAGGCGAATGATGCGCGCGGCGATGTTTCGGGGGTTCTGCTGAATCTCTTCATCGGTGGTGTGCAGCAGGGCGCTTTGGGGTATGATGGAAATCAACAGTGCATCCACGGCATCGGAGGACAGCACCGCCTGAATACACCCTTCAAACATGGCATCATCGGCCATGGGGCTCAGGTCCAGCAGCGGGTCGGGCAATACCATGGACGGCAATATGGCCTTCAGTTTGCTGGCTGTGACATCATCAAAGTTCGCAATCTGCAAATACCCCAGATTATCGGCGGCAATGGTTTTTTCATAGCCGGCGTTGGCAATCACCACCAGACGATTGCCCGTGACGCTGAAATCACTGAGCAAGGCAAAGGTTTTCACCAGATCGCCGTGGTCGATCATGGTATCGGCCACGATCAGGCCGGCCTGTTTCATGGCCGCTTTGGCCACTTCGTACTCACCGGCGATGCTGGCCGTATGGGACTGGGTGGCCAGACGCCCTGCCTCGGTGCGCCCGGCCTTATAAACGATCACCGGTTTCTTGCTGCGGCCGGCGATATTAAAAAACTTCCGACCGGCATAGGGTTTGAATCCTTCGATATAACAGCCGATGACGTCCACCGCGGTATCATCCTGAAAAAATCCCACCAGATCGCAGGGATCCACATCGAGCTGATTGCCGTAGCTCACGATCACCTTGGGCGAGATGGCATTTTTTAAATTTTCAATTTCGATAATTCCCAGGGCTCCGCTTTGGTTGAGCAGGGCCACATTGGTCTCTTTTTCAAATTTGACGGCAAATTTCTCCTCGGAAGCAAAGAAGGTGTTGATCCCTTTGCTCCTTTCATTTCCGGCATAGATGATGCCAAGGCAATTGGGGCCCATGACGCGAAATCCGTTGTCGCGGGCCAGAGTGAGGATCTTGTCTTCCACATCCCGGTGGCGGTCCACCTCGCTGAACCCGCCGGGGATCAGAATAACGGCCTTTACGCCTTTTTGCGCGCACTCCTCGACCACGGACAGGGCCGCGCCCGCGGGTACGGTAACGATGGCCAGATCCACCGGGTGCGCGATGGCCATCAGCGATTGATACACCGGCGCCACAAGGTTATCGGCCTTGAATTCACCTCCTTTGGGATTGACGGCATAGACATCGTCGCGTTGCAGCTTGACCAGATTTTGGAAGATAATATGCCCGGGTTTGGTTTTATCCGCCGTGCTGACGCCCACGACGGCAATCCCCCGGGGTTCGAAAAAAGGCCTGATGGTTTTGGTTGGCCTGGGGGCCATATCGATTGGCGGGCTTTGGCGCTTTTCGAATCTGGCCAGTCCGTCCAGGGCGATGAATTGTTTGTCCGGGGCAAAGACGAACGGATTGACTTCAAACTCCGTGATCACAAACCCCGTCCGGCTGCTGAAATAGCTGGAAAAGGCGACGGCCAGATCGCTGAATTTCACGGCCGCGTCCACCATGGGATCCACATAGCGGGACAATCCCTGACCGACATATTTTTGATAGATGTGGGTGGATTCCATCAGCGCACTGGCCCATTGCCGATCAATGGGGGCCAGTATTAAATTGGGGGCTGAAAAATGGGTGGCGAAGTGTTCGGCATCGTTTCCGCCCTTGCTCAGGGAGATGACGGGGCCGAAAGCCTCGCTTTCGCGAAATCCCAGCAAGACCTCATTACCGAGCTCCCGGGAGTACCTGATCCATTGGACCAGCAGCACACCCTGGACCAAGAGGCCCTGGTCGCTGAACGAACGGGAAATGCTGTCGAACGCCGAACGCACCGCTTTAACGCTCTTGGATACGGTCTTGACCCCGCCCATACGCTCTTTGTGGCCGACGTCAGGGGCGATTGCTTTCACTACAATTTTTCGGCCCTGAAACTGCGACAACAAGATGTCGTTGATTTGATCCGGGCCGGTGACCACCACGTGAACCGGCACCCGCAGCCCCATGCCGGACAGGATGGTGTACACTTCATGCTCGAACAGCATGTTGCGGCCTTGCCCAAAGGCCCGCCGAAGGGTCTGTTCGGCGATGGATACGGCTTGGGCCTGATCTGATGGTGGTGGTGGTGGCATCTTGTCGCTTTCCAGTTGGTTGTGAAACCCGCAACGCAACGGAGAAAAATATCAAATGCCGATGGGTGCCGGGCCTTCAAAGGTGCGCAGCACGCGGTAATGGGAATCGCGCTGGGCCGGTGTGAACCCTGCGCGGCGAATAATGGTTTTGACCCGCTCCTCGGTGGTCGAGCGCTGGTGGCCGGCTTGCAGCAGCACATTTTCCTCCACCAGGATGCCGCCGAAGTCGTCGGCGCCGGCCAGCAATCCCAGTTGGCCGGCGGCCACGTTCTCGCTGAACCATGAGGATTGGATATGGTCGAAATTGTCCAGCACCAATCTTGCCAGGGCAATGATGCGCACATATTTGGCCGGGTGGACCCCCGAGGGCACCTCCTTGCCCAGAGGGTTATCGCCGGGCTTGAAGGACCAGGGGATGAAACTGGTGAATCCTCCCGTGCGGTCCTGCAGGTCGCGCAGGACCATGAGATGTTCCACAATGTCCATGTCGGATTCTACGTGGCCGAACATCAAGGTCGCCGTCGTACGGAAGCCTATGCCGTGGGCGGCTTCGCAGACTGACAGCCACTCTTCGGTGGTGGCTTTGCGCGGCGCAATTTGTCTTCTCACCGATTCGGTCAGCACTTCGGCGCCCCCGCCGGGAATGGTGCGCACGCCGGCGTCGTACACGGCTTTTAAGATGTCCTGGACGCTGCAATGTTCCTGCTGGGCCATAAAAACATACTCCGCCGGACTGAAGGGGTGAATATGAATGTCCGGCGCGGCATCCTGAATGGCTTTGATATAAGCCAACCATTGCCGCAAACCCACATTGGGATTGTGGCCGCCCTGCAGTAAAACCGTGGTGGCGCCCAAGTCGGCGGCATTGCGCACTTTGGCACCCAATTCAGCGGGCGTGAGGGTAAAGGCGTCGGCATCGCCGGGTTGCCGGCAGAAGGCGCAGAACCGGCAGCGGGTGACGCAGACATTGGTGTAGTTGGGATTGGTGTCGTACACAAAAGTCACCTGCCGTTGGGCATGGCGGCGCATACGCTCGGCGTACGCCAGGTGCATCAGCTCTCCCATGGGTATCTCGGTGAGCAGGACCATGGCCTGCCGGTGGGTTACGCGTGCAGTCTTTTCCCGGGCCGGAGCCAGCGGACAATTCATTGTACCAGGTCCTCTTTTACCGTCTGATTTTCGCCGCCATCGGCGCCCGGAAACAGCGTCCGACGGCCATGCTTATGAAGTTCATCCAAAAAGCGCGCCTGTCCGGCTTCATCTTCCCGGGACAGGCAGCGCCGGATCACTTTCAAATACCGCTCCGCGTAAGCGGTGGGCAATTGCAGCCGATCGGCCACCTTGGGCGCCGCCTTTAGAATTAAACGTTCTTCTTCGCGGGCAAAACGGTGCAACCATGCATGCAGCGCCGATTTGGCCGCTTCGGGCGCGTCCACACGCACCACCCAGCGTGCAAAAACAAAGGGCAACTGAAACCGGTTGTGCCAAAGTACCGCCAAATCCGTCACGTGGGAAAAGCCGCGGACTGTGCCGCTCCGTTCAAACTCCTGCGCCCAGCGCAGCGCGTGGTCGCCGATAACCAGGTAGCCGTTGCTGGGCGTCCCTTTGACCGCCAGACTGGGCGGGTTGTCGAAGCCGTTCTGGTACCCCAACAACAGATAGAGCAAACGCACGCTGGAAGCAGATTCCCCCGTCAGCCCGATGGTCAACGGAGGGCCAAACTGTTCAAAAGGGTGATCGGAAAAAAAAAGCACGCTCATGGCCTGCTCCTGCACGGCAATGCCGAACCGCCCGATGAATTCGGTTTCCTCTTTTAGAGACGCCAGCCCGCCCACCGGTACCGCCGCCGCCCAGACACGCTTTTCGATAAGGGCCTGAATACTGTTGCGGGGCAGACAATCCACCAGGTTGCAACCTTCCGGCGGTCCCATTTCTTTGAAAGGCGCCATGTTGGCATACGGAATCATGGCAATGGGATAGGTCATGCCGTTATCTCCTCGAACATGCCGTTGCGTTCCACGGGCTGAAAGCCGGCCATACGAATCGTTTCGGTCATCTTCTCCCGCGCCAATCCCTTGGGGGTTGTTGCCCCGGCCAGATGGGCGATCTTCTCTTCCGATATAGTGCCATCCATATCGTCGGCCCCCCAGCTCAATCCGGCTGCCGCCGTCTCCACGCCGGCCATGGGCCAGTAAGACTTGAGGTGGTCGATATTGTCCACCACCAGCCGCGCGATGGCCAGCACGGACAGCGTTTCCAGAGGTGTGGGGCCATGGGTGTCAAACCGGCCTTCACCCGGTTGGAAGGCCAGCGGAATGAAACAGGCAAACCCCCCTGATTCGTCCTGCGCCTGGCGCAGCGTGAGCATATGCGTCACCCTCTCCTGCCAGGTATCGCCAAAGCCGAAAAGCATGGTGGCATTGGTGGGGATCGCCAACTGGTGCGCCTGCTGATGCACGCGGACCCACTCCTGGGGACCGATCTTGTTTTTCCAATGGCGTTCGTACAGACGCTGCGAAAATATTTCTGCACCTCCGCCGGGCATGGCATTCATGCCGGCGTCCTTCAACGCTTCCAGGACCTGGATGGCACTTTGTCGTACAGACTTGGCGAAATAGGCGATCTCTACCGCGGTAAACGCCTTGATGTGCAAATCCGGATAACTCCGCCGCAATTGCCGCACCAATTCGAGGTTGCGCTCATAAGGCCATACCTGGTTGAGACCGCCAACAATGTGGACCTCCGTAGGCTGGAGTGTTTCCACTTTTGACAGAATCTCTTCTTCGCTGAGGATATAGGCGTGCGGATCTTTTTTTGAGGCGGCATAATTGCAGAATGTACATCCGGCACCGCAAATGTTGGCCGGATTGATCTGCAGGTTGAATACAAAGGTGGCCATGTCGCCAAACCGTTTTCTGCGATTGCTCAATGCGGCCTGGCCCAGGGCATGCAATCGATCGGGGGTAATGGCCGCAGCCAGCGCAAAAGCCTCCTCAGCGCTGAGCCTTTCTGCGTGGCGTCCTTTGTTCAAGGCCTGTTCAAACCGAAGGTCATCCATCTTGGGTATACTCTTCCATGCTTAAATCGAATCGATTGGAATGCCATAGCTGCCCCAGCGCGCGTTCACCTTTTTTTCGACCGCCGGATCGAATTCCACCGGCTGGGGATATCCTTTTTTCCAACGGGCGTCAATGAGGATGGGAAAGTCAAACACCAAACGGTTGCCCCTCACTTTGCGGGCCGCCGGATAGAGATCGGAAGCCGGGTCGAAGCGGGTGAACCAGCCCCACAGCCTCATGATCGGGTCCTGCAAGTCCACATCCTCGGAGATTAATACATGAAACAGATACCGGCCCGCCACCTCATGGCGTTTTAATGCCACACTGAGGGCTTTTAAATCATTGAACCCGTCCGCCACTTTCAGCAACAAGAAGGCCGGTCCGACGGCAACGGCTTCACGCAGTTGGAGATGCACATCGGTGATGGACATGGGCAAAGGCGGCGGCGCCACGCGCAAGGGCGGGCTATCGCCGGACGTGGCCAACAAAATCAACCGGCTGCCGGTATTCATGGCCGGACCGGTAAAATCCAGGGTATCCTGGGCGGTGGGCGACAGCAAATGAACGCCCTCGGGTGTCAGATGGTGCCATATGGCCTGGCTCACCGCCCTGAAGTTGCGCACATCGACTTGGGCATCGACAGTGATCATCACCTTGGTCAGCGAAACCTGCCCTTCACCCAACATGGAAAGGGTATGCTTGAGGGCCTCGCGGGGATAACGCTCCTGAACCGCCATGACCGCCAGGGCATGAAAACCGGTCTCCGGATAAGCCCACAGATTTCTGATGGCCGGCTTGACCTGTTTCAACATGGGCAGGGTAAGGGCCTGCAGCGCTTCACCGATGAAATAATCCTCCTGGACCGGCTTGCCCACTACCGTGGCCGGATAAATGGCATCGTTGCGTGCCAGGATACGCTGCACGCGGAAAACCGGATAGTCGGCTGCTTCGGAATAATGGCCGAAATGGTCGCCGAAAGGGCCTTCCCATTGCAGATCGCCCGGCATCACGGTGCCTTCCAGCACGAATTCCGCCATGGCGGGGATCCGGTGCCCGCTCTGCGGACGATGGATCACCTGTAAGGGTTTTTGCATCAGATAGGCGGCCAGCAGGCGTTCATCCACCCCTTCGGGGAGGGGCGCCACCGCTGCAATGGTCAAGGCTGGTGGTCCGCCCAGGATGACGCTCACCGGAAGCGGATGCCCTAAGGCCGCAGCCTTGTGGAAGTGAAACCCGCCCCCCTTCTCGATCTGCCAATGCATGCCGGTTGAACCGGCGTCAAAGCGTTGCAGGCGATAGATCCCCAGATTGCCCTGCCCGCTGACCGGGTCGGTGGTGTGCACCAAGGGTAAGGTAAAAAAAGGCCCGCCATCCTCGGGCCAGCAGGTCAGCACCGGCAGCCGGTTCAAATCAGCCGGCTCGTTCAGCGATTGCATGACCGGACCACCGGACACCTTACGCATTCTCGCCGGTAGCAGCCTGAGCAGATCTTTTCGGGCGCGCCACAAATTGCCCATGGACGGCGGCATCAGATGATGCACCACCCGGGCCAGGCGTTCGCCCAAAGCCAGCGGATCTTCACCGCAGGCCAGGGCCACCCGCTGGTAGGTACCGAACAGGTTGGATACGACGCGGTGGGAAGAACCTTTGACGCGTTCAAAGAGCAGGGCCGGACCGCCGGCCGCAATCACCCGGTGCTGAATGACCGTGATCTCCTGATTGGGATCCACCTCTGCGGTAACCCGCACAAGCTCTCCGCGGCGCTCCAGATCATCGATAAAGGCGCGCAAGTCGGCGTACATCAGCGCACATCCTCCCAGGTTTTCTTCAGGGCTCTGCCCAGAAGCGAAAGCACGCGGTCCACATAAGCATCCACGAGTTCGTGCATGGTAATCTCCCGGGGGCTGCGCCCCTTAAACATGAAAAACGGCGGTGAGAGGGGCATGATCACGGCGCCGGCCACCGCCAGTGCGGATGCATTCTTCACATCGATGACGCTCAACGGCGTCTCGCGCAACCCTAGAACCAGCGGCCGGCGTTCCTTGAGGTGGCAGTGAGCGGCACGGGCAATGAGCGTTTCCCCCAGTCCCGCTGCGATCTGGCCCAAGGTATTGGCCGAGCACGGCAGGACCACCATGCCCACCGTGGGCACCGATCCTGAAGCCGGCGCCGCCATCATGTCGGCATTGTCAAATACCTGGCCGGCCATTTTTCCCAGCCGATCCACAGGACCGCACTCGTGGGCGTAGATTTCCCGCGCCCACCGGCTGGCAATCAGCATGGTCGGCCAGGGCGATTTCTGCAGCAGCAATTCAGCCGCATATGCCCCGGAAGCACCGGTCATGGCGACAATCAGTTGCTCTGGCATTGTTCTCCCCTTTTATGTGCGCAACTTTTTCTGATACCAGATTACAGCGTTCCGGTAAAGATTCCAGGGGACAAGGTCTCATCCCAAGCCCCGTTTCTTGGCTAGGCCGCCTCTGGAAATTGGAAAATACAGCAGGGCAATGTGCATGAAGGCTCAATGGAGGTTAATCCAGACCCATTTCCGTTTCCAGCCGCCGGACCTCCTTTTCAAGACGCTCCCGCTCGGACGCGCTGAGACGGGGATCGGCCAGTTGCTTTCTCAATCCGGCCAGCATCATCTCCTGGCGGTAATCATTGCAGGTGTATTTTTTCATTCATTCTAACTAACATGCCAACCGTCAAAAGCAAATACCAGAAAAATGGAGATATGCGCTGACGGGGTGCAGTGCACCAGAGCCAAATGCCGGCGTGCAACCTGTGTTTGCATATGGTTGCGCGGGCCATGTATACCAGCCGATACCAGGGGTCGGGTCATAATTGTATCTTGGCTGCCGCCCTTTTCGCTACCTGCGGATGAAATGCCATTCATGGTCGTCGCTTAACCTGCCCTGCGTATAGGTTTGGCTACGAATTGAAAAGGCATCCTTGCGGCCATCCAAATAGACATAAAATTCTTTATGAAGGCCGCCCTTGAGGGTCGGACGCCGCACCCTCACCCGGTATAGGAATTCAATTTTATGCTTGGTGAGATTGATGAATTCAACATCGCCTGCGCTGCTGTCGTCGTCGATACGAAACCGTTGATCATTCAGATAAAAGCGCAGGATCTTCTGGTGGGTGGTCCGTTCCTTGGAAGAGTAAAATTCCATCTTCATGAAAAAATTGCCATAGCGGTCCACCTTGACATCGGCCTTGACGCTATAATCCTCAACCGATTGGTCGGCAGCATCGGAGAAACTGCAGTACCGTTCCCGTGCAGTTCCCCGCCACTCACCGTCGAGGGCTACTAGCAGGGCCTTTATGTCATCATGTTCCGATTTCGTCAGGTCCCTGTCCACAATGGGTCCAAAGGGTTCTCCACCGCTGAAAAAAGCGGGTGATTTCTCAAGGCATTCAACTGAAAATGCAAAGGGCACTGCCCCATCGAGGGCTATGAAAAGAAAGGTCGGGACCAATAACAGAATTGAAAATTTCTTCGTTTTATGCATACCACCTCGTCATGTTTGACATATTAAGGCGAGATTCAAAACCATGACCGTTGAAAATGCACGCCGATTCATTAAAAGGGCCGGCGCAGACCAGGACTTAAGGGATGAACTCAATAGAGCGCCCACGATCGATGCGATGAATGCCGTTCTTGAAAAGGAACGCCTACCCTTTACCCGGATTGAATTCGACGAAGCCTGCAGCAACTTGTTGGCCCAAAGCCAAACTGAAGCGCAGGCCGTCTTGATTCGTGAAATCAAGGGCTGGTGGGAGTTCCTGCATGTCGCCACACAATGATAGCTGTCATCCACCAGCCAGCTTGACTTTAAACCCTTGCCGCCGCAATTCGTCGAGCAAGGTGGTGCGATGATCACCCTGGATAACGATGCAGCCTTCTTTTACAGCGCCGCCAGTCGCACATAGACGCTTGAGCCGGGATGCCAAGGCCTTCAATTCAGACGGTTCGAGTCCGAATCCGGAAATTGCAGTCACGCCCTTGCCTTTGCGGCCTTTAACTTCCCATCGCATGCGCAGAATGCCGTCCACGGGGTTCACGGGGGCGGCTTGCTTCTTACGTGACTTATTGCATCGGCAGCTCCGGGCGGCATGGCCGCAATGGGGGCAGACACGTCCCTGCTCCGTAGAGTAGACCAACCGGGAATTATTCATTATACAATCCGCCTTCCAAATGGTATGTGGAAACCTGTTGTCCCCTGGGCATCGACGACCACCCGCATAGCGGCCAGCTTGGATTTCCGGCCATTGCCCGGAAACTGAAGCACGTCAGTACCCTCACCGTTGTGATTGTACCGAGCACCTTTTTTGGGGACCTGCAATTGGGGCGCTGTGCATTAGAAGCTAACTCAAAAAAGTCTTTTGGCCCAATCTGGGTGTTGGGCCCGGCTTAGACCTTGGACCAAAATCCGTTTTTTGAGAGAGCTTATAGTCAACCTCGCATTGGTTTAAACGAAAACAAGATGGATTGCAAAGCGGTAATTTTCGATCTGGACGGCACCTTGTTGGACACCCTGGCGGATATCGCCGATGCGGCCAACAGGGTATTGGCCAAGCACGGCCATCCGACGCATGCGCATCAGGCCTACAAATGGTTCGTCGGAGATGGATCACGACGCCTGATGACGCGCGCCCTGCCCGAGAATCAACGCCGACCGCAAATCATCGATGCGTGCCTGGACGGATTTATCGCCGATTACCACCGGCACTGGGACAAAGCCACCCGCCCATATGAGGGGGTAGTGGAACTCCTTCGGGTCCTGCAAAAAAAAGAAATCAAACTATCCGTTGTCACCAACAAACCCCATCAGTTTGCCGCAGCCATGATGAAGCACTACTTTAAGGACACCCCTTTTGCACCCATATTTGGACAGCGCGACGGGATCCCTAAAAAGCCGGACCCCCGGCAGGCGTTGGCAGCGGCAGAGGAGATGGGCGTCAATCCCATCAGCTGTATTTTCCTGGGAGATAGCGCCGTGGACATGCAAACGGCGCATCAGGCCGACATGTATCCGGTTGGCGCGGGATGGGGATTTCGCCCCATCAGGGAATTGGTCGAAGCGGGAGCAGCCAGGGTACTGAACCATCCCCTGGAAATGCGTCAACTTATCCAAGCATAGGCCATCGGGCCGCAATATCCGGTCAAGCCATCATTGCGGTTGGGCCCATGAGAGGTGATCGCATGAAAAAGGCGTCCATCTTTCTGACCGTTGCTGAAGCCATCCGCGCCATTTGTATGGACTTCAAACAATATGATCCACAGATCATGCTGTTTGGCGAAGTCCTGCGCCTTATTTCCGACGATGCCATGTACTTGAAGCGCGACCCTTATAGAAACGGCGCGTGGAGCAACCAAAGGGGACGGACCAGCATGCGCTGGTTGTCGGGGCCGGATTTGATTGCGTTCATGTGCCAGGCCGTCGTCGAGGCCGAATGGAACCCCAAGCTGTTGGCCGATGTTTGCGGCCGCGTGTTCCAAACGCGGGCCGCGCCGGCCACGGATCTTCATTCGGGAGAGGCGGGTGTGGATGTCGCAACCAATATGGAAACCTTCGCTTGTCGCCAATGCGGCAATTGTTGCCGCTGCCTGGATTACCGGTATGAGCTGACGGATGAAGATGTGGCCCGCTGGAAAGCGCTCGCGTGCCATGATATCTTGCAGTG
>Ga0055480_10000041_pt1 | contig 38698 bp, 28 predicted proteins | sample Muzzi_PWB_D2_FD_57935 | JGI IMG/M metagenome (GOLD analysis project Ga0055480, IMG submission 57935) | Wetland microbial communities from San Francisco Bay, California, USA, that impact long-term carbon sequestration - Muzzi_PWB_D2 | ecosystem: Environmental > Aquatic > Marine > Wetlands ... | reverse complement strand
CATCATGTATCCTGGCCAACAGTTCGGAAGCGGAAAGCTGTTGCCAGTCAAGTTTCTCGTACTGAACCGGTGCTGCCTCTTTATCCACCTCCAGGGTAATGGACGGACTGCTTACCCGCACCGGATGGACTGCCATTGCCAGGTTCTTGATTTTTCCGGCAACCGGTGCATGGAGAGGTACGCCCAGCCCCTTCTTCACTTCTCCGACGACAGCCCCTTCGGCGACCACATCCCGCCTGGCAACAGTTGCTGTGCATGGGGCACCGATGTGCTGGCCGAGAATCAGTTCGAGTTCGGCGGGAACAGGCATAACCTCTATCGCCAGCCCCTGTGTCTGCGTCTTGAATTCTGGCGGATGAACACCACCTTTTGGAAATGTCAGCAACGGTTTCATATCGAGTTGAGAATTAATTTTATTGTATATCGACAACCTTGTCTTACCCGTCTGTACCGGTCTTCGGGTATTAGCCGTAGATCTGCCGATCAGGAAAGGCCACCATAATATTTCATGAACTGTGTTCTTTCAAAGACCGCCGGTTCTCCCGCCTGTTCATAACTGAGTCTTCCCCTGAAATCCGCCAGCCTGGTAAAGGATTTTTGTGCCATCCAATCCTCCAGACCCTTGAGGATCGTGCCAATCTGTCCGGCACCGTTCCTATAGATAGTGGAGACGAGCTGCACGGCGGTGGCACCGGCCAGGAGCTGTTTGATAACGCCCTCGCTGTCATGCACCCCGGTGGAGGCGACCAGGTCTTTATCTATCAGGCCGGAGAGCAGCGCGATCCAGCGCAGCGGGCCGCAGCCTTCGGCGGGACTGCTTAAGACCTCGGCGGAGGTGACCACCATCTTGTCTATATCTATATCCGGGGTATAGTAGCGGTTAAAGAGAACAAAGCCGGAAATCTTGCCTGTCCAGCTCAGTTTTTGCACCAGGTTGGCCAGAGAAGCGGAATAATGACTCATTTTCAGGGCAAGAGGGATTGAGACCATCCCACTGACCTCATCGATGATCTCAAGGTATTTCTGCTCATTTTGTTCGCTGGTCATTTTCGGATTTGACGGCAGTAGAGAAATATTCAGCTCAATTGCATCCGCTCCCTGCAGCTCGAGTGATTTGGCAAAGGAGACCCATTCGCTGGCCGAGACACAGTTGATACTGGCAATTATCGGAATATCGACACTATCCTTGGCCGCAGCAATCAGCTTCAGATAACTGTCCACCTCGTTGCCGCGGGTATATTCACGAATATAATCCGTGGCCCCGGGGTAATCCGCATTATAGCTTTCAAGGTTGGCGGAAAATTCAGCCTGAATCTGCTCTTCAAAAAGAGACTTCAACACGACGGCACCTGCACCATTTTCGGCAAGTTCTTTTATCTTGTCAACCGAGTTGGTCAAGCCGCAACTGCCGATGATTACCGGATTCTTCAGTTCCAGTCCAAGGTATTTCGTTGAGAGATCATTCATATCGTCTGTGGTGTTCTCCATTGGGAAATATATTCTATCCGGCAACTAACCTATCGACCCAACCCGACATGTGCGCACTGTTGTGCGTAATATGCACAACAAAATTAAAAAATGAACCACCATTCATTTCATATATGGTTAGAGAATTACTAAATTTCACCAAAAATTCAACAGCATTTCACTCCAGTCTCAGATTTTACCTTCTATTTGCCTGTTATCACAATACATAAATTTTTCAGCCAGCTGATTTAAATATTTTTTATTAAAGTTTTTCAGACTCTTCTTACGCTCAACATATTGTGCAACAATCACTAGATAAAAGTAATGGCTCAAGGAAATCAAGATCACGCACTCACGATCCTACCCCTTCAGAAAAACCTGTTTGGTGTGATCCTGTCGGCAAGCAAAGCACAACGGCAACAACCGGAAAAATCTTTTCCATGAGCCAAGAATATCATGTGCAGAAAATTACAAAGACTATTATCTTAGCCAGGCTCCATCCAATTTCGAGTCACCCCCTGGCAGAGTTCAGCCGTTGTTCCCCTTTTTCCATCTCGCAAAGATGATACGTACACCTTTCCGGCAATTACCGATTTTCAGAGTACTCTGTGGCGCATTCCTGATCAGTTTTTCCGGGATTTTTGTCAAGTTGGCCGATGTATCGCCAACAGCATCTGCGTTCTATCGGGTCTTCTTCGGGGCAATATTTCTTTTTGCCGCCACTGCCTGGTGCAACGATTTTCGAAAACTTTCACGGTTCGAGACGGGCCTGATCATCTTCTGCGGCTTTGTTTTTGCCCTTGACCTTTTTTTCTGGCATGAGAGCATCATGTACATCGGCCCCGGACTGGCCACGCTAATAGGCAACTTCCAGGTCTTTTTCCTCGCCGCCATAGGCATACTTGTCCTCGGAGAGAGGGGGCGTCCCAGATTCCTAGCGGCGATACCCCTTGCGATAATCGGCCTTCTCCTCATTGTCGGGGGCAACTGGAATACGCTGGAAAGTAGTTACAAAACAGGCATCTATTTCGGACTACTCACCGCTGTCTGCTATACCGCTTTTCTGCTTAGCCTGAGAAAAATACAAACCGACCAAAAACATTCCCTTTTTTCTTCCCTGTTGATTGTCTCGGCCAGTTGTGCCGTCTTTCTCGGGACAAGAATGCTCCAAACCGGTGATTCGTTCCTCATTCCCAATGGCAAAAGCCTTCTGGCCCTTCTCGGCCTCGGTCTGTTCAGCCAGACCATCGGCTGGGTGTTAATCGCCAACGCCATGCCGAAGATACGCGCATCAATTACCGGCCTGGTCCTGCTTCTTCAGCCGGCTCTGGCATTTATCTGGGACGTTCTGATCTTTGATCGCCCCACCGACATAGTTAACTGGACAGGGGTCCTGCTAACCCTGGCCGCCATCTATATGGGCCTGACCGGCAAAGCGGGAAAGACATAAGGAGCAATTGCATTCGCCGGGTAATTCGCTATAGTATTTCATGCATTAGAAATGCATTTCCTGTTTGAAAAAGACCTCGGTCTGCTCTTCAAAAAGCCGGGCAGGAACTGAAATTTTTGGTGTTTTCCAATTGATCTCAGCAAAGAGGCTCCTATGAAAATAGTCAACTATACGGCATCACCGCCCCATAAATTTGACAGTGAAACGGTCAAAGGTGTCACCGGTCGAGTCGTCATCGGCAAAGACGATGCGGCAGATAACTTCTGCATGCGGGTCTTTACCGTCGCTCCAGGTGGTTTTACTCCAAGGCATTCCCATGCCTGGGAACATGAGATTTTCATTCATTCGGGCAAAGGCCAGGTCTATCAAAAAGGCGAATGGCGGGAAGTGACCAGCGGCACGGCTATCTTCATTCCCGGCAACGAGGAGCATCAGTTGATGAATGGCGGCGGTGAAGATTTCGTCTTTATCTGCCTCATTCCCTCCGGCGTTGCAGAAATTTAGCTCTCTTTCAGCCTAAGACAAACTCGTAAAGAACTTAAAAATAGGCGATGGGTAGATAAGCGCAGACCTCGAAAAACTTCAGAAGGTGCAGATTTCCATGCCCTTTGAGTAGTTTTTAGACGCCATCAACCTATAAGAAACCAGAAGAGCAAGGCCCCGCAAAGGCCGAAACAGATGGAAGGCGCGACGAGTCTGCGCCAGGCCCGGGCCAGATCTGTTTCGAAATAGTTGCAGGTAAGAACGAAACAGATGTGAATAGGCGAAATCATCACCCCGGTAAAGCCGGAGAATGATCCGAGAATCAGATAGGGGACGAGTTGGTCTTCCATGCCCAGTGATTGCAGGAGACCAATGAGTAGCGGAAACGTTGCCCCGACAAAGGCCACATTAATTCCCGCCACCATCCCCACCAGAAACGGTAAAAAAACCGCTGCGGCAAAAAGAGCGATGCCGCCCCCGGCACTCGCAGCCATTGTCTGAACTATTCCGGCCGCCTGCATTACATCCTTGAAGATAAAAATTGCCGCAATGACCATGAGCATGGTCCAGAGGCTTTTTTTCTTCAACACCTCGGCGAGAAAGCCGAGCCCCAATTGATTTTGTACCATAATACAGACTATGGCCCCGAAGAGGGCACTGATCACCCCCCACTCAAACGAAACATTCGGCGCAAACCTGTCCAGCAGTGTCTCCAGGCCGATAGCCCCGACTATGGCAATTACCAGCGGCAATCCTTCCCGGACAACCTTACCGCGGCTTTTTGGCGCGACGGCTGCCTCTTCAGCTACGCTATCTGTTCCCAGCACCCCGCTCCTGAGGAAAAAGAACCAACCGATACCAAACATGGCGACCACCCCGGGCCAGGACCTGGTGATGAGGGTGGCGACGGGAATATCGGCCAGCGCGACCGTCAGGATAATTCCGGGATAGAGCGGCCACGCCATCTCCCAGACATGCCTGAACCAATAATTGATGACTACCCGGTCTTCATTGACAAGACCCATCTTGCAGCTTACCGCTTTTACCATGGGGGCCGAGAAGATTGCCCCACCCGGCATCGGCAGCAGGCCGATTAAGGCCGGAAAAAATATCAACCGCAATTGCGGGCGGATAAGATAACCGGCCAAGGCCTCCATCAACCGTGTCGACTGCCCCGATCTTTCCAGAGCATCTGACAGGATGAGTATCGAACCGACGATGGCCACCAGAAAGAGAAACTTCTCCTGAATCAGGGCAAGACCGCTCGTTTCAAGCAATACCGCCGTGGAAAGCCCGAAAATAAGCCCCATAAAGAGGCCACCGGCCAGAATAGACAGCGCCAGCCCAAGTCTGTTCCTGATGCCGATCAACATGAGACAAAAGGCTCCGAGCACCTTGACAAAGGGCAGGCAAATTGCAGCTAATTCCATTCTTCAAATCCAGTATAAGATCCTACTGCGGATCAGGGGAAAATATGCGCACGAACAGGATGGCCCTCTAACGCGTATGCAATCATCGCTTCGTCGCAGCGTGGTAGAAGTGACCCCCCAAAAAACGGGTAACAATCGAACGGAACTGTACCAGTCGCCCCGGCCTCAGTCAACTGCTTGATGGTATCCCTGGAAAAGATCGTAAAGAAACTGTGTGACGGTGCTATGCTACAACTTTATATGCCTTTGATAAACCACAATTATTTTTATCTTTCTGGTCGGCAAGTTCGCTAAATTCGAAAATATCGTTCAGGATCGAATGGGTTTGCTTTGATACATAGATCATACCGCCGGGACAAATGGATTCCAGTCTGGAGGCAAGATTAACACCACATCCGAGTACTGTATAGTCGCAGAATTCTTCAGAGCCGATTGTCCCTGCAACCACCTCATCGGTATTGATTCCGATCCCCAGCATAATCTCAACTCCCAACTTCTGCTGCCATTTTCTTTGCAGGCTGTGCATCATCGCCTGCATTTCTATGGCCGCCTCGACTGCCTTTTCCGCATGATTCTCCATCGGGACCGGATTCCCCCAGACGGCCATCATTGAATCGCCAACAAGTTTATCAATGGTTCCCCCATTGGTTCTGACAATCGAGATCAGCTTGCCGAAGCAGTCACGGAGCATGGCAAACAACTGTTCGGGGGCAATCACTTCACAGAGTTTGGTAAACCCCCGAAGATCGGCAAACATGATGGTCACTGTCTTGCGTACACCTTCCTGTTTGAGCAGATCAGGATTTTTGAGCAGGAAATCGGCGACGGATGGCTCAACCAGGGAGCCAAGAGTCTTTCTGATCTTGTCCTTCTCCTCGGAAACGAAACTATGCTCCCAGGCGAGCACCCTGATAATCGAGACCATGCAACCAATGAGCGGCGCTGTCAAAGGAAGGTACAGGGAGTAACTTGACGAGTAAGAGTGAATGAGCACTCCATAGAAGAACCATGAGACAACAGTATAAATTGTCCCTTTGACTGTGCCTTCTTCGAGAATGACGATCCCCGGGAAGATGGTGTGGAAAACGATGATCAATATCATCACCACCACAGGCAATGGATTGTAGTGCTTTTGCGGGTCCAGGGTGAGGATGAGAGAATCAAAACCGAAAAAAATATTGACGAACTGCAACAGACACAGCGTGCAGGCAACAAGGATCGAAACGACCAGAAACATCTTCAGGCGCGAGTAATTATGTTTCAGATCGAGATGCATAGCGGAAAAACCTTTTAGAAGCGATTTTGGTAAATCTTGCCGCTTAAAAGTGTCCGGTATTGCAGGAACAGCAATATTCGACCTCTTATTGGAAGCGATCAACAACGGAAGACCTCACCAGGTAGTAAACTATCAATCCCCAACAGCCGGGATACTTTTTCAACATTACAAGAGAGGCCAGTCCCCTCAAAATCATCTGCCATTAACGAGACGGACCTCAACAACGAAGTCCGTATTTATTTACCCCATCCGAGCGGCACGACCAGCCTACACTATAGTAGCAAAGCAGTTGACTAGAAGTCAAATGCCGGACTGCTTTTCGAGACAGCTTTTCGAAATAGGCTGTTATCACCCTGCCAGAGTCATGGGAGATGAATGATTACCGGCAGACATCAAGAAAAAAAACTCCATCAAAATGGCGACCACGGTACGCTTTTTGCTTTGACCTTCAGGAACACGGAGTATACTTTGACTTTGACGAGATCGATTAACAACCAACTCGAATACTATGACTCAAACATATAATCACCGAGGATATCGCATCGGCTTTATCTTCCTTCTGCTTGGTGTTCTTTTCTCCATTTTTGCAATTCCACCATCTCCGGCCCTCGCTGACAAAGAGAAGAAAACCGTCCTCTATCTCAATTCGTACCACAATGGCTATCACTGGTCTGACGGTCTGCTCGAGGGTATCCGCACCGTCCTCAATCATAGCCAGTATAAAGTGGACCTGCAGATAGAATATATGGATGCCAAAAAATACAACTACGATATTATCTCGGAGAATCTCTTGGCCCTGTACAAAGAGAAATTCAAGAACGAGGTCTTTGATATCATCATCTTGTCCGACAATGATGCCTTGAATTTTGTCAATCGCCACAGAAATGACCTCTTTAAAAATATTCCGGTGGTATTTTGCGGGGTAAACGACTTCAAAGATTCGGATATTGCCGCAGGTAATATCACCGGAATTGTCGAAGTGTATGATTTCATCGGCACCGTTAATGTGGCCAAAACCCTGCACCCGAAAAGGAATCACCTGGTTTTCCTCATTGATGATTCGACCACCGGCGTCGCCATCCGACACCAGGCCGAACAGTTAATTAAGGAACACGATCTGGGCTTACAGATCGATTTCTGGACGCAGCTCAGCCTTGAAGAGACGCAGAAAAGGGTGAGCGAGCTGCCGGACAACACTTTCCTGTTTATCGCCCCCTATTATCTCACCATAAACGGCCGGTTCTACACCTCGGAGGAGGTGACAGAAGCCATCTACAGGCATAGTTCAGTGCCTATCTACACAGCTTGGGAATTTCTGGTCGGCTATGGCACAGTCGGCGGCAAGGTGCTCTCGGGCATTGAACACGGCAAGAAGGCTGGAGAGATGGCACTGCAGATTCTCCAGGGAACCAAAGCCGACGACATTCCGATCATCCAGGAACCGGCGGGAATTTATCTGTTTGATTATAAGGTGATGGAAAAACTGGGCATCAACCAGAAGCTCCTTCCTAAAGGGAGTACGATCATTAATGCACCCAAGGCCATCTACTCTCTCTCCAAAGAGTTGTTCTGGACGATGATGATCAGCTTTGTCATCTTGCTCCTGGCCTTGGTGGCCATGGTTGGGGCCATGCTTGAACGCCGGAAGGTAGAACGAAAGATTACCGAGCAACTGGCATTTCAGGAGACCCTGATGGATACTATTCCCCAGCTTGTCTCATGGAAGGATGTGGCAGGAAAGTACCTCGGGGCCAACCAGGCCTTCATGGATTTTTTCGGCATAGAAAACAACCTGCAGGTCGTCGGCAAAAATACAGGTGAACTCCTGAGCGACTCTGCCTACAGCGAATGGTCGGTTAATATTGACACCCTGGTCGTCAGCAAGAGGGAGGCCTTCCGTAAAATGCGGCAAACGCTCACCGACATGAACGGGCTTGAATCATGGATCGAGGTGAACAAAGTGCCACTCAGGGGTCAGGGTGGACGTGTCGTTGGTATCCTCACCACTGCGGAGAATATTACTAAGGAAAAAAACCTGGAGAAACAACTCCTCCAATCACAGAAAATGGAAGCGATCGGAACACTGGCCGGAGGCATTGCCCACGATTTCAATAATATTCTCACCTCGATTATCAACTCAACGGAACTGGCTATCGGCGACCTGACACCCGGCAGCCAGACAGAGGCAGACCTCAACCGGGTCCTGAAGGCAGCCAGGCGAGGTGGGCGGGTTGTTCAGCAGATTCTCTCCTTTAGCCGGCCATCGCGGGAAGGCTTCCGACCGACTGATATGAGCCAGGTTGCCCAGGAGGTTGTCCACCTGATGGAAGCCTCGATGCCTGCCAACATTGAGGTTTACAGTCATGTTGAACCCGGCAGAAGCTATTTTGTCCTCGCCGATCCGACCCAGATGCATCAAGCAATTCTCAACCTCTGCACCAATGCCTTTCATGCCCTGCAACCAACCGGCGGCCAGATTGATATCCGGCTTTCCCACGTTGCGCACGAACCGGACACCTCGGAGTTTACAGAAACCGACGCCGGCAAATTCATCAAACTCTCGGTAGCAGACAACGGACCAGGCATCAACTTGGAAATACAGGATAAAATCTTCGATCCGTTTTTTTCAACGAAGAGCAAGACCGAAGGGACAGGCCTTGGGCTGGCCGTAGTCCATGGAATCGTAAAGAGCCATCAGGGCACAATTAGCGTTTTCTGCCCCAGTGAAGGCGGGACCACCTTTGAAATCCTTTTGCCGGAATCAGACGCCTGTGAGGATATCGTCTCCAGCAGTCTGGGAGGCATCCAGGACACAGGCGGCCATATCCTTTTTGTGGAGGACGACGAGGATCAGTTACAGACAACACCACGCCTGCTTGAGGAAATGGGCTTCAATGTCACCGCCCTGCGTGAACCAAAGGCGGCATTGCGCCTGATTTCCAACGCCGAGCATCATTTCGATATCTTAATTACCGATTTCGACATGCCGGTTATGAGCGGTGTCATGCTGGCCGGTCTGCTGCCGGAACTCCCGGTGATCTTAATCTCCGGCCGGGAAGATGCACGGATTGCAGCCAGGGACTATCCCAACATCCACAGAGTGATAATCAAACCATATCATAAAAAAGATCTCATGGATGGTATCCGTGAGGTTATCAAAAACGGAATCCCCCATGACCAAGATACTAATAATTGATGACGACGTAGAAGCCTGCGAAACAATGGTCAGCCTGGTCACCCGGCTCTCCTATACGGCCGATATGGCACACACGCTGCAAAATGGTCTTCGTCTTGCCCGAAATAACGATTATGACGTGGTCTTTCTTGATGTCTACCTGCCCGATGGTAACGGCCTCGACATTCTCCCTTCTTTGAAGCTACACCACGATCCTCCGGAGATCATCATCCTGACCGGCAAGGGAAACCCCGACGGGGCGGAACTGGCCATCCAGGGCGGAGTGTGGGATTATCTGCTCGAACCCACCTCTATTCGAGATATCACTTTGACTCTTGACAGGGCTCTTAAATACCGCAAAGAAAAACAGGGAACGCCCTCTCAAGAGACAGCGATCTTCAAAGAAGTGGTCGGCAGCTGCCCTGAAATTAAAGCAAGTATTGCTCTGACCGCCAAAGCTGCAAGTTTGGACTCAAACGTGCTGATAACCGGAGAAACCGGCACGGGCAAGGAATTATTCGCCAGCATCATCCACAACAACAGCACCCACTCATCGGGAAATTTTGTCGTTGTCGACTGCACCTCACTGACGGAATCCCTTGTCGAATCGACTCTTTTTGGCCATGTCAAGGGCTCATTTACCGGAGCTCAACTCGATCGTCAGGGACTGATTAAAACCGCCGATGGCGGCACCCTGTTTCTAGACGAGGTGGGAGAGATGCCTCTTGCAATCCAGAAAGTCTTTCTCCGTGTTCTGCAGGAAAGACAGTTCCGACCGGTTGGCGCCGTCAAGGAACAACCGAGCAACTTCCGGCTCATTGCCGCAACTAATCGAGACCTTGATAAGATGGTGGAGAACGGACAGTTTCGCAATGATCTGCTGTTTCGGATCAACACCATGCGCATTCATCTGCCCCCTCTGCGGCAGCGGACCAGCGACATCGAGGAACTGGCAACCGTCAGGGTTGGCCAGCTCTGCGAGAAATTCGGCCTGAAATTCAAGAAGTTTGGTGATGATTTCATCCCCACTCTGATTGAATATAGCTGGCCCGGCAATGTCAGGGAACTCTTCAACATTCTCGAGCGATCGGTGATTGATGCAGGGAAGGAGAACACCCTTTATGCCATGCATCTGCCGAGAAACCTGCGAATACAGGTAGCGAAGGCCCAGATATCACAAATTACCGGGTCAGATACGACACAACAGACCGATGACAAAGAGGAGCCCTCCGTCAACACCCTCGTCCATGCTGTTGGTCAAAAGATCTTTGAGGACATTTTCGACAGCCCGCTCCTCCCGCTTAAAGAATTCAAGAACACCGCTGAAAAAACCTATCTCAGTGAACTGATCCGACAGTGTAACGGAAACATCCAAAAAATTATGCAGATTTCCGGCCTCTCCCGCTCCCACTTTTATGCACTCATGAAAAAGTACGATCTGACCCTGTAATCCAGAAGGCTGTATCTTAATCGAAGTCACACGCTGTGAGCCAGCGAACAAGAAGACCATCTCATGTAAAGTTGACAAACTCGTAAAAAACTTACAATCAGCGATGGCTAAGTACAAAGGCATTGTCACCCACTGGTTTACCCGGCCGAAGGTAAATCCGGAAAATCAGACTTTCAGGGAATGATGTAGTACTTTACCTTACCTTTCTCTGTTTTAATCCCTATGCATCGCCCCCTGGTCACGAGGTCGTACCAATTGTCAATCGCACTTTTTTTGCCATAATTTTATCGGACAGACACCTTCCTGTTCCTCTTTTCCATCAATGCAGATAAGCTTTTCAGGAAAACATCACGGTGAGAGCTACCTGAACAAAACATACTGCAGCGTAGTCCAGTCTCCTTTGTTATCCACTTTTTAAGACTTCCTCCCTGTACAAAGTAAAATTTAATAATTACATTTAGATCACTCTTCAATAAACTTCCCTTTTCGGGACCATTTTGAGTCCAAGTCACACGGTTGTCCTGTTTTACGGACATTCAATCCAAGACATTGTCCATTTTTCCAGACAATCGATGCCGGCGACATAATCCAGCACATGAGGGATATACTAAGGTACTGTAATTACGTATTCGGAGGCCATGTTCTTATTTCTGGCACACCTGTTGCTAGAGTATTTACTGTTTTACGCAGGTGGTTCGGCAAAGGTTCTTTAATCGGACCAAGACACATTTCAGTCCCGGGCGACAAGTGGAGAGATCGCCAAGGTTTGATACGGGGATTGAGCTTGGAATGAACTTGGGCAGTCATCTGGCGATGTTCTGTCTTTCAACCAACAGCAACGTTTTATAGGAGGTTTTTCACAATGAAAAGAGTACTGACAGCGAGTCTGGGGTTATTAATCATGGCGTCCTTTCTGGTCACCAATGCGTATGCTGCTCGTGAGAAGTTCGGTGTCGATGACCGACACAAATCCGCTGCAAGGGTTAAATTCAAGCCATCAACCGAGAAAATCCGCTGGAAAATGGTCATGCCATGGTCCAAAGGTCTTCTTTTTTATGATATCGCCGTGCATTTTGCCGATAGCGTTCGTCTGGCCTCAGCCGGTCGCTTGGATATTAAGCCTTTTTCAGCCGGGGAACTCGTACCCGCCATGCAGACCTTTGACGCGGTAAGCAAGGGTTCAGCGCAGGTTGGACATGACTGGCCTGGATATTGGAAGGGTAAGAGTGAAGCCTTTGTGCCTCTCGGAGACGTTCCTTTTGGTCTTGATCCTGAAGGTTACAACATCTGGCTCTACGAAAAAGGCGGCCTGGCCATGATGCAGGAACTGTATGGCCGTTTTAATCTGGTTGCCCTGCCTTGTGGACAAACCGGTCAGGATATGGGCCTCTTCTCCAACAAGCGCGCCACCAAGATGGAAGATTTCAAAGGCCTTCGCGTACGTACTGTCGGCTGGTACATGGATATCCTCAATAAACTCGGAGCCTCCGTCAGCCCGCTTCCCGGCGGCGAAGTGTATCTCTCTCTCGAGCGTGGCGTAATTGACGCGGCCGAATTCTCCGCTCCCGCCATGAACTATCCCATGGGATTTGATGAGATCACCAAGTATGTCATCGAGCCCGGTGTCCATCAGCCTGGTAGTCAATGCACCATCTTTTTCAACAAAGACGCCTATGACAAGCTCCCCGATGATCTGAAATACATCATCGACATCGCTGCTAAAGAGACCCAGCTGTGGTCGATCAACTGGATCAACAATCTTAATGCACAGGCTATTAACAAATTCAAAGAGAAAGTCGAAATCGTCCAGATGGATAAAGCAACCCTCATGGAGTTCCGTAAAGTCACCCATGACTATGTGGAAGAGATGAAGGCAAAAGATGCTGACGTGAAGAAAATCGTCGATTCTCAGCAGAATTTCGTAGAAGAATTCGCTCCATGGCGTGAGGCTCGTGGCGGCGTTACTCCTTGGCCGTACAAGACATACGAAAGTGGAAAAATCGACCAATAATCTCTGAGAAGTAAGGAAAACCGGCCCCCTTCCGAGCAATGCGGACGGGGGGCCGGCTATTTAAAGCTGCAAACGAACTATGAGGGTTTCCATGCTGGAAAAAATCAGCTCAATGATTGATACGTTCAATCGAAAAGAGGGAGAATGGGCTTCTCTATTGATCCTCCCCCTGACCATCGTCGTCCTCTTCGAGGTAGTCATGAGGTACGCCTTCGACTCTCCAACTATCTGGGGTTTTGAAGCAACGACATTTCTCTATGGTATTCATTTTATGTTCGGTTTAGCCTACACGGACGTAACCGATGGCAACGTGAAAGTTGATATTTTCAGCTCCCGGGCCAAACCGCGCACCCAGGCGATCCTGATCATTCTGGCCAATGTCGTTATTTTTTTACCCGTGTTTTCGTGTATGACGATCTGGGCCTGGAAATATGCCATAACATCCACCATTCAACATGAACTCAACTCGACCAGTTGGGCACCGGCGATCTGGCCGATCAAAATAATCATGGCCATTGCCTTCAGTTTTCTCTTCATACAGGGAATCTCAACAGTTTTAAAAGCAATTAACGCACTTTCATCAGCAAAAAAGGCCTGATATAGGCCTGGAGGTATAACGCGCATGAGTCCGGAATTTTTAACGGTGGCGATGTTCGTAACCCTGGTTTTGTCGATAACCCTGGGGCATCAGCTGGCATTTACCCTGGCAGGTGTTGCCACCCTATTCGGCTTGATCGACAATGGTTTTAACATACCGGGGTTATTTGATCTCTACGCCAACAACGTCTGGGGATTGATTAACAACTACACTCTCGTGGCTGTCCCGCTTTTCATTTTTATGGCCCAGCTTCTCGACCAGTCAAAAGTGGCGGAAGGTCTCTTTGAGGCACTTTACGTCGTGCTCGGCAAGGTTAAGGGTGGTCTTGGCATGGCGGTCGTCGTCGTCTGTACGGTCTTTGCCGCTACTACCGGAATCATCGGTGCATCTGTCGTCGCCATGGGCCTGCTGGCCGCTCCGTCACTGATGAGCAAAGGCTACCAGAAAGAGATGACCTCCGGTATTATCTGTGCTTCCGGTACATTGGGTATCCTGATTCCACCAAGTATCATGATGGTCGTCTTTGCCGGTCTGACCGGGATGAAAGAGACCTCGGTGGGTAACCTCTTTGCCGGGGCCATTTTTCCCGGCCTTCTTCTCTCGGGTCTCTATTTCTTCTACATTGTCGTACGCTGTAATCTGAATCCGAAACTTGGACCACCCATCACCAAGGAAGAAGCCGCACAATATACCTCGGCCCAGAAGTGGGGGATGACCCTGAAATCACTGATTCCGCCCCTGGCCCTGATTTTGATGGTCATGGGCACCATTCTGGCGGGGATTGCCACGGCGACCGAGGCTGCCGCCATGGGTGCTCTTGGAGCCTTCATCCTGGCCCTTTTCAATAAGGCCATCACCTGGCCGGTGATTCGCGATGCGAGCAAGGCTACTTTGAAGACCACCTCCATGGTCATGATGCTCTTCATTGGTGGAACATTCTTCTCGACTGTTTTTCTCAGCATGGGCGGCGGCGATGTGGTCGCGGACCTCTTCGTCGGCAGTGGTATGAATCGTTGGCTGGCGCTGGCCATCATGATGGCGATCATTTTTATCCTGGGTATGTTCATTGACTGGGCCGCTATCCTGCTGGTTACGGTTCCCATTTTTATGCCGATTGCCGTTGAGCTCGGCTTTGACCCACTCTGGTTTGCCATCATAATGTGTGTGAATCTACAGACTTCGTTTTTGACTCCGCCCTTTGGCTATGCGCTCTTTTATTTCAAGGGGGTGGCGCCGGAAGGCTATACCATGATGCATGTTTACAGAGGCATCATGCCTTTTGTCGGGCTACAGGTCGTGGGTATGATTGTCCTCGGCGTCTTCCCTGAGCTTGCCACCTGGCTGCCGGATTTCTTTTTCTCGAGATAGCAGCAGGCAAAACAGTGCCAATTTTCCTGGCCGGCCGCAGATGGCCGGCCGGAAAATAATAAGCTTTCCAACAAATCGTCAACCTGAACCGACATTTTTTTTATATACTTTGATTTGCACATTTGAAAATTTTTATTCTCTTCAGACACCGAATACATTGTATCAATAGGATAAGAACATTTCACATTTTGTGATCTTTTGCACATCTGCTTAACCTTGATCTTCTTCATCGTTTTTGTCCTGGAGGATAAAACCATGTTGCCCGTAGTAACCTTCCTCTTACCCACCGATTTTGGTACCGACAGCTTAAATATTTATTGTCTTTTTCCGGTCCTTGGCCGCACTATGAACAGCAATTAGCGGTTGTCAAAATTTTCATGGTTATATCACCGCCTGGAGGCTGGGAATGGAGAAAGAGTCGTTAGTAATGGAAATGGTACTGCGTTTGTTGCCAACTTCGGAAAGTAGGATACGCGGAGTAGTCTGGCTGCTTTTTCTTCTTAATTTATTCTCTCTTGGCTGCCTGTTCGTCGGCTATCAATATCCACAATTCTTGCGGCTGTTTGCCTCTCTCACCGGAATCTTTCTGGTACTGGCATTTATCTGGAGTTGGATCGGCGTCGCCGTACTAAAGAGATCGATGGCCGATGAAGCCGCTGATATTGAAAAACTTTTCAGCACACTTGCCGACGACAGAATAGACCTGTCCGCACCGACCGCAGCATTGCAGACCCCCGTCGCCATAAAAACCAGGAATACCTACTCCAACTTCCTTACGCGGTTAAGGGATGTCGTTGAGAAGATCAGGGGCATCGGCCTGGATACGGCAATCGGTGCGACCCAGCTCACCGGTATTGCGGGCAGTATCTCCGCAAAAACCGACAGCCAGAAAGAGATATCGGATATTGTCTTCACCGCAAGCAACGAGGCGAACAATGCCATCCATGAGGTATCGCAAAGTACCCAGTATGTTGCCGGCAAGACCGCCAACGATCTGAAAATGGCCCAGACATCGTACGAGGAACTTGTCGATGTTACCGGGAAGGTAGGACAGATAGATACGGCCATTGAATCCTTTCGCTTGACTGTCGAACAACTCGGGAAAAGTTCTGCCCATATCCTGAGTATCGTTGATATCATCAACGATATTGCCGAACAAACCGGTCTCCTTTCCTTTAATGCGACTATCGAGGCGGCGAGAGCTGCCGAACACGGCAAAGGGTTTGCCGTTGTCGCTGAAGAGGTTCGTGATCTGTCCAAACGAATAAAACCGGCGACGGAAGAGATCTCCGGCAATATAAAAGAGATGATTGAAATTGTCAGTCAGGCCCAGGCCGAGACCATGGAAATCAGCGAATATTCAAAACTGACCAAAGATATTGTCGGCAAGGCCACCGAAAATTTTCAAAATATGGTTACCGATTTCGAGGATTCAAATGACGAGCTGACCAAGATAGCCTCAGCCATTGAGGAATTAGCCACCAATAATACCGAAGTTACCCTCAAGGTGGAAGGAATCAACTCCCTCAGTCAGGAAATTGCCGGCGATATGCAGGAATCGGAACAGGCTATAAACAAATTGAACACCGTCACGGAAAAGATGTTGGAAATGGTTTCCAGCATTCGAACCGGGGCAGGCAAATTTGATGCCTTCATAAGTCAGTGCTATGAGACAAAGGATCTTTATACCCAGAAGATAGAGGAAATTAAGCGTACCGGGGTGAATATCTTCGACACCAACTATAAAAAAGTTCCCCACTCCGATCCGCAAAAATATCTCACGAGCTACTCGGAGTCCTTTGTCCAGAAACTTCAGCATGTTGTTGATGAAAACCTGCAGAAAATGGCCGGCGCGACATATTGCCTGGTCATCGACAGAAACGGCTATCTTCCCGTACACCAGAAGCAATTTTCCCAGCCGATGACCGGAGACCCGCAAAAGGATCTGCTCAACAGCCGCCATCAACGGATTTTTATGAGTAATACCACTGAGCGAAGACGTTGTACCCATACGGAAACCATGCTGTTGCAGACCTACTTACGGGATACGGGTCAAATTTTAAGCGATCTTTCCATGCCGATTTTCATTGACGGCAAACATTGGGGAGCGATGATTGTTGGTTTCGATGCCCGGATCTTGTTCGATGATCTTTTTTAGAATTTGGCCCTGACGGATACGGTTGTACAGATTCATCCAAGTAGCAGGAACAGGCACGAATCGACATAACTACCTAAGATCAAAGGTGAAGAATGAATCTTAAGCCCATTAAACCAAAACGTATCTCTGATCAGGTCTACGAACAGATACGTGAATTGATTTACAAGGGAGACTTTAAACCCGGTCAGCAGATTCTCCCGGAACGAGAACTGGCGGTTTCTATGGAGGTCAGCAGGACCTCAGTGAGAAATGCCATTAATAAACTCGTCACCATGGGTCTTCTTGAACATCGTCAGGGACAGGGAACCTTTGTCAGTTCTCCGGATAACAGGACGGGCAATCCACTTGCGGCTGCCATGGCTACCGATGAGGCTACGCTGGATGACCTGCTGGAAGTACGAATGGGCCTGGAATGCAATGCTGCAATGCTGGCCGCCCAAAGGGCTACCGATACCGACCTCAAGGCGATCGAAAAGAGTCTGGAAGAAATGGAACAGGATTTGGCAACCACCGATAAGATCTCCACTGGATCCGATGCAGCCTTTCATATGGCGGTAACTTTTTCGACAAAAAACCCGGTTCTTATTCACCTGATGCGCAATTTTTATGATTTTCTTTTTATCGGCATCAAAAAGAATCTCACCCATATGTATATGGACCGGACGGCACTGGAAGATGTCATCGCGCACCATCGGGATATATTCGACGCCATCAAACGACGATCATCCAAGAACGCCTTCGAGGCCATGCGCGGGCACATTCAATATGTGCAGAATTACTTCAAAACCCGTTGATTTTAATAGCATCATGAATGAACTGTTCCGCGTCGCCGTTGAAAACTCCTGCAAAATCAAAAGTACAAGCTCAATGGCAATAGACAAATCACCTACCGCTGTAAGTCATGACCGATAGTTTAGAAAGAGTCATCTCCCTCACCGGCAACATCTTTGGCGTGGCCTGCAACACCACCGACCTTGTAGCCGAGGCGTGCCGTCGCCATGACGTTGGCCCGCTCGCCGCCGTAGCTCTTGGCCGGGCATTGACCGGTGCCGCTCTTTTTGCGGCGCTTCTCAAGGATGGCCAGAGTGTCTCTGTAAAGTTTGAAGGAAATGGTCCGCTGAAAAAGGTTATCGCGGAAGCAGGCTATGATGGCTGGGTACGGGGATATGTTGCCAATCCACATGCGGAGGCGCCGCTTGTCGGCGGCCGGCTTGACGTCGCCGCCGGTATCGGCAGAGCAGGCTTTCTGACAGTAGTCAAAGACATCGGTCACCAACAGAAGTACCCGGGAACAATCCAGTTATATACAAGTGAAATAGCGGAAGATCTCGCCTACTACCTTTCCCAGTCCGAGCAGACACCATCGGCCATTGCTCTGGCTATTCATCTGGAACAAGATGGCTCTATCGCCGCTTCGGGAGGCTATCTCGTCCAATCCCTTCCCCCAGCAGATGAGGCACTGATCTCGCAACTGGAGGAAGACATTGCCGCAATGCCCTCTCTCTCCCAGCTCCTTATGGAAGGCCAAAGTCCGGCACAGCTTCTCTTTCGTCTGTTTGACAAAATACCCCATAAACAGATCGGCAGACGTGAGCTAATCTATGCCTGTAGCTGTAATCATACCAAGATGGAAGGGGCACTTTTCTCCCTTGGCGAAGATGAGATCCATAGGCTTTTGGAACAGGAAGACGGTGCAGAGGTCCGTTGCGAGTTTTGCAGGCAGAGCTACCGGTTGAGGCAAGATGAACTGGAATCTTTGTTGCTGACAGATCAACATTCGCCAAACTGAGGAATCCGGACCATACGCTACAACAGATTTTTCGATACGGCATTTGAATTATTTAAATTTGGTATTCGCCTTCTGGCGCATTTTTCGATGCCTGGCGATAATCAGAACCTTACCGCAGACCACTGGTTAGTGTTCTTTCCGGTTAAAAACCAATAATAGAGGAAATTTCTATGACAGATAAACATACTGAGCGTTTTATCGAATCTGCCAAACGTGTCGGCGCAGAGACTCTCCGAATGGATTCTCTTCAGGACGCCGTCGCCTATATAAAGGAGAAGGCAAAAGGAACAACCCTGGTTCCGGAAACCTCACTGGTAAAACGTCATCACCTGCGAGCGCTTCTATCCGATGCGGGTGTTGATGTCTTTACCGGTAAATTCAGGGATGCCGGCCAACTCCCCGGTGCAGGCGTCACCTTCTGTAATTTCTGCCTGGCCGACAGCGGCACGGTAGTGCTGGAGAGTACCGACGAGGATATTCGGCTGGCAACAACCTTACCAGAGGTGCATTTTATTCTCGCCGACCCGACGACCATCCTCCAGGACAATCTGGCGGCGGTGGAACCGATGACCACATTGCATACGGGCAGCGAGCCCAAATTTATAGCTTATATCACCGGTCCCAGCCGTACCGCAGATATTGAGCGGGTATTGACCATTGGTTGCCATGGTCCGAGAGAGTTGTATATCCTTCTCGTAGATGGCATCTCCAGTGATTTAATGGAAAACTGATTAAGGAGAACTTCCATGGCCGCGGACGAAAAATACAAAAAAAGCGTTGAAACAGCTATCGCCAACCCAAAACTGAGCAAGGCACTCCATCTTTTCGGCGACGCCTACCTGATCGCCAGAGAAAATGCCTACAGAGGGCTCGATTTTGAAGCGATGCGCACCGATCTTTCAGCAATCAAAGATGAGGTCAGGATCCGCAGAAAAGAGCTGCTCGCCGAATTCATCAAAAATGCCGAAGCAGCCGGTTCGACAGTCTTTATCGCCAAGGACACCAAAGAAGCAAATGACTATGTCATCAACCTCGCGAAAAAGAAGGGGGCTAAACTCGTTGCCAAATCGAAATCGATGGTCTCCGAGGAAGCACACCTTAATAAAGCATTGGCCGCCCAGGGCATCAGAGCATCGGAGACCGATCTCGGTGAATGGATCGTCCAGTTGGCCGGACAGCGTCCCAGCCATATGGTGATGCCGGCTATCCATATGTTCAAGGAGGAAGTTGCTACCCTGTTCAACAAGGAAGCCGGGACCAGTCTTTCGCCGGAAATCAAGACCCTGGTGGATCATGCGCGTCTGCGGTTGCGTCAGGAATATTTCAACGCCGACATCGGCCTGACCGGCGCCAATTTTCTCATTGCCAATACCGGTGGCATCGGCCTGGTCACCAACGAAGGCAACGCCCGCCTTTGTGCCACCCTGCCAAAAGTCCATGTGGTCTTTGCCGGAATCCACAAGCTGGTGCGCAACATGGAGGATGCCATCAAGATTACCCGGCTCCTGCCCCGCAACGCCACAGGTCAGCTGCTTACCTCTTATGTTACCTGGATCCGGGGAGCAGTGCCGGTTGACGGCCAGCAGAAGGAACAGCATATCGTCCTTATCGATGGCGGCCGTGAGGCTCTCTACGAATCGAAAGCCTGCCAGAACGCCCTGCGTTGCATTCAATGCGGGGCATGTGCCAATGTCTGCCCGGTATATCAGACGGTAGGCGGTCATGTCTTCGGCTCGATCTATATCTCGGCCATCGGTATTATCCTCACTGCATTTTATGAGGGACTGGAAAAGGCCAAAGAGATTACCAGGGCCTGTATCGGCTGCCGGGCCTGCGTTGCCGTCTGCCCTTCCAAGATCGACCTGGAGGAAATCATCCTTCACCTGCGCAACGAGGTGACCAAGGAATATGGCATGGGGGTGGTGAAGAATGTGGCCTTCAAGGCGGTGATGAAAAACCGCGGGCTCTTTCACAATATGGTCCGTACCGCTTCCAAGCTGCAACGTCCCATCACCCATAAGAAGAGCGGTGAACCGGATCGACGGATTATCCGACACCTGCCCCTGCATTTTCTGGAAAAAGATTTCACCGAATGGCGCCATCTGCCGGCTATTGCCCCGAAATCTTTCCGGGATCAATTTAATACAATTTCCCAGGACGTCTCCAATCCAAAATACCGGGTCGGCTTTTTTGTCGGCTGTGGTGCCGATTTCGTCTATCCTGAGGTGGGTGTCAGCCTGATCAAGGTGCTTAACTCCCTGAACGTCGAGGTGGTCTTTCCCAAAACCCAGAACTGTTGTGGCATCCCGGCTCTTTATGCGGGTGACACCGAAACCGGGGTCGATCTGGCCAAACAGAATGTTAAGGCCTTTAGCGAAGCGGAAGTCGACTATATCCTCGCCATCTGCCCGACCTGTACCATGGCGGTAAAACGGGATTTCGTCGACCGGCTGACTGATCATCCCCAATGGTCGGCCAAGGCCATGGCACTCTCCAACAAGACCATGGATGCGTCCGCCTTCTTGGAGAATATTCTTGGAGCATCTGCGCTTCTGAAGGCTACGGCTGAGGGAAAAGAGTTCACCTACCACGATTCCTGCCATCTGAAGCGTGGTTCCAACGTCTATAAAGAACCCCGGGCTCTCCTTCAGGCCTCTGGCCACCAGATCAAAGAAATGAAGAATTCCGACCGCTGCTGCGGCTTCGGCGGCACCTACTCTTTTCTCAGTCATCCACAGATCTCCAAACAGATCACCAAGGATAAGGTGGCAACCATCAAGGATACAGGGGTGAAAACCGTAGCCACCGATTGTCCCGGCTGTATGATCATGCTGAAAGGTGCAGTCGGCAAGGCGGATGAGACCATTCGCTGTGCCCATACCATGGAGCTTTTGGCGGAAGCCCTGGAACAGAAAAAATAAATTTTATGGTAAGAAAAGATGACTATACGACCCATTAAACCCCGGCGTATTTCCTGTCAGGTTTTTGAACAGATAAGAGAACTGATTTATAAAGGCGTTTTTAAACCCGAGCAACAGATTCCACCCGAGCGGGATCTTGCCGCCTCCATGCAGGTGAGCAGAACTTCGGTCAGAAATGCCATAGAGAGGCTGGTAAAACTAGGCCTGTTACAGCAAATTCAAGGTCAGGGAACTTTCGTCAGTTCGCCGGAAACCCGTACTGGAAATCCACTCTCGGCGATGATGACTACAGACGAGGCGACCTTTTCCGACCTCCTTGAGGTGCGTATGGGTCTTGAATGCAACGCGGCAAGACTTGCCGCGATACGGGCTACGGACAAAGATCTGTGTACCATGCAGGCAAGCCTTGAGGAGATGGCCGAAAACCTGGCCAGTAATAACTCCATCTCCACGGAAGCGGATACGGCCTTTCACATGTCGGTTGCCTTCGCTACCAAAAACCCGGTGCTCATCCACCTGACCCGTAACTTTTACGATTTTCTATTCGTCGGAATTAAAAAGAACCTGACGCATATGGTGGAACATCAGGAAGCTTACGAGGATGTGCTGGAGCATCACCGAACTGTATTCCGGCACATTAAAAACCGGGCTCCGGTAAAAGCCCACGATGCGATGCACAAACATCTTTGTTACGTGCAGGAATTTTTTGAAAAACGCAACAACGTCGAGGACCGCATTCCGTTGAAATACCTGGCCGCGTAAGATCTCCCGCAACGTCGACACTGATGGTGACGGATGCCACTATCAGTGTCGCCCGCAATTGTCATTTGCCGGTACCGGCCAGGGCCGGCAGTCAGCTCTCTTTGTTGCCGCGTAGCAGCTTTTCTTTCAGACCCGTATTAACCGGTTTGTCACCGAGCCAGATCTTCAGCAGACCATCGTTGAAATCCTTGCCGGCAATCGTACCTTTTCTCTGCCCGGCGATTGTGACCACAGTCCCTTCGGCCGGGATGAAATCCAACTGGATGATATCACCTTTTTTCACATCGACAAACATCGAATTGAACCGGTCGATGCGCTCCTGCAACCTGGCCATTTCTTCGGCCGTGCAGTTCCCGGCAAACCCCTCATTCCAAGCCTCGATCAACTTCTCCTTTTCCACTTTTTTGTAGAGAAAATGCATGACAACCCGTTTGGGACCGGCAGCCTCTATCACCTCCCTGGTATGAACTGCCGGATGTTCCAGGTATAGCTCTGCAATATAGATATCGAAAAAAAACTTCGACCTGATTCCGGCTCCATTGAGCTGGAGTGTCGTTCCATCTTCAGTCTGCAGAGTTTCCTGGACCTTTACCCCGCCAATCTCCATGGCGTTAGCCGATATGCCGCAGAGGACTAAACAACAGAGAATAAACAGTCGCATTGTGCCGCTCCCTTGTCTGAGGTTGAATGAATCGCGGTATAAAACAGCACTCACCCTACATCTTTTTTACGAGTACGTAAACGTTAGATTTCCCGACATCATATTTTTTGCTCATTCACCGGTCTTTCTCCGCCTTCCGTCTCACCCGATCATTTAATGTATCTTTTTTCAAAAAAACGATATGGGGGGTCACTCTGTGATACCCCACCCCTGTTATACTCTGTCCAAATATCATCGGAGGAGGCTTTGCCATGAAGGAACATACGGATACAATCAGCGAAAGTATTTTCAACCACTTTCCCTCGAATCACTCGAGAGGGAATCAGGCAAATATACTGTTCAACACCTTGAAGAAAATGGCACTTTCCTATAGGGGTCAGTTCCTGAGCGGGATGGCAATGCTTGGAATTGGTACAGTTTTTCTGGCCGCCGTGTACCTGTTTTTCACTCAGCTTGCCGAATACGGCTGGCAGTAGATCATTTGATTCCAGTGAGCTTTTCCGCGAAATCACTTGCCGGGTCGGCCGTTTTATTATAAATCGACAGGGAACTGTACATTGCAAGCATCCGGCCGAAGGGCAATGCCGTGGAGTCGGCCATCATATCGCACTTATTTTTTATGGAGACCGGGATGAAAGAGATTCGTGACAAGGCAAGAAAAATGATGGATACCTTCTGCAAAGTCTGCCCGATATGTAACGGTAAGTTCTGCGCCGGGCAGGTGCCAGGCATGGGCGGGCTCGGCAGCGGTTCCTCCTTTACCAATAACATTGATGCATTGGTCAGATTAAAGTTCAATATGCGTCTGATCCACGACGTCACCGACCCGGATACCTCAGTGACCGTCCTGGGCAAAAAACTGACCCTGCCCGTCCTTGCCGCCCCGATCGGCGGAGTCTCCTTTAATATGGGCGGGGCAGTCTCCGAAGATAACTATATCGAGGCTGTCATCAACGGCTGCAAGGCCAAGGGCATCATCGGCTGCACCGGCGATGGCGTACCTGAATTTATCCACCAGGCGGGCTTCAAGGCGATAAAAGCGGCGGACGGCCACGGTATCCCCTTTATTAAGCCCTGGGAAGATGAAGAGTTCTTCAAAAAGATCGAGGCGGCCAAGGCCAGCGGCACCGATAGTATCGGCATGGATATCGACGCCGCTGGCCTTATTACCCTGCGTAAAATGGGTCGTCCCGTTTCACCAAAACCCCTGAAAAAACTCACCGAAATTATCAGCCGGATCGGGATGACCTTTATTCTCAAAGGGGTCATGACCGCAGATGAAGCCGAGTTGGCCGTAGAGGCAGGTGCCGCGGCGATCGTGGTCTCCAACCATGGCGGCAGGGTTCTTGATCATGCCCCTGGCTCGGCTGAGGTCCTCGCCGGGATAGCCGATAAGGTCAAGGGCAGGATTACCATTTTGGCTGATGGCGGAGTCCGTACCGGAGGCGACATCCTGAAACTGCTGGCTCTCGGCGCTGACGCCGTGATGATTGGCCGGCCCTTCTCCGTTGCCGCCGTCGGTGGCTTGCAGGAGGGTGTTGAAACCTATATCGACTCGCTCATGGCAGAACTGAAGCAGACCATGGTCCTCACCGGGACAGCTACCGCCGCATCCGTTGATCGGAGGATCTTGTTTGCTCCTGACAGGTAGCTCCCATTCGCCATCCGCCTTACAGAGTGCATCCGTTTACCTTTCGTAAAAAAAACAGGCAAACGGATACACCTGCCCAGATGCACTCTTTTTGACCAATCAGTAACCGGCAGAAGCGAATGTTGATCTGGAGCAAAAGGTGAAGAAACGCAGCAAGCAACCGGAAAACTGATCGGTAGAGAGCTGGTGTTCAGGACTCCCATCCCTCAGGCAGGATACTATTTTCCGCCCGGTTAGCTCCTCACCCGAATAATTCAGCTGATATTGGGATTGAGCGTCCATTTGATGAACCAGTCGAGTTTGCCAGAGGTATTTTCATCGGCGCTGAGACAGACAATGCCGGAGTTCTGAAACCGATAGACCAGTATCTCCTCGGACCCGGTTGTCAGATAGGAAACCAGACTCTGCATAAAAGGCAGATGGCCGACCACCATGATATCAGATTCCGGAATGATGGTCCCGGCAAATGTGCGTACATTGTCCAGGGGATTGATACCCGAGACGACCTCAAGAGGCGCTTGTAACTCCATGACCTGGTGAAAAATTGCCGCCGTCTGCTCCGCCCTGGTTTTACCCGAGTGAACGATCCTGCCGACCTTAATCCCATAGCTATTGGCTACCTGGGCAATCCGCTCTGTTTCCACTCTTCCACGACTGGTCAGCCCTTTGGCCGGATCAACATCTTTGGATGCGCTCATGCCGTGTTGCACAAGATATATCGCCATATTATCCCTCCATCATCGATGGCATAAAAAGAAACTTGAAATTTTACAAAGGAATGTACTTGTCCCTGACAATCTGCGCCACCCCGGCATCGACAACTGTAAAAGGAGTTGTTCTCTTGACGCCCTGCCTGGTGCAGGCATACCCAAAGCTGTCCATTATAACAAGGCTACTCCCTTTATGGTAGTTACTCCTCATATCCTTCCGGAATCCTGACCACGAGAACCGGTTGTGCGGCATTATGCAGGACCCTTCTGGTTGTACTGCCCATCATGACTTCTCCGATCAGCGTGTGGCTATATGCACCCATGATGATCAGATCGGCTTTACACTCTTTGGCGATATCGAGAATGACCTGGCTGGGATATCCATCAATGACATGAATCCCCGAGACGGCATTCTCGCAGGAGGAAACATTGTCGCATTCCCTGGCACAGAGCTGAGTCATCCGCTCCTTGAGTTGGCTCCTGACGCTCTCCCGTGCATTACTGTGCATTGCTTCAGAACTTTCATGGGAGACATATTGCTCGACGAGACTCTGGCCAAAAGTGGAGAGAGGTTCAATGGCATGAACAGCTATTATTTTGGCCTGATATTGACGGGCCAGGCTAAGAGCATAGCGAAATACGTACGGGGCACCCGGACCAAGACCGGTAGTGTATAGAATGGATTGTATTTTCGGCAACATGTCTTTTCTCCTTGCTAGAAATTACTTGTCATTAGAATACCTGGTCACCACGTATTCGCCTCTGCTGTTTCCACAGCATAAATACTCTAAGCACGACAAAGGTCTTTGTCAGGTATCCTCTCCATGGGCTTCCCTGCCAAGACGGCTCTGTTGCCCAGGTGAAACCACCCGTCCAGCTCATGCCGCAGCCTTATCCCGTGATGTTTATCTCTTAGTTTACCTCTTCGACCGGAGTGACATTCAGAACCAGGCGCTCCTGGCCGCGGAGGATGACGAGATCGATCGGCTCCCCCACCGAGCGCTCGGACAGGGTACGGTGCAGATCGTCTACGGTCTCGGTCTTCACCCCGCCAATGGCGACGATAATGTCTCCCCTTGCTACCCCGGCCCTGGCTGCAGGGCCTTCCGCGTTGATGCCGACCACCTCGACGCCGTAATTATTGTCCAGATTATGCCATCTGGCCAGCCGGCGGATGAGCTGCCGCTGCTGGGCGGCAAGTCCCAGATAACCGCGGCGTACCCGCCCGTTGACCAGTATTTCCGAGATGACCCAATTGGCGGTTGCGGCGGGAACGGAAAACCCGATCCCCTGGGCTATGGCGATGATGGCGGTATTTATCCCGACCACCCGTCCCCTGGAATCGACCAGCGGCCCCCCTGAGTTTCCTGGATTGAGAGGCGCCGTATGCTGAATAATGTTTTCGATCAGTCGCCCCTCCCTGCTGCGCAGGGCTCGGCCAAGAGCACTCACTACCCCGGTGGAAACGGTGGAGTTGAAGCCGAAAGGGTTGCCGATGGCGATCACCAGTTGGCCTGCCTTCAATTGAGTCGAATCGCCGAGCATTGCATAGGGCAGGTCGGAACCATTGGCCCGGATGATCGCCAGATCGGTTGCCGGGTCGGTGCCAACCAGCACCGCCTCATAGCTGGTTCCGTCCTGCATGGTGACCGACAATACCTCCGCACCCTGGACGACGTGGTTGTTGGTGAAGATATAGCCATCCGGTGCAATAATGACACCTGAGCCTGCGCCATCCTGCTCGGCTGCGTTGCCGATGCCGGCTTTTTTCCGCGCAACCATCAGGACCGCCGGTCCCACCGTCTCGACCACAGTGATCACTGCCCGTGAATACGAATCGAGCAATTCCACCTCCGTGACTTCGCCATTATCAATTCGGCAACTTCCGACAGCTGCTGCTCCGGTTACATCACCGGACAGGTACTGTAAGACCTTTCGGCACCGTTCATCCATAATGTACTCCTATTTTTCAGTTACTGCCGGCTCACATAAGAAATAACCACGGAAAGAACCTGGAACAAGCTGCATCGTCTCCAACTCCCCCACCGCTTTGGGTACCTATACTCCCAAGCCCTGCCTGCAACGTTTTGCGACAATACGATATGATGGCGCAGCAACTGACCTTTTGCACTTCTCCTCACTTACACGACATGATTCATTTTGCCATTGCTCTATCAGTTTAAATGATTTACCAATACTCATTGGTTTCCTTGACAGGTTATGGACGCAACTCCCCGGATTGTCAGCCGTGTCGGGCAGCCCGCCCTGCAAAAAAAGAGGAATCTAAAGACGGTCACAGGTCGGCATCAATTACCACCAAGTAGTAGTTTCAAGGAAAAGATGTTGACTTTCTCCCCGTTATTATTGCACAATTTTAAAGTTCTTCAGCTTTAATCTTTACGATTAACCGGCAAAGCTGCTTCAGGCCTTGCCGCTTGCATGCACACTTGGATTTGCAGCCGCAAAAATATGAGCCGACCGAGGTAGATGTACATGTCTTTAAAGAGCCAGCCGTTTTCAGGAACAGACACCGATTTCCTCAACACAGGATCATCTCACCGTACGGGAGACTCATTGCCACCGACTCCCACAACAGTCGGAATCGTCACCTCCGCCGGCGGTTATGAGGCGATAGAGCAGATTCTCACCGCCCTTCCCACCGACTGCGACCTCTCCTTCGTTGTCGTCATGCACCTAAAAAAGGACCGGCCTTCTTTTCTCATTGATCTCGTCAGGCAGTGCACATCAATGCCGGTGCAGCTCGCAACAGACGGCATGGTCTGTCGTCCGAACAACATCCATGTCGTTCCCCCGGGCAGCGAGCCGGTAGTTTCCGGGGGGAGGCTACAGATGAATGGTGCCGGCGGGGAAGAAAGCTCACATCACCCCATTAACCGTTTTTTCTCCTCTCTTGCCGCAGAATTCGGACCACGGGCGATAGCTGTCATCCTCACCGATCTACAGACCGATGGCACCGAAGGAGCAAAAAGGGTTCACGGGGCGGGTGGGACGGTTTTCATCCGCAGACCGGAAACGGAGGATAATGCCTTCCTGCCGTTGAACACTATTGACCAGGGAGCAGCGGATTTCTTCCTCTCCTCGCAGGAGATCGCCGACGCACTCATGCAAGTCGCCGACGGCAGATGTCTTTTTCCTTCAGGAGCAGTCCTTGATGAGAAACTGCACACCCTCTTCACCATCCTGGAAGCAAGAACCGGTCACGATTTCAGTTCCTATAAAAGGAATACCGTCCTGCGCCGGATTGAACGGCGGATGGCGGTAAATATGCTCAAGGAGCTGGATAAATATCTTGTCGTTCTTGAAAATAATCCCGAGGAGGCCCAGGCCCTGCGCCAGGACCTGCTCATCGGCATGACCAATTTCTTCCGTGATCCCGAGGCATTCGACTTTCTCAGCAACGAAATCATCCCGCGCCTCTTTTTAAATAAAGATTCGGAAAAACCTGTTCGCATCTGGCACGCCTGCTGTGCCAGCGGTGAAGAGGCGTATTCGGTCGCCATGCTCATCCAGGAACACCTGGAAAAAGAGAACCTGCAGATAAAGGTGCAGATCTTTGCCACCGACCTGGACGAGGCCGCTATGGCCAAGGGGAGAGCCGGTATCTATGCCGACGATGTCACTGCCGACATTGGTGAAGAACGTCTCAAACGCTTCTTCGTCAGAGGTGAGAAGGGCTGGCGGGTGACGAAACAACTGCGGGAAATGATCGTTTTTGCCCACCATAACCTCATTAAGGACCCGCCGTTTTCCCGGATAGATCTCCTTGTCTGCCGCAATTTCCTCATCTATGTCAATCCTGACCTTCAGAAACTGCTTATCCCGCTGTTTCACCAGGTGCTGAACCCGGGTGGATTTCTTTTCCTGGGTTCGGCGGAAACGGTGGGACCCCATAGCAGTCTCTTCACTCCTATCGACAAAAAATGGCGGATTTTCATGCGGCAGGGTGGAAAGAGCCGAGCCGATGTTCTCGTGCCTTTTTTCAGTCCTATCCGCAAACTCACCGATTTCGATCGATTTGTCCCCTGCTCCGAGGCCCAGGAGAAGGCCACCGTCGCTCTGGCCGACAAATATCTGATGGAACGATACGTCCCTTCAGCCCATGTGGTCATCAATGAAAAGAACGAGGTGGTCCATTTTTCAAATCAGGCAGGACAGTATATGCTAACGCCGGGGGGCAAACCGACACGTGACCTCTTGAAAATGGCCAGGGAAGAGTTGCGCCCGTCACTCAGGGCCGCAACCTATAAGGCCTTTACCACCCAGAATGAATTCGTGTACCGGGGAGTTAAGGTTCAGACCGACGGAGGGGAGGCTGCGATCAGCATCATCGCTGCCCCGCTCAAGGAATCACCATCGAACGGGAAGCTGGCCCTGGTTATTTTTGAGCCGGACCTCCATCCGGCAACTCCGCCCAAACCGGACAATGACCTGAGCCCCGACGACGCCGTCTCACGGGATTTCCTCGTTCGCCAGCTTGAGGAACAATTGCGGGTTACCGGGGAACAGCTGCAGTCGACAAGCGAACAACTGGAGGGTTCCAACGAACGGTTCATGTCGGCCAATGAAGAGCTGATGACCGTCAATGAGGAGCTGCAGTCGACCAACGAAGAACTGCAGTCCACCAATGAAGAGCTGGTCACGGTCAACTCCGAACTGCAGAAAAAGATGGAGGAGCTGAACCAGAGCAACAACGACCTGGAAAACCTTTTCTCCAGCTCGCAGATTGCGACGATCTTCCTTGACCGGGAACTGACCATCAAACGATTCTCCCCTGCTATGGCAGCCATTTGCGATCTGATTCCCGCCGATATCGGCCGCTCCTTTCGCTACCTGAGTGACACGATAGACTGGAAGGGATTCCCCCGGGAGGCTGCAACGGTTCTGGACAAACTCGTTCCGGTCGAAAAGGAAGTGAACTCGTTAAAAGATGACCGGACTTTTGTCAAGCGCATACTGCCCTACCGGACGCAGAGGGAAAAGGTCGACGGCATTGTGGTCACCCTGGTCGATATCAGCGAACGTAAACGAGCGGAGCAGGCCTTGCGCGAAGGAGATGAACGGCTCAGGTTCGCCCTGGAAAACTGCCATATCGGTGCCTGTGAAATCGATATGGTCAATAACAACTCTTATAGATCGCAGGAACACAAACGCATCTTCGGTTACAATGAGGCTTCCCCGGAATGGACTCTTCAGACCCTGTTAAATCATATATTTCCGGAAGATCGTGCCAGGGTTGAGCAAATCATCCAGCAAGGTATAGCCAGCCGGAAGGGCTGGAGTTTCGAATGCCGTATACGTCGAACCGAGGGACAAATCCGATGGATCTGGGGCGCTGGGCGGCCTAACTTCGATATTGATGGCGGGATTCGCCGGCTGACCGGCGTCATCCAGGACATCACCGACCGAAAGGAAACGGAAGAAGAGAATCGACGGCTGGCAAGAATCGTCCAACAGGAAAAAGACCGGTTGTCGGCGCTTTTTAACAGCATTTCCGATGAAATCTGGTTCACCGATACCGAAAAAAGATTCACCTTGGCAAATCCATCGGCACTTCGTTCGTTCGGTTTTGACGGGATCGAAGCTATCGATATGGAGAAATTTATTGCCGACCTGCAGGTGTCACGAGCCGACGGCAGTTCTCGCCCGATTGAAAAGATGCCGGCAATTCGCGCCCTTGGTGGGGAAACCGTCACCAATATCGAAGAAATCATCCGCATTCCTGCTACCGGCGAATTACGGCACCGCGAGGTAAGCGCCAATCCGGTAAAGGATGCCGACGGCAAAATCACCGGTGCGGTAAGTGTGATTCGGGATATCACCGAGCGCAGAAGAGCCGAATCGGCGCAGCACAAGAGTGAGCGCCTGTATCGCTCCTTGTTCGATAATATGCTCAACGGCTTTGCTTACTGCAAAATGCTCTACAATAACAATGTGCCGGAAGACTTCATCTATCTCAATGTCAATGATTCGTTCGAAACACTGACCGGCTTGCACAATGTTATCGGCAAGAAGGTATCCGAGATTATACCCGGCATCCAGGAATCGGACCCGGTATTGTTCGAAATCTACGGCAGGGTGGCACGGACAGGTAAGCCGGAACGGTTTGAGGTGCATGTCGAGGCTCTGGAGATGTGGTTCTCCATTTCCGTGTACAGTCCGCAAAAAGACCATTTTGTTGCCATTTTCGATGTCATTACCGAACGTAAGAAGGCAGAAGAGAGCCTGAGGCTGAGCGAACAGCGGCGCAGCCTGGCCCTTGAGGCATCCCAGGCGGGGACCTGGGAATGGAACCTGCACACCAATGCAAACATCTGGTCCAAGGAATTATGGCCTTTGTATGGTTTGACACGCAACAGCTGCACCCCATCTTACGAGGCCTGGTTGAAGACGGTCCATCCCGAGGATGAAGCAAGAATTGAAAAGACAATAAGGAAGGCCGTTGCCCGGCACATTGATTTCAGCGTCGAATGGCGTGGAAAGTCCACCGATGGTAAACAGCGATGGCTGATGTCACGGGGTCAGCCCGTGCAGGATGGCTCCGATCGTGTTGTGCGTTACGCAGGAATCGTCATGGACATAACGGATAGGAAGCGAGCCGAGGAGGAGACAAAAGCGTTGCATTCCCAGCTGGTCCAGGCTCAAAAACTGGAGGCAATCGGCACCCTTGCCGGTGGTATTGCCCACGACTTCAATAATATACTCGGTGCAATTCTCGGCTATACCGAATTGGCGAAAGCCCCCGGCCTGTCCCACCCCGAGAGAGACGAAACTCTCGACAAGGTGCTGGAAGCCGGACATAGGGCGACGGACCTGGTGCGGCAGATTTTGGCTTTCAGCCGGCAGACCAATACCGAAAATATCCCCGTCAATCCTGTTCAATTGGTGAATGAGGCGATCAAGCTGCTTCGTCCGGCCCTGCCGACCACCATCACCATCAAGCAGCAACTCGCTTCTGCGACCAGTGCCATTTTTGCCGACCCCACCCGGATTCATCAAATTATGATGAATCTCTGCACCAATGCCTTCCATGCCATGGAAAAAACCGGCGGAGATCTGGAGATTACCCTTGAGGACTACGAACTGTCTCAGCGGAAGCGTCGTAGTCATCCGGGGCAACAAAAGGGGAAATATGTCAGGCTGTCCATTACCGACACCGGCAGCGGCATCGCCCACGAAAACATGGATAAGATTTTCAATCCCTATTTTACCACCAAGGAGATGGGCCGCGGCACCGGCCTGGGACTGGCTATCGTTCATGGTATTGTCTCCGATCTTGGCGGCAGCATTACCTGTGAGAGCAGCCCTGGGAAGGGCACGACTTTTCATGTTTTATTCCCAGCTTTCGAGGTACAGGAACCCGATCAGATCACTCATGCCGACCTTGATCTTTCCGGCAGTGAACGAATCCTCCTGGTTGACGACGAAGTGGCCCTCGCCAGATTGGGCAAGACCATGCTTGAACGCCTGGGGTACAAGGTTACAAGCTGCACCGGCAGCCTTGAGGCATTGGCCATTTTCCGGGAGCAGCCGGACAGTTTCGATGCCATTGTCACCGACCAGACCATGCCGAAGATGACAGGCAGCGAGTTAGCCGGAGAAATGTTACGGATACAGCCGGATATCCCGATAATCCTCTGTACCGGCTATAGCAGTATCATCAATGAAGAGCAGGCAAAAAGTCTGGGAATAAAAGGATTTGCCATGAAACCCCTGGCAAAGAACGAACTGGCCACACTCCTGAGAAGAGTACTGGAGGACCAACTGTCCAATTGACGGGGACAGCATATCCACCCCGCAACTTCTCCGGCATCCGAATGCAGCCATACTAGAGAGGAGCAACTGCCGCATGCATCGATACCTGCCCGTACTTCTTCTGCTGGCAATCTTTGTCTGGTCGTCCCCGGTCCAATCAAAGGCCGAACGGCGGAACTGGTTCCATGATCCCTTCTTTCAGATCTCCAATGCCGTACCGGATTGTCCGATGCCGGCGGGCCCCTTTGTTACCGAGGCGGAACGGACGGCCAATGCCCATCATCGCGCTGAGAGGGGCACCACCTGCTGGCTTGTCGGTAAATGTGACCGGCCGAACTCGTATGACTACGATCAGGATATCGCCAGTGCCTTCAAGAGTGCTCTTGATACCGAAAATCCCTTCCAGGACTCAACATTGTGGGTGACGGTTCAGGGTCGTGTCGTATACATCGAAGGCTGCGGGGCAGATCGCAGCCTGGCCCAAAGGATCGAGACCTATACCATGAAGCTGCCCTATGTCGAGCTGGCGGTGGCAAAAATCCGTACCGATCCATCGGAGTCGCCGCCTTACGTTCTTCTCGACCAGCCGGAATGATATTGCGCCCTTGGCTGTCTGTTGGCTGTCCCATGCCCGATCCTTTCTCTTCATTGAACTCACTTTTTACCGGGAAACGCTAAATTGTCTTGACGAGGGCAGGATTATGGGTGACCTTGAAGATCTGACCGGACCATTGCAGAGTTTCGTCCAGAAACCTTTTCGAGCGCTTCATTGTCACTGTATCTCACCTGAGGAGACCAAGATGAGTCGACTATTGTTTTATGGCTGCCCCCCCGGTAAAGACGTCGAGATAGTGCAAAATGATCTGAACCTGATCACCGAACATCCCGGACAGGGCTCTGCCCTGCCCGCCTTGACGGTGGACGGTATCTTCGGTGCCAAAAGCCAGGCCCGGGTCAAGGAGTTCCAGCTCCTCAACGGGCTGAAGGCGGACGGTATCGTAGGCGCCCATACCCGGGACAAGCTTAACGAACTCTTCCTTTTGGAACCGAGGCTGCAACTCAAACGAATCCGCGGAGGTGTTACCGGTGGCGTAGGCGGCTTCGGCAAAACACCGCCAATGGGGAAACCGGCGCCAACGGGTACCGGCGTCATGAAGGATGGCGGCACACCTGGAGGCAGCGGCGGATGGGGCAAGGGCGGCGGCACCGGTTTCGGTACCACCAAATCAACAGGGTTCGGGGGAAGCGGCCAAGGTACTACCGGTTCTTCCGGCTACAAAGGTTAGTGGAACGGGACAGACAACCATCGGCGAAGTCCCGGGCCAACGGAGAGCTTCTCGACTCGCCGGCGGCAAAACCGTCTCACTTGCCAGCCAACAGCAAAGCCGAAGGATTCCCTACCTTCTATAGCCGTTGGCTCGAAGCACTTTTGGACGCCCCTCTGCCGGTGGAACACGAGGCCACCTGCCCGGCCTGCGCCATGTGCCCTCCTCCCGGCGAGAAGGCCGGCGACGACCGGTTCTTTTTTAACAGCGACTGCAAGTGCTGCACCTATTCCCCCGGTTTGCCAAATTTCCTGGTGGGAGCAATTTTGGCGGATTCGTCCCCGTCCATGGCAACCGGCAGAACTGTCCTGAAAAGACGGCTGGGTGAAAATTCCGGCACCAGTCCGCTCGTTATCCTCCCACCGCCCACCTATAACCTGCTCTACCGGCACAGCCCAAATGCCTTCGGCCGCAGCCGCGGCCTGCGCTGTCCGTACTTCGACGACACCGGGGGGACCTGCACCATCTGGCCTTATCGGGAACCCACCTGTATTACCTGGTTTTGTAAACATGAACGCGGTAAAATAGGCAAAGATTTTTGGGAGAGTCTGCATACCCTGCTCACCGCGATCAACAAGGAGCTGGCTCTCTGGTGCGTCCTTCAGCTTAATATTGGTCCCGATGCTCTCAAAGCCCTTGAGAACTGGAGAAAAAAGGAAATATCCGGTGAAAATCTCCAGCCAAACGAGGTGGACAACAGGAAGGACACCGAGGCCGCCAAAATAATCTGGGGTCACTGGTGGGGACGGGAAGCCGCCTTCTACGCCGAGTGTAGCCGACTGGTTGCCGCACTCGACTGGCAGGACATTGCAAAGATCTGCGGCACCGAGGTGCAGCTGGCTACCCGGATGATCACCGAGGCCCATTTAAAACTCCTGGCAAAAGATATTCCGACGCATCTGAAGCTTGGCCGCTTCGAAGTCGAAGGAGCAAGCTCGGAGGGTGTCCGGGTATGGACCTATAGCCGCCTCGATCCGATTGAACTCCCGGTGTCGGTATTCAACGCCCTGCCCTATTTCAACGGCCGATCCACCGCGGACATTCTCTCGGAGGTGAGACTCCACCTGGGGGTCCACTTAGATAGTCAATTACTCCAGACCCTGGTCGACTTCGGCATTCTGCAAAACGATCGAAGATAAGAAACAACATTCCGGTTTCATTGGTTAAATTCCTATGAATAGGGCCTACCGGCGGGATCAAGACTATCACTCGCAGTAGCACTCCTTCGTCCCGGCCGCAAAAGAGCAGAAAGCCGCCGGCCTGCATGATCACTTTGTTGGCAAGGTTTATTATTGTTTCCGCCGCAGGATCAAGGTATTATTAGACCTCTCCGCACTTCTCGCTCGATAGTTGTTACACCTCTTGGCCAAGGAGGCTCACATGGCAACGAAAAAAACAATCCGGACAATCTCTCTGACAGGTCTTCCACGCGACAGCAATCAGGTAAAGCACCTCACCGACGATTTTGCCGACATTCTTGAGGTGTCAACACGACCGGCGACGGGCGTCACCCTCGCCGGTACCCGCGGCTCGACGGGCAAAGAGCTGTCCTTTGAATATAAGGCCGACGATATCGCCGAGCTGATCCTTGAAGACCAGCTGGCGGTCTATTGCTCTATGGACCGGTTGGAAAATGATTTTTTCCCCCAGGCAAAAACACGGAGCGGCGGGAAGTCAAGCCTGAGGCTGCCCACCCATTTTCAACCTCCCGGCTGGCAGTCTCGTGGCGAGGGCGGCCTGCGGATTGAGTCGTTTCAACTGCTCAATGTAAAGAACCTGGCGGCCAAGGCCGGCGGGAAACTCGGCGCCAAGGCAATAGCCCATCTTCTGGAGAACAAGCTGATGGGCGAGGAATCGCTCTACCGGCTGTCAAAAAACCCCGCTTCCGAAAATACCATGGACCTCCTGCCGGTAACCACCGGGGAGATCAGTACCACACAACCGATACTCGTCTTTATTCACGGCACCTTTTCATCGACCTACGGCAGCTATGAACAACTCTGGAAAGATCCGCGTAACGAACTCTGGCCGACCCTCGAACAACACTACAAGGAACAGATCTATTGCCTGGAGCACCGAACGCTCAGCAGGAGTCCCATCGACAATGCCGTTACCCTCATGGAGAAGCTGCCGAAATCCTGCACCGTGCATCTGGTGAGCCATTCCAGGGGCGGCATCGTCGGCGAACTACTCTGCCGGGGAATGTTTGTAAATGGCAGGGAGCCCTTCACCAGGGATGAGATCGATGCCTTCCACCGAAAGGACTCTCCCCGGATAAAGGACTTTCTCGATGACCTCCATGCCGAATACGACAGTCATCGTGCACAGCTGACCAAATTGAACAAGCTGCTCGTCGACAAGAAGCCCAGAATTGAAAAATTCGTCAGGGTTGCCTGCCCGGCCCGTGGAACGACCCTGGTCAGCGGCAAACTGGACATCTACTGTTCCAGACTGCTCAACCTGATCGGTCTCATCCCCGCCCTGAGGGCCAGCCCGGTCTACCAGTTTGTCAAGGCACTGCTGCTGGCAATCATCAAGGAGCGGACCGAGCCGGAAGAGTTGCCGGGTCTGGAAGCGCAGATGCCCGGCTCGCCGCTGCTCAGTCTTCTCAACAACACCGGGGAACAGGTAGCGGCAAGTCTTTTGGTTATCAAAGGAGATGCGGAGCCAACCAGCATAGCCAAAAAGATCGCCATGCTCCTTGCCGACAGATTCTTTGCCACCGATCACGACCTGGTGGTGAATACCCCGTCCATGGACGGCGGATGCCGCCGGGCATCAGCTATTCCCGTGCTCTTTGATAAGGGGAAAGAGGTCCTTCACACACACTATTTCATCAACGACCGGACCCGCCGCGGCCTGGTCGCCGGGCTGACAAGCACGGAACAACCGCCCCCCGATTTCAACCTCGAATTCCCAAAAGCAACGGAGATACCACGAGGTGCACGAACGAGAGCGGATGGAGAGAGGCTGCCGGCGGTTTTTGTCCTGCCGGGGATCGCCGGCACGCATCTGGCCCTTGGCCAAAACCCGATCACCGATAAGAGCCGGGTCTGGGTCGACATCGAAAATCTCTTCAAGGGACGCTTCGACCAGCTGAAGATCGACAGTCCCGATGTACACCCGGACGGTCTGGTGGCAGCCTATCGCGCCCTGATCGAGCATCTGTCAGCTAGCCACGAGGTTATTCCCTTCGGCTACGACTGGCGAAAATCCCTTGCCGAAACCGGCAGTCTCCTCGGCAGTGCGGTGGAGGAAAGGCTCCTGAACACCGATCTGCCGGTTCGAATCATCGCTCATTCCATGGGTGGGCTGGTGGTACGGGCGATGCTGGCCCTCTGCCCCGAGACCTGGCAACGCATGAAAGCAAGACCGGGGTCGAGAATTCTCCTGCTCGGCACCCCATGGCAGGGGTCGTATTCGATCCCGAGGCTCCTCGTCAAGCAGGAGCGGCTCACCCGGATGCTTGATCTGGTCGATATGCATCACGATCAAGACGACCTGATCGGGATTATCCGAAAATTTCCGGGCGTTCTCGAAATGCTCCCGCAAAAGGACGGCACTCCGCTCATCGACGATAGTCTGTGGAATGCATGCAGCCGCATTTTAGGTAAAAAATGGTCCAGGCCGGAGAAGAAAGACCTGGCAAAGGTACAAGAGGTCTGGCAACTCCTCGCCCGAGCAGAGCTTGACCCGACCCGCATCTTCTACGTTGCCGGTCATGCCTCGGCAACACCGTCGAAAATTGATGCCGCGGACGACAGCATTCACGTCACGGCAAGTGATCGTGGCGACGGGCAGGTGCTGTGGGAAACAGGTATTCCCGATGGTATTTTGCATTGGTACATCAAGGCGGTACACGGCGATATGCCCGAACATTGCGATGCCTTTCCGGCATATACCGAGATTCTCCAGAACGGCAATACTCTCCTGTTGCCGACCAGTCCACCTATCGCCAGGGGGGATGGGCGTGAAACCGAACTCCTGCCGGAGGAAGTCGATTACCTACCCAACAGCGAAGATCTCATCGGAGCAGGCATAGGCAAAGCGACACAACACAATGCCGCCCCGTCCCCCACCCTGGCGCCTCTCAGGGTATCGGTGGTCCATGGGAATCTCTGTTTTCTCCGCCATCCCCTGGTTGTCGGACATTATACCGGAGACACTATTGTCAGCGCCGAAGCGGCGCTGAATGAGAGACTCGATCACCGGCTGAAGAGGAGGATGCTTGCCGGCATCT
>Ga0055480_10000037_pt1 | contig 39881 bp, 31 predicted proteins | sample Muzzi_PWB_D2_FD_57935 | JGI IMG/M metagenome (GOLD analysis project Ga0055480, IMG submission 57935) | Wetland microbial communities from San Francisco Bay, California, USA, that impact long-term carbon sequestration - Muzzi_PWB_D2 | ecosystem: Environmental > Aquatic > Marine > Wetlands ... | reverse complement strand
TGGCGGCCACGGCCTCTGTGGCCCGACGCAACCTGGCCGACACCGGCCCCGTCACCGCGGCGGATGCGCTCAACCGCCTGGATCCGACCGAGAATCCAAGCCGGATCGCGGTTCTGTACTTCGACGCCGTGGGCTCGAACGAGGAAGCCGAGCTCCTGGCCGCCGGCCTCACGGAGACGCTCATCGACGAGCTCTCGCTGGTGCCGGCCATCCACGTGGTGTCACGCAACGGCGTCGCTCCCCTGCGGGGGCGCTCGACCTTCCCGACCGACAGCGTGGCCGAGGCTCTCCAGGTCGGAACGTTCGTGCGGGGGCAGGTGGCGGAGTCCGATTCCACCGTGCAGGTGAAGGTGGAGGTCGTGCGCGCCGCGACCGACCAGAACGTCGGCAGCAACACGTTCCGGCGTCCCCGCTCCGAGCTGTTCGAGCTGCAAGACGACATCGCGGGCCAGGTCGCTCTGTTCCTGCGCGAGACGGTGGGCGAGGAGGTGCGCCTCGCCTCCGACGAATCGCGCGTGAAGAACGTGGACGCCTGGGTCCTCGTGCAGCGCGCGGCGGACGTGGAGGCAGAGGCCTCCCGGCTCGTGGGCCTCGACGACATCGCGGGCGCGGCACAGCGCATGTCACGGGCCGATTCGCTTTTGGCGGAGGCCGAGCGCATCGCGCCCGACTGGTCCGAGCCGACAACCCGCCGTGGCTGGCTCGCCTACCAGCAAGCTCGGTGGGGCGGGCTCGATCGCGCGGCGACCCCGGACCTGCTGGCAGTCGGGCGCGAGCACGCCGTTCGCGCGCTCGCGAAGAACCCCAGGGACGCCGACGCCCTGGAACTCCGGGGCACGATCAACTACTGGAGCTACCTGCTGAACCTGACGTCGGAGCCGGGCCAGGCCGAGCGCCTGGTCGAGGAAGCCGAGGCCGACTTCAATGCGTCGACCGCGGCGAATCCGGCCCAGGCCTCCGCTTACGGCTCCCTGAGCCACTTACTGATGAACCAGGGCCGAACGGCACAGGCGAAGCTGGCGGCCGAGAAGTCCTACGAGGCCGATCCGTGGCTCCTGAACGCCAATCTCACGCTGTGGCGGCTGTTCCAGGCGTCCCTCGACCTGCAGGACGAGCAAGAGGCCCGGAAATGGTGCGACGTCGGGGCGGCTCGCTTCCCGGACGATTACCACTTCCACGAATGTAGAGTGTGGCTCTACGCTCTACCGAGCAGCCCGGCCACCCGGGCGGCCCAGATGGACGACGCATGGGCACAGTGCGATTCGGTAGTCACGCACAGCCCACCGTCGCTGGAGGAGTACAACCGAAAGTCGTGCGAGATGATCCTGGCGATGGGACTCGCGCAGGCCAAACTGCCCGACAGCGCCCGGAACGTCGCGCGGCGGGCGCGCGCCGGCACAGATGTCGATCCGGTTCGCGACCTCGCCTGGCTCGAGGCGATCGTTCTCACACAAGTCGGCGATTACGACGCGGCCGTGGATCGACTCGCGCTCTATTTGGCCGCGAATCCGGGCCAGGCGGCCTCGTTTGCGCGCGACGATACCTGGTGGCTTGAAGACCTGCGCTCCCACCCCGGATTTCAGCGTCTCGTCGAGTCCCGCTAGCGCTGGCGAGGCCGTCCCGTAGATTGCCTTGGTTCAGCGCGGTGGTGCGCGAGCATGCAATTCACCGAGTCGGCCCTGCCAACCACAGCTGGCATTGCGTGGCCCCGAGCGACTCGTCCACTGGTTGTTCAGGAGGCTGTCCATGCGTGGTTCGATAATGCGGGGTCTTTCCGTGTTCGTGGTATCCCTGATGGCGTTCGGTGCGTGTAATCGCGCCGACGAGGCGGCGTCCTCCGCTCCGGCGGGCCCCGAATTCGCCGCCAGGACGAACGCCTGTGACTTCGGCCGCATGGCTCAGGACGCGCGCCGCTACTTCCCCGGCAACGGCAACGGTTCGATCTCCGCCGCCGTGCTGGATCTGGTCGACCAGATGGAAGACGATTGCGCGGCTGGTGATCAGGCGGCCTATACAGCCCACTGGTTTCAGGTCGCGGGGATCGTCGAGGGCGTCCTCGAAGCGCGGACGGGTGGCGATCCGGCGGACGGGGCCAGTTTCCTCGCGAAGTCGGTCACGGTCGTGGGACCCGACGCCGCCACGCCGATGTTCGACCCATGCGACGGCGCCACGGGCTGCATGCCCTGGGACGGCTATCCAACCCTTCCGAACTTCGCCGGCGCCCTCGGTTCGATGGACGGCGCCTGGGCGGTGGTGGACGGGACGGGCGCGGAAGTAGTCTGCTCGGGATTCGTCTTTCCCTGCGATGGCGTGGAATCGGGACTCGGCGACGTATGGGGCGTGAAGCCGTCCCCGAGCTGGTCCGCCGCGCTGCAGGGGCACACCAGCGTCCTGTTCGGCTATCCGATCCCGGGTCCGAGCCCGACGGGGGAGGCGCTACTCAACACGGACCTCCCTGCCTTCCAGTGGCTACTGATTCCCGACTGGATCGTATTCGGCACGTCCGCCGTGCCGGCGGAGCTCCAGGTCGGCCTGTGCTCGTCGGCCTTCGCCTCGGGCGGCGAGCTGGTGGTGCAGAAAGGCGAAACCGTATTGAACGAGGCTTCCATCGCCGACTGGTGCACGATCACCCAGGATCTCGGCAACAACTCTCTGCTGCACCGGCTGGCGTCGTTCCTGTCTCCCCTTCCGTCACCACTGGCTGCGACTCTGGCCTCCGGCGGCCCCGGCGGGCGGGCGGGCAGCTTCACGGATTTCTACGCGATCGGGGTTCCGCAGCAGGCAGTAATCGCCCTGTCCAGCCAGCCGGCGGACGGAAACGTGGGCCAGGTCATCAAGGGCCGCGACGGTAAGCCGTTCAGCGTTCGGAGCTTCACCTCGTCGATGCAGTCGCCGCTCGAGAACGCGCACGTGTTCATGACTGTGATCGGTAACGGCGGGCTGGTCGCGTCCGGCAATAATGTGTCGGGAACGGGGCTGACCTGCGTCGGCTTCGAGTGCGACGGATACACGCAGGCCGACGAAGATCCGATGCCGGGCTCGCTTCTGCTGCCCCTCAAGTTCACGAAGACGGGCCAGTACAGCCTGTGCTTTACGGCTCTGATGCCGCCGCTGACGTTTGCGGAAGTCTGCAGCGATAAGTTCAACGTTCGGCCCTAGGCCGACCGACCGTCCACGCGGGGTGCCCTGGTCTACCCGGGGCGCCCACGCGATGGCCCACCAGCACCCCACCCGGCTGTACCCGCCCACCACTCCAAAGCCGCACCGACGCCACCGGTCCCGGACATGGATTGAACGATTTGTCCTCCAGGTCTGTTCTCTCCGCGAAGCGCTGCCCAAAAGCGGATCGACCGGGACCGGGGGAGAAGCTGGGCATGAAGAGGATGGGAAATGGGGTGGGAAGGGCGACGGGTGCGGGCCTCGCGGGCGCCGCCCTCGTCATCATGGCAGCATCACCGCTGCGGGCTCAGGGGTTCCAGTGGCCCGAGCAGCCGGAGAACTTGACGGTGCTGGAGGGCTTCTCCGGCGAGCAGCTCGCTCCCGTGATGCGCGGGTTCACCCGGGCACTGGGCGTCCGTTGCTGGTATTGCCACGTGGGGGAAGATGGTCAACCACTGACCACCTACGACTTCGCCTCCGACGACAACGAGAAGAAGGAAACCGCGCGCACGATGCTGCGCATGCTAGGCGTGATCAACGACTCGATCTCGTCGATCGACTGGGGCGACCGCCCGAAGGTGAACATGTGGTGCCACACGTGCCACCGGGGAAGGCCCCGCCCCATGACCCTCGCCGAGGAACTGGGCGAGGTCTACCAGGAGGAGGGTCTCGAGGCCGCCCTGGCCCACTACGACGAGCTGCGCGACGGCTTCTACGGACGCGGCTCATACGACTTCGGCGAGGGGAGCCTCAACGAGTTCGGTTACCAGGCGATGGCGGCGAAAGACCACGAGGGCGCGCTGAGCATCTTCCGACGCAACGCCGAGCTATTCCCGGAATCGGGCAACGCACACGACAGTCTCGGCGAGGCGTATGCCGCGCTCGGTGACACGGCCCGCGCGATCGAAAGCTACGAGCGTGCGCTGGAGCTCGCGCCGCGGAACCGGAACGCTGCCCAACGGCTTACAGAGCTGCGCGGTGAGGAGTAGTCGGAGGGTGGCTCAGTGGGCGTACAGCAGCACCGCCACGAAGTGGCAGACGCTGCCGGCAATCACCCAGAGGTGCCAGATCAAGTGCCGATACTTGAGCCGCCCGGCACACAGGAAGCCGACTCCGATCGTGTAGGAGACGCCGCCGGCGACGAGCAACAGAACGGCCGGCAGCGGCACGTGATCCCACAGGGGCTTCAGCACGAACAGGCCGAGCCAGCCCATCGTCAGGTAGAGCGTGTTGATCGCGATCGAGCGCCGGAGCAAACCGGTCGCGAGCAGTACGAGGCCGCTGGCGGCCACGCTCCACGCCACGACCAGCACGCTCCAGCCGAGTCCGCCACGCAGGACGCCGAGGGCGAAGGGCGTGTAGGTCCCGGCCACGAACAGGAAAATCGCCCCCTGGTCGAGGGCCCGCATCACCTGCTTCGCGCGGCCGAACGGCACCGAGTGGTAAAGCGTCGAGGCGAGATAGACCAGCACCATCGTGGCAGCGAAGATGGCGACTCCGGTGAAGTCGATGGCGTCGCCGCCGTGCCAACTCTCGGAGAGCAGGTAGGGAGTCGCTACCAGAGCCACCAGCAGTCCGATGCCGTGGCTGACCGCGTTGGCGACTTCTTCCTCGAACGACGGGCGCCGTGTCATGCCTTGCATACGACCGGCCGGCCCCGGCGGTTCCACCGGTCCGGCTACACGGCTCGCCCACCGACCTTCATGCGACCTCCCAGCACGGTCATCGGGACCAGCAGGGCAAGGAAGACGACATGGTACCATGTGGGCGTCAGGTCCCAGCTGGACATCTCGAAGAAGATCCCCATGGCCAGCAGGACGAATGCCAGGATCCACACGGTGCGCATGGCGCCCGTACCCGCCAGGGCGGCCGTCACGTATCCCGCCAGAACAGACAGAATCATGCTCCACCCCAGGTAGCCCAGCAGAACTCCCAGGTGGTCCACTCTCTCGCCGGTGGCAATCAGGTCCGGCGTTGCCGACACCGCCACCGCATTGCCCCCCAGCCACAGCACCGACCACAGCACTACACCCGCGATCGCCCCCAGCGCCACGCGACCCGTGTTCCCCATCTCCGCACCTCTCTGGCAAGGTTGTCGACCGGTTGACCCGGTGAATATGTGATATTATTATAACATATGCAAGAGCGACGACCGGCATTCCGACAACATGAAGACCTGGAGGACATCTGGCGGGCCCTGTCCAACCCGACCCGCCGAGCGATTCTCGACCTCCTCCGGGACGGCCCCCTGACGACGGGGAACGTGGCCAATGCGTTCCCGGAACTGAGCCGGTTCGCGGTCATGCAGCACCTGCGCGTGCTCGAGGAGGCCGATCTCGTGCTCTCGCGCCGCGAGGGCCGGCGGCGCTTCAACTATCTGAATCCGGTCCCGATCCAGCAGATCCACGACCGGTGGGTGTCCCGCTACACACGACCCTGGACCGAGGCGCTCGTCGACCTGCGCGACGGGCTCGAGGCCGAAACCCGCGCCGAGAGCGCCTGAACCTGAAGGGAATGGACCCACGATGAACGAACTGCGGCCACGCCCCGCGTCCCCGCCCGGATCCCTGCCCGACCAGATGATCTCCATTCACATCGACGTACCTCGACAGCGCGTATGGGACTCGATCACGCGCACCGGCGAGGTGCAGCGGGCGCTGTACAACACGGTGCTGGAGACCGAGCTGAGGCCCGGCGCCTGGTTACGCTACTACAGCCCGGACCGCAAGCGCGTGTTCATCGTCGGCGAGGTCGTCGAGGTGGAGCCGCCGCGAAAACTCGCCCACACCTACTGGTTCACGACCTGGAAGTCGGGCCCGCCTACCCTGGTTACCTGGGAGCTGGAGGAGGAGGCGGAAGGCTGCCGCGTCACGGTCACGCACTCCGGTTGGACAGAAGAGCACGGGAAGCAGGCCGAGAAGAGCGGTGCGGGCTGGAAGCAGATTCTCGGACTGCTCAAGCAAGAGCTGGAGACCGGCGACATCCCGACCGGCACGAAGCTCATGTACATGGGGATGCGGTGGTTCATGTTCGCGATGCCGAGCACCACGAAGGCCGAGAACGCCGACGAGGCGTACCCCGGCTGAGAAGGGGTCTCAGAGCCCCTGGCGTTCCAGCGGTTCTGCCATGTGGAACCCGGCCGCCTCGATGGAGGCCCTCGCTTGCGAGTCCGCCCACAGCGCGGGGTTGGTGTGGTTGACGTGGATGAACCGGACGCGATCGCGCACCTCGGCCGACAGGTCCGCGAAGCGCTCCATGCTGTGAGTGATGAACGGATGCGGGAAGCCGCTCATGTCGCGACCGGGAATCTCTCCGTTCGCATAGAACGTGGCGTCCAGGTACGCCACGTCCACGTCGGCCAGGACATCCTCGATGCGGGTACCCTGCGCGTCCCACTCTTCCCAGCTGTCGATGTCGGGAATGAACAGCGCCGAGCGCTCCGGGCCGTCGATCCGGAAGCCGACGACCTCGGCGTACTCCTGGCGATGCGGCACCAGGAAGGGCGTGACGGTCAATCGATCGTTAAGGCGCACGGGTATACCGTCCGCCAGGGGGCGCAACTCGATGTTTCCGTAGCCGACGAGCTGACTCCACGGCCCGTTCTGCGCGAGAAACTGACCCATCCGTGGCATCGCGTAGACCGGCACGCCCGACGCGCCCATCGATTCATGGCCGAGGAACATCAGCCCGGTGTAATGACCGATGTGCGCATGGGTGAGAAAGATCCCGTCCAGACCCGGCCGTTTCGCGACCGGATAGATCTCGTCGAGCCGCTCGAGCTCGAGACGAAAGTCGGGGGTCGCCTCGAACATCCAGCGGTCGCCGGTGATCGGGTCGACGAGGCCGAGCGATACGACCAGCCGGCGGCGTGACGGATCCTGCCAGCCAGCCGCCCCGGTCGAACCGGCCTGGGGCACCCCGCCGTCCTGCGCGACCCCGAGCACGACGACATACGGGGTATCGCTCCCGGACACGCTCGCCGCGGTCGCGGCCGGCGGCGGTGCCGCCGGCGGGAGGCCGGCGAACAGCCAGGCGATGTAGCCACCGTAAACGGCCAGCAGGAACGCCCCCTCGGCCCGCGACAGCCGGTGGCGCGTATAGAGCAGAGGCAAGACGAGCAGGGCGATAGCGAGGAACATGAATAGTGTCATCGAGTCGATGTCTCCGCGACTCAGCGGCCGCACCATCGCGGCGACGCCGAGGACGCCGAGCAGGTTGAACAAGTTGGATCCGATGACGTTGCCGACGGCGATGTCGCCGTGGCCCCGCAGGCCCGCCACGACGGAGGTGGTAAATTCGGGAATACTGGTGCCGACCGCGACCACGGTGAGGCCGATGACCGCCTGGCTCACGCCGGCCGACGCGGCGACGCTCACGGCGGCATCGATCAGCAGGCGACCGCCCAGCAGGAGGGCACCCAGACCTGCCGCAACATAGAGGATCGCGATCACGACTCCCGAGAGCGACCGTGGCGCCCCGGTGGCAAACTCGGAGCGGACGTCCTCCGATTCACGTCGGGCGGCGACCGCCGTGAATGCGATCCATCCGACCAGACCGAGAATCAGAACCAGGCCCTCGGGCCGGGAGATCAGACCGTCCGCCAGGAGGAAAAGGACGAGCAGCGAGGCCCCTACCATCAGCGGCACGTCGATACGCACCAGGCGGGCCTCGACCCGGGCGGGGCGCAGCAACGCCGTCATCCCGAGGATCAGACCGATGTTCGCGATGTTGGAGCCGACTACGTTGCCGAGCGCGATGTCCGGCGATCCGCCGAGCGAGGCCTCGAGCGACACTGCCAGCTCGGGCGCGCTCGTGCCGAAGGCGACGACAGTCAGACCGATCACGAGCGGGGAAACCCGCATGCGGGCCGCCAGGGAACTGGCGCCGCGAACCAGCGCCTCGCCGCCGGCGTAGAGCATGAACAGCCCCATGAAGCCCGTCAGCGCTACCGACTGCATGTCGCTCCCCGGCCGTTGCATCCGGCTGCCCGCCTCCGATCAGCCACGAGTGTGGATCGTGACGGCGCGCTCAGCCAATCAGAATGGCCAGATCAGCGGTGCGAGTAGGACGGCCACGATTCCGATCAGCAGGTTGAGCGGCAGGCCTATGCGCAGGTAGTCGGTGAAGCGGTACCCGCCCGGGCCATACACCATCAGGTTGGTCTGGTACCCGATCGGGGTCGCGAAGCTGGCCGAGGCCGCGATCATCAACACGGCGACGAACGGCCACAGGCTGACCCCCAGCCCCGCGGCGGTCGCCTGCGCCACTGGGAAAACGAGCACGGCAGCGGCGTTGTTGGTGATCATCTCCGTGAACAGGCTCGTCAGTACGTACACCGCGGCCAGGGCCACCCAGGGACCTCCGCCCGCCAGGGCCAGCCACGATTCGGCAATCGCCGTGGCCGCCCCGCTCCTGTCCATCGCCTGCCCGAGGCCCAGGGCAGCCCCGATGACGACGAGCACCGACCAGTCGACGCTCGCCCTGGCGTCGCTGCCGGTGGTGCAGCGGGTGACGAGCATTAGACCGGCCGCGACGAGGGCCGCTTCGAGCATCGAGAGTACGCCGGTCGCCGCCGATACGACCATCGCTCCGAGCACGAGGGCGGAAATCCATGCCTTGTCGTGGCGCGGGACGGCGGAACCGCGCACCTCGCTGACAAGCAGGAAGTCGCGCGAGTTTCGGTGCTGCTCCACGAAGGACGGGCGGGCCTCGAGGAGCAGCGTGTCCCCGACCCGTAGCGTCACGTCACCTACCTTGCCGGCCAATCGCTGCCCGTCCCGAGCCACCGCGATCACGACGGCGTCGTAGAGGGTCCGGAACCGGCCCGCGCGGATCGTCCGACGCACGACGGGACAGCTCTCGGACACCACCACTTCGACGAGGCTTCGCTCGGGACGCGGCACGCTGAGCTTGTCGAGCTGGTCGGGCACGGGGACGAGACCCCGGACACGCATCAGGTCGGCCATCGAGTCGACGGCGCCCACGAACAGCAGTCGGTCGCCCGCTTGCAACTGCTCCGTCGGGGCGACGGCGGGAAGGATCGTGTCTGCCCGCTCGATCTCCGCGAGGAACGCGCCCGGCAGGTTGCGGAGACTCGCGTCCTCCACCGTCCGCCCCACCAGCGGACTCGACGGCTCCAGCAGAAGCTCGATCGTGTACTCGCGCACCGAAGCCGGGTTCGCGAACGGTGCCTCTCGGTCGGGAAGCAGCCAGCGTCCGGCGATCACGAGGTACAGTGTTCCCACGACGACCACCGGGATCCCGAGCGCGCCGATCTCGAAGAAACCGAACGAGCCGAGGGCGGTGCGTTCGAGTACGAGCCCGTTGACCACGAGGTTCGTGCTCGTACCGACGAGGGTGCAGGTTCCGCCGAGTATCGCCGCATAGCTCAGCGGAATCATCAGCTTCGAGACCGGGATCCGGATGCGGCGCGCCCACTCCTCGACCACGGGCACCATCATGGCCACGACGGGCGTGTTGTTGAGGAACGCGCTCAGCGAAGCGACGGGGAGCATCAGTCGGAGGCGCGCCAACCGCTCGTTGCGAGGAAGGCCCAGGAGGCGCGCACCCAGCGCATAGGCCGCACCGGTCTGCACCAGCCCCGACACCACCACGTAGAGCACTCCGACGGTCACCAGGCCGGGGTTTCCCAGGCCCTCGAAGGCCTCGGTCGGCGTGAGCACGCCGGTCAACAGCAGGAGGGTCAAGGCGGCGACGAACACGAGATCCGCCGGAATCCGAGTCGCCGCAAGGCTGAACACCGTGAAGCCGACGACGGCTACCGTGATCCATCCGTCAGCCGTCAACTCATGCCTCCCGCCTGAAGGATCCGCTGCGCCGTCTCTTCGGTGCGCGCGTCGACACCATCGCGTCGACACCATGGTACCGAAAGGCACACGACGGCGCATCGCCGGCGGGGACCGAGCGCACGATCGCAACCATTTACCCGTTTGCCGCGTCTCATTCCCTGGAGGGCCGCACGTGCGGCCGAAGGACGGGCGTGAACGGGTGGATGGGAGCGGCGAATGCGGGGAACGGGTGCGGTGCGCGGTGAGTTCGCAGGTGGCGTGAGGCGGTGGATGGCGGGGCTGGGGACGACGGCGCTTCTGCTGGTCGCGGCCGCACCCGCCTTCGCGCAGCAGCGGGAACCGGGCGGCGGTCCAATTCTCGAGACGGAGTCTACCCCCTTGGCGTCGATCACGACGGCGGCCGTGGGGACACCGGGCCACGAGAGTGACGCGCCCACCGCTGTCGGCGCACCCTTGCCGGGCTCCATCGAGCTCGACGGCCGGCTCGACGAGGCCGCCTGGCAGGCAGCGACGCCGATCACGGAGTTCTACCAGAAGGAGCCCGAGGAGGGCGTCGCCCCGACGCAGCGCACCGAGGTGCGCTTCCTGTACGACGGAGAGACCCTCTACGTCGGCGCCCGGATGTACGACGACCATCCCGAAGCGATCGTGTCGCGACTGGTCCGGCGTGACAACGACAGCGACAGCGACCTGCTGGTCATCACGTTCGATACTTTCCTCGACCACCTTGGCGAGACCCAGTTCAGCATCAATCCGCACGGCGTCCGGGGGGACGCCTACGGTCCGGGCGGGTCGGGTTTGGACGAATCGTGGGATCCCATCTGGCGCGCCGAGGCGCAGATCGACGGCGAGGGCTGGTCGGCCGAGATGGCCATCCCGTTCTCTCAGCTGCGCTTCCCGCAGGGCGTCGACCAGCGCTGGGGATTGCAGGTCGAGCGCATCATCAAGCGGACGAATGAGTACATCGTGTGGTCGTTCTGGCCCCGCGGAGAGTCGGGCGGGCCGTCGCGCTTCGGACACCTGAGCGGGATCGCGGCGCCCGAGACCGGCACGAACCGACTGGAGCTGCTCCCGTACACGGTCGGACAGCTGTCGAGCGCGGCGTTCGTCGACCCGGACAATCCCTTCGCGTCGAACACCGAGAGCAAGGTCCGTGTCGGAGCCGACGCGAAGTACCTGCTGACCTCGAACCTGACGCTGACGGCCACCGTCAATCCGGACTTCGGCCAGGCCGAAGTCGACCCCGCCGTCGTGAACCTGAGCGCCTTCGAGACCTTCTTCCCCGAAAAGCGCGAGTTCTTCATCGAGGGTAGCGGGCTGTTCGACTTCGGCGGCCTGTGGTGCTTCACCTGCAGCAACATCTCGTCGCTGGACATGTTGTTCACACGGCGGATCGGGCGCTCGCCGCAGGGCATGTCGCTCGCCGCGGACGCCGGCGCTTACTACGACGCCCCGGATGCGAGTACGATACTTGGAGCCGCGAAGATCACCGGCCGCACGGCCGGCGGGCTTTCGATCGGCGTGCTGGAAGCGATGACGTCCAGCGAGACGGCCGACGTGCTGGCGGACGACGGGTCCCTGCTGCAGCAGCAGGTCGCCCCGTTCACCAACTACTTCGTCGCGCGTCTCAAGCAGGACTTCCTCGACGGAGACCTGGTCCTGGGCGGCATCGCGACCTCCGTCGTTCGCTCGTTCGACGATCCCCAGCTGAAATCGCTGATGAACGACCACTCCGAAGGCTTCGGCCTGGACGGCGAGTATTGGTGGGGCGACCGATCCTATCACCTGATGACCCAGACGGCGTTCACGAACATCGCCGGGACGCCGGAGGCGATCGACCGGACCCAGCGTTCCAGCGCCCACTACTTCCAGCGGCCGGACCGCACGAGTACGGGTGACGGCCTGTTCTCGAACGCCTACGATCCGACGCGATCGTCGCTGCGTGGCTACGGCACGTACACTCGCGTCGCGAAGGAATCCGGATCGTTCCGCTGGGAGTCGCAGCTGAACGTCCGCAGTCCCGGGTTCGAGAACAACGACTACGCCTTCCTCTCGCAGACCGATTTCATCTGGATGCAGGGGAACCTGCAGTATCGCTGGCGGACGCCGACCAGCTGGTACCGGTGGCTGCAAACCACCCTCGGGGCGCAGCAGAAGTTCAACTTCGACGGCGACCTGATCGACCGGCAGTTCCACACGTCTAACTACATGGAGCTGCCCTCGTTCTGGGAGGTCAGCCTGTTCGCCCGCTGGCGTACGTCGGTATTCGACGACCGCCGGACGCGCGGCGGCCCGGTCGTGCGAAACGCGGGCAGCGGGTACATCGGCCCGTGGATCGGCACCGACGACCGGAAGGCCGTCCGGCTGGAGTTCGATCCAGAGTACAGCTGGACGACTGACGGCGGCCAGTACTGGGGGATGGGGATCGGCGTGACCTTCAAGCCGACCTCGAACATCGAGCTGCGGGTGACGCCGCGGTACTCCGTCAATCGCGGTACGGCCCAGTACGTCACGGCCGTGGACGATCCGACCGCCGCGTCGTTCTTCGGCCACCGCTACGTGTTCGCCGATCTCGAGCAAAAGACGGTTTCGATGACGACGCGGCTCAATTGGACGTTCACGCCGGAGATGTCGCTGGAGCTGTTCCTGCAGCCGTTCATCGCGAGCAACGACTTCTCCCGCTACAAGGAGTTCGCGGCGCCGCGGAGCGTTGAGAAAGACGTGTATGGCCAGGACGTCGGCTCGATCCGCGCCGAACAGGCGGACGGTTCGCTACGCTACGTGGTCGATCCCGACGCGGACGGGCCGGCGGCGGAATTCGCGTTCGACGATCCGGACTTCAACTTCCGGTCGCTGCGCGGCAATCTCGTGTTCCGCTGGGAGTACATCCCCGGCTCGACCCTGTTCTTCGTCTGGACCCAGGATCGGCACACGGCCGAGAGCATCGGCGACTTCGACCTGTCGAGAGATGCGGGACGCCTGTTCGACACGCCGGCGGACAACATTTTCCTGATCAAGGCAACGTACTGGCTGGGTCTGTGAGCCGGGACGGCCAGGAGGGTCAGGGCGTGGTCGTCGCGGTGTCGGCGGCCTGACCCGAGGACTGGCCGGCCGGCGGAGACGCCGCCGCCTCGGCCGTCTGCGCCCGATGCGGCGTGCGCGTTGCGACGGCCACGACGCCGATCACGATGATGACCAGGATCAACCACAGGATCTTGTGCACACGCTTCATCGCGTCTCCTCCACGACCCGGTCAGCCCAGGCGTCCAGTTGTGTGCCGGTCGCGTCGAGGAATCGGCGCCGGCCCGGCCCATCGTACGCGACCAGCAGCAGACGCGCACGGCGTATGTCCTGTTCGATCACCACGATCGCTCGGCCGCCCTGCCCCCGGCCCGCGCCCGCCGGTGATGGCGCGCCGACGGCCGCTGAGACCGCACCGGGAGCCGCCCGGCCGGAGTAGAGCAATGTCCGCCCTCCGTCGTCCTCCTCGGCGTACACGGCCCAGCGATGCTGGTCTTCCCACATAGGCTCCCCATCGTCGGTGACGGAGACGTCGGAGGCCAGGACCAGACGCTCGGGCACCCCGTCGCCGTCCAGGTCGGCCACCGTCGTCCGGCGATAGTCCCAAGACGCCGCCGTATCGACCGACGCCGTGCTGGCGCTGTCCACGAGAAGGGTCGACGGCGGGGTGGCACGCTCTTCCGGACGGTTCGGCGGAGTCTCTCCATCCACGGGTGTCCGCGTGTCCGGGACGGCCTCCGGGGCCTCGACCACTTCCGGCGGGAATCCGACCCCGATGGCGACGGCGGCGCTCACGGCCGCGCAGGCGAGCAGCACGACGAACCCCCGGCCGTTCATGTCCCGGTCAGGGCTCGCCGACGATCGTGGCCGGCGGCTCGCCAGACACGATTGACCGACCGGCCAGCTCGACCGCGTCGAAGATCTTGGTGTAGCCGGTGCATCGGCAGAGATTCCCCGCCAGCGCACGGGCGATCTCTTCGCGGTCGGCACCCGGATTCTCGGCCAGCAGACCCGCCGCACTGCACAGAATACCCGGCGTGCAGAAACCACATTGCGCAGCCCCCGTCAGGTCGAACGCTTCCTGGAGAGGATGCGGTCCGTCCGGACCGGCCAACCCCTCCACCGTCCGGATGTCGTGGCCCTGCGCCTCTTGCACGGGGAGGATGCACGAGAGCACCGCCTCGCCGTCCATCAGCACGGAGCAGGCGCCGCAGTCGCCCTTGTCGCAGCCCTGCTTCGACCCCGTGAGGCCGATGACGTAGCGAAGCGTCTCGAGGAGCGTGTAGTGCGACGGCACCCCCACTTCGTGACGATCTCCATTGATCGTCAACTCGACGATCTGTTTCATCGCTCGGGCGCGGGCGGGCAGGCGGACGGCGGGGCACCGGTCGAACGGACCCCGATCACGGTCGATGCGGTACTCATGCGGAGACGTTAGACTCCCGGTCCCCCGGAAACAAGCAACGGAATACGATGAATCGACTTCCAACACGCCTGGCGCTCGCGGTCCTGCTGGCGATCCTGGCGGTCGCCGGCGGGGTCGCCGCTCAGACACCGCCGACCCGACCCGTCGACCGCTGGCTCGTCGCCACGGCCCCGGCCCCCGATTCGCTGAGCGCGGACGCCCGGCTCGCGACCGATCTTCTCGCGGCCCCTGGCGAGCAGGGCGTGCTGCCCGACCGCGGTGGCTCGACCGGCGGCGTCACCTGGCAGCTCCTGCGCCGGGACGGCGAGGCCGGCGTCTCGCTGGATTCGCTGCTCCCGGAGGCCGCTCCCGGCGCCGTCGTCTATGCGCATGCCTACCTGCGGTTACCCGTCGACCGCACCCTTCGGCTTCAGTGGGGAGGCGCCGGATGCACGGAGGCGAGGGCATGGCTGAACGGACGCGCGCTCGAGGGATCATCGGTCGCCGCCCGATTCGGCGCGGGCTGGAACACTCTGCTCCTGAAGCTGGTCGCTGGCGATTGCCCGCTGGGCCTGCGCGCGTCCGTCGCCGACGGGGATATTCGTGTCCAGGCGTCCCGCCCGCCCGGCGACGTCCGCACCGGCCCGGACGACTGGGTGGTCCCGGCCGACACCGCCCGCATCGCGAACGTGCCAGAGTGGCGGGGCGACCGTCTCTACGCCGGCCTGGTGATCGCCCTGACCTCCTGGGGCCGCGCGGCGGTGGCCGACGTGGAGCTGGAGCTCCGGAACGGACCGGCCGGCAAGACGACGGCACCCTGGCTGATCCCGGGGACCCCGGGCGAAGCGGTCGTCCCCGTGCGGTTCGATGAGCTCGACAGGCTCCTGGGCGCCGGACGCGTTGATGTCCGGCTGCGCTGGAACCATGAAGAGATCGAGCGGCCGGTGTACGTCACGGGGACCCCCCCTGGCGTCGATAGCGGCGTCCGGCTCGCCGGCTGGGAGGTCAAGCGGACCGCCGGGCAGGCTGAGCGTCCCCGGGAGGCGGGCCGTCTGCCCAACGGCGCAGGCTGGATCCTGCAGGGGGAATGGAGGGTGCCGAAGGTCCTCGCCGGCCGGGCGCTGGCAATCCGAGCCGCGGAGGCACCTGCCACCTACACGGTAAACGGCCGGCCCGGACGCGTCGAATCGGGCGGAGTGACCCTCTGCGCTCCCTGCGAGGAGGGCACGAGGCTCCGTCTCACGGCCACGTCCACGGGAGCCTGGACGTCGATGCCGACAGCGGGGGCCCGCATGGCCTCCCCCGGGAACAGTGACTCGTGAGCGGCCACGGGAAGAATCTCGCCGTGCGGCTGGCGGTCGATCTCGCGCTGATCGGCGGACTGTCGCTGGCCGGCGCGTGCACGGGCGGCGGCGAGGAGGCGGTGGGCATGCGGGCGACGACGATTTCAGACACGGTGGGCCAGTGCGAGCCGCCCACCGTGGTCGGTCCCCTTCCCGACCCGCTCCTCGAGGCCTCTGGCATCGCCCGCGATCCGCGCGACTCCGACCTGTTCTGGGTCCACAACGACAGCGGCAACCCGGCCGAGATCTACGCGATCGACAGTCGCGCCCGCCTCCGAGCCACGGTGCCTGTGCGGAACGCCACCGCTCGCGACCTCGAGGACATCGCCACGGGCCCCTGCCCGGACGGGACCTGCCTCTACCTGGCGGACATCGGCGACAACCTCGCGGTGTACGGCTCCGTGGTCATCCATCGCCTGCCGTTGCCGGCGCTGCCTGACCCGACCGCGGTTCGCCCCGAAGCGTCGTGGTGGTTCGTGTATCCGGGCGGCCCGCGCGACGCCGAGTCGCTGGCCGTGGACGGCGAACATCGTGAGATGATCATCGTCACGAAGGGACGCGAGGACGTGGTCGAACTCTACGTGGCGCCGCTCGACGGCCTGGAGAGCGGGAGCGGGCGACCCAATACGCTGCGCCGGATCGGCCAGCTACAGATCCCGATCGGGGCGGGAACCAGCCAGCTCGTCACCGCCGCAGACCTGTCGCCCGACGGCACACGACTCGTGATCCGCAACTATACGACGCTGTACGAGTTCGACTGGAACGGGTCGGCGGCGTTCGACACGCTGGCCATCCCTCGACACAGGTCCCTGCTGGCCGCGCTGGAGCCCCAGGGGGAGGGCGTGGCGTGGAACGACGACGGAGATGCGCTGCTACTGGTGAGCGAGGGCCGGGGTGCGCGCCCGCCGTCTCTCAGTCGGATGCGCTGCCCGGCGACGTAGCGTCCTCGGGCCCGGCGGCGTCCTCGGACCCGGCAGTATCCTCGGACTCGGGGGTGTCCTCTGGCCGGGCGGCGGGGACGGGGCGATCACGGCCGGGGCCGGGGCTGAGGATCGAGCGGGCGTCGTCGCGCACTGAGCGGAACTCGTCGCGGACACCGCGCGTTGGATCGGCGTCCTCGATCTCTCGCTGGATCTCGTTGAGGCTGCGCCGGAACTCGCGCATGGCGCTGCCGAGAGAGCGTCCGAGCTCGGGCAGCTTCCGGGGTCCGAAGACGATCAGCGCGATGACGAAGATGACCGCCATCTCGGTGATGCCGAGGTTACCGAACCCCATGATGCGCGCCTTCCGACAACGCCTGGAGCGCAGACTCGCCGTAGAACATGCGGATGTACCGGGCCTGGATGGGCGTCACGCGTCGCACGGCCCAGATCAGCTCGACGCCGGTGGGTTCCGCCGGCTCGCTGCGCAACCGCATGTGCGCTTCGTCGGGCGTCTGATTGCCCTTGCGGAGATTGCAACGGCTGCAGGCCGTGACGACGTTCAGCCAGGTGTTGTCGCCGCCGCGGGAGATCGGGAGGATGTGGTCACGGGTCAGCGATTCCCGATAGCCGAGCTCGCGTCGGTGCCGCCCGCAGTACTGGCAACAGTAGCTGTCGCGCGCGAACAGGAAGGTGTTCGTGACCTGGCGGCGGAAACGCCGCGGAACGTGAATGAACCGGACCAGCCGGATGACCACGGGGGCGGGGAAGCTCTCGCGCTCGGAACGGTACGGCCGCGACTCGTCGACTTCGAGCGCTTCCGCCTTTCCGTCGATGATGAGCCGCAACGCCCGCCGAACCGGCAGGATCGTCAACGGCTCGAACGAGGCATTGAGTGCGAGACATCCCATATGGTGATCGACCTCCTCAGTTGGTCGCGATAGTGTGGATTCCGCCGATCGCGGAGTCAAGGAGGGGCGCGTCTTGAACCCGCGGATATGCCGGGTCTCGCTCCCCCGTCCGGTCCTCCAGAACTTCGCTTATACGATTCCGGAGGAGCTCGCCGCACAGGTGGCTCCAGGCGTCCGGGTGCGGGTGCCGTTCGGACCCCGCAAGGAAATCGGACTGGTGGACGCTGTGGAGGAAACGGCGGAGGGCGCGGGAGATTCAGGCGGCCGCCGGTTGAAGTCCGTGCTCGCGGTCCTCGACGACGAACCCCTGCTCGGCACCGAACTGCTCGACCTCTGTCGGTGGATCGCCGACTACTACGTGGCGCCGATCGGCTTCGTCCACCGCGCGGCGCTGCCGCCCGGGATGCTCACTTCCCGCGACCCGGCCGGAGCTCCGCCGAAGACCCAGCAGGTCGTGCGCCTGACCGCCGAGCTGCCGACCCTGCTGGAGCGCGAGGAGGCGTTCGGCCGGGCCGAGCGACAGCGCGAGCTGTTCGAGACCGTCGAGACGATGGGCGGCGCCGCGATCGTCGCGCACCTGGAGTCGAACCTCGGGTTCGGGAGAAACCTGGTTCAGGGGATCGTGGAGCGAGGCCTGGCCGAGATCGTCGATGAGGAGGTCGAGCGGGACCCGTTCGACACGGAGGCGCCCGTCGAGCCTCCCCCCGAGGCGTTGAACCCCGAGCAGCTGGCGATCGTCGTGGCCCTGACAGAAGCGCTCGGACGGCCGAAACCCGGCGCGGCACTGATCCGCGGGGTCACGGGGTCGGGAAAGACGGTGATCTACACGCACCTCATCCAGGCGGCGCTCGACGCCGGACGCTCCGCCCTGGTTCTCGTCCCGGAGATCGGACTGACGCCGCAGACGGTGGCACGGTTCCGCGCGGTGTTCGGCGACGGAATCGCGGTTCTGCACTCCGGGCTCTCGACCGGCGAGCGACACGATGCGTGGCGCGCCCTGCGCGACGGGCGCAAGCGGGTCGCGATCGGCACGCGGTCGGCCGTGTTCGCGCCGCTGCCCGACCTCGGCATCGTCGTGATCGACGAGGAGCACGACGGGAGCTACAAGCAGAGCGAAACGCCCCGCTACCACGCCCGGGCTGTCGCGGCGATGCGGACCCGGCGGGAAAAGGCTCTGCTAGTGCTCGGCTCGGCCACGCCGTCGCTGGAAAGCTGGGAGCTCGCCCGCGAGGAGCGCTACCGGCTGTTCGAGCTCCACGAGCGAGCCACGGCACACTCGCTGCCCGAGGTGCGGCTGATCGATCGTCGGACGGCGCACGGGGGAGCCGGCGGCCCGCGTAAAGAAACCGGAGACGAGGACGGCCGGCGGGCGCCCATCCTCTCCGACGACCTCCGTGCGGCCGTCGAGCGGCGGCTGGAGAACGGCCGCCAGTCACTCCTGCTCCTGAACCGGCGCGGCTACTCCACGGTGCTGCAGTGCTGGGCGTGCGGCTGGATCGCCACCTGCCCCGCCTGCAGCGTCTCGCTGACGTGGCACCGGCGGCGGGGGCGCCTGGTCTGCCACCACTGCGGATGGGAGGAGGAGGTCCCGGCACGCTGTCCGGAGTGCCGCGACACGGAGCTCTCGTTCGGCGGCGTAGGAACCGAGCAGGTCGAGCGGGTGCTGGGCGAGACGTTCCCTGCCGCACGGATTGCCCGGATGGACGTCGACACGACGGGCGGAAAGTGGGCGCACGAGCGGATCCTGCGCCGGGTACGGGACGGCGACGTCGATGTTCTGCTCGGCACGCAGATGATCGCCAAGGGCCTCGACCTCCCCGGTGTCACGCTCGTCGGCGTGATCGACGCCGACGTGGGCCTCAACCTGCCCGACTTCAGGGCCGCGGAGCGCACGTTTCAGCTACTGTCGCAGGTGGCCGGCCGCGCCGGCCGCGGTGACGAGGCCGGCGAGGTCCTGATCCAGACCCTGCGGCCGGACCACCCGGCGCTTCGCCACGCCGTGACCCATGACTACGTCGCGTTCGCCGCCGGGGAGCTGCAGGACCGGGCCGCGCCCCGCTATCCGCCGCACGTTCGCCTGGCGAATCTCGTGGTATCGGGCGAGGAAGAGACGGGCGTGGCCGACGCGGCGGACGAGCTTGCCGCCTGGTTGCACGGCGCGATCGACGCGGGCGGCATCGGCGACTCGATCACGGTCCTCGGCCCGGCGCCCTGTCCGATCGAGCGCCTGCGAGGACGCTGGCGCTGGCACCTGCTATTGAAGGCCGACGACGCGGGCGACCTGGGCCGGCTCCTTCGCTACGCGGCGCAGAAGAATCCGGTGTCGGGAGGGAACCGGCTGGAGATCGACAGGGACCCGGAGTCGCTTCTGTAAGGCTCCGTGCCGACTAGTTGAGCCCTTCGGGCACCGGGTAGCGCTTGACCACCTCGTCGGGCGGTGCCTGCACGGGTGCAATATCGGCGGGCAGCTCGGCGCCGGGCGACGCCTGCAGGTCGCCCGTCCGCCACACTGCCAGCACCCGTTGTCCCTCGAGCCCGGCGGGCGTGCGGATCTCCCACGACTGGACGATCCAGCCGCCGTCGGGCAACTGGTCGAACACCACGTTGCCGCCGTAGATCTCGTCGGCGATCGGCAGGTCGATGTTCACGTATCGGAAATCGAGGCGCCGGAGCTCGGCGCTCGAACGGTCGACCCACAGAACACCCGTGATCCCCGAGACCCAACGATTCGGTCGGGGAGCGAACTCCACGCCCACCAACCCCGAGGCCACGGAAGCGCCGCGCACCAGCCGGAAGCAATGCCGGCGCAGGAAAGAGTCGGAGAGCATGATCTCGGCGTCGGGGGCGAAGAACTTCACCGCGTTGCCCTGGCGCTGGACCCAGCCCCCGTAGGCGAGATCGTTCGGATGGACGGCCCGGAAGGGATGGCGCCCGTAAATGCGGATCGGCTCGTACTCGGCCGGGCCGTCAGCCTCGCCGTCCGCGTCGAGCCCCTGGCGGACCAGCAGCGCGTCGAAGCGATAGTACGACTGGCGATCGGTCCAGGCCGTCGCCTCCAGTGCCTTTCGCGCCTCCGCCCAGACCTGGCTGAGCTCGAGCGCCTCGCCGGCGGGCGTCCCGCACTGCGAAGGCTCCCGCCGCCCGGTCACTTCGATCCCGCTGAGCTCGATCGCGCGGGCGCTTGCCTCGAGGCGGCGGCTCACCGACTCGTCTTCGCCAAGCGGAAAGGGCTCGGTGAGGAGGGTTTCGAACCCGATTCTCTCGAGACTCAGCCGGTAGGCGCCGGCCCGCCTGGTGTCGAGGCGAAACGTGCCGCTCCGCGTGGTGAGCGCCCTATCGCGCTCCACCCCCGTCTCCGCGTCCAGCAACAGGACGAATCCTCCCACGACCGGGCTGCCGTCGGCCTCGTCGACGGCCGTGCCGAGAACGGTCTGGGCGTCGAGCGGGCGGGGGCCGAGTCCCCCCAGCGCGGAAAGCGCCACGGCGGCCGTGACGACCACGGCCGGAGCTCGACGACGCCGGGCGATGCGACCGCCCGTCACGCTACGTGCGCTCCACCTCGAGCGCCGCGGAGCTCTCGACGAGCGCGCCGAGGTGGGCGACGACGTTCCGTCCCAGCGACTTCGGCTCGTAGCCGCCCTCGAGCGCCGACACCGTGCGGCCCCCCGTGCTGCCGGCCGTCATCCGGATCAACTCGCGGGTGAGGTGCTCGAAATGATGGGTCTCGAGCGTGAACCCGGCCAGCGGATCGTCCCGCGCTGCATCGAAGCCCGCGGAGATGAGCAACAGGTCGGGGGCGAACGTCGTCGCCTCCTCGGCGGCGGCCAGGAGCGCGTCCACGTATGCCTCGGGAGCGAGCCCCGGCGCCATCGGAACGTTCAGGGTCGTACCATCCCCCGGACCCGCCCCGCGCTCCTCCATCGCACCGGTTCCCGGATAGAACGGGCTCTGGTGGATCGACAGGTAGAAGACCTCCGGATCCCGGTAGAAGATCTCCTGGGTGCCGTTTCCGTGGTGCGCGTCCCAATCGACGATGAGGATTCGGTCGGCGAGGCCTTCTTCGCGAGCCACCGCGGCGGCGACGGCCACGTTGTTGAGCAGGCAGAAGCCCATCACGCGGTCCGACTCCGCGTGGTGACCGGGCGGTCGGACCGCCGCGAACGCCGCCGGCGCCTCGCCGGCGCAGACCGCTCGCACGCCGTCGACCACGCAACCGGCCGCCGCGAGCGTGGCCTGCCACGAGTGATCCGAGACCACAGTGTCGACCTCAACGCGCCGGGGAGCCCCCGCTTCCAGCGCCGCTTCGGCGGCCTCTCGGATGAACCGTACGTGGCGCTCGGAGTGTACCAGTTCGGCGAGCAGGGGGGCGAGCGGTGTTCCCTCCCGCGACTCCACGTCCGCATGCAGCTCGGGCAACGCGGCCGCGACGGCCGAGGACACGGCCCGCAGCCGTCCCTGGTGCTCGGGGTGGTGCCAGCCCGTGTCGTGAAGACTGCAGGCGGAGTGATGATAGAAGAGGGCGCGAGCCATCGAATTCCTGGTTCGGGGTCCGGGTCGATTCGTGTATACCGCCTGGTGCGATACTCGATCCATATTGTACGCCGCCGGGCGGGCGTCTAGCTTTGCCGTTCGCGCCAGGCTGCACCCACGGGGGGAGACGACGGAAATCTACGGTCACGGCGGTCACAGTTCACGATGGGCGCTGGCGCTCGTCGGCGCGGCGCTCCTTCCGCTGGCGGCCTGCGACGTCGAATGGGGCGGCGCCAGCTTCGCTTTCGTGAATCCTGCGCCCGCCCCCGAGCCGACGGCCGGCTCGGACTCCACCGCCGTCGAAGTGGTCGAGCCCCTGCCCGAGGGCAACCTGCTTTACCTGGTGCACCTGGGCGGCGCCGACGGGGCGGCCGAAGCGGTGCCAATCGCCCGCATGGTCGACGCGACGCCAGCCGATCTCGGACTTCCCGAATCCATGGACGCGGCCTATCGGGCACGGTTCGATACGGCCTTCTACGCACCCGACCTCGAGCTGCCGCTCCACGCCGGCGGCCATCGCATCGGCACGTTCATCCTGTCGGGCGGCACGCGGGCGGGCGACAGGCGCTGTCTCTCGGTCGGCGCCGGGCGGGCGCTGCTGCTGCCCGACACCGACCCGCCCGAATTCGCCTTCGCCCGGGCCGGCGAGGGCGCGGCCGGCAGCCCGATCGCGTACGACCTGGCCGAGACCGACACCCGGATGCGCACGTACGGGCCGGTGCTCGCCGAGAATCTCTTGCGACGGGGTGGCGAGAATCGTCCCTACCTCGCGCAGCGCGCCTCGATGCGGGCGGTGCCATGGCCCGGAGACACGCGCCCGGCGATGGCCGCCACGTACCTGGTGAACGACCAGATCGACGGCACTCCACCGGAGAACGCCGCCAGCTCGCTGTTCTTCCTCGCCCGCTTCCGGGATGGGCAATACGTGCCGGAGTGGTCGGAGGTTCGCCGTTATGACGACGGTACGAACAAGGAGGCATTCGTCTACTTCGGCGCGATCGCGGGGCCCGACGGCCGCGTCGACTTCGCCACGCGGCACGACGGCGCCAGCATCCGGCTCGTGGCCAGCGTCGACCACGGGGACGACGACCGCGAGATCGACTGGACAGAGCCGCCGACGTGTCCCGCGGTGGGACGGCTCGGCGCCACCAATCCCCCGGCTGCGCTGGCGGGCGACTCGGCGGCAACGGCAACCGGCACAGATGGATAGCTGCATGACCCGTTACTGCTGGACCAGCGTCACGCGCAGCGATGTCGGACGCGTCCGCGACAGCAACGAGGACTCCGTGTTCACGAGCCCGCGGTCGGGCGTGTTCGTGGTCGCCGACGGCATGGGAGGGCACGCCGCCGGCGAGGTCGCGAGCGCGATCGCCTCGCGCACGATCGGCGACCAGGCCTGCGAGACGTGCAACACCGTCGAGGACCAGGCCGAGCGACTGGTGGAGGCGTTCCGCGAGGCCGGACGCGAGATCTCTCGCGAAGTCTCCGAGGAGCCCGCTCGCGCCGGCATGGGCACGACGGCGACCGCGCTCCGTCTCCGTCGCGACGGCTCCTACGTCATCGCCCACATCGGCGACAGTCGCGCCTACCTCATCCGCGACGGGCGACTGAAGCGGGTGACGCGCGACCATTCGTGGGTACAGGAGCAGCTCGAGCGCGGCCTCATCGCCCCCGAGCAGGCCCGCGGCCATCCGCAGTCCAACATCATCACCCGGGCCCTGGGAACCGATCCGGACCCGACGCCCGACCTGTACCCCGGCGAGACTCAGCCGGACGACGTCTTCCTGCTCGCAACCGACGGCCTGACGGACATGGTGCCCGAAGAACTGATCGGTGAGCTGCTCGCGGACGGCAGGGGGGACGACGGAGCGCTCGAGGCGGCGGCGGACGCGCTCGTCGACGCGGCGAATCGGGCCGGCGGCGTGGACAACATCACGGTGTTGCTGGTGCGCGTGGAGGAGAAGTAGAGGCCGATCTCTGGCCGACGGCGTTGATTCCCCGTTCGATGTGAGCGACTAGCGTCGTCGCGGCACAGGCTGCACGAGCCCGGTGACGCACACCCCTCACCCCGCCAGCCCCCCACCCTCCGCCAGTCGGGTCTCCGCTTCGCTCTCCTCCATTCCAAACAGCTCGAGCAGCGGGGCGGGGTCCAGCGGTCGGTCGACGCGATCCAGAGTGAACACCCGCAACACGCGGGTCGTGTGGTGCAAGGCGCGGCCGATGCGGGGAAGGTCGATGAGGCCCGCTTCGCCGGAAGACGTGAGCCGCTGCACCTCGCCGCGGCGGCGCACGAGCAACAGGCGAAGCTCCAGCATGCGGGGATTCGACGGATAGTCGACCATCACTTCGCCGGGTCGGCGGCCGAGGTCGGCCGCCAGGCGATCCTCGACGCGGCGCACGAGATCGCGGCGCCCGGGGATCCAGTCGGCAATCTCACTCGGCAGCTCGTCCCCGAACAGCTCGAGCGCCCGCTTCGGCAGGCGACGATCGGTGAGTCCGTCGAGCAGTGCACCGAGCACGGGAGTGCCTTGCGAGGCTGGGGTCTTCCCTTCGCTCTCGGCAGCTTGCATCCGGGCGTGCAGCGTCGCCAGCAGTTCCTCGTCGGTCGGGCCGGCGAGCTCGTCCCGGGAGAGAAGACCGGCGTCGAGCGCACCTTCGATGAGCCGGCGGAACGCGACGGTCGCGGCGCGCACGGCATGATGCCAGTAGACGTTCCGGAACATCTGGTACTTGGCGAACAGCAACGATTCGAGCGCGCTGATCCCCTTCTCAGTCACGCCGATCTCGAGCGGCGCGTCGGGTGTCTCGCGCGCCAGAGTCAGCGCCTCCAGCAACCGGTCGACGTCGACCGCCCCATACGGCACGCCGCAGAACAGCGAGTCGCGCCGTAGATAGTCGATTTTGTCGAGGTCCAGCGACCCCGATACGAGGCCTTGCAGCGGGTGGCTCGAGGTGCCGCGGATTAGTGCCCCGATGCGCGCGGCGGCGTCGGGGGCCACGTCCTCGAGCACGCGCCGGATCCCGGGTGCCGCGAGGAACCGGTCGGCCAGTTCTTCGTGGTGACCGGGGATCATTCCGGCCTCGAGCTCCTCCATCGCGTGGGAGAACGGGTAGTGGCCGACGTCATGGAGCAAAGCGGCGAGCCGCACGACCTGCACGCCGGCCGCTTGCGCGGCGTCGAGCTTCGCGAGCTCGCCGCGCGAGCGCAGCGCCTCGATCGCCCGACCGGTCAGGTGGTGCACGCCGAGCGCGTGCAGGAAGCGCGTGTGAATCGCGCCGGGATACACGAGGTGGGCGAAGCCCAGCTGCTTCACCCGCCGCAGACGCTGAAATTCGGGGGCATCGACGATTGCGGCGGCGGGCTCGTCGAGCCGGACGTTCTGCCACAGGGGGTCGCGCACCGTGCGGCCATCGAGTCTGTCCATGCGGGCACGCTGCGGGAGGATCATCGAGATGTCCAGTCGCAACATCGGCGATGGCTTCACAGGGCCGTCACCAGGCGTCTGGCGCTTGCCCGCCTCCGAGCCCCCGAACAGTATTCCGACAGTGATGTCCGCCCGCCTCGTCACTCAACGCCGCTGGAGATGAAACGTGGAGATCCGACCGGCTCGCATGATCTTCCTGGGCTACGGAAAATACTGGCGCTCCGACCATATCGTCGGCCTCCTGCCGATCGAAAACGGCCGGGGGCCGGGTCGCCGAACGGAAGTCTACGTGGCCACGCGCGAGGACCCTATCGTCGCCTCGCGCTCGGAGCAGACGATCCTGGACGACATGGCCCACGTGCCCGACGAGGCGGCCCGGGTAGCCGAGCTTGCGGGTGCGCTCGAGGATCTGCTGGAGGACATGGAAGCGTCGCCCCCCGTCTTGCGGCGCATGGTCGAGCGCGAGGGGGGGCTCGATCTCGACCTGTGGATCCGCCGACTGCGCGCCCTCCGTACGCCGTCCGCTAACCTGGGCGCACGCGGCGGCGCCGGCCAGGAGGACCTCTTCGGCGCGAACTGAGGCCGCTATGCGCGTGCGCGGCGCGGCACGGGCGGGAAACCCCGCGTGCTCTCGCCGGTACTCCGAAACGTGACTGAACCCGACCTCGACGGCTTCGTTGGCGCGCTGCGCCCCACTCGCACCGCTCTCCTCTCTATCGCCCTGACTCTACTGCTGGGCGTCGGAGGCCTCGTGGCGGCGCGTCCGGCCGGGGCCCAGGAGCCCGAAAGGGACCGGGTCAACGATCGACTCGGGGACCAACCGGCCGCCTGGAACGACGGACCCAGCCTCGACGTGGCCCGCGCGGCCATCAGGGCGCGGCGGCTCGGGCGCGACAACGATCTCGAGCGATTCAGCGCCTACGCCGAGGGACAGGTGCACTACCTGGCCGAGTACGGCGATCAGCTGCAGGACCAGGCAGTGCGTTCCGACCGGATCGCGCTCGAGCTTCGCTGGCGACGCGGCGTTGGCTCCCTCCAGACGATCGTCGGACGACGGCACGTCAGCTGGATGCCGACCACGGTCGAATATCACATCGATCATCTCAGCCTCGTCGTCGAGAACTTCGGCGACCGGATCCACATCGGCGACGGTGACGAGGTGCGCGATGTCTTGAATCCCGTCGCGCCCGGGGCGCTCGACTTCTACGAGTATCGCCTCGTCGACTCGCTCAGCATGCGGATCAACGACCGGCTCACCGAGCTGTATCGTCTGAAAGTCCGCCCGCGTGACATGGACCGCCCCGGTGTGGTCGGTACCATCGATGTCGAGCGGCGGTCGTTCGCCGTGGTTCGTCTGGCCGTGACCTTTACGCCGTCGTCGTACGTCGATCCGACGGTACGCTCCGTAAGCGTCGATCTCCAGAACGCCCTGATCAGCAATCGCGTCTGGCTGCCAGCCGAGCAGCACACCGAGGTCCGCCGGCAGATGCGCTTCCTGGACCTCCCGTTCGGGGGGACCATTCGCACGAGCTTCCACGTGCTGAACTGGGATCTCGATCCGCCGAAGAACGCGTGGATCCCGATGGGGCACCGCGTGCAGGCAGTGAATGATCACGACCTCAAGACCTACGTCGGGTGGCTGACCTGGGACCCGGACGGCGATCCCGAGGAACTGCGCGCCGATTCCGCGCTGTTCGAGAACATCCGGGCCGAGGCTGTCCGGGTCGTGCGGGGACACTACCTCGGGGGCACGTCCCGGCTGCGTCTCGACGTCCCGAGCTTCTCGTCGCTCGTTCGCGTGCGTCGCGCGGAGGGCGTGTTCAGCGGTCTGGGCGCGAGGTACGATCTCGACGGTCACTGGACAGCTCGCGTCCACGGCGGCTACGCGTTCGGAGCGAAGCACGGCGAGGTGCAGGGCGGCCTCGACGCGACATTCGGCGATCTCCGCTTCGGGTTCGAGGCGTGGTTCGACCGACCGGCGGACGTCGGACCGTGGGATGCCGCCTCAGGCTTCCTCTCCACGGGAGGGGCGGTGTTTCGTGGCGAGGACTACCTCGATCCGTATTTTGAGCGCGGGGGTCGCGTCTGGGTCGCACGGCCCATCGGTGGTGGCACTGCAAAGCTCGCGCTGGCGAGCGCCCGCCAGGAGTCCGCCGAGATCCATCTCGACCCGCTCGGCGACGACCTCCCTCGCTACATCCTGCCGATCCAGGTCGGACGGGACACCCGCGTGACCGTCTCCTTCGATCGCGAGCTCGCACCCCTCGCCGGCTCGAAGCTCCATCTGGGTGCCGACGTCGATCTCGCCGCATTCGGCGATTTCGACTACACGCGCTGGGTTTTCGACTTTACGGCGACACCCACCGAGCCCGACGCCACCTGGGGCTGGGAAGGCCGGGGCGGCATCGGCCTCGTCACGGGCAATCGCCCCATTCAGCGTACGTTGCGGTTCGGTGGCCGCGGCACCGTCCCGGGCTACCAGTTTCGGCGCTTCAACGGAGAGCAGGTCGCGTTCGTCAACCTCGCCCTCTCACGCAGCCTATTTCATCCCTGGTTCCGCCTTCGCGCGCTCGGCGCGCTCGGTTGGAGTCACGTGGACGACGACGTTGTGCGGATGGTCGGCCTGGTCCCGGGGAACCCGATCGAATACGCGACGCCCGACACCGGGGGCCTTCGACCCGCCCTCGGGGGAGGCGTCTCGCTCGTCTACGACCTCGTGCGCCTCGACGTGGCTCGAGGCCTCGACGACGGAATCTGGGAATGGACGTTGTCGGTGAACCCGCAGTTCCGGGCGCCGCTGTGAACTGCCGGGAGCCGCGTTACGGGGCACGCACGCGGCTCCCGCTCCTGCTTCACATATCGACGAACTGGTAGGCTTTCACTTCTTTTTTTTGGCCGCCGTCTTCTTCTTGGCCGGGGCCTTTTTCGCAGCAGGCTTCTTCTTGGCCGGAGCTTTCTTCGCTGGTGCCATTTCTCGGTTCTCCTGAAGAGGAGTGAAAAACGCCCCGCGCATTTACGAATACGTATGAAACACAAAACGGCAATAGGTGGGAACGATACGTACGTTCGCGACTCTTGTCCGCATGCACATATTTGTGCATTCTGCGCGGATGTGTACAATTTATGGAGGATATATCTGCGATGAACCTGTCTTCTGTACGCACACGACAGCGCGAAGTGTTGGACGTCGTATACCGACTCCGCGAAGCGTCCGTCGCCGACGTTCGCCGCGAACTCGCCGAAGACCTCGATTATTCGGCTGTTCGCTCGGCGCTTCAGGCGCTCGAGCAGAAGAAGTTGTTGAAGCATCGCGAGAAGGACTTGAAGTACGTGTACGGCCCCGTGGTTCCCCGATCACGCGCCGCCCGCGCCGCGATGAAACATCTGCTGACGACCTACTTCGACGACGATCCCGCACAGGCCTTCAAAGCTCTCCTCGACGTCGTGAGGCATCGCCGCACGGTGGACTACCCGGCGATGAAGAGGATGCTGGAAGCCGCGAGGAAGCGAGCAAGGTCCAGATAAGCAACGTGTTCCCGCCCGTCAGCCGCCTTTGCTGTCGTACCAGCTCTCCCCCACCCCCAGGTCCACGCGCAGCGGCACATTCAGCTCGATCGCGCCCTCCATCTCCTCGCGGACCATCGTGCCGATCGACTCCGCGTCCTCGGCCGGCGTCTCGAACAGCAGCTCGTCGTGCACCTGCAGGAGCATGCGGGACGGCGTGTCCGACAGGCGCTCGTGCAGGCGAATCATCGCGAGCTTGATGAGATCGGCGGCCGTGCCCTGGATGGGCGAGTTGGTGGCCGTACGCTCGCCGAAGCCGCGCATGCCGGGGTTGCGGGCGCGAATCTCGGGGATGTAGCGGCGCCGACCGAGCAACGTCTCGACGTACCCCTGCGAGCGGGCGAGCTCCTTCATCTCCTCCAGGTAGCTGGCCACCCCCTCGAAGCGCCGGAAGTAGTTGTCGATGAACTGGGACGCCTGCGTGCGGCTGATTCCGAGTTGCGCGGCCAACGCGACGGGACCCTGGCCATAGATCGTCGCGAAGTTGATCGTCTTCGCCTGGTCGCGCATCGCCGGGGTCACGGCGTCCGCCGCGACGCCGAAGATCCGCGCCGCCGTCTCACGATGGATGTCGCGGCCCTCGCGAAACGCGGTCAAAAACGCGGGGTCGCCGCTGAGGTGGGCCAACACCCGGAGCTCGATCTGCGAGTAGTCGGCGGAGACGAACCGGCAGCCGTCGGCCGGCACGAATCCCTTGCGGATCTCGCGCCCCAGGGACGAGCGAATCGGGATATTCTGCAGGTTGGGGTCGCTGGAGGAGAGACGCCCCGTCGCCGCCACCGTCTGGTTGAAGCTCGTGTGGATGCGGCCGGTCTCCGGGTCGATCATTTGCGGGAGCTTCAGCACGTAGGTCGAGCGCAGCTTGTCGAGCTCGCGATGCTCGATGATCAATCTCGGGACGGCGTGACCCTCGGCGGCGAGCTCGGTCAGCACCGCCTCGTCGGTCGAAGGGCCGGTCTTCGTCTTCTTGATCACCGGCAGCGCGAGCTGCTCGAACAGCAGCTCCCGGAGCTGTGGAACGGAACGGAGGTTCACCTCGTCTCCGGCGATCTTGTAGATCTCCTCCTGCACGAGATCGAGGTCACGCTCCAGGCGCCGGTCCAGCTTCGCGAAGAACTCCACGTCGATGCGAATGCCCACGTCCTCCATGTCGGCCAGCACTTCGACGAGCGGCAGCTCCACTTCCTCGAGCAGACGGATCATCTCGTAGCTGTCGAGATCCTCGAGCATTCCATCGCCGAAACCCAGCAACGCGGCGGCGCCGCCCGCGGCGTGGGCAGCGGCGGCCTCCGCGGGCACCTCGTCGGGCGGCACGGCGCTGCGGGCCGAGCCGCACAACTCGGCGCGCGAAGGTACGTGCCGGCCGAGGCGGTCGAGGGATACAAGCTCGAGCTCGTGACGACGCTTGCCCGGATCGAGGCAGTAGGCGGCGAGCGACGCGTCGAACGTGACGCCCAGGAGGTCTCCTCCGACGAACCGCAGGGCGTGCAGATCGTGCTTGGCGTCGCCACTCCACTTCGGCCGCGCTGGATCCTCCAGGACCGCCCGCAAGTCGGAGAGCTCCGGCGTATCCCAGGCCGGCAGGTTCAGGTCGCCGGCGTCCTGATCGACCTCGTCGAGCGCCAGCACGGGGTTGCCGTCGGCGTCGGTCGGATTGTGGACGACCCGGTGCCCGAACGACAGGTACCACGCCCGGTCGGATGCGGCCGCGAGGCCGAGTCCGACGAGCCGGGCACCTGGTCCATCGCCGAGCGTGAGCGCACGTATGCCCACGGCCGGCGCCTCGCGAAGGGCCGCCACGACGTCCGGCAGGCGCCCGGCATCCGTGACCACCTCCAGCTCGATCTCGGCTCCCGCTTCTTCGCCGCCGTCCCCCGCGTCCACTTCTTCTACCACTTCCACCGACGCTTCGGGCGCGTAATCGCGCGCCAGCGTGTGAAATTCCAGCGCGAGGAACAGGTCGCGCAGGCGGGCCCGGTCGGGCGGTTCGCGGCGCAGCGCATCGAGATCGAGGTCGATCGGCGCGTCGCGCCGGATCGTCACGAGCCGCTTCGAGAGCAGCGCCTCGGCATGGTACTTCTGCAGGGCATTCCGGACCCGCTTCGAGTCGAACTCCTCGGCGTGAGCCAGGATTTCTTCCAGCGTGCCGTACCTCTCGATCAGGCCCGGCGCCGTCTTCGGTCCGATGCCGCGCACACCCGGGATGTTGTCGGAGCTGTCGCCGATCAGCGCCAGGTAATCGGTCACGTGCCGCGGGTCGACGCCCAGCCGTTCGGCTGCGTTCTCCGGCGTGACCTCCTTCTCCTCGATCCCGGCCGCGCCGCCACGGCCCGGGTTGAGCAAGTGGACGTCGTCGTCGATGAGCTGGTAGAAGTCCTTGTCGCCCGACACGATGACCGTGTGGATCCCCTGCTTCGACGCCTGTGCGGCGAGCGTACCGATCACGTCGTCGGCTTCCCAGTCTTCGATCTCGATCGCCGGTACCCTGAATCCCTCCACGACCTCGCGGCACCGCGGCAGGGAGAGCGCCAGCTCCTCGGGCATCTTCTCCCGCGTCGCCTTGTATTCGGGGAACACTTCCGTTCGGTAGCTGTCGCCGGCGTCGAACACCACGCCGATGTAGTCGGGCCGGAAGTCGTCGAGGATACGGATGAGAAAGCGCGCCAGGCCAAACGGCGCGGATGTGTTTTCGCCGCTCGAGGTGGTGAGCGGCCGGCTGATCATCGCATAGAACGCACGGTAGACGAGCGCGTGCCCGTCCAGGAGGAAGAGCGTCGGGGGCATGCCCGCGGAGTCGTCGCTCACGGAAGCGTCACCGCGGCGCCGACGACTTCAGATTTTGACGACGTTGAACGCGCGCGGACCCTTGTCTCCGTCCTGTAGCTCGAATTCGACTTCCTGCCCCTCGGCCAGCGTCTTGTATCCCTCGTTCGTGATCGCGCTGTAGTGCACGAACACTTCTCCGCCACTCTCGGATTCGATGAACCCGTAACCCTTGGAATCGTGGAACCACTTCACGCGGCCTCTGGACATCGGCAGACCTCCTGATCGGACGGGGGATGTCGGCAAGGGCGACCGTGCGCGACGGGTGTCAGCCACCCGCATCGGCCACCCTTTCGATCCTACCTCCCGGCCAAAACCGAGTCAAATATTTTGGAGAATCCGAGCGGGACCGCGGCGCTCAGCGCGAAGCGAGTCCACCCTCTTCGTCGGTACCGAGTCCCCACAGCCGCTGGTATATGTAGCGGTATGCGAGAATGGTCTTCACGTAGACGCGGGTCTCACTGAACGGAATGCGTTCGATCGCCAGCTCCGCGTCGGCCTGGAATTCGGGGTATTCGCGCCAGCGGGTATACCGGTGCGGGCCCGCGTTGTAGGAGATCAGCGCCGGCGTCACGGAGCCACCGTAACGGTCGAGCATGTCGCTCAGATAGCGCGCGCCGAGCGTCATGTTCACCTCGGGCACGCGGAGCTGAGGCGACTCGAACTCCGCGAGCTGGACGCGACGCGCCAATTCGGCCGCCGTGGCCGGCATCAGCTGCATGAGCCCGGTCGCTCCCACCGGCGAGCGGACCTCGCGGTCGAACTGTGACTCGCGTCGGATCACCGCCGCCATCAGCGACGGATCCAGCCCCGTCTCGCCCGCCACGTTCTGCAGAACGGGCGCGTAGATCAGCGGATAGACAGCCCGGAGCAAGGACTCGTTCCACAGGCCGCCGCGCGCCGCCAGCACCTGCTGGGCCAGTCCGGTGCCCTGCCACGACCAGCCGTTCTCGTTCAGGCCGATCGCCAGCGCGAGCAGGTGCTGCTGGTCCTCGCCCGTTCGGTCACGGTGCCATAGCTCACGCAGCCCTCGCTCCCGCCAGCCCAGGCTACGCAGATCGTTCATCCGCTTCACGAGGCCGACCTGGTCGTCGGTCATGGTCGGCACGGCCGGCATGGCGCGTCGATCTATGAATTCCCACGGATCGAGTCCCAGCGCCTGGCCGGCGCGAATCCCGTAGTACGAAAGGGGATCGTAGCCCAGGGCCTCGCGATACATGGCGCGCGCGGCCCCGGTGTCGCCGGCCGCCTCGCGGGCCCGGGCGGCCCAGTAGATCGAGGCATGATACCAGTTGCCGCCCGGCGAGCGCCTGCGATACGTGTCGAAGTGCTGGATCGCCCGCTCCGCATGTTCGTCCAGCATCGCAAGCATGCCGAGCCGGAAGAGAGCCGTGCCCGCATAGGAGGAGTTGGGGAAACCCGCGACCGTGCGCTCGTACGCCGCGACCGCCTCGTCGGTCCGACCCGCGTCGTGGTGCATGTCGGCCAGCATGAAGGCCGCCCAGGCCCCGTCGGGCGCCGAGGGGATGTCTGCCACGCGTCGCCACAGGTCCCGGGCGTCGCTCAGGAGGCCTCGTCGATACCGGGCCCGCCCCGCCAGGAACAGGGCGCGGCCGGTCAACTCGTCCATGGCGCCCGGCGGGGCGTCGATCCACGGCGTCAACAGGCGTTCCGTCTCGCGGTACTCGCCGCGAGCGAAACGCATCGACGCCATCTCGTAGGTGAGACGCGGTCGCTCGCCGGCCGGGGCCGCCTCGCGAACCCGCTCGTACAGGCGCAGGGCGCGCAACGTGCGGCCGGCGCGGGCGTCGGCGTCGGCCACCGCCCTCAACGTCGGCCAGCTCTCGTCGAGCCCGGTGAGCAGCTCGCCCGCCTCGGCGTCCGCGACGCTCGTCGCGATGGCGCGGCGCAGGCGGGCGAGGGCGGCGGTCGTGTCCCCCCGGGCCAGTAGCGCGGGCGCGATCCGCCGACCAGTGAGGCCCGCCGCCGTGCGAGCGCTCAGGCTGTCCGCGAACCGCAGCGCCACGTCGGGCTGGTCGTTCTGGAAAGCGTTGCGCACCACCTCGATCCAGATCGAGTCGCTCGGAATCACGTCGTGCTGGCGCGCGACGTCGGCGATTGAACGTGCCTCGGCCGTATCGTCCCCGTGGACCGCGGTTTGCAGGGCGGAAAGCAGCAGCCACGGCTCGAGTGACGGGTAGCCGGTGGCCGCCTCGGCATAGCGCGCAGCCGCCTCGGCGTACTGCCCGATCTGCTCGTAGGCCTGGGCGAGGCCGACGAGCGCCTCCATCCGGGCCCGGCTCGACGGAGCCAGGCGCGCGGCGTTCTGCGACGCGAGCGCCTTTTCGAAGGAAGTGATGGCGGCGCGAGGCTCACCTTCGGCGTTCAACGCATGGGCGATCAGCAGCCGGCCTTCGCCGGCGTTGACGGTGTCGAGCCAGTTCCGTTCGGTCAGCAGCCGCAGTACCGACGGCCAGGCGCGGGCGGAGGCGCCGGCCCTGGCGGCAAGCAGGACATCCTCGGGCCGCGCCTCGGCCGGACCGGTAGCCAGGCGCTCCGTGAGTTGCCGCATCGCGGTCAGCGCAAATCCGTCGCGCAACATGACCTCGGCGGGATCGGACGGACGGGTCACGGGCAGCAACCCGGACTCCGGCGGCAGGTCCTGCCCCGCGAGGGGTGCGGGGCCGAGCAAGGCGGCGGCGAGCACCGGACCCGCGGCGAGCAACATCCGGCTCGGGGCGTGCCGGATCACTCGCCCCCGGCGACCGCAAGCTCGGCGGCCACGCGGCGCAGGACGATGCGGCTGCGGGGCGTCATCACGAACACCCCGAAATCGCTCGAATCCTCGAACACGATCAACGCCGACGTTGGTACCGATTCTTCGTACTCCCACTCGATGCGTGGAACCTCTCCGCGCCGTTCCGGCGAAATGAAGCGCTGCCGGTCCGGCTCTCCGAGCTTCACGAGCACTTCGCCTCGATCCGTCTCCCACCCGGCCCGACCCGGTTCGTCGAACCGGTCGTTCGCCCGGTTCATCCGGTCGAGATACCGGGCCAGAAACTCGTTGGCCGGTGTCTCCCGGTCGGGATCGGTTCTGTCCTGGAACCGGCGCCACAGGGCCGCGTGCTCATCGGGCGGCGCCGCCGTCCACCGCTTCAGCGTATCGGCGTCCAGCGCATAGACGAGATGCGCCAGCGACGCCTTCCACGTCGGAAGCACCCACTCGGGACCCAGCCCAATATACAGCGGCGCAGCCGCCTCGGTCCCAATCTCGGGCCGTTCGACCCGGAGCGTGGCTCGTCCGGGTGGGAAGAGATGCACGGGCAATGCCGTCATCGCGGAGACGATCCCCGGGTCGTCCGCGTCACCCGAGTCGGCAGCTGAAACGTTCAGCTGGACGGTGTCTTTCCACGCTTCCGATCCCTCGTGGAGAAGGCGCAGGATCGCGGTTCCCGGGCCTCCGCTGCCGTCCTCGATCCACACGATCGGCGAGGACTGCGTCGCGTACGCCACACTCCGCGGCGAAACGAGGAGCGGCGGAGGCGTGTTCCGCGACGTGCGAAGTTCAGCGCGATACGCGAGGAGCGGCGGCGAGAGGCCGGCGGCGGCGTCCAGGACGAACGTGCGCTCGGCCACGGTCCGTGCCGCGAGTTCCCGAACCGTCACATCGAGCTCCAGCTGGCCGGTCGGCACGAGCAGGAAGCGCTGGAACACGATCCGCGGCTCGCGGCTCGCCGCTTCCTCGAAATCGTGCAGTCGGACGACTTCGCGACGTTCGACGCGGACGATGGTGTCGGCGCCGGAGCGCACGCGCAGGACGACCTGGTATTGGGCCGAGACGAGGCCGTCGTCCCGGGCGAAGCGTAGGGCGGCCGGCGGGAGTGAAGCCGCGAAGCCGACATAGACGGAATCGTCGGGGCCCGAGAGGACCAGGGAGCGGCCGACGACCGGGAACTCGGGGGGACCGACGAGGAAACCCGCACTGTCGTAGGCCGCGAGCGACGTCCGCAACGGGGCCAGGCGCTCCTCGCCGGCCGCATCGCCGCTGACGGCCGACGAGGCACAACCGATGAGCCCGCCGGCCACGACCATCGCCGTGAGCAGGACGGCCGCGGCGGTACCGGTGGCCGGGGCGGCGACCGCGCCCGCCGCCCCCGGGTGCGACCACCGGCTCACGGCGGGCTGCGGTTTACGGGGTCCAGAGCAGACGCAGCACCGTGAACCGTCCGAGCGTCGGAGTGCCCGGGAAGGTCTGGTATCCGTCGTCCAACACGTTCTGAACGTCGAGCTGGGCGCGCAGCCCGTCGGTCCCCGGAATCTCGTACCCGAGATTGACGTCGAACACGCTGTACGCCTCCACGTTGCCCGTGTAGACCCCCGATGCCACGGGGAAACCGTCGATGAACCGGGCCCGCACGGCGCCCGTGAGGCCGTTGTCCTCGTTCCGGTACCGCGCGGTAAAGGAGCCCTTCCAGCTCGGCGCGTTCAGCGGCACGGTCTCGCTGCCGGCCTGGAACGTCTCGTCACTCACCCAGCTCATCGTGCCGGCCAGCTCCCAGTGATCGGTCAACAGGTAGCTGATCGACAGGTCGGCGCCGAAGAGATCGAAATCGCCGAGGTTCCGGTAGGTGACCAGAATCGGCGAGAGCGTCTGACCGCCCGCCGTCTCTGGCGCCAGGACCCCCAGGGGTACCGAGCCGATCGTCTCGGCCAGCTGCGCCGCGGTCGCGTCGGCGGTCGCGGTGTCCGGGAACAGAACCCCGACACCCGTCCGGAAACGTTCCTGGAGGTAAGCGCGCGTCGGCGCCTCGGGCAGGAACACGTTGGGTGTGAAGGCCTGCAGGGCCGAGACGAAATCGTTGACCTTCGTCCAGTACCCGTTCACCGCCACCAGCCACCTCGTGTCGATCAATCCCTTGTAGCCGGCCTCGAGCGTCTGCCAGGTCGTCTCACGCAGGGGCGCGGGGTCGGCGACCGAGCTGAGATCGAAGATCGGGCTTCCGAACTCGGCCGTCTCCGTGTTCAGGCTGGCGCCCACGATCGGCACCTGCATCTGGGTCGGCGTGCCCGCGTAGTCGAGCAATGCTCCACCCTGGGCGCTGCCGGCTCGCACGAGCTCCCGCGCCTCGTCCCATAGCTGCCCGGTGGTCGTCGGCAGGAAGTCGCGCGGCGTTCCGCCCAGGAGCGGCGCGAAGGGCGACATGTGCATCGGGACTCCATTGCCGTCCCGGTTGAAGGTGAAGCCGTTCTCCGACGTGCCCTGGGCCCGGACGTCGTAGAGGAACGGCGTCCCGGGGATGGGTATCGTCTGCGCCGAGATGTCCAAAAACAGGTTGAGCGTCGACGGCGTCGTGAAAGCCCGGTTGAAAGTCAGCCGGAAGCTGTTGTCCTGGTCCGGCTTGTACACCAGCGCTGCGCGTGGAGAGAACACCGGATCTTCGAGTCGCGAATGCTTGTCGACGCGCGCCGCCAGGGTGAGGTCGAACTTTTCGCTCAGGGTGCCGGAGTACTGGGCGTAGCCGCCGACCTCGTCGATCGTGTCGTCGTCCTCGTGGCGCCCGTTGATCGTCCCCTCGGACTGCGGGACGGTGTGCAGGAAGTCGACGCCGTAGATCAGGTCGTGGTTCTCGTTGATCGCGGTGCCGTGCTGGAGCTGGGCGACGAACAACGAAGACTTGTCGGTCAGCGGACGGCCGGAGCGCAGCAGGTAGGTCTGGTCGTTGTCGCTCTTGTTGAAGAACACCTGCCCGAACAGCCGCTTGTACGTCGCGCGTGCCTGCCCGTAGTACATCTTCCAGTCTTCGACCTGGCCGGCGCCGATCCCGGTCAGGTCGACGCTGTTGACCGCCGTCGTGCGCCCGCCCGACAGGATGACGCTGATGTCCTCGCTGGGGCGGAAATCGGCTCGCAGATCCATCGCCCAGCGCTCGAGGTCGTTATTCCGGCCCGCCGCCACATTGGTCACCCGCGTCTGGAGCGCGGCGGCATCCTGCGGCAGGCTGAGGTCACCCGAGAAATTGATGCAGGCGCCGCTCGACGGGTCGAAGCCAGACGCGATACAGGCGCCTGCGAGCGCTTGCTGCTGGACCTCGGTATCGTCGATGAAATTGTATTCGGTGCCCGTGAAGTACTGCCCCGACACCTTGATGCCGAACCGCTGGTTCGGGGCGGCCCAGGCGTAGCGCCCCTGGATGTGGGTCACGCTCTCGGTCGAGGAATCGAACGACCGGGTCACCACGTCGTCCAGCATGCCGTTCTGGTTGGCGTCGAACGGCAGCGCTACCGTCTTCTCGGATGAGGGCTGTTGCCGCAGTCCGCCGGCCACCGACAGGGTCGCCCCCGGATCGTCGATGGGCGAGCGCGTCAGGTAGTGGATGACGCCATTGGCCGCGTTCGGCCCGTAGAGCGCCGATCCCGGTCCCAGCACGACCTCGACGCGATCGATATCCGAATCCGTCGTGGGCTGCAGGTGCGAGATGTTCGAGCGCAGCGACGGCACCCGCGCGATTCGATTGTCGGTGAGGGTCAGCGTCTGCCCGGAGAAGATGTTGTTGAAGCCACGGATCACCACGTAGTTGGATTGGACGCCCGTGGTCACGACGTCGACGGCCGCCTTCTCCTTCACGTAGTCGGTCAGCGACGTGGCCGGCCGTTCCTGCACGTCCTCCCGATCGACGACCTGGACGGACGCCGGCGCATCCAGCGCTTTTTCGATCTTCTTCGACGTCGTGACGCTGATCGGGTTCAGGGTAAACGCCCGCTCGACCATGACCGGGCTCACGGAGGTGGTCGTGCCCCCCGCCACCTCGACGCCGGTCTCCGTCTGACTCTCCCAGCCGGTAGCCGAGAAGTTCACGGAGTAAGTCCCGGGGGAGACGTTCAGAATGCGGTACGCGCCACTCGCTGCCGTGAGCTGCGAAGCCACGACGGAGCCGTCGCCACGGAGCACCTGGACCTGTACGGCGGCAATGCCGTTGCCGTCCGAGAGACTGGTCACCGTTCCGGCCACCGTGCCCTGCTGGGCAAACGCCGGGGAGGCGAAAGCGACGAGGACTAGTGTCGCGAGGAACGAGAGGAACGCGGCCGTCTTCCGCATGAAACACCTCTTCTTCTGCCGAGGGGACCCGACACGAGGATCTGCAAAGGGCTCATCCACGTTACAGCCGGGTGGCATCCCGCAAAAGCGCGAGGCCCGGACGGGATGGCCGGGCCTCGCGTGATATACCTGGTGGAGGGCCGATCGCGGCTGGCGCCGTCGACCCCCGTCATCGTGCGTCGCCTCAGGCGGCTCCGCGCTCGATGGCGTGCACCGCATCGATCATCTTCTGCGCGCTCTCCTCCATGTCGATCACGATGCGATCGACCCGCGTTACGAAGTAGTTGTGCGCGATGTTGATCGGGATCGCGATCGCCAGACCGGAGGCGGTCGTGATCAACGCGACCTTGATGCCGCCGGCAACCAGGGTCGCCTCGACCTCACCGGCGATCTCGATCGCCTGGAAGGCCTGGATCATCCCGATCACCGTACCGAGGAAGCCGAGTAGCGGCGCCACGTTCGAGAGCGTCGCGAGCCACACGAGGCCGCTCTCCAGCTTGGACACCTCGATTGCGCCGGCGTTTTCGATCGCCTGCGTGACGCGCTCGGCCCCCTCGTTATAGCGCGTCAGCCCGGCAGCGAGAATCTGGCCGGCGGGAGCGCTGGAGTCCTGGCAGAGCGCCAGCGCCTGGTCGAGGCGCTGCTGGGCGATGAGTCCGTCGACCTCCTTGAGGAGTTTCCGGTTGGAGGCAGCTTTACCGGTGAGGCTGAAGAACTTCCAGATGATGATGAGCATGCCGATCACGAAGCACGCCGCCAGCGGCCACATCATGAAGCCGCCACCATTCCAGATGTCCGAAATGCTCAGTGCCTGGCCCTGCCCGAGCACCGGTGTTTCCTGCACCGCGAGCAACGCGGACGCGTAGATGCTTACC
>Ga0055480_10000036_pt1 | contig 40292 bp, 38 predicted proteins | sample Muzzi_PWB_D2_FD_57935 | JGI IMG/M metagenome (GOLD analysis project Ga0055480, IMG submission 57935) | Wetland microbial communities from San Francisco Bay, California, USA, that impact long-term carbon sequestration - Muzzi_PWB_D2 | ecosystem: Environmental > Aquatic > Marine > Wetlands ... | reverse complement strand
CCTCTTTTAGGGAAGCGGTCAATCCATAATGGCGATCAAGGTAATAACCGGATACAGCCAATACGGCAACAACCAACAAAGAAACAATTACCCGCCTGCCCTTCTTCTGCTTCTGCGTTCTGAGGCGGGATTTTTTGTTCATTTTTTCCCTTAAGGATGGCCAAAAGTTTTTGACCTGCTGTCAAACCTTGTCACCTGATCTCCCGAGTTCGCGTAAAGCGCTAATTTTTCCCCGGCCATCCGCTGGATGCTGGCAGGAGCCCAGAGCTTTGCTTTCCGGGCAAGCAAAGCAATGTTTTTATCCATCAGTTCATGGCGCTCGTTATCGACATTGACCAGAGAATGATCGATACTGGTGATAGCAGATGCTACACACATATTTATAACCAGCACCAGCGGGAAAATCATCAGTAGAAGCTTGCCGAGAGGTCTCCATAAAACCGTCCACCCGGACAGTTTGAAAAGATCCCGTGGCAGCAGATGCTGCCGGATGCCAATCTTGGCCACTGGCCTTGTGTAGGATTGTGTATAATTTGTATAGTTCACAGTTTCTCCTCTCTTGTACTGTTTCTTTTCCGTGCAACCCTGAGCCGTGCACTGCGTGACCTGGGATTAGCCGCAATCTCTTCGGCAGAAGACATCACGGGTTTGCCGGTTACCACTTCCAACATTTGATTATTCTTAAACTTTCTCTTCACTATCCGGTCTTCGAGTGAGTGAAAAGATATCACACAGAAATTTGCCCCGGGCCGCAAATACTTCACCCCGTCATCGAGAATACGGGCCAGATTTTCCAGTTCCGTGTTGACTGCTATCCGCAAGGCCTGAAACACCCTGGTGGCAACATGTATTTTTTTCGGATGAAAGCGTTTGGGCACCGCATGGGCAACTATCGACACAAGCTGCCTGGTTGTGCGGATCTCCTCTTTCATCCTGTATTCGACAATAGCCGCGGCGATCGGCCGTGCCTGTCGTTCCTCGCCATAATAATAAAAAATATCCGCCAGCTCCTGTTCCGTGCAATCCGCGAGAATCGACCGGGCGGTGGTCCCTCCACGGTCGTCCATGCGCATATCAAGTACTTCATCACGCTGAAAGCTGAACCCCCTCTCTCCCATATCCAGCTGAAGCGAGGAGACCCCGATGTCGATGAGCAGACCGTCAATCTTCTGCACACCTATATCGTCAAGCCCTGCAGCGATTTCGGCAAAATTACGCCGGATCACTGTCAAGCGATCCTTGAAACCGGCCAACCGCTTTAAGGCATGCTGCAGGGCACGTTCATCCCATTCGAAGGCGATGACTTTTCCGTCGGGTGCCGAAGCAGCCAAAATGGCCTCGGTATGTCCGCCAAGTCCTAAAGTTCCGTCGACATACACCCTGCCGGACTCGGGGGCCAGATAGTGCAGGCATTCCGGTAACAGAACCGAGGTATGCAACTGTCCAACCTGGCAATCACCCGCCACTAGAATATCCCCATCCTGGCAAGACCTGCCTGGTGCTCATCAAATTTATCGCGGGTGGAGCCGATTTCCGCCTGGGTGCGTTCCTTATCGCATATTTCAAACCAGTCGATCATTCCGGTCAGGGCAACCTCTTTGGTCAGATTGGCTTCGTCGCGCAGTTCCGGTGGGATTCGAATACGCCACTGTTTATCGACGACACATTCAACAACCCCACCAACGGCATAACGCACAAAGTCACCGATTCCCTGCTCTCCACCCAGTGCCAGCAGTTTCGTCTCCAAAGCCTCCCATTCTGCAATCCGATAGGCCCGCAAGTGGGTATGCCAGGGTGCCACCATGAGGATATCCGTATCGCATTGTTGCATCACCTCGCGAAAACGAGTGGGGAGATTCATTCTCCCCTTCGCATCGAGTACGTGATACGACCTGCTTCGAAATCGACTCTGTGCCAAAAACACCCCTCCTTGCCCCACCAAAAACCACTTTAAACCACATTACCCCATTTTGCCCCACTATACTCCCTTTTATATAGTGCCAGGAGCGGTGTCAAGGAAAAAAACAATGTAACTTCAATCGGATAAATACCACAGCAGGATTGCAGCATAACTACAACATATTGGGTGTCAGCAGGCAATCCCCCACACTATCTAGTGAAAACGAGAGCTATTTCTCCTTCTCAGCCCAACGCACGAATTGCCTCGAAACAAAAAGTAATCCATTAGTTTCAGGTGGTTAGACAAAACCACCGGAAAAGCAAAATCTTCTATTTTCAGCTGTCGAAAAGTTGGAAAAAAAAGGGAACAGTCTGGGAAAAAGAAATGGGTCGGCTGAACTTCTGTCAGTCGACCCATGGGGAGAGATACGGCCTGTTACTACTCACATCATTCGTTGAGCAACTGCCGATAATCGGCTTGACTGGAAAAACTGTGCTTTGTGTCCGGATAGGCCCCGGTTTTTACTTCCTGGTTATACTGCTGAATGCTTTCTTTGATAATCGGCGACAGATTCGCGTATTTTTTGACAAATTTGGGAGTAAATTTATCGAACATCCCCAGCAGGTCATGGCTGACCAGCACCTGACCGTCGCAATGCACCCCGGCCCCGATGCCAATGGTCGGAATGGCGATCGATTCGGTAATCACCTGAGCCAGCCCGTCGGGAATGCATTCAATGATCAGTCCGAAAGCCCCGGCTGCTTCCAGGCCCCTTGCTTCGGCAAGCATCCGTCTGGCATCGTCAAGACCTCTGCCCTGCAGCTTAAAACCGCCTAACTGACTGGCCGTCTGGGGTGTCAGACCGATATGCGCCATGACCGGTACCCCTGCCTCAACTAAGGCCCGGACGACCCCACACATAACCAGACCACCTTCGAGTTTCACCGCATCGCAACCGCCTTCCTTCAAGAATCGAATGCCGTTCATTACCGCATCCCGCTCACCGGTATGATTGGCGCCAAAAGGCATATCGCCGATGATGAAAGCATCCGGCGCACCCCGCCGCACCGCCTTGGTATGGTGGAGCATCTCTTCCATGGTCACGGGAACGGTCGAATCATAGCCGAGCATCACCATCCCGAGCGAATCCCCGACCAGCAGGATATCCACCTCACAACAGCTCAATAACCTGGCCATGGAACTGTCATAGGCTGTGAGCATAGAAATTCTCTTTCCCTCCGCCTTCATGGACCTTATTTCTGCAAGTGTTTTGCGCATAATGGCATCCTCTTCATGTAGTGAGCATGGTGGTCTTTTATTCTTCAAAAAGAGACTGCTGAATAGCTATCTGCCGGGGCACCTTACGCTCAAAGTGTTCATATGCCCTCGCAGTTGCCACCCGGCCACGAGGTGTTCTCTTTAAGAATCCCGACTGAATAAGAAAAGGTTCGTACACATCCTCGAGGGTGTTTTTTTCTTCGCAGACAACCGTGGCCAGGGTCTCAAGGCCAATCGGACCACCCTCAAACTTATCGATGATGGTCAGCATTATCCGACGATCCATGTCATCGAGGCCGAACTGGTCCACGCCGAGAAGATTGAGTGCCTCATTGGCCACAGTACCGTCGACCACCGTATGGCCACCCACCTCGGCAAAATCCCGTACCCGCCGCAGCAGCCTGTTGGCTATTCTTGGCGTCCCCCGGGACCTCCTGCCGAGTTCCAGGGCACCGCTGCGATCGATAGTCATGCCGAGGATTTTTGCCGATCGCTGGACAATGGTCACCAGCTCCTCGGGCGAGTAGAATTCCAGGCGAAGAACCACCCCGAAACGATCGCGCAGCGGGGGCGTCAGCAGACCGGTGCGGGTCGTTGCCCCGATCAGGGTGAATCTCGGCAGATCCATCTTCACCGACCTGGCCCCCGGCCCCTGGCCGATGATCAGATCCAGCTGGAAATCCTCCATGGCCGGATAAAGCACCTCTTCCACCGCATGATTCAAGCGATGGATTTCATCGATAAACAACACATCCCCCTCCTGCAGGCTGGTCAGGATGGCGGCAAGATCGCCCTGTTTTTCGATGACGGGCCCGGAAGTGACTTTTATGCCCGCCCCCATTTCGTTGGCAATGATGTAGGAGAGAGTGGTCTTGCCAAGGCCTGGAAAACCATGAAAGAGGGCATGATCGAGAGGTTCTCCGCGGCCGAGAGCTGCCTGGATAAAGATGGCGAGGCTCTTGCGTACCTGTTCTTGACCTATATAATCAGCCAGCCTTTGCGGGCGCAGGGTATTGTCACCAGCCGGGTCGCGTGGCTGAGGTTTTGGCGACACAATACGGTTGCCGGAATTATCGGAGCTGATATCTTCCTCAATATTCATGCCAGTGCTCTAAGCGCCTCCCGGATAAGAACTTCGACCTTCTGCGTGGTAAACTCCTCTTCCCCCAGCTGTTTTTTCACCTTGCCGAGCGCCCCCCGGGCCACCCCGTCAGGATAACCCAGGTTAACGAGCGCGGAGATGGCATCGGCCGCGGCGGAACCCTGGGCGGCAACCACTTCGGAAGCGCCGGTGTACGTGGATACCGTGCCGGAGATGAGATGGGCCACCTTGTCTTTTAAATCGACACAGATGCGTTCCGCGGTTTTTTTGCCGACTCCTGGCAGACTGGTCAGTCTTTTGATATCTCCGCCGTGTATCGCCTGGCAGATATCGCCCACGCGGAGGCCCGACAGCATGGCCAGGGCAAGCTTCGGGCCGATCCCGGAAACGGTTTTCAGGATAAGGAACAGCTCTTTCTCCTGTTCTTCCAGAAAACCGAACAGGGTTATGGCATCTTCCCGGACGTTAGTATGGATATAGAAAAAGACATCTTCGCCTTTCTCTGGTGTCCGGGCAACACAGTCAGTGGAGAGGATGACCTCGTAACCGACACCGGCGACATCAACCACTGCCCGGTCGAAACCTTTTGAGAACACCTTGCCTGTAAGTGTGGCTATCATATTGTTTTAGAATTGGTAACTCTTCTGCTATATGCAAAAACCCTTGTGTAACCTCGGCGTGTAACTATTCATCAGTGCTCCAGATGTTCACAGGCAGGCTGTTCAGCTATACAACAGGTATGCTGGGCGGCCTGATCGTGGACAGATGGAGTGCCGCTGAATAGTTACTAGAATTGAAGCCGATTGGCATGGCATATCGCCACGGCCAGGGCATCCGCGGCATCGACACTCGGAGCCCCGGACAGCCCGAGCAGCACACGGACCATATGCTGGACCTGCCCCTTGTCCGCCTGCCCGTAACCTACCACCGCCTGTTTTACCGCCCTGGCACTGTAGTCGAAGACGGCCAGTCCGTTCTGCATGACGGCCACCACCGCGGCCCCCCGTGAATGTCCTAGTTTTAATGCCGAGCGCGGGTTGGTCGCCAGAAACACTTCTTCGATTGCCGCCACTGCCGGCCCGTGTAGCTGAACAACTTCGTTTATCCCCTCAAAGATTTCATTCAATCGATGGGGAAAGGGGTATTTGGCAGTAGTTTTTATTACCCCGCAGGCAACAAACTGCAGCCGCCCCCGATCTGCATCAATGACTCCATAACCGGTAATCCTGCTGCCAGGATCGATCCCGATGATTCTATCCACAGCCGCCGCCTGTTCGAATTAATCGGACAGCTGCTCCATGAGTTCATCATCTATGTCGAAGTTGGCATAGACATTCTGCACGTCGTCATGGTCCTCAAGGCTCTCCATCAGTTTCATCAGCGAACGGGCGATCTTTTCATCAACCACTTCCACCGTATTCTGGGGGATCATCGAGACCGAGGCATCCAGGAAACCAACCCCAGCCTCCTCCAGGGCACTACGGACGTCATCGAACTCTTCGGGAGCGGTAAGAATCTGGAATTCGCTCTCTTCCTCGACAATATCCTCGGCCCCGGCCTCAAGGGCCGCATCCATTAAGACCTCTTCCTCTATCGTGCTTTTATCGACCAGGATCAGGCCCTTCTTGTCAAACATATAAGCCACACAGCCGGACTCACCCAGATTCCCGTTATTTTTTGCAAAATAATGCCGGACATCGGCCACGGTCCTATTGCGGTTATCAGTCAGACATTCGACCAGGATCGCCACCCCACCGGGGCCATAGCCTTCATACATGATCTCGTCATAGACCTCGCCGGCAATCTCGCCGGTGCCCTTGGCGATGGCCCTGGCGATATTATCCTTGGGCATATTCTCCGATTTGGCTGTGGCAATCGCCGACCGCAGACGCGGGTTGCCTTCGGGATCGCCACCACCGCTACGGGCCGCAACCGTAATTTCTTTGATCAGACGGGTGAATATCTTTCCCCGCTTGGCATCAACTGCACCTTTTTTCCTCTTTATTGTCGACCACTTAGAATGTCCTGACATAGCACACCTGGTTATTTTTTATTCATTAGCTCACGTTGCTGCAACGTAGTTTCACAGATTACTTTTTGTAGTCCATGCCCAACACAAATACTTCTCTACTCTCGATTCGCGAACTTTTCGGTTTGAGTACCTTGACCATCGCAAAACGCTTTTTCAATTCATCGACAAACTGCGGGAAATCCTCCCCCTGAAAAACCTTACAGATGTAATGCCCTTTATTCAACAGCAGTTCCTCGGCAAGTGCCAGGGTTTTCCGGACCAGAACCAGAGATTTCTGGGCATCAGTCCATTTGTTTCCGGTGGTGGCCGGCGCAAGATCGGAGATAATCACCTTAAAGGCCGGACGAAATTTTCGGACCATAAGAATCATCTCCGGCTCGAAAATATCACAGCAGAGCCAGTGAATCGGCGCCCCGCCCGGTCGGACCGTCTGCTCCGCCTGTTGCAGATCAACCCCGACGACAATCCCCTTCGGTCCGATCACCTCCGAGGCATAGAGGGACCAGCTACCGGGATAACAACCCAGATCAAGAACACTGTCCCCCCAGCGGAGAAACTTGTACTTCTGCTGCACCTCCTCCAGTTTGTAAATGGAGCGGGCCGGATATTTTTCTTTTTTGGCCTTTCTTGAATAGTAGTCGTTTATTTTACGCACGTTGTAGTCCATTTAAATTTCTTTGACAAGACGAAAACAGGTAGCAGCCTGTGTCTCAGCCAGACCTTTTCGCCCGGTTCTTCGCCTGCAAAAATTCGTTCACCCAGGCAAGGGCTGTCTGTCTATCGACCACCGTCCCCTCTACCCTGGTAATCTCCAACTCTTCGAGAATTTCAGAGAAAAGCGGGCCCGGCTCGAGATGGCACGCCTCGATCAGGTCCCTGCCGGTCAAAAGACGCGGACCCCGGAGTACGGGGGCAATATCTTCGGCATAGATGGTACTAACCGTGGCAAAGAGCGTCACCAGCTCTTCTTCCATCCGCTCCGGTTTTTTTTCCCCCCGGCTGGCCAGACTGTCGGACATGGCCAGCAAAAAGAGGCCAACCAGGGTGTCGCCTGCCCGCTTGCTCAGTTTCATGGCCGCTCTCTTTGAAACCCTTCCCTCCCGCTGTACATTGCAGAGGTGAAACGGATGCATATGCATCTCGACCAGGCCTGCGACCAACTCTGTCTCCGCCCTGCTCCACTTGGAGCGTTCGGCGTATCGTTTACACAGGTCGCGGCCCATCTCATCGTGGCGGTAAAACGTTACCCGACCTTCTCTGTCGGCCCGGATTTCCCTGGTGGCCGGCTTGCCGATATCGTGCAGCAGCGCAGCCCATTTAAGACATCGACGGCTCCGTTCGTCCTGGAGGTAGCCGGTAATTTTTTCCCCATGTCCCGGAAAAAAGCGGGTAGGCTCGGCGAGAACGGCCTCCATCATCTCCAGAGCCAGAAAACAGTGCTCCATCACGTCCAGATGGTGGAACTCCGGCTGTGCCACCCCCTCTCCCCGGTAGAGTTCCGGTAGCAGCTGCCGCAGCAGCCCCGTTTCGCCCATGTCGCGCAGGGTTTCTGCCGTTCGGGTCGAATCGAAAATCAGCTTGAGTTCATAGGAGATCCGCTCGGCGGCAGCATCAACAATGCGAGACGCATGTCGGCCTATGGCCTCTTTTGTTTCGTCATCGAGTTGAAAGCCCAGGGTTGCAGCCAGCCTATAGCCACGCAGCATCCGCAGCGGATCGGCAGCAAATGCCCCGGCGCATCGCCTGATCCATCCCTCCTGCAAGTCGGTAAGACCACCGGTGGGATCTATCAGGGCCGGAAACGGTTCACTTCCCAGCTCCGCAACCGGCACAGCCATGGCGTTGATAGTGAAGTCCCGCAGGCGCAGATCCTCTTCAATGGTCTGCGCCTCTGCCCGAAAAGCGGCAATATCGATCTGCTCTCCCCGCCAGACGAGCCGAACCGCTTCGTCCTCCGGCCCGGAAAGATCGACCAGAGTGCCTCCGCCAAGTCGGCGTTGCAGTATCTTGACAACCGGCAAGGCCTGACCGGAGACGGCCAGGTCCAGATCGTGAGATACCAGGCCCAACAGACAGTCCCGAATCGTGCCCCCCACCAGATACATCATCGCCCCGCTCGTTTCAGCAGTCTGGATCAGGACCTGCAGCAGATCGGCGGAATAGCTTTTATGAAGCAGTGTTAAATTTTTCAGCACTACACGATGCACCCTTTTCTTTCCTTCTGTACTTGGCTATATTCCGGCCGAGATATAACACGCCGGTGCCAGCTTGGCCGACACCGGCGAAAAATAGTAATATTACCACATCCAAAGCAAGAAAGACACACTCTCTCGCACCGTGCAGGCAAAGCCTTATGCGTCAGCCACAACCATTTATCTATCTTGCCCCGATCCGGGGACTCACCGATGCCCTGTTCCGCGAGACCCTGTTCAGCCATTTCAAAGGTTTTGACGCGGCGGTTGCTCCCTTCATCAACCCCCAGAAGAAATCGCTGTATGCAGACAAGATGCTCCGCGACGTGCTGCCGGAAAATAATCCGACTCTGCCCATCGTTCCCCAGCTGTTGCACACCGCCCCCGAGGATTTCCTCGTTTTGGCTCGCCGGCTGGCGGCCCTCGGCTACACCCATATCAACTGGAATCTCGGTTGTCCGGTGCCGATGGTCGCCCGCAAAAAGAGGGGTTCCGGCCTGCTCCCCTATCCCGAAGAGATTGTCGGCCTGCTGACCCGGGTCCTGCCCGAACTGGAAATCGAGCTCTCCATCAAGACCCGGCTGGGTTATCACGACCATGCCGAGACCAGAGCGCTGCTGCCCGAGCTGAACCGCTTCCGGTTAAAAGAAATAATTATCCACACCAGGCTTGGCAAACAGCTCTATAAAGGGACAACAGACCCCGAAGGCTTTGCCGTCTGTCGGCAGCTCAGCCGCCATCCCCTTACCTACAACGGTGACATCAACGACCTTGCAACCTTTAAGACCCTTGCCTCCCGTTTCCCAACCGTCGACCGGTGGATGCTCGGCCGGGGCGCCCTGGCCAATCCCTTTCTCGCCGAAGAGATAAAAGGCTATCCGCATCAGGACAGCGAAACGCGAAAAATGCGTCTCTATAATTTTCATGACGACCTGTTCACCAGGTATACCGAGCGATTCTCCGGCCCCAGCCATCTGCTCGGCCGGGTAAAGCATCTCTGGCTCTACCTGATTCGTTCTTTTCCGGGCAACAACAAACTGTTAAAGAAGATTCTCAAAAGCAGCAACCCGGTGAACTACCGGGAAATAGTCGAACAGCTGTTTGCAGGATAAATGAGGTGGGACGCTGGACTCAGGCGAGCCCCCAGTCGAGAAAGACCTCGTTAGCCAACGGTGCCGCCCTGATCACCCGGCGACCGGCCCCCAGGGTGCAGGTCACCTCCCCTGCGGTAATGCCTGCCGGCAGCTTTTTACCATAGCGGACCACCAGTGAGGCGGCAAGCTGCAGATCTCTGTCAAGTTTTACCGGGTCCGGATACTTGCTGCCGGCCTTTTTCAGGACGGCGAGCGGCCCCGGCCACTCTTCCATGAGCAGGACCGCATCCTCCGGCTGCACCAGTTTTTCCAGCTTATCATTATCCTTTTCATCCCGGCCGACGATCAACCAGCCCCCGCCCGGCAGAATAAACTGCCTGCCGACCAGCAGCGCCCGGATATCCGGGACACTGATCTCCGCCGCCTGCAGTACCGACTCACGGGCATAGAGCTGGGCGATACGTTTACTGAGAATCGGGTCGGCGAGAATGCATCCACCGGCAGGAGACGGAAAGTCGGTAATCCCGAACTGTGCCGCGAGGGCAATCTGCGGCGACCGGCTCCGTCCACTCATGCGCAGCAGTTTGCTGCGATCCACCCAGCCTTCTGCTTCCGGCAGGGTCTCGGTCATCAACTGGGCACAGAGCGGCCGGAGAAGAATTGATTTGGTGCCGGAATCCCGCTCGATGACGTTCATGGTATCGCGGCGCTGGGACATGGGCCGCTGGCCGAGAACCTCCCCGGAGATGAGAAAGGAAGCGCCCCGCTCGGCAAGCAGCATCCTGGCCCGGGAGAACATCATGATCTTGCAGTCGATGCAGGGATTGAAATTTTTACCGAAGCCGTGGACCGGATTGTGCAAAAGCTGCAGATAACCGGCACTGATATCTTCGACAAAAACAGTAATGCCGTACCTGGCCTTGATGCGTTTTTTATGCGCCTCGACATCGTCGAGGATATCGTAGTTGAAAAAGGGGGTAACGAACTGAATCGCCTCCACCTCCACGCCCTGGGCCATCACCAGACGGGTGGCCAGAATGGAATCGAGTCCGCCGGAAAAAAGTGACAATGCCTTAATATTTTTCACGCGCAGGCACCACCTTTGACCAGCAGCTGTTCGGCCCAGGCCTGGGTCTGCTCGGTGGCGGAGTCCCCGGCAAGCATTCTGACCAGTTCCTGCACCCGCGAATCTGGGCCGAGGCGGACCACCCCGGACTGGGTCCGGCCGTCGCCGACCGTTTTCGACACCTGAAAGTGCAGGGTGCCGCGAGCGGCAATCTGGGGGAGATGGGTAATGCAGAATACCTGGTGGTGGGCCGACAGCTCCTGAATTTTCCTGGCCACCGCCTCAGCCGCTTCCCCGCCTATCCCGGCATCCACCTCATCGAAGATGACCGTTTCTACCATATCTTTCTTGGCGAGAAGACATTTCATGGCCAGCATCAGTCTTGACAGCTCACCGCCGGAGGCAATTTTCGCCAGGGGCCTGGCCGGTTCGCCGGGATTGGCGGAGAAGAAAAACTCACCCCTTTCCCAGCCACTGGGCCGCATGGTTTCCGGCACCTGTTCAACTTCCTTCCAGACCATCTGGAAACTGGCCTGGTTAAAGGACAGGGAAGACAATTCCCTGGTCATTGCCGCCTCGAGATTGGCAGCAGCGGCTTTACGTTTTTCGGTAAGACGCTTGGCCTGCTCACACATCTCTTTATCCAGCGCGGCCAGCTCTTTTTCAAGAGCTGCGATTTCCATATCCATATGGTCGAGATGCTGCAGTTCGATTTCTCCCCGCTCGGCGAATTCGAGGATACTTTCCACCGAAATCCCGTATTTCCTCTTCAGCTGCTGGATAAGGTCAAGCCGTTCGGTTACCTGTTCCAGGCGATAGGGATCGTTTTCCAGGGAATCCCGATATTCCTTCAGCTCATGGACATAATCCTCGGCAAGAAAAGTATAGCCTGTGATATCCTCGGCAAGCTTCGCAACCCCGGGATCAATAGCCGCCAGCTGGGCCAGATTCTGCCGCAGGGTGACCAGGTTGTCCATCAGGTCATGGGAAAGCAGGTAATGGCTCGCCTGGCTGAGGCTGATCAAGGCCTGGGCGTTTTTCAATCTTTTCTTCTCAACGAGCAGCTGCTCATCTTCCCCGGCCTGCAGTTCCGCCTCGCGGATCTCGGTAACCTGAAACCGGAGAAAGTCCTGGCGCTGCTCCTTTTCCTGTTCCTGCTGCCGAAGTTCGGCCAGGTCGTTTTTTTTGCCCTGCCAGCTTTTATGTATCTGGCCGAGCTGTTGCCGATCCGCCCAGAGGTCACCCAGAGTATCCAGGAAATCGAGGTGCAGCCCCGGCTGCAACAGCTGCTGGTGATCGTGCTGACTGGCGACGCTCAGCAATTCTTCCGTCAATTCGGAGACAATTTTACCGGTGGCAAGAGAGCCGTTGACATAGAATCTGCTGCGTCCGGAAGTAAGCATGATACGCTTGATAACCAGTGCAGGCTCGCCGCCAAAGCCGCCCGCTTCAAGCTGCTGGAGAAGCAGGTGATGGCGGGGGTTGACCTCGAACAGGGCCTCGACCTCGCAGCTCTCAGCACCGTTGCGGATCCAGTCGGAGGATGCTCTCCCGCCCGAGAGAAGGTGAATGGCCCGCATCATGATCGACTTGCCCGCACCGGTTTCGCCGGTCATCACTACCAGGCCGCCGGTCTCCCCCTGATCAAAGGCCAACTCAAGGGATTCGATCAGGGCCAGGTTTTTTACTCGTAATTCACAAAGCATCTTTTTACGTTCACATCCTCATAATTTGAAGCCCTAGAGATTATTCACCTTTTAAGCGAACCCCCCTTGACGGCACCTGTACCCTTTTAACGGCCATGGACAGGAGCCGGTCTGCGGGGAGAAGTCCTTGCTTGACTCTCCATGAAAAGGACAGTAGTTTAGTATCTTTAAAATTCTTTTCCCGTTCTTTAAAAGATTTTCCCAACGGTACGTATCCCGCTCAAGGGCGATTCCAGTGAGGCCCTTTTGGCGGGGTTGCCATGATTCAAGTCGTTTGTGCCGAGAGTCTGTTGCCGCCTGCACGGCAACCGTTTTCTCACTTCCAATAATACACAACAATCGAAGATGAAAGAAAAAACAGATCTCAGTGCAAGTCTTGAGGATTACATAGAGGCTATCTATCACATAATCGAGGATAAACTTGTTGCGAGAAGCAAAGAGATTGCCGCCCGCCTCAAGGTCAGCCGGGCGTCGGTCACGGAAGCCTTGCGCGCCCTGTCCAAAAAAGGCCTGATCAACTATTCTCCATACGAAGCCATAACCCTGACGGATGAAGGAAAGGCTGTGGCTGAAGATGTTATTTTCCGCCACGAGGCCCTGAAACGTTTTTTTGTCGAAGTGCTGACCATTGAGGACTCGATCGCCGAAGAAGGCGCCTGCAGGATAGAACATGCGGCCCCTCCGGAGATTATTGCCCGGATGATCAGTTTCACAGAGTTTATGCAGGTCTGCCCCCGAGGCGGGGACGAGATGATCAAAGGTTTTGCCGATTTCTGCAAACGGGGTAAACAGAATGATAACTGTGACGACTGCGTTTCTCAATGTCTCGACACACCTAAAACCAGCTGAACGGCAAGAAGCTCTCAACGACGCTCGGCCTGCAGGAGCAGGGTAATCTCCCCTTCTTCCGGAAAACGTTGTAAACTTTTCTTGGAAAAGACCAGCTGGTCATCAACCACCACCTCGAACACCCCGCCCGAAGAGGAGATCAATTCTACCTCTGCGCCAAAGGTGTCCGTTAATTCGGCCCCCAACCTGGCGGCACGCGGCTGATAGTTTCATAATGAACAATATTCTATGGAGATCTTCATCTGCTTTCCTTCGATTTTCCTGTCGAAAAATCCGTCTTCCTCTCTTTATCCAACACCGGTTTGCAGCTGCGAGAAACCAGCAGGAATGGAAAATATCTCCCGGTGTATTATATTGCCTTCTACCTGCTGAAGTGTAGCCATTTTTCATTTCTATATCAATACGTACATGGATAAATTAACAGCCGTCAGCTTGTCCTCCCCACTTTTAAAGGAGCTTACCAGACTGGACAACGAGGAGGGAGCGCGCCTGTCCCGGGCGGCAACCAAGTCCAGCGATGGGTTGCGAAGATTCGCCGAGGAGAACGCTGCCTACCGACAGCAATTCGCTCTCGATGCCGACCGGATTCTCTACTCCAGGGCCTACAGCAGGTATATTGACAAGACCCAGGTCTTCTCCCTGATTGCCAATGACCATATCACCCACCGGGTTCTCCACGTCCAGCTGGTTGCCCGTATCGCCAGGACCATAGGCCGCTTCCTCCACCTGAACGAAGACCTTATCGAGGCCATTTCCCTTGGCCACGATGTGGGCCACCCGCCCTTCGGCCACGATGGAGAGACATTTCTCTCCAACATCTGTCTTGCTCATGGCCTGCCTCCGTTTCAACACAACATCCAGTCAGTCCGTCTGCTCGACAGACTCGAACGAAAAGGCCGGGGCTGGAACCTCACCCTCCAGGTACTGGATGGCATCCTCTGCCATGACGGAGAAGTCCATGCCCAACACCTCTGCCCTGTACCGATAGCAACGTTTGCCGAGTTCGATCATAAACTGGAAGAAAAGTCAAAAAATCCAAAGCTTGCCAATCTGCCGGCAACGCTGGAAGGCTGTGTCGTCCGGCTGGCCGACACCATTGCCTATATCGGCAGGGATATTGAGGATGCCATCATCCTTGGCCTCATCCGGCGGGACGACCTGCCCAAAACCTGCCAGACGGTTCTCGGCACGACCAACGGCACCATCGTCTATAACCTGGTGACGGATCTTATAACTCATAGCGAAATTGCAGAATCGGGACAATCCTTCATCGGCTTTGGCGAGGAAGTTGCCGAAGCGCTGAGAGAGTTGAAAAAATTTAATTATGAACAGATCTACCTGGCCCCGACAACCAAACAGCAAAACCCTCTCATCCGGGAATGCTTTCGAAAACTATTTGAGCACTACCTTGCCTGCCTGAATGATTCGCCCCAATCCCTGCCGGGTGACATTGACCTGATGTCCGATATCAGTCCGGATTATCAGCAAAAATACAGCCCTTCGGAAAGAGTGCGCGATTTCATCGCCGGCATGACCGATGATTTTTTTCTCAACCAGGCGAGATCGATTGGCTGTACAGTTCCCGAAAAAAAATGATTGAGATTGATTACAATATCTTCTGGAAATAACAGTATGGAAATTAAATTTGAAGAGGCTGGCGGTCTTGGCTATATGGGCCATAACGGGGGGTTTCAGTTCAGACGGATCTCGGACCTGGAATATGAATACAGAGCGACAATACAGGATTTTCATCTGAACAGCGGCGGTATAACCCATGGCGGCTTCATCATGACGCTGTTGGATTCCGGACTGGGAACTGCCGTTTACCGATCATTGGGAGGAGGCAAGAGAATCGCCACGATCGCCCTGGATGTAAAGTTTGTCGCCGCATCCGGCGAAGGCGAAACTCTCATCGGTTCAGCCAGGATAATAAGGAGAACGCAATCGATGGTCTTTGTCCGTGGAGAACTTCGGTCGGACAACAAGATCATCGCCACCGGGGATGGTATCTGGAAAATTCTGGCACCCCGCAAAGGGAAATAATGTCATCTCATATCATGACAAGCTCGTAAAAACCTTAAGAGTTTTTACAACGCCATCATATCATGACATCATTCCATGTTTTGCTGTCCGTTCCTGAGTAAATTCCCCCTGCCGGTCGGCCAGGGCAGATACCCCGCTCCGGCGCTGGTAACATTGTATATTTGAACCCCGCCCAACCCTCCTCCTAAGGTATCTTTGAGGGATACTATAATCTCAAGGATACCATCTCCATCGACATCGGCAAGTGTGGGCACGCTCATACTGCCTCGTTTGGCCAAAGCAATTTTGTGAAGCTGGTGACCCATCGCATCGAGGACAATGAGATGGGAGATATTATCCACGGTCGAGTAGGTGGAAAAGATAATTTCAGGCTTACCGTCTTCATTCAAATCACCGGCAGCAACCCCGGATGCACCGAGAAAATTACCGCCGGGTACATCGAATTGATATGCCCATAACAGCCCCCCGTCCGGCGAGTATGCACGCATATAGCCGTCATAGGAGGGGACGATAATTTCAGGTCGACTATCGTTTGCCAAATTTGCGAGCGCAGGTGACGGACTGACCTGGACAATATTATTTGTATAGCCAGTAAAAAGAGGGCCTCCTGAACAGATTGGGATCTCAAAACCCGGAACCCTGGTCATATCCCCGTTCAATGCCCAGAGACAATTGCCGCGATTGATATATTCCCCTGCCCGTTCATGATCGGAATAGAGGATGACCTCTGCTATCCCGTCACTATCCAGATCGGCGAAAACCGGTGGAGAATCGGTAAACTCATCCCGGTCGTTGCCGTCGCCTCCCCATCCCTGGATGGCCAGGTCGATATTATGGAACATCGGGACACTGCTCGCATATTTCCCGGAAAACATCGGATTTGCCGGCAGAGGGCTGCCACTCGCATAGTTGAATCCGATATGGCAGATGTCATAGGTACTGATCACCTCCGGTGAGAGATCGCCATCAAGATCAACGGCGCCGATATTCTGGTTGTAGCCGCCGAAGTCATTGCACTCCGAACAATTTGCCGCCTGCGGCCAGCCTGGCATCGCATTGCCGTTGATATTCCAGACCATGGTAACCGGCCCGCTGGAGGTTTTCACGGCGAGGATTTCTTTTTTGCCATTACCATTCAAATCAACCGCCGCTATGGAGCGAATTTCGCTGGTGGAATTGGGAAATTCCTTTGGCCAGCCGCTCTGAAGAAGGCCATTGTGGTCATACACCGCCACTTTGTTGGAAAAACAGATTGCGACTTCTCCCTTCCCGTCATTATCCAGATCCCCAACCAGAGGAGATGCATACTGCCGGCTGCTGCCGTGCACGATGGTCGGTGTGGCATTTTCACCCACAGCCGCACTCCATTTAAGGCTACCGTCGGCATTCCAGACATACAGCACACTATGCCGGCCGGCAATTATCTCCATTTGTTCGTCACCGTCCAGATCATAGACGACGGGCGAAGCAAACCAGTCCTCATCCCAGCTGGCGGGAAGTGTCATACGTAATACAGGTGCGGCAACAGGCTGGCTGATATTGCCGGAAGCCAGCTGCAGCTGAAAAATCGCCTCAGCCAACCCAGTCTTCTGGTCATTGTTGACATCTGCCACAGACGGAGACGTCTTTCCAACCACTATTTCCAACGATTCCAGAGCCTTTGCCAAATGACTTTCCGGCCGGGCTGGAGTTGGGAATATACCTGCGAGACAAAACGTTACAAAGAGAGACATCATCAGTATTCTCATTGACACTTCTCCATAAAATATGGTGCTGGGTTCCAAAAACAAAATCTAACCGGGCTGGCCAGCTTCGATACTGTCCGGCATTGACCACATTCCGGTATCTGCAAATTGACGCACCTGTGGATAGGTATTATTAAAAAGGTTAAGATAAGAATTTGATCAGTTCAACTTCTATCCAGTTTTGTTAATGTATTACGACAAGATATAATACTTATTTAATTTCATTGATAATTTTCCGCATCAATACTCAGAGGAGAAAGACTATGAAAACAAAGAAATGTATCAAATACACTTTGCTGGCTTCATTTATACTTTTACTTCTGGTTTATCTAAATGGCTGTGCCCGTACAAAACAGGATATGCTCAATGCTGGCATGAAACAATTGACCACCCAGGAATTGAAATCTTTATTTTCCAAAAAACAGACAGCAAAGGTTTTTTACGTAAAAAAATACAAATGGTACACGTTTAACTACCTTCCTGACGGCTCAATTGTCAGAACAAGACATGGAAGAGTCCGTGATTATGTCTATTTCATCGATAATGACCGGTTTTGCATGAAAAGAAGACCCACTAGCCACAAGAAATACTGTTCTGCCTGGTTCGAAATCTCTCAAAATCAATATCAGAGCTATCTCAGTGATGGCTCAATGGAGGCCAAGTTAAACTTTCAGTAGTCAATCAACGATAGCCGGGCAAATACCAGAACCGGTCAGGACATTGACCATTCTGCTACGAAGAAACCTGTCCTGCCCGGCACCAAGGCGGCAAAATTTTCTCATTCGGAGCCAGCTGTTAGCAATTATTTGCACATCGTCCGGACTGCCTGAATGGTTCGCCCAATCCCTGCCCGGAGATGCCGACCTTATGCCCGATATCAGTTTCCATTTTATGCAAAAATGAAGCCTGACAGAAAAAATCCGAGGAAAAATATGCTGCATTGATCGCGCCCAGCTCCCTTCGTAATCGTTGACCGGTACACATCACAAGAATACATTAACTGGAACTATAACCTTTTATCCGGTGCCCCAGGTTCGTTCAAGCAGGCTTTAGAGCAACAGTTGGCTATGCGAGAAGGCCTGATCGAACGAAAATGGGGTGCTGGTGAACGGTTACCTCCCTTCAACCCAAATCGCCTCATTGGAGACATTCCCATTGACCTCAAACTACGAACGTGGTATCCATTTTCCTCCACACAGAACAAACCTGCACCAGTAGCTCAGCTGGATAGAGCACCGGACTTCGAATCCGGGTGTCGGGGGTTCGAATCCCTCCTGGTGTACCACTATAAGAAGGGGCTTCGGCTACTTGGCTGAAGCCCTTTCTCGTTCTCCTGTCCCTCTCCTGTCCACTTAATATTTTTTGTTTAGCGCAACAGGGATTTCGTCACTTCCGATGAGCTAAATTTGAGAAATACATCTTGTACTGAAAATACAGGCACTGGAACCGTGGAAAAGAATTGGTCCGCGGGGAAAGCAATAACAATCCCAGCAGATAATACCACTGCTGGCTGCAGCCAGTGATTGTCTATCAACATCCTTGTCGTGGATAAGGCTTATAAATGCCTCGTTTAGCCGGTTGACAATGAAGTAACGTAGTGCAGTCACTTTTGTCGAGATGGAGTAGCTTCTTTCCTGAAGATCTGTAATTATCCTGTATGGGAAGCTATTAAAAAATGTGATAGGTTTTTGCCCTACGTTTAACCAAAGGTCCACAGTAGACATGTAGAGTTAGTCGATTGGTGGAATTCCTCTATCTTTGATGTGGCAATGATAACGTCTCGCATCGGCGGCGCGGGCGACAGCCCGCGTCCGTCTGGGTGCTATGGTTAGACATACTGTCTATTCTGACTTCTCCGCGAGCCCCTTTAGTGACTTGAGAACATCAGGAAAATCGCCTCTGACCATTGGGCCAAATTCTTCGGCTTCCGAGCCAGTTATTTCTGTGCTGTATGTACTTCTTGTTTTGCCCGATGACAGAGGGGTGATTCTATGATGCACTAATACTTTCGTGTCACCGATCACTGTCTCATCAGTGAATTCTCTGTTTTCCTTAACATCAACAAGGGTGCTCGTGAATCCCGCATCCCCCGGAGGCCGCATAAAGAATGTTGCGCCTTTGGTGAATTCACCATGCAGTTCAATGTTTTCGATTCCGGCATTCCACTTCTTCCAGCCAGCAACATCTGTAAATAACTTCCAGATTCGTTCAAGTGTTGCAGTTGTTTCGATGCTTTCTTCGTGATTCCACATAAATATCTCCTTATTGTCTAAAATAAAGATTGTGAATCGCAATTCTGGGTAGTTATGCTACATCATAAATTCTTACATCAGGGGCGCCGTCAAGGTAGGGCTGAAGTTCGCTGACGACGTCCTGTGTAAAGAGATCACTCTTGAGATAGGCGTTAGCATCGGCAACGCTGGCGAAGCCATGCAGCACCTGTACGTCGTCGTCGCGGAGAAGCAACTCTTTGGACTTCGCACCCTTGATCTGCTTCAAGAAGGCATCCTTGTACTTATTGTATACTCCTGCTGCGGCAGGACGGTTCGCTATCGATACTTTCAGTGTAATTTCGAGATAAGCCATTGCATTTCTCCTTTTAAACATTTAATTGGTTTCTTCAGCACCCTTGCTGATAGCGAGACAATACATATCCTGGCGTTTCAAGAGAAATTGTCTTTTCACATCTGATTTATTTTCAAAGGCTATAAATATGAACCTGAATCAACTGAGATATGTCAAAGCCGTTGCCGAAACAGGTTCCTTCACCCTGGCAGCAGAACAGTGTTATGTAACGCAGCCTACGTTGTCCAACGGTATTGCCCAGCTGGAGCATGAGTTCGAGGAACGGTTGTTTGCGCGGACGACGCGCTCGGTTGTGCTGACACCTTTTGGCGAACACATCCTGCCGTTCATCGACAGGGTTCTCAGCGCTCAGGACGAACTGCTCCATGAGTCCAGAGATTTTGTACATCCATCGAAAACGGTAGTGCGTATCGGAACCTCACCGCTGATTGCGGCAAACTGGCTCGTTCCCATGCTTGAGAGTTATCGTACAACGCGCCCAGATGTTGAAATCATACTCCACGAACAAAACATGGCGGAGCTGTACCGGATGCTGGATGGAGGACTTCTCGACTTTGTGCTCGGAGTCGCGGATGTGACCAGGCCATCGTGGAACAAGGTCTTTCTTTACAGAGAACCGCTGTACTTTATTCCGCGTGGCGCGATCCATCCCGAGAGCAAGGGAACGATCAAATTCAAGGATATTACGGAAGAAACTTTTGTCATGGTTCCCAACGAATGCGGCCTTGCCCGGGCCACCCGTGCACTCTTCAGGAGTCACAGACACAAGCTAAACGAGTATCCCGGCGAAGCTTTGAGCTATCAGGTCCTGGAAGAGTGGGCCTCCTTGGGGCTGGGGGCGGCGATCCTGACCAAGTCGAAACTGCGATCGTCCGACAGCAAGGCTTATGTGCTGATGGATAAACAATCAAAGGAAATCACCTTGGATTTTGAGGCAGTATGGGTGAATGCTCCCCAGTACCCTTTGCATTTGCAACAATTTGTAGAGTTCCTGGGCGGATATCGGGCACTTGGCAAGCAAGATAAGTAATCCGACAAATGGATAAATGGTCGGGCGACGCAGTGAAAATCGGATAGCCTTACTGCTTAGAAATAAGAAAGCTTCTGTTTCTTTTGGGACAGCATATGAAATTTATTCGCGAAAGGGATTGATACTGGCAACCTTGGCTGTTTAAGCAAAACTTCAAGTTGAGACTATTCCTGAGCCGATCGAAGCTAGGCTTTACCAAAAAAGATGCCCGAAATGGAGCAATTCTGTCTCTTTCAAACTCAGAGAAAAATGTACCACACTTAGCTGAAAATGCAGCGGTTTCAATTATTGATGTTTGCACAAGATTATCTCCACCAAGAGGGCCAACAGTTATATAAGAGCTGTTGGCTCCGATAACACCAGCACCGAGAGAGCGGAGTGTGAGTTACGTCAATGGGAAACTCGACCCGTTTGCCGACCCGTTTACTTGTTCTTGTTCTTCGCCGCTGGAGCACCGTCCAGGCTCATCTGGGAGAGCAAGATAACATCCTTGGTTAAAGTAGCTCTTATGCCCGATAGCCCCCTTCTTTTATCATTCCCGGCAACATTTATTCTAAATACTTTTTTCATTTTGATTTCTTGACTTTCCCATAGGCTTTATGAATAATTGAACAGCAACTTACTGTTTTGCCAATAATATTTTGCAGCTCAAAGAGTGCTGGGTTGTAGTATATGGAAGAAAAATGTGAAAAAACCACACAATTTTCAACAGAAAGGAGATCAAAATGAAGAAGAGTTATTTGGTAATGGCAGGATGTCTCATCTTGGCTGTCGCTTCGCCAGCTTTGGCAGCGGACGGTTTTTATGCAGGATTTGAGGGGGGTGCCACTTTTTTAAACGATGGTGATTTTGTTGGTACTGGCCCGAGCACAGGTGTGACATTCTCTACAGAGTATGACACAGGTTATGTTGCAGGCGGGTTCTTCGGCTACCAATCTCAGTATATGCGTATCGAGGCAGAATTGGCATATCGCCAGAATGATTGGAATGACATTACCGACGCCACGGTGACAGGTGTTGGGACTGTTCCAAGTTTTGAGGATGCAGGTATTGGGGTGAGTGGAGAGACCAACGTTCTAAGTACCATGATCAATGGTTATGTGGACTTTAGCAACTCCAGTCCTTTCACCCCCTACCTCATGGCTGGTGTTGGCGTCGCCTACGTCGAGATCAACGATGTTACCTTTACCAACGGCGGTAGTACTATTCTCGTACGTGATGAGGACGATACCGTTTTGGCCTGGCAGGTAGGCGCCGGCCTGTCCTATGCCTTTAATGAGATGGTATCTATGAGCGTTGATTACCGCTACTTCGCAACCAGCGACCCGGAATTTACCGATGTTGATTTCGAATATGACAGCCACAATGTCTTGGCAAGCGTCCAATTCCATTTTTAAATGACGCTTTTTGACAGAGTTGAGAAGGTGGGTTGCAAGACCCACCTTTTTTTGTTGATAAAATGCAGCCGATTTTTTGTTCGTTTTATCGACTGTTGCGCCGAAGCTACTCAGGTTACCCAAGAATTCTGTGGGGATCGAATCCTATGGATGTACGTTATTGGGCATAAAGGTATGAAACAAATTCACTTTCAACCGTGAAGGTAATGTTTTTTATCCCCTCAATTGCCTTGTCTTCTGTCTCAGCAAACCAAATCAGACAAGGGTATTCTGAACATTTTGCGGCAAATTTCTGAGCTTCTTCTTTCCACTCTACGCTAAAAGTGTAATCTTCCATCTGAAACTCCCTATAGTAGAGATTGTTTCTTTTTGGCTGTGGAGCTTAACGAGATCAAGATATCCTGTACCAAAAACGGTACAATCGCTCAGGTCTCTATTCAATAGTAGTTATGTTTCGTATCAATTTATTGCAAATTGCACTCCAGATAGAACATATATATTTAAATTAAATCTCAGGCAGATGGACAAGATATCACGTTGTGACAGCAGTGTTTTTCCGGAAATTTGAACACGATAGTTTCAAAAAGTGGAATTTTATCGCCGGAAAATATTGCTGTTAATTACTTTATTTCGATCGCCTGTAACTTTGTGGAGTCAGCATTCGTCTAATAGGCAGTGGAGTTGATTCATCAAGAGTCAATATCTCTTCAAATTTCAGGAGGAATGTGTGATGAACGAAAAAACTGATGTTATGATTGCTTTGGCTGCAGCAATAGGGGCAAATTGTATTCCATGTTTCGATAATCTATACGAAAAGGCTAAAGGTCTTGGGGTGAATGATGAAGAAGTTCTCAGGATTGTCGAGACTGCAGGCAAGGTGAAGACCGGGGCCGCGATTTTCATTAAGAACGCGGTCAATGATACAATGGGATTGGAGCCGGAAGCCGATCAACCCTGCTGTGCCGGAACCCAAAAGGCCTGTTGCTGATATGAAAAAATTTCCTGAGTCGGAATATTATTCTATTATTGAGCAATATCAGTCTGTTGTTGGAAGATTCATCAATATGACGGTCAAGAATCGCTGGGTTTCTGACGATCTTACTCAGGAAACCTTCATAAGGGCATATAAGCGTCTGGATTCCCTGGAAGATATGTCGAAGATAAAAAGCTGGCTGTTACGAATAGCCTACAACCTCTGTCTAGATTATTTCAAAACTGCATCGAAAAATAATGTCGATAGCCTGGACAGCATCACGGAAGTTTTTTCATCAAATATTCTGCCGATGGGCAAACAATTGGAACGTGACGAGATGAGCCAATGCGTTCAGGAAAAGATGCTTCTTCTGCCACAATCATATAGAACAATACTTTGCCTTTTCGATATTGCAGGACTCACCCATAGTGAAATTGCTGAAGTGCTTGAACTCAATGTCGGCAATGTAAAAGTCAGGCTCCATCGTGCCAGAATGAAGATGAAGGAGATATTTGAGGAACATTGCAATCTCGGGATAGATGAACGTGCCGTCCTGATATGTACTCCCAAAAGAATGTGACCCTGGCGGATCTCACAAGTCCTATTACACCTGGACAAAGCGTGATGAAAAGGACCAATGGTATCAGGCAACCGTCTTCAACAAGATCCGTTCTTCAGCGTGGTGCAGTTGACGAAAGCGACTTTACACCATACACAGTTGTATGTGCCTTCCAGGCTGGACACCATCCACGATGCCAGCGCATGAGCTTGCCAAAAACCGATCTGGGTCTCTTATCAGCATAGGGGCATATGCCACAGTTGTGACAGACACCGGCTAGAATTCGGGTTCCAATTCCAATTCGATCTTTTTCAGAAAAGTTGTTTTTTTGAAGAATCATTTTATTTACCTCCTGCTCAGTGGACGTAAAAAGCGGATAAAAGGTTACAGTTTCTCTGCATTTTTGAAAAAATCAGATTCCAACCTTCGCACATAACGTCCTTTTAGGATCAGGTCGCTACGCCACCATGGAACGGCAGGCTCAGCAAAGCAAATAGCTCCGCTTACAGATTTGATTTGTTGCAAATATTGTTAACATATGCTCACATAAACCTGGAGCTTTTGCGATTAGTGCTTCAGGTCAGGTTTTGCTGATCTGAAATTGTCTCCCGGTTGCCCTGCCCCATCTCGCCGCATCGTTTTTATGGAGAAGAACAATGACCACACGGTTGACTATTCTTTGCGAAAATTCGGCTGGTATCCCTTTTGGAATTATCGGTGAACACGGTTTTGCCTGCCTTGTGGAAACAGCAAATGGTAACTATCTTTTCGATACCGGGCAGGGCTTAGGCATCATCCAAAACGCTTTGGCGCTCAATAAGGATCTGCGCAGCATAAAGGCAATTATGATCAGCCACGGTCATTACGACCATACCGGCGGATTACCAGCAGTTCTGCAGTTAAGAGGCAAGGTCGATGTGTATGGTCACCCGGAAATATTTTCTGAACGGCTCTGGTCATCGGGCGGAAAAACGAGGTTTGTTGGTATTCCCTACCGTCGCATCTTTTTGGAATCGCTGGGAGCGAATTTTCGTTTGGGGACTGAGATGGCAACCGTTGGCCCCGGCGTCTTCTTAACCGGGGAAATTCCGCGGCGCAACTCCTTCGAGAAAGGCGATGCCAATATGACGGCGATCCTGCCCAACGGCGCTACGGTCCAACCCGATCCCCTGAAGGACGATTTATCACTCATTGTTGATTCGCCTGGGGGGCTGATCCTCGTCCTTGGCTGTGCCCACGCCGGCATGATCAACATTATCGAGTACGCTTTGGAACAGACAGGACGTGACCGCATTCATGCAATCATCGGTGGGACCCACCTGGGTTTCTCCAGCGACGAACAGTTCGAGGAAACCCTGAAAGTGATCGACCGTTATAAAATCAACCGTATCGGCGTTTCCCATTGCACCGGATTGCCACGGGCGGCAATGCTGCACGCCCGGTTGAACGAACGATTCTTCTTCGGCAGTGTAGGAGCCACTCTGGAGGTTTAAGACAGGCTATTAATATTTAACGTGGTGAACGGCTGCAGAAAACAGCTACCCCGCTGTTTCCATTACCAATCTTCAAGATTTATTTATAAAATCTCGGTGATGGTCCGGACGATAATTATGAATTTATTTGTCCGGACGATAGCATCAGTACATTTTATCCTTCACTTTGCCGCATCAATACAACTTTGTGGTTTTCTACGTGAAGAATGCGAAATTCAATCTCTACAGAGCGAGGTGAATATGAACAATCGGCGCCACCAAAGAATTGAAGTGCAAAATGTAGTTGCCAATCTCTCAGAAGAAGTTGATTCCTTGTATGGAACCGTCAGCAACGTTTCGCGTGTAGGTCTGCTGCTTACTGATATTCCCAAAAAACTGAACAATCAGGTGGAAAAATTGTCAGTCATCGTTTCCGCAAAGGGAAAAGATTTCAAACTGCTGGTCGAACCCAAATGGATGAGCGGGAACAATTCCGGGAAAAAGATGGGATTAGCAATCATCGACGCTCCCCTGGATTGGACTGTGTTTGTCATGAATTGCGAGCCGGCAGATGAAGATATCTGGGCCGCGACAGCACATTTGCCGGGTTTCTAAAAGATCGCACCGACAACTTAAGTCAATATTGTTGCGAGCATCTTTTGCCAGGAAAGGCTGGTGGATGCATCTCGGCCAAGGGGGGACTCAACAGAGTACCCCCCTTGGGAGTGTTAGAGACAAAATCTTACCGTCCATGAGAAAACGCTTGAGATACGATCCTTTCACTGGTTTTCAGGAACTTCAACCTCATAGTAAACCAGATTCCAGCCTAAGACATGCAGTCTGGTTTGAACAATAGAAGCCTGTCCGATTGGCTCTGCGTCTTTTTTTACCACATAGGTTCCGACATACTTATCCCGTAGCGTTTGCTTCGTTGTTTCACCTGTTAACCACAGTAGATCAAGAATCAATTCAAAAGGTCCAATCGTCAGCAGGATGAAACGAAGTGCCATTTTGAAGAAATGTGGTTTCCTACCCGATAAATCGACAACTTTTATCTTATTGACCCAAAAACCGAGGGTGGACATCTCTGACGTTTTTACAATCGTCAAATATGCAAAACAGCTAAAAAAGGACATTATGAACAAAAGGTTACATTGGAACTCAGTCCCTTCGGCAAGATACGTGTAGCTGAAGAGATAGAGGCTCAGTACAGATGCCAAAACAAAGATGTCGATCAGCCAGGCAAACAGCCTCGCCCAAAAGCCAGCGTAGCTATTGGACGAATAATATACTCCTTTTCTAAGACCTTTCTTTTCCAACTTTTTTTCCTCTTCCGGCTGACGTTTTCGGTTTATCGATTTCACTATCATATCAACAGGCCGCCCGGCGTCCATGGCAACCTTTCAAGGTAAAGCTCATAACTTCGAAGGAGATGTCGTTGAAAAGATATCGGCCATAGGCCCCTGCAGAGAAATCATCCGGCAGATGGCAAACCTCTTCCTCGTAGGTTATAATAGACCCTGAAAAAAATGAACTTTCCTTTTGCCAATGATATCATAAGGTTTTCTCAAGAACATGCAGAGAGCTTCAACTACAGGCCATCACTGACGGGCCGCAAACACCCCGGCGACTCCTCCACCTATATCAGATAACATCATGATCGATCTACTTTTTTCCAGCGTTTTCTGGTTCAACCTGTTCTCAGTCACCCTTATCCAGATTGCCCTGGGGGCCGACAACCTGATAATTATCACCATCCTGGCCAACAAACTCCCTGAGAAACAGAGAAAAAGAGCCGTTCAACTCGGCCTGTTGCTGGCTATGGTGTTCAGGATCATCCTGCTCTTCATGATCAGCTATGTTCTTCGCTACGCTACGGCACCTCTGTTCCACCTTGACGAAATCTATTTAAACCGTTTTTCCATCCAGGGCGAGGTTAACGGTAAAGCAATACTCCTGGCCATCGGCGGCCTGTTTCTGATCTGGAAAGGTATCAAAGAACTGCGTCATAAGTCAAAGGGCATGGAGGAAGAAGTAAATCAGGCATCAAATTTCTGGCAGGTAATTTTTATCATTGTCACCATGAACCTTCTCTTCTCGGTGGATTCCATCCTCACCGTAGTCGGCATGACCGACATCTTTCTGGTTATGGCCGGCTCGGTGGTGATCTCGGTGCTTATCATGCTTGTCTTTGCCGGCACCATCTCAGACTATATGAAAGAAAATCCGGATTTTGAAATTCTGGGGCTTTTTGTGCTGCTGCTGGTCGGTTTCGTTCTTCTTCTGGAGGGCGGACATGTAGGACATCTGATGATCAACAGTTCGCCATTCCCGTATATTCCCCAGTGGATCGTGATTTTCATCCTTATGCTGATGTTCACCGTTGACCTCTATCAGAACTGGCTAGAACGAAGACGGGAAACCGCGCCCATCAAATTAAGACGGCGCAAGACCCTGGTTCTTGAGCAGAAAGATGAAAATAAACAGTAGCTGCGGTTGAGCCCCTACCTCAACCCAGGCAAACAGAATTATTTTGGCAAAGAGTTGTCAGTCATATGAAATTGAAAGACTGTGTTCTCTTACCACCGTTCCTATGTACTCTAACACGAGTCGACAACAAGATGAGAATAATGAAAAAAATTACCTGCTTACTCTTTTTGATCTGTTCTTTTTTGCTGAACAATGCCATCGCGGCAGGAACCGGCCAGACTGACGTTAGCGAACCCGCTGCTCCCGGCTTCACAGGAAAAGTCTATTATGTTGCAAACAGCGGCAGTAACAGCAATGACGGGCTCTCCCCGGAGACACCATGGAAGACATTGGATCATGTGGCAACACAACCATTGTTGCCGGGAGACGCCGTGTTATTTCATCGGGGCGATACCTGGCGTGAGATATTGAGCCTCTGGTTTTCAGGCACATCTGATTCATGGATTACTTATGGAGCCTATGGTACCGGAGAGAAACCAAGATTCCTGGGTTCAGAAAAAGCGACCGACTGGACCGAAGTGGCAACGAACATCTGGCGGTCCGGCACAACGCTTGATAATCCATATAATGGAGGCTATTCGTATGCCGAGGTTTTTTTTGAAGAGTCGGCAGGCGTTGCCCGATGGGGGCGTCAAAGAGATGATCAGGCATCTTTGACAGAGGAGTATGACTGGTATTGGAATGCTGATCATATCTATATTTTTTCTTTGTCAAATCCCGCCGACAGGTATTATTCAGTCGAAGTACCTCAACGAGCTTCATGTATTACCTTTCCGCCGATTGGCGGCTGGAGTTCTTTTTTGGGGCATGAAATTGGCCGCAGTGATTATGTCAACTACGTTGCCATTGACAATCTGGAACTTCTCTATGCCTATCAGCGTGGTATCTATGCCGGCTACCAGGAGATAGAGGCGCACGGAGTGAAAGTTTCCAACTGTCATATCGGCTATATTGGAGTAAAGGGAGGCGCTTCTGCCTACGGTATTGCCGATTAGCATTCTGATGCCATCTATCAGAACAATATTATTCACGATTGCGGTCGACGAGGCATATCTATCAACACCTATCGGGATGCCGTAGATCAAGATCTGACTATCAGTAATGTCACTATCGACCACAATTATTTTTACAATGGTTTTCATACCACCGGGCCGGATATCTCCTCAGAAATAAACAATCATAAATTTGTAAATTTCACTATCAGCAACAACATTATCAACGACACGGGGATTGAGGAGATAGGCGACAATTTATCGAGTAACTCTATTTACGTGGAATCAAAGACAAGAATGTATGAGAATTTTTTTGTGTATAATAACGTAGTTATCGGATCTACAGCCAGAGCTCTTCTGCTCGTGGGGATTGATCATTTATATGTGTATCATAATACCGTTTACGGTTCTCATCCGGATGCCCATCCCTATCATCTTGTTGCCTTTGGTTCAAAATCTCCTCCGCTTACGCTGCATATCGATATGAGAAACAATATCATCCATGGCACCCTGCCGGACAGCTCGTTTGATGCCCGATGTGTTTATCGGGAGGGCAACTCCACCTTCTCGGAACGGAATTATAATCTCTATTTTCAAGAGGATCCCGCGCAACCTTTCACGGGTGCCAATCCCAATTTTGGTCCTGAGAGTTGGGATTATTTTATGTCCGACTGGAATAGCTGGAGATCCGCCTTTGGCTGGGAACAGAATAGTCCTACCCCAGCCGATCCGAGGTTTATAGAACCAGCCAAGGCAAATTTTCGCCTGCAGCCTGGCAGTCCGGCAATTGGTGCTGCTACACCTCTTGCGCTCGTCACGAAAGATATTCTTGGCAATCCACGAGATACCTTACACCCAACAATAGGGGCCTATGAATATATTGATTCGTCGGTGAGTGGAAGTACTTTCTGGATGCTGATGTTGCCCGCAATCCAGGGAAAGAAACAGGGGCTTGAACGCAGTTGGTAAATTACTCATCTGTCCACAGGTATCCTACCGGGGACAACCTGTTAAATGAGGGCTGAACATGCCAAATCAAACAATGCAGGATCGTGCGGCCGGCGCTATTATGGGCGCGTTCATAGGAGATGCATTAGGGGTAGGTCCGCACTGGTATTACGATCTCAAGGAATTGCGCCGGGATTACGGCGACTGGATCGATGGCTACACCGATCCGAAACCCGGGCGTTACCATGACGGATTGAAAGCGGGACAGCTATCTCAAGCGGGGTATATCCTGACCCTCATGGTCCGCTCCCTTATTGATTGCGGCGAGTACGATGAGACCGACTTCTGCCGCAGGCTGGATACGGAACTCTTCCCCCAACTTGACGGCACACCGGTATGCGGGCCGGGATTGTACACCAGCCAGTCAATTCGTGAAACGTGGCGGCGGCGAGTCGAGCATCATCTGCCCTGGGGACAGACGGGTGGCCATGCCGATACCACTGAAGCGATTGAACGTACTCTGGCAATTGCTGTCCGCTATGCCGGGCAGACCTCTCGCCTGGCCTCCGCTATTGCCGAAAACACTGTTTTAACGCAGATAGACGATACTGTAGTCGCCATGACCGTGGCCTTCGGTGCAGTCCTCGGCCTGTTGGTTCAAGGCCATAAACTCGATACCGCACTTTCCGGCAAACTTATGGGACTGGTGAAAAGTGGGGAATTGCCGTTTCATGCGATAACGCGTGAGAATCTGCAGCCTCCTCGTCCCGGCGCCCCTGATCCTCCGAGTACAGGCCGATTTGCCTCGCCGGATGCCCTGCTTACCCCATCGTATATGGCTGCCGCAGCAATCGACCCGGATATCCGCATTGAACCGGCATGGAAAGTATCCCTTGTCTATGGAATGCCTTGTGCCATTTACCATCAGCTTCCAGCAGCCTACTATCTTGCAGCGAGATTTTCCGGTGATTTCGAGGCAGCGGTACTGCACGCGGTGAACGGTGGAGGACAGAACCAGGTTCGAGCCATCCTGGCCGGGACTCTGACCGGGGCGCAGGTGGGTCTCAGCAAAATACCTGATCGATTTCTCGATGGTCTGGAAAGTGGCGAAGAATTACTGGACATGGCCAGGGCTCTTGCCGCAGCACTGTAGTCTGGTGCTGACATTGTGTCGTATTCGAGTTGCCAGGCGGACAAGGACAGAGAGCGATGACGTTAAAAGCATGAGGCGGATAATTTATTTCCGGTGGCCCAAAGATAAGGGGCCGGCTCATTTACGAGTCGGCCCCTTATCATTTCAATTGCTGGTGTTTTCCCGACAGCCGCTGGCTACATGGCCTGACCCGGGGATCAGGTATTCCTTCTTACGGTTTGGTGACGCCCATTCCGGCAAAATAACTCTTGAATGTTGAGGCCTTCAGAGCAAAAACACCATCTGGATTGGCCATCTGGATTGGCCTCCACCAGCTCACATCATAGGCCCACCAGGTACCGGGCATGGTATCGATGTTCGCCTCTTTTTGCCCCCAGGGATTTCTCAGGACGATATATTTGGTGTTATTCCGATAAGCCCACCCGAGAATCGAATACGCATGGTTGGCAACCAGGTTGGCATCGGCGTATCTCACTTTGTCGGGTGAATTTTCGCCACTTGAGTAGGTCCAGGCAACCATGGGGTTAAAGGTCCTGTATGATCTGCTGTTGCCTCTTACCAGCGACCAGAGATTATCGGCGCTTTGACTGCTCGTACCATAATAGTAGCGCTTCCAATTGTTCAGTTCGGATGTCGCCCGAACCGGATCGCCGCCGGCTATCGCCGTAATGTTCGGGTAATCCGTTGCTGTACCGGTTTTCCACTTGGCATAGGCTTTTTCATAAACGGCGGGCCATATCTCACCGGCCTCACTTGATCTGCAATAGAGGAATCCATGTGAACCGGAGCTGAGAGGCATCGCTTCAGATACCTCAATTTGTTTAGCGGCCGAATTCGGCGACGGGAAGAACTCGATCATATCGACAAAAGACTGGTTTGACTGTTGAATTGCCCGAGTCCGCTGTGAAATGACGTACGGGGTTGCCCAGGCAATCGAGGAAAGCGCGGCAATCAGATAGCAGTCACCTACCGCTCCCTGTACCGGATCAAAAAATTCGCTCGCTTCCTTGAAAAAATCACCCGGGTCGATCCAGGCTACCCCGTATGGCTGCCAGTTACCGTCCCCTACTTTGGACGTAGCAGCAACAAGTTGCTGCATCTTGGCACCTTTTGCCGGAAAGGCGATCTGATGATCGGGGATATTGGTCAGCTGGATCTCCATCCGCAGCGTCCCCGGCCGGATGATTTCGGGCTTTTGTATCTTGAGTTCTTCGAGCTTTCTGGTCTTAAGATATTGATTGAGGTCCTTAAAGGTTTTGAGACTGGAAATATCCGGGTCCACCTGAAATGCGTCCAGAATCTCATCGTCTGCATGCCCTGTCGGCAGACCAACTTCCTGAGGCCTTAGGGCAACCCGTTTAAGATTCATATCCCCGGTGAGTTCCAGCCCGGCATACAGGGGTGACCTGTGTACCGGATCGAAAAGTTCATCATAGGGCGTCTCGAGTATCTCGGACAATACCGCCTGTTTATCTTCGATTTTGTTCCAGGGGATAGCCTGTCCCGCAACAAGATCTGCCAGGGCATAAGGGTTGGCTACGCCAATATTTTCGGGGATGGGTCCATCTGCATATTCGTGCTCACTCATGGTAGTACCTCCTTTGCGAATTATGGATGTCCAGTTACCTTTCTGATCGAAATATGTAAACCAGCGGGTGTGGGAAACACCTGTTCCATAAATCCCCGGGACTTCAGACTCCATCAAAGCCCCAGGGCCGTGCGTAGTGGTACATGACTTTTTAAGACTTATTTAATGCGGCTATCCCGATAAGCCTCAAAGTTTTTGAGCAATTTCTGCCAAATTCTTTCCGGGACTGTTTTTTTGATCCGATCAACCAGCAATCCGCCCAGCGCAGTACCGGTTGACACCTGTCTGGATATTCCTGATTGGCTGACGAGCGTCAGGGATTCCAGAGTGCCACCGACACTGATCTGTCCTACTGAATCAATTGCCGGTAGATCTTTGGCTTGCTTGATGAGCATATCCTGCTGCTCTTCCGTCAAAGAGAATGACTCTTGCCATTCGGCAGGGTTGTTGTCCGGATAGTCCGGACGAAAACTGATAAGGCCTCCTTGGGTTGATATTTCGATGGTGTACTCGTAGTAATCAGGCGGTGGTATCGAACCTGTGTTCCAGTAATATCGAAGTCGTATTCCATCCATAGCTTCTCCTCGTTGGATAAATGCAGATAGAGTAATAACGATCAATATTGCTTGCAGGAGATAACGAAATATGGGCAATCTCTGAGATCTCATAGAAATAAATTCCTTGTATCAGGAAATTATTTACTGAATTTCGAATTTTCGAACCGGAAATGCAATGTAAAATTACTGATGAGAGGTTGAAAGCAGATATGTTATGCATTGGTTGATGGATTCACAAGGTGCTCGTTTACATTTTTTTTGCATATTATCGATGGCGTCATAATCTGTAAGCGGGGCTAACGGGCGATCGCGGCAAAGGCGATGCGGACAGGTGCCGAATAAAAATCGAACCATCACAAGCAGCTACCACAGAGTAGACATCAGGACCTTGTTTTTCTGTTTTGCCGGACTGAAACTGGTCAGTAAATAACTCTTTTTCTTTCCCGATGACCGGGATATACTTCTTTTTTGAACTGCCATCGACGGCGGCCAGGGAAATACATTCAAACGGCCATTCGGTGGGCTATACCAATTTTGTTCTGCATGACCTTTTTTAGTACTAAAAATCATAGTATCGTCACGAAAACAGCCTGTCTGGTCTCTGTGATGGTCTGTTGTCTCATTGCCTCTCTAACAATCACCTCAAGAGATTTGGTTCTGAACCGCTTTACCTCCCTCGAGCGGGAAGACGCAAAAATACAACTCCAACGGGTGACCAACGAAATCGCCAATAGCCTTGATAAGCTGACAGCTTTCTGTACGGATTGGGCATTCTGGGATGACACCTATCAGTTTGCCAGTGATGGCAACAGCGAATACATCGCCAGCAATCTCATGGCCGAGACCTTTGCCGATCAAAGCTTGAATTTCATGATGTTCTACAATGAACAGAACAAGTTGGTCTTCCAGCGTTTCTACGATTTTGCCCAGGAGGAGGCAGAGGAACCCGACCCGGCAACGGTACGCGTTATTGGGTCGTTGCACCAACTCTTTACCCATCAGGGTGCACCTGATGCCAGAGCGGGAATTGTCTTGACGCCATCCGCACCGCTGCTTATCGCTTCCGCTCCCATCTTGTCGAGCCTCAGACACGGACCGGTTCACGGCACTCTTCTGGTGGGACTCTATCTCAATGAACATGAAATCAAGCGGATAAGTGCGTTGACCCATCTCTCGGTAGCATTCCAGGCCTCCCCGTACAAGACGACGGTTTTGCCATCCGCAGTAGCCGTCAAAGAGCCAAACACCACAGCCAATTTTTCAACCCGGGTAGTAGACGACAAAACACTGGTGGCTTCGACGGTGCTGGAGGATATCTCTGGACAACCGGCTATCACCATTCTCCTAAGCCTGGGCAGGAACGTGTACCAACAAGGGTATGCGATGTGGAAACAGCAGGTCATTTCGCTTATTCTGGTGGGACTGAGTGTTATGGTCTTTCTCATTTTTCTCCTGAACCGGCTGGTACTGCGTAAGCTGGTCGTGCTCTCGGACGAGGTCGATCAAATTGCCGCTACCGGGGACGCGAGCTTGCGAATACCTGTTCGGGGCAATGACGAAATCGCCAATCTGGGCGACCGGATCAACTCCATGCTTGATACGGTGCAGGAACTCCAGAACGCCCAGCTTAAAAACGAACAATACCTCCAGAATATCCTCGATACCGTCAATTGCGGAATTGTGGTCGTTGCCGCGACCGAGGAGCGAAGGATTGTCGCGGTCAATCGGACCGGAGCCTCTATGCTTGGTCGGTCTGCCGACGAGCTTATCGGCAGACCCTGCTATCAGGTTCTCTGCAACGCTAATCCCGATAATTGCCCTGATCTTGATCAAACTGAACAGACTGTGACAAAAGAGATGACAATTGTCCTGGAAAACTCCAAGAAACTTCCAGTACTGAAAAGTATTGCCCGTATAAAGCACGGCGACAAGGAGTATCTGATAGAAAGCTTTACCGATATCAGTCAACTGAAGAAAGTGGAATCCGGATTGCGGGCCAGTGAAAAGCGGTATCGCCAGTTCTTTGATCAGGACCTCACCGGAGATTTCATTGTCTCGGTTGATGGCAAGATCATTGACTGCAACCTCGCCTATGCACGAATGTTTGGTTATGACACGGTCGAAGAAATCAAACAAACCAACGTTTCCATTCAGTATCCTGTTGCTGCGGATCGCAGCATCTTCCTTGATAAAATCCGTCATAGCGGCAAACTGGTGCGTTATGAATCGGAACTCCGCCGCAAAGACGGCAGTCCACTGTTCTGTATTGGGAACGAAATCGGCAAATTCGACGAGAATGGCCAACTGACCCATATCTGGGGCTATCTTTTCGATGACACCAAGCGGGTAAAACTGGAAAGAGATATCCGCCAGAATCAGAAACTGGAAGCCATCGGCACCCTGGCAGGCGGCATCGCCCATGATTTCAACAATATTCTCACCGGGATTATAGGCTATACCGAGCTGATCATGCTCAAGGAATTCACCGACGGGGAGGTGAAGGAGTATCTGCACAAGATCCTCGCTGCCGGTGGAAAGGCTCGAGCACTCATCCTGCAGATCCTCGCTTTCAGCCGAAAAGCGAAAACAGTGGTTCAGCCGGTCCGCCTGAAGCCCTTGATTCAGGAGGTGATGCAACTTCTCCGAGCAAGCCTGCCGACGACTATTGCCATAAAAGAAGATCTTGATTTTCCGGCCACGATCCTGGCGGATCCAATACAGATCCATCAGATCATCCTCAATCTCAGCACCAATGCCGGCCATGCCATGCGGGAGAACGGCGGCACCTTGTCCGTTAGCCTAAGTAAAGCCACTCAGATTAAAGAGTTACCCGGCTTGCATCCGCTGGAAGCAGGCAAAGAGTATGTACATATCCGGATTGGCGATACCGGTCACGGCATCCCGGAAGAGATTCGTAGCCGAATCTTTGATCCTTTTTTCACCACCAAAAACAAGGATGAGGGAACCGGTCTAGGACTTTCCATGGTCCACGGCATCATCACCAGCCTGAAAGGCCATATCGCCGTTGACTCAAAGGTAGGCGTTGGAACCGATTTTGATATTTATCTCCCCCTGACTGAAGATGCGGTGGATCTTCCTCCCGCAGAAATACCAAAATTTTCACCAGGGAAGGAGCATATCGTCTATGTTGACGACGAACCATTTGTGGTTGAGATAGGTCGGGAAATCCTTCTCTCTTTAGGCTACCGGGTAACTGACTTTAACGATGGAATACAGGCTTTGGCCTTTCTGAGCGAACATCACGAGGACATTGATCTGATCATCAGCGACCTGACCATGCCCGGCCTCACCGGAATTGAGATGGCCCGCAGCCTGCGCGGCAAAAACATCCAGGTGCCAATAATTATTTATACGGGATATGAAGAACACCAGGTCAAGGACGACCTGTCCGATCTTGGCATCCAGGATGTTCTTCTAAAACCGATCACCCACCAGCTCATGGCCGAAAAAGTTCGCGAGGTGCTGGACCGGGAGAAAGCAGCGCACTTGTTCAATTGATTTTCATCGTTTCGCCAGGGCGGCCGAGTTGAAGGCGATCTCTCCCAGGATCAAGGCGGTAAAGAAAAAACAGAGAGCCCCCAGACTCATCATATATTCATGAAGGCTTGGGCTGTATGAGTAAAACTGCGGCATATCGAACAGATTGTATTGATGAAAATGGGGAATGAGCTGGCCGACAATGATCAGATCGTAAAACGCAGTAAAGGTACCGATCATCAGGCTCAAACCGGCGAACGCACAAAGGGTCACCTTTTTGCCCTTGCTGTTCAGGACAAACAGCAGAAAGGGCAGTAAACCGCCGAGAAGAATTTCTCCTCCCCAGAAATTAAGAGCATATTCCCCCCGGACCAGCAACTGCATCGCCTCGGGATTCTCAGTGAACCTTGCTGAGAAACCACCGAGAATTTTCATGAAACTAAATGACATGGTGACGAGAAGCAGGACGATGCTCAGCCTGCACAGAGCCACGATTGCGGTTTTCGTGCCGCTGTCGATCTCCCTCCTGTGCAACCGGTGACTGAACCAGGTAACAACGACAATGGCACAACAGGCAATGAGAGTAGAAATAGTTAGAAAGTACAGAGGCATATAATTTTCCGCCCAGAAGCCGCGGGCACCGAGCAGGGCCATATCCGAATTCATGTTCAGGTTGCCGCAGGTAACGGCAACGAGACCGCCGATCGCAAAGCCGCGGGCAAGACCGGGCCTTTTCATCAGCAGAAACAGAAAATTAAAAATCATGAACAGCAGGTAGAGGGTGTACAGGGAGCTTTTCCACCAGATATTTGACAGCGGATTGGGGGTGAGAAAACCGTAAATAGCCATTCTCCATGGGTTTTCGATCTCCAGACCGATAGAACAGAGACCGGTCGCCATGGTAATAATGGCGAGAAAGACGGCACGGTTGACGATAGGCGCAAAGGTCTTGATGCGAAAGACCTGACCGAGCGATGAAAGAATACAGATTCCCGTAGAGAGACAGGCAAAAAAAACATATGGGGTGATGAGGATTCCCCAGGGGACCTCCCGCGAGGTGCCGAAGACATGGTCATGGCCGACAAACATGGCATGGATGGCAAAAGAGAAGCCGATAGCGGTCAAGGCGGCAAAGAAAATGCAGCTCGGCAAAAGGTTTCTTGATGGCGTATTTTCACCTTCAACATGGCTTAAAAATATCATTTCAATAAATCCTGCAAAATTATTGTCATGCCTGGACTTACATCAACAGTGGAGGCCTTTCGTTCCTTGAGACAGATTATCGGGGGGAGAAAACCAAATGACGACGTCCAAACGCTAGATATCTCTCTCCCTCGCTTTGCATGTACTCCTACAGCCCTTTATTTAAAGATAAGGGGCTGAAAAGACCACAAGCCTGAGGAAGAAATATAATGACTACCGAAGAGATTTCAACGATTGTATCTCAGATACCTGCCACGCAAAAAGAGAGTTTATCCGTTTACCTCTGAAAGCGCCAGATCCTGATATGTGTGGAAAAAACGGTGACAGAAGTCATCCCAGCGGCGGCAGATCTCTTGCGTTGCCGTGGTATTCTCATTGAGGCTGGGGTGGGCGACAAGGCTTTCAATCTCCTCTTGAAAGGAGGCAAGCAGTGCACTGTCCGCGCCGGCAAGGAGATTGCCGACAAATTCCGCCGGCCGGTAAACATCCTGTATCTGTTGCAGATCACGGTGGATCTGATCAAGCAGTACGTTTCGCGGTCCTTCCCAGAGCTCATTTACTGCGGCATCCCGAAGTAATCGGGGAAGTGCGGAGAAATCCTCCATCACGCCGTGACCGCCGAATATCGACATGGCCAAACGTACCTGATCGACGGCATCCCATGCAGCAGTGATTTTCTGCAGCATGACCAGTTGGCGGACATCAAAACGTTTCTGCTGCAGGTCAAGAGGTTCGGCTGGATTGATGGCGGTTTTCACCTTACCGTCCAACTGCAGAAAACTCCGGTAAAGCTTAAAAGCCCCGGCGATGGTTCTTCTGGCGTTCCTGTGCATCTCTGCCAGTTGCTCCGCCACCATAGGGAACTCCTGCAACCCCCGGCCGAAGGCGGTCCTGAATTCACTGTATATTTTCGCCTCGCGCGCAGCTCTTGTCATACTCGCCGCAGCCGAGAGACCAACCGTCAGTCGGGAATAGGTCAAGACAATCCCGACAACATTGGCCAGCCCACGCTCAAAGGGACCAACCGGATAGGCGACGGCGCCATTAAAGGTAATTTCCCCCGTGGTCAATTCGGAGGTCCCCATCTTCCACTTGATACGGTCGATGGTATACCCATTGCGCCGCTCTTTTTCCTTTTCACCGGGCAGCCAGGATGGCACGATAAAGATGCCGATCTTTTCCGAGCCGTAAGGCTTGGCGGTAACCACGGCATAGTCGGCATGGGTTGCCGAACAGAAGAACTTGGTACCATACAATCTCCAGGTGTCCCCTTCCCAGACGGCCTCGAGCAGATTGGCCGGGACATCGGAACCACCCTGGATCTCCGAGAGATACTGGGCGCCGATGCCGAAATCTCCGTCCCTTCCCTCCTTGCAGTGGGCAAGGACCTGCCTCGTCTCCGGGGTGTCGGCAAAGGCCTCGAGAACAGCCACCAGACCCTCCGTACAGGTCACGGGACAGGCGATACAGGCTTCACCGTTTTGATAGATCAAAAACATCTTAACCAGTCGTGCCCAGGGCCTGGTCGCCTCGGAAAACAGGGCCTCGGCAAAGACCTCTTTCTCCATGACCAGGGTCTCGGTCGGTCGGACAAGCCGATCGATCCGGTGGTGATGACCGTCAAAGTGAAGGATGTATGGTCTCTTCTCCGGTACGGCAGCAGCATCGGCAAGATCGCGCCAGCGAAAGGATGCCTTCAGGGAGAGTTCTCTGGCCTCTTCGTCAATTGCCTGCCAGTCGTCCCGGGCGAAGTGTTTGACAACTTTTTGCAAAAAAGGGTCATCGGCGTAGTAATCAGTTTGGTTACGCCTGTGTAAAAAATCATCGAAGCTGTATGGATTGTTTCTATTGGGCAGCGACATGATCATCTCTCTTGATTGTGCAACTATTCAGCTCTTCAGGGCAAAGGCCTCTTTGAGCGTACGGCGTATCAGCTCAGGGTCAATCGGCTTAATGAGAAATTTGTAAATACCGCTGGTATTTATTGCCTCGGCGACCATAGCTGCGTCGGCATAGCCGGACATGGCAATTCGAATAGTATCGGGATAAAGATCTTTTACCCGGGTGAGAAATTCAATTCCGGTCATTCCCGGCATTCTCTGGTCACTGAGGACAACGTCTACCCGATTGAGAGCAAGCTGATCGAAGCCTTCACTCGCCCTGCCGGCCGAGAGGATTTGATAATTTTCCGAGCGCAATAATCTTTTCATTACGTCGATAACAGGCTGTTCGTCATCCACCACCAGGATGGTTTTCCGGTGTGGGCCGGGAGCCTTCGGTACAAAGAGATGCCGGTCGTCCACCAGGAGCTGGGTGAACTCTTCCGCCAGGATCGGCTTGCTGAAAAAATATCCCTGCATCGCATCACAGTCCTGATTACAGAGATAACTCAGCTGTGCTTCTGTTTCAACCCCTTCGGCAATCACCTGCAGGTTAAGGTTGTGGCCCAGGGAGATGATAGTCTTGGCGATTGCCGCACAGCCGGGATCATAGGTAATCTCACGGACAAAAGAGATATCCATTTTCAATTTATCGAAAGGGTAGCTCCGCAACTGATTCAGGCTGGAGTACCCGGTGCCGAAATCATCGATGGAGAGCTTTACCCCCAGTCCCTTCAACTCTTTGAGCATGGAGACCGCGCTGTCTTTATCACGAACCACCATACTTTCGATAATTTCCAGCTCCAGACAGGAGGGGTCAAGGCCGCTTTCCCGCAAAATTTGTTTGATCGTACTGAGCAGACCCGGGTTCCAGAACTGCCGGGGGGATAAATTGACAGCCATGGTCAGAATCGGCAGGCCGGCCTTTTGCCATTGGCTGTTCTGCCTGCAGGCTGTTC
>Ga0055480_10000032_pt1 | contig 40737 bp, 41 predicted proteins | sample Muzzi_PWB_D2_FD_57935 | JGI IMG/M metagenome (GOLD analysis project Ga0055480, IMG submission 57935) | Wetland microbial communities from San Francisco Bay, California, USA, that impact long-term carbon sequestration - Muzzi_PWB_D2 | ecosystem: Environmental > Aquatic > Marine > Wetlands ... | reverse complement strand
CGTGAAGTGCTCCAAGGCGTTGCCCGAGATGATCGAGGCCGCCGGCGGCGTACCCGTGATGTGGAAGACCGGTCACTCGCTGATCAAGGAGCGGATGAAGGCCGGCGGCGCCCCGGTGGCCGGCGAGATGAGCGGGCACATCTGCTTCGCCGACCGGTTCTACGGGTTCGATGACGCGATCTACGCGGCCGCCCGTCTCGCGGCGCTCGTCCAGGAGAGCGGCCGCAGCCTCGCGGAACTGGCCGATCGGATTCCGCAGTATCCGTCCACGCCCGAGCTGAGGGTGGATTGTCCCGAAGAGCGGAAGTTCGAGATCGTCGAGAAGATGGTCGAGCGGTACCGGGGGTCGCACGAAGTGATCGACATCGACGGGGCGCGCGTGCTGTTCGAGGATGGCTGGGCCCTGATCCGGGCCAGCAACACGCAGCCGGTGATCGTGGTGCGCTTCGAGGCGGATACGCGTGAGGCGTTGCAGCGAATCCGCGACGACGTCGCGGCCGCCCTGGCCGGGGAAGGGGTCGAGGTACCCCTGCTGAAGAGCTGAGCGTGTCCGTGGCTGCTCGCACCATCGTGGTCGCGATCGGCGGAAACGCGCTGTCGCCCTCCGGTGAGTCGGCTTCGGTGCACAACCAGTTCCGCCACTCGCGGGAGAGCCTGGAGGTGATCGTGCCGCTAGCGGCCGCGGGATGGCGGATCGCCATCGTGCACGGCAACGGCCCCCAGGTCGGGGACGCGCTGGTGCGCAACGAGGCGGCCCGGTCGCTGGTCCGGCCGTTGCCGCTCGGCGTCCTGGTCGCGGGCACGGCAGGCTGGATTGGGTACATGATCCAGCAGTCGCTCGAGAATGCGCTGGCGCGAAATGGATGTGACCGGCCGGTGGTGACGCTGATCTGCCAGGCCCGGGTCGATGCGGACGATCCGGCGCTTCGCCAACCGTCGAAGTTCGTCGGGCGCTCGCTCGACGATGCGACGGTGGCCACGTTGCGGGCAGCGGGCGTGCGGGTGGAGGCGGACGGAAACGGTAACCTGCGGCGCCAGGTCCCGAGCCCCGTTCCGGTGGAGATCGTCGAGTCTCCGATGGTGGCCGATCTCGTGGCCCGCGGGGATATCGTCATCGCGGCCGGGGGTGGCGGCATTCCCGTGTATCGGGATGCCCGACTCGGGCTTGAGGGCATCGACGCCGTGGTGGACAAGGATCGCGCGGCCGCCATTCTCGCAAAGGACATCGAGGCGGACGTCCTGTTGATCCTGACCGATGTCGACGGCGTCTACACGGGCTGGGGAACCGACACGGCGCGCCGCCTGGAGCGACTTACGCTGACCGACGCACGTCGTCTGCTGGCCGGTCCGGAGCTGCGCGGCGGCACCGGCAGCATGCGGCCCAAGGTCGAGGCTGCCGCGGATTTCGTGGCAGCAGGAGGGCAGCGGGCGATCATTGCCGCGCTGGAGGATGGTCCCGCCGCCGTGGAGGGACGGGCGGGCACGGAGATCACAGAGGAGTAGAGGCGTAGAGGCGGCGAAACAGACACCGACGAGCAGGACCCGACGAGAACCCAGAAGAAGGTCGTCATGAACATCCACGAATACCAGGCGAAGCAGATCCTACGGGATCACGGGATTCCCGTTCCACCGGGCGAGGTGGCTCGAACGCCCGACGAGGTCGAGGCGCTGGCCCGCGAGTACGGGGGACGAACCGTCGTGAAGGCGCAGGTCCACGCCGGGGGACGCGGCAAGGCGGGAGGCGTGAAGCTGGCGACCGACGCGGCCGCCGCCCGCGCGGCCGCCGAGGCCATCCTCGGCATGGAGATCAAGGGACTGACGGTGCGAAAGGTGCTGGTGACGCCAGCCGCGGAGATCGCCTCCGAAGCCTACGTCGGCATCGTGCTCGACCGGTCGTCACAGCGAGCGGTGTTCATGGTCTCCTCGGAGGGCGGCGTCGATATCGAGGAGGTCGCCGCGACCAACCCCGAGGCCATCACTCGCTTCCCGATCGATCCGCGCTATGGGTTGCTTCCGCACCAGGCGATGGGCTTGGCATTTGCCCTGTATGACGACTTCGGAACCGTGCGACAGGCCGCGAAGATCATCACGCAGCTCTACGAGGCGTACGTCGCGGCGGGCGCCACGCTGGCCGAGATCAATCCGCTGATCGTCGACGACGAGGGCACGGTCCTCGCCATCGACGCGAAGATGAACATCGACGACAACGCGCTGTTCCGACTGCCCGGCATCGAGACGATGCGGGATTTCGAGGCGGAGGACCCGGCCGAGGCGAAGGCGCGGGACGCGGGGCTCTCATACATCCCGCTCGACGGGAACGTGGGCTGCTGTGTGAACGGGGCAGGCCTCGCGATGGCCACGATGGACCTCGTGAAGTACTACGGGGGTGAGCCGGCCAACTTCCTCGACATCGGGGGATCGTCGAATCCGGACAAGGTGGTTGCAGCCCTCGAGATCATCACGGCGGACCCGAATGTGAGATCGATCCTGTTCAATATCTTCGGCGGCATCACTCGCTGTGACGACGTCGCCAACGGGATCGTCGAGGCCACGAACCGCATCGACATCGAGATTCCGATCGCCATTCGACTCACCGGCACCAACGAAGATGAGGCTGTGAAGATTCTGGAAGATCACGGATTCAACGCGATGACTGACATGGACAAGGTCGTCGAGCGCGCCGTCGCCTTGGCCGGTGGGGAGGTGGCCGGATGAGCATCCTGATCAACGACGACACGCGACTGATCGTCCAGGGCATCACGGGCCGCGACGGCTCGTTCCACGCCCGCCAGATGATTGAGTATGGAACGCGCGTCGTGGCCGGCGTCACCCCCGGTAAGGGCGGGCAGACGTTCGACGATACCGTGCCGGTCTATGACACGATGGCACGCGCCGTCGCGGAGACCGGCGCCAACACGAGCGTCATCTACGTGCCGGCGGCCTTCGCGGCCGACGCGATCTTCGAGGCGGCCGACGCGGGCATCGACCTCATCGTGTGCATCACAGAAGGCGTCCCGGTCGGGGACATGACGCGCGTTCTGCCCTACGTGCGGGAGAGAGGTGCACGCCTGCTCGGTCCGAACTGTCCCGGTCTGATCACGCCGGGCATCTGCAAGGTCGGCATCCTGCCCGGCCAGATCGTCACGCCGGGTAAAATCGGCGTGGTCAGCCGTTCGGGAACACTCACGTATGAAGTGGTCTATCAGCTCACCCGGGCCGGCCTCGGACAGTCCACGTGCGTCGGGATCGGCGGAGATCCGCTGATCGGCACTGATTTCGTCGATTGTCTCCGGCTGTTCGAGGCGGACGAGGAGACGGTGGCTGTGGCGATGATGGGTGAGATTGGCGGCACCGACGAACAAGTCGCCGCGGAGTTCGTGCGGGATCACATGAGCAAGCCGGTGGTCGGCTTCATCGCCGGCCAGACAGCGCCTCCGGGCCGCCGGATGGGGCACGCCGGCGCGATCATATCGGGCTCCGAGGGTACGGCGGCCGAGAAAATGAAGGCGTTCGCGGACTCCGGCATCGGCGTGGCCGAACGGCCGGCCGACTTCGTGCCGCTGATCCGGGAGCGGATCTGAGCGGCGGATCACGAGAGCACCCCGATTCACGGAGACATACGAAGATGGCGGTTTCACATACATTGACGATCATCAAGCCCGACGCGTTCGGGAGCGGCAAGGCGGGGAAGATCCTGGCCCACCTCGAAGAGAAGGGGTTCGAGCCGCAGGCCGCTCGCATCGTGCACCTGACGCGTCCCGAGGCCGAGGCCTTCTATGCGGTGCACCGGGAGCGGCCGTTCTTCGGATCACTCGTCGAGTTCATGACCTCGGGTCCTTGCATGCCGATAGTGGTGCGGCGCGACGATGCCGTAGCGGAGTTGCGGCGGGTGATCGGGGCGACGGACCCGGCGGAAGCCGAGGCGGGCACCGTGCGGGCCCTCTATGCCGAGAGCAAGGAACGGAACGCGATCCATGCGTCGGACTCGCCGGAGAACGCCGACGTCGAGGCCTCGTTCTTCTTCGCTCGGTGCGACTGGCTGGTTGATTGACAGACCGCCCGACGCCCGCTATGGATAAAGGCTTGCCGATGCTTTCGATTTCGCGCGACCGGCTCAACCGCGGGCCGATCGAGTATGCGGGGGAGCTGAGGCTGCCGGAGGACTGGGGCCCCCAGGGGTTCGAGCTCTCCGGGGCACCACGCGTCGTCTTGATGGTCGAGGCCGCGGGAGACCGCGGCGTGCGGCTCACGGGGACGCTGACGGCCAGGTTGCAGGAGACATGCAGCCGCTGTCTTCGCACGGTGGAGCGCAGCCGGGAGATCCCGATCCATCTGCGCTTCGAGCCGGACCTGGACCCGTGGGACGAGGGACCCGGTCTGTACGCGCTCGATGCCAACCGGGAGGAGCTGGAGATTGGACCGGCTCTGCGCGAGGAGTTGATTCTGGGGCTGCCGGACTACCCGCTGTGTGAGCCGGACTGCCGGGGATTGTGTCCGCAATGCGGGGCCGATCTGAACGAGGGTAAGTGCGGCTGCGTGGAAGAGCACGGTGATCCACGCTGGGCGTCGCTCCAGCGGCAAATAGAACAACAGGATGGTTGAAGATGGCGGTACCAAAGAGACGGACGTCGAAGCAGCGGAAGAGGAAGCGGCGCGGTGGACATCGCGTGGCGAAGTCGCCGGCGACGCAGGCATGCCAGCGGTGCGGCGACCCGCGTCGCCCCCACCACGTCTGTCCGAGCTGCGGCTACTACGGCGACGAGGAAGTAGTGCGAGTGGAGGAGTTTTAGGCCGCCGTCTCTCTTCCGGCGCCAGGACCGGGCCCCGCCGGCCCGCGTCGACGAAGGTGATGAACGTTAGGGCGAGAGCGGCCGCGGGGCCGCGGTATTTACCTCCCCGTCGAGCATCGAGGTGACGTCGCCATGAACCGACGAATCGCCGCGATGTTTCCGGGCCAGGGCTCCCAGCACGTGGGGATGGGCGTCGAGCTGGCGGCCGCCGAACCTGCCGTTCGTGAGCTGTACGAAGAGGCGGACGAGCTTCTCGGGGTGTCGCTCAGCCGCATCTGCCGCGCAGGCCCGGAGGAGGAGCTCGTGCGCACCGAGAACGCGCAGCCCGCCATCCTCCTGCACGGGTACGCCGTCTGGCGGACCCTCCCGGACGAAGTCCGTGACGCCGTCGTCGTGGGGGCAGGCCATTCGCTCGGTGAATTCACGACCTGGCTGGCGGCCGGCGGACTCTCCTTTGCAGATGCGTTGCGCACGGTTCGACGGCGGGGTGAACTGATGGCCGCTGCGGGCAACGAACGCGCCGGCACCATGGCCGCCGTCCTCGGCCTCGAACCCACGGACGTCGTGCGGGTGTGCGAGACCGTGGAGGTTGGCACCGTGGTACCGGCGAACTTCAACGCACCCGGCCAGATCGTGATCAGCGGCGACGTCGAGGCCGTCGAGGCCGCCTGTGCCGCCGCGCTCGAGGCCGGAGCGCGGCGCGCGGTGCCGCTCAACGTGAGTGGCGCATTCCACTCGCCCCTGGTACGGGCGGCCCGCGACGGCCTGGAGGCGGCGCTGTCCGGGATCTCGATCGAGGATCCGGATTTCCCGGTCGTGGCCAACGCGTCGGCCGCCCCGGTGACCACGGGGGCCGAAGGGCGCGATCGCCTGGTCGAGCAGTTGACCTCGCCGGTCCGCTGGGTAGAATCGATCGCGGCCATGGAGCAGTTGGAGCCGGATCTGTGGATCGAGCTCGGACCCGGGGCAGTGTTGACCGGCCTGCTGCGGCGCATCGAGCGTCGCCGGCGGGTCACCGCCGCGGGCAGTCCGAAGGAAATCGAAGCTCTGGTGGAGGCATTCCATGCAGCGTGAACTCGAAGGACAGGTCGCGATCGTAACGGGCGCGTCGCGAGGCATCGGCCTCGGGATCGCCCACGCGCTCTCGGCCGCGGGGGCGAAAGTGGCGTGCGTGTCCCGGGGTCTCGACGGAGCGGAGGCCGCCGCGGCGGCGCTCGAGGGGCAAGCGCGGGGTTACGCCTGCGACGTGGGCGATCCCGAGGCGTGTTCCGCGCTCGCGAAGTCGGTCGAGACCGATCTTGGCCCACCCTACATCTTGATCAATAACGCAGGGGTGACCCGAGACAACGTGCTCGTCCGCATGAAGGACGAGGACTGGAACGACGTAATGAACACAAATCTGCGGGGCGCGTTCAACATGACGCGCGCCGTAGCTCGCGGGATGATGAAGCGGCGGACCGGGCGTATCATCAATATCGCCAGCGTCGTAGGCTTGACGGGGAACCGCGGGCAGGCCAACTATGCCGCGTCGAAGGCTGGTCTCGTCGGGTTCTCCAAGTCCGCCGCGCTGGAACTGTCGTCGCGCGGCGTTCTCGTCAACGTGGTGGCGCCGGGCTTCATCGAGACGGATATGACGGCCGAGCTCGGCGAGGATACGCAGACGGAGCTGGCCGAGCGAATCCCGCTCGGTCGCTTCGGCAGCACGGAGGACGTGGCCGGCGTGGTCCGGTTTCTGGCCGGACCGTCCTCCAGCTACATGACGGGCCAGGTGCTCGTCGTGGACGGCGGCATGGTGATGCACGGCTGAACGACCGCGCGAGACGATCGCAGCGGCAGCGGAAGTACTCTATCACAGGAGAGACCGAGACATGTCGGACACCGGGGACAAAGTACGTGAGATCATCGCCGACGAGCTCGGCGTCGAAATGGAAAAGGTCACCGACGAAGCGGCCTTCGTCGAGGACCTCGGCGCGGATTCGCTCGACACCGTGGAGCTGGTGATGCGGTTCGAGGAGGAATTCGAGGTGGAGATTCCGGACGAAGATGCCGAGAAGATGCTCACCGTGGGTGATGCGATTCGGTATCTCGGAGAGCGGGAGGACTGAAGCTACCCCCGGGGGAGCTTCGATCATGAGTGAACGGCACCGCGTCGTCGTCACGGGCCTTGGCCTGCTGACGGCCGTCGGCCTCGACGTCGAACAGACCTGGTCGGCGCTGCTCGCCGGACAGGGCGGCGTGGCTCCGATCACGCTGTTCGATGCGGCGGATCAACCCGTTCGCTTCGCCGCCGAGGTCAAGGACTTCGATCCGGAGCAGTACATGGACCGGAAAGAGGTCAAGCGGGCCGACCGTTTCCTGCAGCTTGCCATGGCCGCCGCCGACCAGGCGATGCACCAGGCGGGCCTGGAGGATCACACGGCGGAAACGCCGGACGATCGGATGGGCGTCATCATCGGCAGCGGCATCGGCGGTCTCACGACGCTCGAGGCCCAGCATTCGAAGCTCCTGGAGCGCGGGCCGGGCCGGGTCTCGCCCTTCTTCATCCCCATGTTCATCGCGGACATGGCCCCGGGCATGATTTCGATGCGCTATGGGGCTCGCGGTCCGAACTATGCCACGGTTTCCGCCTGCGCCTCGAGCGCCCACGCGCTTGGCCTCGCGCTCCGTTCGCTGCGCAACGGAGAGGCCGACGTGATGATTGCCGGGGGGACCGAGAGTACGGTGACGCCCCTGTGCATGGCGGGGTTCGCTTCGATGAAGGCCCTGTCGGGTCGGAACGACGCGCCGGGGAAATCCTCGCGGCCGTTCGACGCGGACCGCGACGGGTTCGTCCTCGGAGAGGGCGCCGGAATTCTCGTCCTCGAGACGCTGGAACACGCCCGGGAGCGCGGCGCGCCGATCCTCGGGGAGTTCGCCGGGTTCGGTCAGAGCGCCGACGCCTACCACATGACGGCGCCCGTGCCGGGCGGCGAGGGCGCTCAGCTGGCGATGCGCCACGCGCTGGCCGATGCCGGGGTCTCGCCGGCGGATATCGACTACGTGAACGCCCACGGTACGTCGACGCCGGCGAATGACGCGACCGAAACGGCCGCGCTCCGGGCTCTGTTCGGGCATCACGCCGACGCGCTCGTCGTCAGCTCGACGAAATCGATGACCGGCCACACGTTGGGAGCGGCCGGCGCGATCGAAACGGTGGTCTGCCTGCTCGCATGCCGGGACGGCGTGGTGCCACCGACGATCAACTATGAGACGCCGGATCCGGAGTGCGACCTCAACTATGCCCCGAACCGAGCGGTAACCCGCGATGTCGGGGTCGCCCTGTCGAACTCGTTCGGGTTCGGCGGGCACAACGTCGCCCTCGTCGTGAAACGCTGGGAGGACGGATGAGCCGAGTGCTGGTCCTGATGGGTTCCGAGTCCGATCGTTCGACCATGGAAAAGGGCGTCGCCGTGCTCGAGGAGCATGGCGTGGACGTCGAGGTCGTGGTGAGCAGCGCACATCGTGAGCCCACGCAGACGGCCGAACTGGCCGGCGGTGCCGCCGACGCGGGCTTCGGCGTGGTGATCTGCGGTGCCGGTCTGTCTGCGGCGCTGCCAGGTGTCGTCGCCGCCCACACACGGCTGCCGGTGATCGGCGTCCCGATCTCCGCCGGCACGCTGGGGGGAATCGACGCCCTGCTGTCGATCGCCCAGATGCCGCCGGGCGTCCCGGTGGCCACGGTGGGCATCGACAACTCGCGCAACGCGGCCCATCTCGCCCTCCGCATTCTCGGGAGGACCGCGCCGGCCGTCTGAGGCCGCCGCGATGGCCGGCGTGCGCGCAGGCACCGGCTACGACTCCCACCGTTTCACGGACGGACGGCCGCTCGTCCTGGGTGGAGTGTCCATTCCGGACGCTCCGGGACTGGCGGGGCACTCCGACGGCGACGCCGTTCTCCACGCCCTCTGTGACGCGCTTCTGGGCGCTGCCGCCCTCGGCAACATCGGCCAGTCGTTCCCCGATGACGATCCCGCGTTCGCCGGCGCGGACTCCTCGCACCTACTTGGCCGGGTCGTGAAGCGGCTCGCGGACGAGGGGTACCGAGTGATCAACGCGGACGTCACCGTGATCGCCGAGCAGCCCCGCATCCAGCCGCACGTCGAGGCGATGTCGCGACGCATCGCGGCCCTTCTCAACGTCCCGCCTTCGGCCGTGTCGGTGAAAGGGAAGACCAACGAGGGCATGGGCTGGATCGGTCGGAGAGAGGGCCTCGCCGTTCAGGCGATCGCCCTGATCGACCGCCGCGACAGCTGACGGCATGCTGGATCGCCTCGAGGCCCTGCTCGGCTTCATCTCGCAGGTCCCCGTCGAGACCGTATACCTGCTGATCGCGGCGGGGGCGGCCGTTGAGAACGTCTTTCCCCCCGTGCCATCGGACGTCGTCGTCCTGGTGGGGGCGCTCCTGGCCGACCGCGGCGTCCTGCGGGCGGACCTCGTGTTTCTCTTCGCGTGGCTCGGCAACCTCCTGCTGGGGCTCGGCGTCTACGCCGCGGCTCGCGTCTATGGAGCCGGCCTGTTCTCGACCCGCTGGGGGCGCTGGCTGCTTCGGCCCGCCCAGCTTGAGAGAATGGGGATCTTCTACGAGGAGTATGGGACTCTCACCGTTCTGGTCAGCCGCTTCTTCCCGGTCTTCCGCGTGCTCGTGCCGGCGTTCGCCGGGGTCAGCAAGCTGGGATTCTGGCGCACGGCCATTCCGCTGGCCGTCGCGACGGCCGCCTGGTATGGAGCGCTCATCGGCGCCGGCATCCTCCTGTCCCGCAACCTGCCGCGCCTCGTCGACGCGTTACAGACGGTGAATCTGTCGGCGGCGGTGGTGGCACTCCTCGTGGCGCTGCTGCTGGTCTTCTTCTGGTGGCGTACGCGGCATCGCGACGAGGACGAACCCGGTGGCGGGACGGCCACGGGACCGGGGAACTGATGCCGGACAACGAGCGCGGCGGCCCCCGGCCAGCTTTCCGACTGGAGGAGTTCGCGGACTACCTCCGCTTCGAGCGGCGCGTATCGACCCGCACGGTCGAGGCCTATCTACGGGACTGCGGCCGAATGGTCGAGACCGCCGTCGAACTCGGATGCCGGGAACCGGCGGAACTGACGCTCGCCGACCTACGGGACCACCTGTCCCGGCTCTCGGATCGAGGACTGGCCACCTCGACGCTGGCTCGCTGCCGGTCGGCGCTGCGGACCTACTTCCGCTTCCTGCTGAGCGAGGGATGCGTCGACACGGATCCCACGGAAGGTCTCGAAGCGCCGGCCCGGGGACGACCCCTCCCGCACGTACTCACCTACGACGGCGTCGTGGCCATTCTGGAGGCGGTGCCAATCGAGGACGGTCTCGCCAACCGGGATCGCGCCATGCTCGAAGTGCTGTACGGGAGCGGGGTTCGGATTTCCGAGCTCATCGGGCTCAAGGTGCGTGATCTGCTGCTTGACGACGGGCTGGCGGTGGTGCGGGGCAAGGGAGACAAACAGCGTCTGGTCCCCGTGGGTGGGAGTGCGGCCCGCGCGGTCCAAAGATATCTTCGAGACACGCGTCCCGGGCTCGATACCCGAAGCCAATCGGGCGGCGCCTTGTTCCTGAACCATCATGGTCGTCCGTTGAGTCGCACTGGCGCGTGGAAGATCGTCCGGCGCCACGTGGATGCGGCCAAGGCCGCCGGTGCTCGCCTCGGCCACGTCACCCCGCACACGTTCCGGCACACGTTCGCTACCCATCTGCTCGAGAACGGTGCCGACCTCGCAGCCGTGCAGGAGATGCTGGGCCATGCCGATATATCGACGACACAAATCTACACCCACGTCGACCGAACGTATCTCCGCGAGGAGCACCGCCGGTATCATCCGCGTGCCTGATCCCAGCCCGGCCCGTTTCGCGTGGATCCCGGGAGCGCGCCCTTGAGCCACCTGTCCCGAGTGTTTCAGTTGCTGCGCAACCGGCAGACGGCGCGGGCCTTCGCCGACCGACCCGTTCCAGCGGCGTCGTTGGCGCGCATTTTGGACTGCGGGCGGTACGCGCCGTCCACCCGCGAGTCGCAGCCCTGGCGATTCGTGGTCGTACAGGACGCCATGACGCGCTACCTGCTCGCCGCCGAGGCCTTCAACAACCCCCTCGTACGGTCCGCCCCCGTCATCGTCGTGGCATGCGCACGGGTGCACTCGCTGGTCAGCGGCAGCGGCCGTCCCAACCACCCCGTCGATCTGGCGGCCGCGGTGCAGTGTATGTCGCTGGCCGCCGCCGACCTCGGCCTCGCGGCGACGTGGATCACCGGATACCGTGAGCCCGGCATTCGAGAGGCACTTGACGTGCCGTCGGACGTTCCGATCGTCGCCTTGTTGACGATCGGGTACGCCGACGGCTTCACGGGGCTCGCCGAGCGGCGACCCCAGGAGGATGTCGTCGCGTGGGAACGCTGGGGAAAGGACGGAGACTGGTGAGGCGTCCAGGGCGTGGGGGAGCATCGCGGGCCCGACGCCCATGGGGCGAGAGACGCCGCGGGCCGGGCACCCTGGCGCTGCTCGCCCTGCTGGGAACTCTCCTGGGAACGCATCCGGCGACGCTGTTCGCGCAGGACATCCGCTTCGACGCACGCGCAGACCGGCCGGCGGAGCGCTGGTTCCAGTCCTTCCTGGACCGCGACCGCTACACGTTGATCGAGGCCGACACCGTGCTCGGTCCCGAGGCCCGCATCGAGGGGGACCTCCTCGTGCTTGGCGCGGATGTCCGGATTTCGGGTACCGTCGCCGGTGACGTGGCCGCGGTGGGAGCCGACGTATTCCTGCGGCCGGGCGCGGTCGTCGAGGGGGACCTGCTGTCTCTGGGCGGAGGATACTATTCGTCGAGCCGCGCCGAGGTGCGGGGCGAGCTGAGGTGGCAGCCCAACGACGTCTACGAGGTGCGCCGCGAGCCCGGCCTGATCCGTATCCGGCCTGTGCGGGAGATTCCCGAGACCCTGACGCTGCACGGGCTCTCGGGTCTGCTGTTTCCGACCTATCAACGCGTCGACGAGTGGACCCTTGGTGTGGGCGCGTCGGTGCGCTACACGGCCTGGGAATGGCAGCCCTCGCTCGAAGCCGAACTGCGGCTGAAAACGGAGGGCGGAGACCTCGAAGGTACGCTCCGCCAGGGCTGGTTTCCGACCGCGAGCCTGCAGTTCGGCCTCGAGGCCGAGCGCGCGACGCGCAGCAACGAGGGATGGGTCCGCGGCGACATCGCGAACAGCCTCTCCTACTTCTTCGCCGGCGACGATTTTCGCAACTACTACGAGGCCGATCGCGTAGCGCTTTTCCTGCGAGGCACCGAGACGGCGCGGTGGTCACCGATCGTCGAGGTGGAATGGGAGAAAACACGCAGCCTGGAAGCCCACGAGCAATTCGTTCTGTTCGGCTCCGACGACAGCCCTTCGAACCCGGCGGTGGACGAAGGTGAGACCGTGGCGCTCCGCACCGGCCTGGCACTCCGGCGCAGGAGCACGCAATCGAAACTGCAGGCACACGTCTTGGTCGAGATCGCTGACTCGACGACGGCCGGCGACTTCAGCTATGTGCTGGGTGAGCTGCAGGCCGCGTGGGAAGGACCGGCCTTCGCTTCCCACCGGCTCGAGGCGTTCGGCCTGCTTCGCGGAGACCTTTCCGGGGTCTTGCCGCGCCAGCGCTGGACGGCGACGGGCGGGCTGGCCACGCTGCCCCGCGTGCCACTGCTCTCGGAGCGCGGACCCAGATTCGCGTACGGGCAACTCACCTACCTGGTCCCCGTGGAGCGGTTTCGGCTCGGCCTCATCGGACCGCCGCGGCTGTTCCTGAGGGCCGCTACCGGGGCGGCCTGGAACGAGGGAGAATCGGCGACATTCGAGACGAACCTGAGCGCCGGTGTCCGCCTTTTCGTGTTCGAGCTCGCGGTGGCCGTGGATCCGGGTGCCAGCGACCTGGATCCGGCCGTCTACGCCACGCTGCGCTTCCCGGGAGACCTGTAGTCGCGCCGCCGAACCGACGCTTTGACACCGCCTTCTGGCGGCTACTACATTGCGGAGCGTGAACGGATCGACCCGGCGTCCCGAATCGCGCGTCAAATGACCGTCCTCTGCGTCCTTCCCGCGAGGCTCGGTAGTGAGCGCATCCCCCGTAAACCCCTGCAGCTCGTCGCCGGACGTCCCCTGATCGAATGGTCCTGGACGGCGGCCTGTGCCGTTCCGGGCGTGGACGAGGTCGTGGTCGCGACCGACAGCGAAGAGATCGTCGCCGCGGTGGAAGCGTTCGGGGGGAGCGCGCGGCTCACCCGGAAGGATCATGCCTCGGGTACGGATCGAGTGGCGGAGATCGCCCGGGACGGGGCGGCCGACGTGATCGTGAACTTCCAGGCTGACGAGCCGTTCCTGGCTCCTGACGCCGTGCGGATCGCCATCGACGCCGTCGCGGTCGGACCGCGGGAGATCAGCACGCTCGCCGTGCCGCTGGAGGACGAGGCCGAATGGCGTTCACCGTCCGTGGTGAAGGTGGTGCGAGCGCAGGACGGTCGAGCCCTGTACTTCAGCCGTGCTCCGATTCCTCATCCACGGGAAGAAGAGCCCGTCTGGGGGACGCCGGATGGACCGTGGTTGCGCCACGTAGGGTTGTACGTATACACGCCGAACGCGCTCGCGCGCTGGGTGGCGCTGCCGCCCTCGCCGCTGGAGCGGATCGAGCGATTGGAACAGTTGCGGGCCCTGGAAGCGGGACTGGACATCGACATCTGCGTCGTTCCACCGGGACCTCCGGGGATCGACGTTCCGGAAGACATCGCGCGAGCCGACCGACTGCTCCGCGCCACCGACAACGCGCAGCAGAAACGGGAGACTCATGTCTGAGAACGACGGCACGCGGGACACACGGTTCATCTTCGTCACGGGCGGTGTCGTCTCCTCCCTCGGTAAGGGAATCGCCGCCGCCTCGATCGGTCGGCTGCTGGTCGAGCGCGGACTGTCGGTGACGATTCAGAAATTCGATCCGTATATCAACGTGGATCCCGGCACGATGTCTCCGTTCCAGCACGGCGAGGTCTACGTGACGGACGATGGCGCCGAGACCGACCTCGATCTGGGCCACTACGAGCGGTTCATCGACGAATCTCTGTCACAGGCCAACAACGTCACGACGGGCCGGATCTACCAGAACATCATCAACAAGGAGCGTCGGGGGGACTTCCTCGGGGCCACGGTCCAGGTGATTCCGCACGTCACCGACGAGATCAAGTCCTACATCCGGCGTCTGGCGGACGGTCATGACGTGGTGATCACCGAGGTGGGAGGCACGGTCGGCGACATCGAGTCCCTGCCGTTCCTCGAAGCGATCCGCCAGTTCCGGCAGGACATCGGCCGGGGCCGCTCGATGATCGTGCACCTCACGTTGGTTCCCTACATTGCGGCAGCCGGCGAGCTCAAAACGAAGCCGACCCAGCACTCGGTGCGGGAGCTGATGCAGATCGGGATCCAGCCGGACATGCTGATCTGCCGGACGGAATGGCCCCTGGCCGAGGACGTGCGGCGCAAGGTCGCCCGCTTCTGCAACGTCGACATGCGACACGTGATCGAGTCCCGTGACCTCGATTCCATCTACGAGGTACCGCTGCGCTACCACGAACAGGGCCTCGACGGGTCGATCTGCGAATTGCTGGGCCTGGAAACGCCCGAGCCGGATCTCACCGCGTGGGAATCGATCGTCGACCGGATCGAGCATCCGGCGGGCGGATCGGTCCGTATTGCAGTGGTCGGTAAGTACACCTCGCTCGTCGACTCGTACAAGTCGATCCAGGAAGCCCTGATCCACGGCGGGATCGCACACGATGCGGGGGTCGAGATCGATTGGCTGTCGTCCGAAGCGATCGACGACGACGCGGGATTGCTCACCCGGTACGACGGCGTGCTGATCCCGGGCGGCTTCGGGGGCCGGGGGATCGCGGGCATGGTGGAGGCCGTACGGCCGCTGCGGGAGCAAGGTGTCCCGTTCTTCGGCATCTGCCTCGGGCTGCAATGCGCGATCATCGAGTTCGCCCGCAACGTGTGCGGCCTGGCGGACGCAGATTCCAGCGAGTTCGCGCCCGATGCCTCGCACCGGGTGATCTCGCTGCTCGATTCGCAGCTGCAGGTGACGGACAAAGGCGGCACGATGCGCCTGGGCGCCTATCCATGCCACCTGGCGGAGGGAAGCCGGGCGCGTGCGATCTACGGCGAGGACCAGATCTCCGAGCGCCACCGGCACCGGTACGAGGTCAACAATGCGTATCGAGATCAGCTCGGCGAGGCAGGCCTGTCGTTTTCGGGCACGTCGCCCGATGGCGGCCTGGTGGAGATCATCGAGTTGCCAGCGCATCCCTTCTTCATCGCCACGCAGTTCCATCCCGAGCTGAAGTCGCGCCCGACCCGGCCCCATCCCTTGTTCGCGGCATTCGTCGGGGCGGCCCTCGCGCGTCATGTCGGTGAGACGACCGGCAGCAGCTCGGACGCCCGGGAACGCGCCGAGCGGCAGGCCGCCGGCCACCGATGAGCGGCAAGGCGCCGCTGTTCGGCGGCGACCAGTTTCTGCTCGTCGCCGGTCCTTGCGTGCTGGAGGACGATGCCCTGAACCTGCGCGTGGCACGCCACGTGGCTGAGGTAGCGCGGGCTACCGGCGTCGATGCCGTGTTCAAGGCGTCCTTCGACAAGGCGAACCGGACGAGCCTGGGATCGCCGCGCGGGCCAGGCCTCGAGGACGGGGGCACCGCGCTCGCTCGCGTGCGCGAGGCCACCGGCCTGCCCGTTCTGACCGACGTCCACGAATCCCACCAGGTGGAGGAGCTGATTCCGCACGTCGATGCGCTCCAGATCCCGGCCTTCCTCTGCCGGCAGACCGATCTGCTGCTGGCAGCCGGTGCGAGCGGCCGGGCGGTGAACGTGAAGAAGGGGCAGTGGATGGCGCCGGAAGAGATGCGCCACCCGGTCGAGAAACTGCGCGCGGCGGGAGCTACGGATCTCGCGGTCACCGAGCGCGGCACCGCGTTCGGTTACGGCCGCTGGGTCGTCGACATGCGGAGCTTCTTCTTGATGCGCGAGGCATGCGGTACGCGCGTGCTGTACGACGCGACGCATTCGGTGCAGCTCCCGGCCGGAGGCGCTCGCGGACGGCGCAGCGGTGGCGAGCCGGAGCACATCGGCCGCCTCGCCCGCGCCGCGGTGGCGGCCGGCGCCGAGGGCCTGTTCGTGGAGGTGCACCCGGATCCTTCCAGCGCGCCGTCCGACGGCGACAACATGCTCCTGCTCGACGAGCTGGAGGCGCTGATCACGGGTGTCCTGGCGATCCGGGATGCCCGCGTGCGCATGGAGGACGCGTGAACCGGGCGCCGATGGATCCGGAGCTTGCTCGCCGCATCCGTGTAGTGATCCTCGACGCGGACGGTGTGCTCACCGACGGCGGCATCTACGTGGCTGACGGCGAGGACCGCCCGTTCGAGGCACGACGTTTCCACGTGCACGACGGAGTCGGCATCCTGATGATGCGGCGCGCCGGCCTCACGGTAGCCGTCGTGTCGGGAAAGCTGTCGCGCGCCGTGCGCGAACGGGCCGCTGGGCTGGGACTCGAGGAGGTGCACCAGGTGGACCCACACGACAAGCTCCCGACGGTGGAGGCGCTGCTGAAGCGCGTCGGCGCGGCCTGGGACGAGACCGCCTTCGTGGCCGACGACCTCGCCGACCTGGCGGTCCTGCACGAGGTCGGCTTGCCGGTCGCAGTATCCAACGCGGCAGCCGAAGTGCGCGCCGTGGCCGCATGGACGACCGCGACGGCCGGCGGCGCAGGCGCCGTCCGCGAGTTCGCTGAGGTTCTGCTGGACGCGCGGGCGGAATGGACCCCGCTGGTGGAGGCATACGTCGAGGAGTGCCGGGAGCGCTGGCGGGACGGCCGCAGTGGCTGACGCCTCTTCGGCCCCTGCCGTGACCGATGAACGCCTGGCGGCACGCGCGAGAGAGGTCCTGCGGATCGAGAGCGCGAGCGTCGCCGCTCTGGAAGATCGCATTGGGCCCGTCTTCGTAGAGGTCGTGCGACGGATCCACGCACTCGGGGGACGGCTCGTGGTCACGGGCATCGGCAAGTCGGGCGTCGTCGCCCGGAAGCTGGCCTCGACGTTCTCTTCGACTGGCACCCCGGCCCTGTTCCTCCATGCCGCCGATGGGATGCACGGGGACATCGGCATGCTCGTACGGGGAGACGCGCTGCTCGCGATCTCGAAGAGTGGGGAATCCCCGGAGCTGGCCGAACTCGTCCCGGCCGTGAAGCGGCTCGGCATCCCGATCATTGCCATGACAGCCGGCGGCGGGTCGCGTCTCGCACGGGAGGCGGACCTGGTGCTGGACGTCGGTGTCGAGGTGGAGGCCTGCCCGCACGACCTGGCCCCGACGGCGAGCAGCACCGCGGCGCTCGCGATGGGCGATGCCCTGGCGATGGCCATCGTCGAACTCCGGCAGTTCAGCGCAGAGGATTTCGCCCGTCTGCACCCCGGCGGTGAACTCGGGCGGCGGCTCACCTGGCGCGTCCGCGACGTAATGCTCTCAGATCCCGATGTGGTTCCACGTCTGACCCCCGATGACGGCCTGGCCGCCGCCACGTACGAGATCGCGCACAAACGGGGTACCGTGCCGGTCGTCGACGGGGAAGAGCGACTCCTCGGCGTGATCACGGCGGGTGACCTGACGCGCTACGCGGCCGATCATCCCGACTTCATGGAGCACCAGGTGGGGGAGATCATGAACCCGGAGCCGTACACGGTCCGCGAAGACGTCATGGCCGCCGCCGCGCTTGCCGAGTTGCGACGCCACGCGATCATGGCCCTCCCGGTCGTCGATGCCGACGGCATGCTCCTCGGGATCGTGCACCTGCACGACCTGCTGCGGGCGGGCTTCGGATGAGCGTGCACTGGTGGACCTGGGGCGAGCCGGTGACCGGTCGCCTCCTTTTTGCGGCTTTGCTGTCGGGGGCCCTCGCCGTCTCCGGCTGCTCCGACGAGCCCGCGGGCACCACCTCTCAGCCCTCGATGTTCGACGATGGCGCCGACCAGGTGATGATGGGCGTCGAGCACTACCTGACCCGCGATGGGATCCGGCGCGGCGTGCTCCACGCGGACACCGCGCTGACTTTCGAGGACGCGTCCGAGGTCCAGCTCCGCCACCTCGAGATCGAGTTCTTCGACGAAGCGGGCGAGGATCGGGGGGTGCTCACCGCCGAATCCGGCGTGTACGACCTCGCGACGGGCGACATGACGGTGCGGGGAAACGTCGACCTGCAGGGCAGCCTGGAGCCGGGCCCACCCTCCCGCCTGGAGACTGATTCGCTGACCTACGCGGCCGCTTCGGACGAGTTGCGAACCGGCGCGCGCTGGACGCTCACTCATCCCGACGGCACGGTCGAGCGCGGCAATGGGCTGGTCACCGATCCGGCGCTTCGCCAGATCCAGAGCCGCGACTATCAGGTCACGGCCCCCGATGTTGAAGTGCCGCAATGAGCCGCCGCTCGGTCCGTCGCCAGATGGCCACAACGCTGCTGGGAGCCATCGGCCTCGTACGGCTCGCGCAGCCGGCCGCGGCCCAGGACCGATGTGCGCTGCGAATCGACGCGCCCGAGCGAAACGCCGTAGGCGAATCCGGTGGCGGGCGGTCCTATACGACGTATCTCGGCGGTGGCACCGTGACACTTCGCTGCGGGAACGCCGTGATGACCGGGGACAGTGCCGTGCACTACGCCTCCGAGGATCGGGCCGAGATGGTCGGGCAGGTTTCCTATCGCGACGCCACCCGAACGCTCTCGGCGCAGCGCCTGACGTATTACGAGGCCAACGGCCAGGTGGTGGCGGCCGGAGACGTCGAGCTCGTCCGGCTTTCCTCGGGGGCCCGTTTGGCGGGTCCCCGGGTCAGCTTCTTCCGTGCTGGCTCGGCCGGTGGCCGTACCCTGGCCACGCAACGCCCCCATATGACATTTCCGCCCGAACCCGGTGGACGTGTCATCGAGGTGGACGCCGACGAGACGGAGTTCATCGGCGACACGATTTCCATAGGCCGGGGGAACGTCGTCCTACACCGCAGCGACTTCGACGCGACGGCCGACAGCGCCGTTCTTCTCCCGGCGCTCGGACGGCTGTACGGACGTCCGCGGGTGACGGCCCGTGGGATGCGGCTGGAGGGTGACAGCCTGCACGCCGGTATCGCAGCCGGCGATCTCGACCGGCTGCATGCATTTGGCGCGGCCCGGGCGGAGGGCGAGACGGTGGAACTCGAGGCCGAGCAGATTCTCGTGACCTGGGGAGAGGACGAGGTGGAAAGGATCGAGGCGTTCGGGACCGGACGCTCGCTTGCCGCGTCCGATGACTTCCTGATCGCGGGCGACTCGCTGGACGTGGCGTTCACGGGCGGACAGCCGGATTCCGTCACGGCCGTGGGAACGGCCCGCACGTTCCAGCTTGGGCAGGTCCGCGACACGACGGCAGAGCTCGTGGAGCCGACGCCGGAGCTCTCCGACGACGTTGGCTGGATCGCGGGAGACAGCATCCGTGGCTGGCTGGAAACCGAAGACGACACAACCCGCGTCCATCGCCTCCGGTCCACCGGTGGCGCCCGTTCGTTCTTCGCGGCCGTGCGTGACAGCGCCCAGGGCAGGCTGCCTTCTCGCAACTACATCATCGGCGAGACGATCGACATCGCGTTCTCGGCGGGGGATCCGGTCTCCGTGACAGCTGACCAGGCGATCGGCGTGTACCTGGAGCCGAGCGACCGACCGCCGCCGAACAGCACGAGTGCGCAGACGGAATCCGCGGGCGGCCGGCCATGAGCATCCTCCGCGCCGAGGGCCTGGTCCGCAGTTTCGGAAGGCGCCGTGTCGTGGACGGCGTCGACCTCGAGGTGCGTCAGGGGGAGATCGTTGGCTTACTCGGGCCCAACGGGGCGGGGAAGACAACCACCTTCTACATGATCGTCGGACTGCTCGAGGCGGACGAGGGACACGTGTACCTCGACGACCGTGAGCTTACTGAGGTTCCGATGTACAAGCGCGCCCGCGCCGGTATCGGGTACCTGTCACAGGAACCCTCGATCTTTCGCAAGCTGACCGTCGAGGAGAATGTCATGGCCATTCTCGAGACGCTCGACCTGACGAAGCAGGAGCGGAAGCAGCAACTCGAGGAACTGCTGGACGAGCTCTCCATCGGACACCTGCGGAAGAACGTCGCCTACTCGCTCTCCGGGGGAGAGCGGCGTCGCCTCGAGATCACGCGAGCCCTCGCCACGCGACCCAAGTTCATGTTGCTCGACGAGCCCTTTGCCGGGGTCGATCCGATCGCCGTGGATGATATACAGCGGATCGTGGCCGAGCTGCGGGAACGCGGCCTGGGTGTGCTGATCACTGACCACAATGTGCGAGAGACCCTGCAGATCACCGACCGCGCATACCTGCTGTTCAACGGGAAAATCCACATCGAGGGCCCCGCCGACCGCCTCGTGAAGGATCCGGATGCCCGTAAACTCTATCTGGGTATGGACTTTCGTCTCTAGGCGCCGAAAACTCGGCACGCTTCTAGCAATGAATGTGCCACGCCCTCGCACGCTGGACCTCGAGGGCCGTATATTTCACCCTGTTCGTCGGATTCGCGAACCCGAGAGACGATGACGGCCGGATATGAGTGAGCTGAGACGAGGGCTCGGACAGAGCCTCGGTATGAAGCAGGACATGAAGATCAATCCACGCCTCTACCAGGCGATGGATCTCCTCTACATGCCTCTGATGGACCTGCAGCAGCACCTCAAGCAGGAGTTGCTGGTGAATCCCTTCCTCGAGCTCACGGAGCCTACCGACGAGCTGCCGGAGGAGACGTCCGAAGAGGAGGTCGAGGAGGACGAGATCGACTGGGAGGAGATCCTCCTGAACGGCTTCGACGCTGGCGGTCGGCGGCAGCAATATGACGGCGACCGGGAGCACTTCATGCCGACGCCCGCCGCTCCCCCCGACCTGTGGGATCATCTTCGGGACCAGCTCAATCTCCTCACCCTCGAACCGCGCGATCACTATCTTTGCGAGGAGATTGTCGGCAACGTGGACCGCGAGGGATTCCTGACCTGCGATCTCGCGGAGGTCGTCGAGGCGCTGAACAGCCACCTCGAGGAAGACCAGCCGGAGATCTGGGAGGAGATCGACCCCTACACGCTGGAGGACGCCGAGCGGATGCTGGCCGTGGTCCAGACATTCTCCCCCAGCGGCGTCGCGGCCCGCGACCTCCAGGAAACGCTCCTGGTCCAGCTGCGCGAACGCGATGAGACCGAGGGACTGCCGTACCGACTCGTTCGCGATCACTTCGATCAGCTCGTCAGCCATCGGTGGAGCGAGCTCTCCAAGGAGCACGGGATTTCGGCCAAGGAAGTACAGGACGCGGCGGACGAGATCGCGAAACTCGATCCGAAGCCGGGGCTCAAGTTCGCCGACATGAGCGACAACTACGTGACGCCCGATCTCATCGTCGACAAGATCGACGGCGACTACTACGTATTCCACAATGACTCGTCGCTGCCGCGACTCAAGCTGTCCCGCGCCTACCGCGAGGTCGCCCGCGACAAGAACAAGTACAAGGGCGACAACAAGGCCTTCATCGCGAAGAAGCTGAACAGCGCCCAATGGATGATCCAGGCCATCGAGCAGCGGCGTCAGACGATGCTCAAGGTGATGAACTTCATCGTCGACCGGCAGCGCGAGTTCTTCGAGAAAGGCGTCGAGCATCTGCGGCCGCTCACACTGCGCGAGGTGGCCGAGCACATCGACATGCACGAGTCGACCGTATCGCGGGTCACCAACGACAAGTATGCGCAAACGCCCCGTGGCGTGCTGCACCTGAAGTATTTCTTCTCGAGCGGCCTGTCGACGGATTATGGCGAGGACGTATCCGCCCGCGGCATCCGTGCCCGGATCGAAAAGCTCGTGGCGGACGAGAACCCGCAGAAGCCCCTCACCGACCAGGCGATCGTTGACCGGCTGAAGGCCGAGGGGGTCCAGATCGCGCGCCGGACGGTCGCCAAGTACCGCGACCAGCTCGGTATCCTGTCCGCCCGGATGCGCAAGCGCGTATGACCGCGCCGGACGGTCACCCGTCCGACTTCGCTGTGATCGTGCCGGCTCTGGACGAGGCCGACAACATGGCCGACCTGTTCTCCGAGCTGGCGGCGACCTTCGAACGGCACGACCTCGACGGGGAAGTGATCCTTGTCGACGACGGCTCCCGAGACGGGACCGCGGAGGCCGCCCGACGGGCCGCCGACGCGTCTGGCCTTTCCCGGGTCACGATCCTCCGCCACCGGGCGAACCGCGGGAAAACCTCCGCGCTCGTCACCGCGGCCCGCGCGACCGAGGCACCCGTGCTGGTGCTCTTCGACGCTGACCTCCAGCACGGCACGGAGGAGATTCCTCGCTTCCTCGACGGCATCTCGGCGGGCAACGACGTGGTGACAGGGCGAAAAGTCGGGCGCTATTCCAAGCGCCTGGTCTCGTCCATCTACAACGGCCTCTCGCGGCTGATTTTCCGGGTCCCGGTCCATGACCTGAACTCCATGAAGGCCTTTCGCCGCGAGGTCCTGACCGATCTACGGCTGCGGGAGGACTGGCACCGCTATCTCGTCGTGCTGGCCCATGCGCGTGGCTACCGGATTGGTGAGATCGACATCGAGCTCCTCGAGCGACGGCACGGTGAGTCGAAGTACCGAGGCAGCGGCCGGATCCTCGTCGGGATGCTGGACATGCTGAGCGTGTGGTTCCAGCTCGTCTTCAGCCGCAAGCCCATGCTGTTCTTCGGCCTCACGGGCATGGCGCTGTTCGCGCTGGGCGCCCTGACCGGCCTGGTCGCGCTCTACCTGCGGTTCGTCGCCGGCGTAGGCTTCCGGCCGCTCCTGACCCTGGTCCTGCTTCTCGTCCTGCTTGGCGGCCTGCTGTTCGTCGCCGGCCTGATCGCCGAGCTAGTCGCGGGACTGCGGGCCGAGGTGGAGGAGCTGCGGCGCGAAGTTCGTGGCGACGTCCGGCAGACCGAACCGGACGATTTCCCCCGCCCGCCGTCCACCGGCTGATTCACTCCCGGTAATGGGCGACCGGTGCGGGTAATCCACGTGGTGACCGCGTTCCCGCGGCACGCGGACGACCCCATCACGCCGTGGCTCGTCGAGCTGGTGCGCCGGCAGCGCGAGGCGGGACTGGACGCATCGGTCCTGGCGCCGGCTTATCGGGGCGGACCCGCTGACTCCGGCCTTGAGATCCCCATCGAGCGTTTCCGCTACGCGCCCCGAGGACTCGAAGTCCTCACGCACGATGAGACCGTTCCCGACCGGCTGAGGCGCCGGCCGGCGTGGGCATTGCTCATCCCGCCGTACCTGGCCGGCGGAATGTTGGCGGCCCGCCGGATCGGAGGATCGGAGCCGCCGCCTGACGCGGTCCACGTGCACTGGCCGATGCCTCACGCGGTGATCGGCGCTGCCCTCCGACGGGCTTCCGGCGGCCGGACGGCGATGGTGTGCTCCTACTACAGCGTCGAGATCCATTGGGTGAGTTCTCGTCTCCGACCGCTGCTGCCGTTTCTGCGCTGGACGGCCGCGACGGCCGACGAGCTCACCGCAATCTCGACGCCCACGGCGGATGCCCTCCGATCGCTCGTGGATCGCCCGGTTTCCGTGATCCCGTATGGCGCGGCGCTACCCGACGACGATGGTGCGCCACCGGACCGCCCGGCCCTGTCCGGCATGTCGGGGGACCCCGTGCGGGTTCTGTTCGTCGGCCGGCTGGTCGAGCGGAAGGGGATCGAGGTCCTCGTACGGGCGGTGGCGGGCGGAGAATTCTCGCGACCGGTCGAACTCCGGATCGCCGGAGCCGGCGAGTGGGAGCTCCGGATCCGCGCGGCGATCGCGCAAGCGGGCCTCGAGCGGGTGCGCTTGCTCGGTCGTATCTCCGCCGAGGAATTGGAGACGGAGTACCGGAAAGCAGACATTTTCGTCCTCCCCGCCGTGCGTGACGCGAAAGGGGACACGGAGGGACTCGGCGTGGTCCTCCTCGAGGCGCTGCGCTTCGAACGCCCGGTGATCGCCAGCGACATCGGGGGCATCCCCGACATCGTCCGCAACGAGGAGACGGGGTTGCTGTGTCCGGCGGGAGACGCGGCCGCCCTCGCGGCGGCGCTCGAGCGCCTGATCTCGAATCCGGATCTGGCTCGCAGGCTCGCGGAGCAGGGTAGGGCGTACGCGGCGACCGCGTTCGGCTGGAAAGGGATCGTCGGCGTCACGACGTCTGCGTACCGACGGGCCATCTCCGCCCGGATGCAGGATATCGGCGCCTGATCGCCGCCTCTCGCCGCTACCCGCCCCGGCGGCGTCCCGCTACCTTCGGAGCCGATCGTCCGACGTGCCGAGTTTCCGCCGTACCGGAGCCGAATTCCAGATGAACAGAAAGCTCTCCGGCCCCATCCTCGCGTGGCTCGTCCTGGCCGCCGCCGTGGTGACGATATGGCTCTATCGAAGCTTCATCTTTGACGGCCACGTCATGTTGTTCGGCCAGGAGATTCTCGACCAGTCGTACCAGCTCCGGGAGTTCGCCGTGAGCGAAATCGAAGCGGGGCGGGGCCTGCCGCTCTGGAACCCGTTTCTGTTCGGCGGTCTCCCGTACGTGGCGATCCTTCCGGGCCCTGTGTTCTACCCGACCACGGCGCTCTATTTCGCGATGCCACTGTTCCGGGCAATCGGCTGGACCTTCGTGCTCCATACCTGGCTGGCCGCCCCGTTTGCGTATTTCGCGGCGCGCTCCCTGGACATGGATCGCGACGCTTCCGTCGTGGCCGGGCTTGCGTTCATGCTGACCGGGTTTGCCGTCTCGATGAACGAGGCGGGGCATGATGGCCGGATGTTCGCCATCGTTCTCATCCCGCTGGCCTTCGGCCTCCTCGAGCGGGGTCTGCGGAGCGGACGGATCCGCTGGTTTCTCGGCATGGGCCTCGTCGTGGCCTGCCAGATCCTGACTCCGCAGTTGCAGGTCATGTACTTTTCCTCGCTCGCCCTGTCGTTGTATGCCTTGATTCGACTTGTCCTGATGGCGCGGGAAGAGGGCACCTGGCGCCGTCCCGCTCGCCTGTTCGGCTTCTTTGCCGTGGGCTTCGCGGCGGCCGCCCTCGTCGGCATGGCGCAGCTCCTGCCGAATCTTGCGCTGACACGCTTCGCCGTGCGGGGCGGGGGGCAGTCGGGCTATGCCTTCGCGGCCTCGTGGGCGATGCCCCCGCAGGAGCTCACGGGATTCGTGCTCCCTGACGTGATCGGCACCCTGGGCACCTACTGGGGCTCGAACCCGTTCAAGCAGCACACGGAGTACCTGGGAATCGTCCCCGCGGCGCTGGCGATCATCGGATTGACGGGGGCTCGCAAGGACCGGCGCATCGCGGTGATGGCGGGCCTGTCGCTGCTCTGCGTGCTGTTCGCGCTCGGGGCGGCCACGCCGGTCCACAAGTTCGCCTACTACGTCGTACCGATGATCAAGAAGCTGCGCGCCGCCTCGATGATGCTCGGGCCTGCCAGCCTGTTCTTCGCTATTCTGGCAGGGTTCGGCTGGCAGCGCGTCCTGGACGTGCGGGACGAGGAGACGTCGCTGCCATGGGCCTGGATTGTCGGCCTGTCGGCATTGCCGCTCCTGTTCGGCCTCGCGGCGGCGATTACTCCGGACGGGTTCCTGCGCTGGGTGCATACGAGCTGGTATCCGGCAGACTGGCCCCGCCGCCCGACTCGCGAGGGCGTGGAGCTGCTTCGGTTGGGCGGGATGTTCCTCATCGTCCTCTGGGGCGCCGTGTGGGCGGTGGCCTACGGCGTGGCTCGCCGGCATGTGCCCCGGGCGGCGGTCCTGCTTCTCCTGGCTCTCCTCGTCGTGGATCTGGCCCGGGTGGACGATCGCTTCATCTCCGTCGTCCCGCCTGAGCAGGCTTTCGCAGCCGACACCCTGCAGCGGGCGCTCCAGAGCGATATGGACCCGGTCGCGCGGGTGTTTCTCCTGCCGGAGGCGGGCGGCTACGGCCCGAATGCCATGATGCTGTATGACGTTCGCTCGATCACCGGCATGCAGAACTTCCGGCTCCGCTGGACGGACCGACTGCTCGGGGGACTCACCTACCAGAACCTCCTCTCGCCGGCGCTCTGGCCGATGCTGGACATCGACTACGTCGTCACGCGTCAGCAGGTAGACACGCCGTTGCTGGAGGCGGGCCCCACCGGCCCCCGGGGTACAGCGTGGCGGGTGACGGCCGTCGCCCCCCACGCCTGGTTTCCGAATCGCGTCGTGGCGGAGCCCGATTCGGCACGTGCCATAGCGCTCCTGCAGCAGCGGTCCGATCCGATGGTGTTCGGTCTCGTGGCCACCGGGAATGCGATCGGGGCCGTCGCGGAGGCCGGGCCCGATTCGGTCGCCGTGCCGGCGGGGCAGGGGACCGCGACCGTCCGCCACTTCGAGCCGAACGAGGTGGTGCTCGACGTCGAGGCCGAGCGGGGCGGGCTGTTGGTGGTCAGCGAGATCTACCATCCGGACTGGCGCGCGACGGTGGACGGGAAGGACACGCAGGTGCTCCGCGCCGATATTGCGCTCCGCGGCGTCGAAGTTCCCGCGGGCCACCACGAGGTTCGTTTCACGTATGCGGCGGGAAGCGTGCAGAGCGGTCTGATCGTCGGCTTCCTGGCCCTCATCCTGTCGGTGGTGGGGATCCTGGTTGACGTCCGCTTGAATGGGACCCGCAAGGTGGTGGAGTCCGCACGGTGAGCGGCGGGCGGACGAAGGTCGCCGGCACCATGAAGCTGGTGGGCTTCCTGTTCACGATCGCATCGCTCGTATTCGCCGGGATCCTCCTGGCCCGCCACGGCGGCGACCTGGCCGCCCGGTGGAACGAGCTGCGGGCGGCGGGCTGGCAGCCCCGACCCGGATGGTTGCTGGCGGCCCTCGGGGTGGCCATAGGAAATCTCTTTCTGCTGGGCGGCGCCTGGGTCCTCCTGGTGCGCGCGCTCGGCGGGGAAATCGGCTACCTGGAGGGGATGCGCGCCTGGACCTGGACGAATCTGGGTCGCTACCTGCCCGGACGAGTGTGGCAGATCTCCGCGCTCACGATCTACCTGCGGGAGAAGAAGCGGATCGGCGGGATCGGCCTCGGCTCCAGCCTCCTCCTGCAGGTGCAGATGCTGGCAGTCGGCGGCGGGATCGCGTTCGCCGTGTTCGGCCTCCGGCTCGCCGAGGGACGGGTCGCACTCATCGCCGGCGCGGCCGTATTCGCGCTGGTCGGTCTCGTCGCGGCGCTGCGACCTTCGATCGTGGGCGGCCTCACGCGGCACGTCAGCGGGTGGATGGGGGAGCCATGGCAGGGCGAAGACCCCGAGCGGCGAGCACTCTGGAGCTCGGCCGCGGCGGTGACGGCCTCGTGGTTCGCCTACGGCTTCGGCCTATGGCTCCTGTGGCGGGGAGCGGGCGCCGACGGAGGACCCGACGTCTGGTTCTGGACCGGAGCGTTCGCCGCGGCGTATCTCGTAGGATACGTAGCCCTGTTCGCGCCGGCCGGGTTGATCGTGCGGGAAGCTTCGCTGACCGGTCTCCTCGTCGGTTTCGGAGGGGTGGCAGCGGCGCCGGCGGCGGGAATCGCGATCGCCTCTCGCCTGTGGGCGATCGCCTCGGAGCTGTGTGCCGCCGCGCTCGCATGGGCCCTTCCAGGCCAGCCCGACGCGAGGACGGACGGGAAACGGGTGGACGATGATCCCTACATGGACGAAACGCGGACCCGGTGACTGAAGAGCGGGAAGCAGGAAACGAGCGGAGCGAGGGGAGGCCGGCCGGCCAAGGTCGCGCGCTCGTCGTGATGCCCACGTACAACGAGGCCGGAACCCTTGCCGGACTCGTGCCACGCGTGCTGGAGCAGGATCCGAGGATCGATGTCCTGGTCATCGATGACGCGTCGCCCGACGGTACGGGCGCCGTGGCGGACGACCTGGCGGCCCGTCACCAACGTGTGCACGTCATGCACCGGGAGGGGAAGCTCGGCCTGGGAACGGCGTATCTGCGGGGGTTCCGCTACGGGCTCGAGAGGGGATACGACTTCCTGCTGGAGATGGACTCCGACCTTTCGCACGATCCGCAGTACGTGCCGGATCTGCTCGGAGCTGTCGACGAAGGCGCCGACCTCGCCATCGGGTCTCGCTATGTGCGGGGCGTGAACGTGATCAACTGGCCGATGTCGCGGCTGCTGCTCTCATACAACGCGAACAAGTACGCGCGCTGGGTCACGGGCCTGCCGCTGACCGACGCGACAAGCGGCTTCAAGTGCTTCCGCCGCCGGGCGCTCGAGGCGATCGACTTCGACCGGGTTGGGTCGACCGGCTACGCCTTCCAGATCGAGATGGACTTTCGGGCCTGGAAGGCCGGCATGAAGCTCGTCGAAGTGCCGATCGTCTTCACGGACCGCGACCGGGGGGAGAGCAAGATGTCGGGTGCGATCGTGCGCGAAGCGATCTGGCGCGTCTGGGCGCTGCGTCTGAAAGCGATCTTCGGGCGGCTCTGACGGCGTTGTTGAAGGCCTCCTAGCCGCGGCGTACGACGTCAGCGTTCTCATGCATGGAATCTTCTCCCAGGGACAGGGGTGGGGAGGGTCGGTGTGCAGCCCCATTAAGCTCGACAATCCGGACGCTAGTTAACATAAGATATATTATGCGCCATATTCGGGAATCCGGGCTTGCCGGCGTTCGGAAGCTGGACTTCCGGCCCCACGGTCCCCGTCCAGGCAACACCCCCTACGGCGTCGTCCCGGCACTCTCCGCGGTGCTTGTGGTATCCGCACCGGCGTTCCCGTCCGGCGTCCCGGCGTCTTCGACGTTCTCCGTGGGTTCGACCTCCCCGGGCACGCTGGGCGGCGGCGCGCCCGTCTCCGCTCGGGCGCGGACCTCGCCGAGTTGCACGCCATAGAAGTCGGCGTCGTCCGCCGCATCGTCCTGCGTCGCCAGATCCGAGTAGATCTCTTCGGCTGCTGCGTAATCGCCGGCGTACTCATAAAGCCGGGCCCGAGCCGCCCGTGCGCGGCGGCGCTGGTAGTCGTGGCGTGCCGCGTCGGCCAGTCGGTCGTACCAGCGCGCCGCCGCCTCGCGATCCCCGCGTTGTTCCTCGGCCACGGCCATCATCCAGCCGGCATTGTAGCCGATCGGGTGGTCGTTCAGGTCGACGACGGGCTGAAGCAGCGATACGACGCGGGCGACGCTGTCCTGGTCGAGCTCCATCTCGGCGAGGAGCAGTCGCGCCTCGTTAGCCTGCTGCGTAGAGCCGAACTGGTCCACGTAGGTCCCGAGCTGCGCACGCAACTGCCCCGGCGTGGCGTTGCGGCTCGAGAGCCGAATCTCGTCAAGGCGAACCGCCGCCCGCTCCTTGAGATCGCTCCGGTAGTTCAGATAGACGAAACCGGCGGCGACTGCAGCGACGACGGCGACAAGGGCCAGTGTCGTGATGCGTCGATTCTCTTGCATCCACACCGAAACCCGTGCGACCGACTCCATCACCCAATCCTCGGTGTCGACCTCTCTGCCTCTCGCTCCACGCTTTCCGCTCTTATTCATCATGTACCAGTTTATGTGAGTCTATCTAAATAAATACAGGCCATGTAGTTACCACCATATGCACCGGATGAGTCTCCCGCCGGGTCATACCGGCGTCCCTTCTACGACGGATGGGCAAACTGGCCGGATGCGCCCACTTCGTCAACGAATTGCGACCCCGACGGTCCACCTGGCCTCGTCAGTGTCCCGGCAGGACGAACCCCACGAGGAGAAAGCCGCCGACCAGCAGGATCACGAACAGCAGAGACAGGATGTTGAAGTAGCGCTCGATGAACGCCCGGATGGGCTCGCCGAACAGGCGCAGCAAACCCGCCACGAGGAAGAATCGCCCACCCCGGCTCGCCGCCGAGACGACGATGAACGGCAGGAACGCGACCCCGAACGCCCCGGCCGCGATCGTGAACACTTTGAACGGAATCGGCGTGAACCCCGCCGTGCCGAGGGTCAACCAGAGGTTGTTGTTGAACATCTGCCCCAGCTCCGCATACTGTCGGGTCACGCCGTACAGCTCGAGGATCGCCTGACCGACCGACGCGAACAGAAAGGTCCCGATCAAGAAGCCGCCGATCGCCCCGAGCACAGAGCCCGCCGTGCAGACCAGGGCGAACCACAGACTGCGCTTGGGTCGTCCGAGGGCGAGCGGAATGAGAAGGATGTCCGGCGGGATTGGGAAGAAGGAAGCCTCGGCGAAGGCGATCCCGAACAGGGCCCACGTGCCGCCCGGTCGATTGGCCCAGCCGAGAACCCAATCGTACAGGCGGTGCAGCGCCCCCCTGCCCCGCTCCACCGCCTCCGTCATCGGGGGCGCCTCCTGGTGGTCGTTCACCATCCCTCCTCGCCCACGAGGGGGACGAAGCGGGCCTCGTCGACGACCCGGGCCTCGATCTCCTCGCCGCGCCGCGTGACGAGCGTGAGCTGCTGCGTGCTCGCGTCACCCACCGGAACGAGCATTCGGCCCCCGTCGGTCATTTGATCGACCAGGGCCTCCGGCACCTGCGGCGCCGCCGCACCGACCAGAATCCGATCGAAGGGGGCCTCGTCGGGCCATCCCAGGCTGCCGTCTCCGACGCGGAGGGTGACGTTCTCGATTCCGCAGCGCTCGATGGCCCCGCGGCCGAGCGCAGCGATCTCCGGGACCACTTCGATCGTATAGACGTGTCCGGCGAGGTGGGCAAGAAGGGCCGTTTGGAAGCCGGAGCCGGTACCGATCTCCAGTACCCGTTCCGTGCCGCCGAGCTCGGCGAGCTGAAGGTGAAGGGCGTGGACGCCGGGGCGCGAGATCGTCTGGCCGTGGCCAAGCGGAAGGGCGACGTCCTCGTAGGCGCGGTGCCGGACCGCTTCGGGCACGAAGACGTGCCTCGGTACGGCGTCGAATGCGTAGAGGACGGCAAGGTCGGTGACGCCGCCGTTGCGCAACATCTCGATCAGGCGTCGCCGTGAGCGGCGGTAGGCGCTCTCGTGCCCTACAGCGCCCACGACGCGACCTCATCAATGAGGCGGTGGTTCGTGAGGTCGAGATGCAGCGGCGTCACGGAAACGTACCTGGCCTCGACGGCGCGGAAATCGGATTCCTCCCCACCCGACCACGACGAAACACCTCCGCCGATCCAGAAGTACTCCCGGCCTGCCGGATCCTCCCGTCGCACGAGCGAGTCGGAGTAGATCCGACGGCCCAGGCTCGTGACCCGGATGCCCTCGATGTCCGATGCCGGGCACGCCGGCACATTGACATTGAAGAAGGTCTCGCTTGGAAAGTCGGACCGTTCGATCAGTCCCCGCAGCACCTGATCCAGCAACTCCGCGTATCCGCCCACGGCGTCGCGGTCCTCACCAGACCAGGAGATGGCGATCGACGGAATTCCGAGGATGGTCGCCTCCATCGCGGCGGCGACCGTCCCGGAATAGAGCACGTCCTCGCCCATGTTCGGTCCGTGATTGACCCCCGAGAGAACGAAATCGGGTCGCCATGGCAGGAGTTCGTTGACGGCGATGAGCACGCAGTCGGTCGGCGTGCCGTCGATCACGTGGCGCCGCGGCGCCACCTCCGTCACGCGGAGCGGACGGTGGAGCGTCAGCGAGTGGCTGGTGGCACTCTGTTCGCGATCTGGCGCGACGATGCGGGTCTCGCCCAGCCGGTCCGCCACCGTCTCCAAAAGCTCGAGTCCCGGCGCGTGGATGCCGTCGTCGTTCGTACAGAGGAACCGCCGGCGAGGGCTCCGGTTACCGTTGTTGGTCACGAGCCGTCAGATGTCGAGGAGATCGACCAGCTCATCCGCTTCCTGCCGAAGATCTCGCACGGTCTCGTTGCTCCATGCGATGCGCGACGCGCGGCTGATCTTCCCTTCCTTGCGCAACTCTTCGAGTTTCTGGCGGGCTCCCTCGATCGTGTAACGCTCGGTGTGCAGGAGATGCCGGATGAGGTGGATGAGCTTGATCTCTTTGCGGCGATACACGCGGTTGCCGCCACTGTTCTTCGACGGCCTGAGAGCTGAGAACTGCGTTTCCCAGTAGCGGAGCACGTGCGGCTTGAGATCCGTGATTTCGCAGACCTCGCCGATCGAATAGTACTCCTTGGGCGCGATGCGGTCGGCCAAGCGATCAGCTCCAGCGTTCAGGTTTCGGCTCCCGCGCCATCAGGCGGGCCAGTCCTTCCATCGGGTCGACGTCTTCGTACAGCACGGAGTATACGGCGTCGACGATCGGCATTTCCACCCCGAGCTCGCCGGCCAGCTCGCGGGCGGCCCGGGTCGTCCGCACGCCCTCGGCCACCGCGTCCATCTCTTCCAGCACGTCGGCCAGTCGCCGGCCCTCGCCGAGCGCCAGGCCCACCCGGCGATTCCGGGACAGATCCCCCGTACACGTGAGCACCAGATCGCCCATCCCAGCCAGGCCGGAGAGCGTCACCGCGTAGCCGCCCATGCGTTCCGCGAGTCGGCTCATCTCTGCCAGGCCGCGAGTCAGGAGCGCCGCGCGGGCGTTGGCACCGAGGCCGAGCCCGTCGCTGATGCCTGCCGCGATCGCCATCACGTTTTTGAGCGCCCCGCCAAGCTCGGTCCCGACCACGTCGGACTGTGTGTAGAGCCGGAAGTGGTCGTTCTGGAACATGAGCTGCACCGCCTCGGCATGGGCGGCGTTCCGCGACGCCAGAGTTACGGCGGTCGGCAAACCCCGCGCCAGTTCGGCGGCAAAACTCGGACCCGAAAGTACGACGACGCCGGCCGACGCTTCGCCCGGCAGGACTTCCTCGACCACTTCCGACATCCGCTTGTCGCTGTCCAGCTCGAGGCCCTTGGACGCGCTGATCAGCCGGGCGGTCGGATCGATGTGGGGGGCGGCGGCCGTGAGTACGTCGCGGACGTAGTGGGACGGGCTGACGGACAGGACGCTGTCCGCCCCGGCCAGAGCCGCCGCCAGGTCGTCAAAGACCTCCAGATCGTCGTGCAGGCCGACGCCCGGCAGGTAGCGGTCATTGCGGCGATGCTCACGGAGATGCTCGGCCAGGCGCGCCGACCAGGCCCAGAGGCGTGTGTCGTGACCATTTCGCGCCAGGACGTCGGCCAGAGCCGTTCCCCAGCTGCCCGCTCCGAGCACCGCGATCCGGTGGCTCACTCTTCCTCCTCGCGTCGCGCGCGCCCGGCGCCGAAGCGATGTTCTGTCCCGTCGAGCAGGCGCCGCAGGTTGCTGCGGTGCGTCCACCAGACGAACGCGGCCACGAGTGCGCAGAAACCCACCGTTGGGCGGGGCGCGTCCAGCAGCGCGGCGAGGAGCGGTACGAGGGTCGCCGCGGTGATGGACGCCACCGATACGTAGCGTGTCAGGGACACGACGCCGATCCAGATCAACAGTGCCAGCACAGTCGTGAGCGGGGCGAGCGCCAGAAGCACGCCCGCGCCGGTGGCGACCCCCTTCCCTCCCCGGAATCTCAGGAAGACGGGCCAGACGTGCCCCGCGATGGCGGCCAGCCCATACGCGATCGCCAGGTGCGCGTCCGCGGTGCCGTCCCAGCCTGAAAACAGCGCCGTCGGCACGAACCCTTTCGCGATGTCTACGATCACGACGGGTACCGCCGCGCCGGCACCCAGGACACGATAGGTGTTCGTGGCGCCCAGGTTTCCGCTGCCGTGCTCCCGCAGGTCGACGCCTCGTATCCGGCCGGCCACGTAGCTCGACGGGAGGCTGCCCAGCAGATAGGCCAGAAGCAGGAACAGCGCCACCACCAGGCTCATGGTCGCTCCTTATCGCGGGCGCGGGTTCGGATCCGCAGGGGCACGCCATGGAATCCCCAGGCCTCGCGAAATCCGTTGTGCAGGTAGCGGATGTATGAATCGATCAGGTCCTTCGGCCGATTCACCCAGACGACGAATGTGGGGGGAGCCGTGGCCACCTGGCTACCATAGAGGATTCTGACGTCTCCCCGCGGGCCCTGCGGCGGCTGCTGACGTCCGACGAGGGTCCGGAGGACGCGGTTCACCTCCGCGGTCGGGATCCGGCGGCGGCGCTCGTCGCGGATCTCTCGGGCCACTTCCAGCACGTGCCGCACGCGCTTGCCGCTGAGCGCCGAGGTGGTGACGATCGGAACCCAGCGGAGGTACGCCGCTCGCTCACGCAGTTCCCGTTCGAAGCGGGCGATCACCTCAGGACCCCGATCCTCGATGAGGTCCCACTTGTTGGCTACGAGGATGAGGCCGCAACCGGCGTCCCAGGCCTGCTCGCCGATCCGGAAGTCCTGGTTGGTGACGCCCTCCCGACAGTCGACGACGAGGGCACATACGTCGGCCCTCTCGATCGCCGAGGCGGCACGCAGCCGGCTGTAGAACTCGACATCGTCGTCGACCCGCGACCGTCGGCGGAGTCCCGCCGTGTCGATCAGGCACATTTGCGCACCCTCGAACTCGAGGTACGTGTCGATGGCGTCACGGGTAGTCCCGGCCTCGGCGTGCACGAGGACACGCTGTTCACCCAGCAGGCGATTCACGAAGCTCGACTTGCCGACGTTCGGCTTGCCGATCACGGCGAGGCGGAGCCCGATCTCCGCCGTCGGGGCCTCGTGGGGGGACGGCAGGGCCTCGACGACGCGATCGAGGAGGTCGCCGGAGCCGCGGCCGCTGAGCGCCGACACGGGAACCGGCTCGGCGAGTCCGAGTCGGTGGAATTCGTGCTGGCCGACCGCCGTACCGGGCTCGTCGAGCTTGTTCACGGCGAGAACGATCGGCCGTTCGGACTTCCGCATGAGCTCGGCCACGTGCTGGTCGACCGGGTGGACCCCGAATCGGCCGTCCACCACGAACAGAACCACGTCGGCGTTCTCCACCGCGGTCATGACCTGTCTCCGAACCTCGCGGTCGATCGGGCCTTCGTCGTCGTCGAGGATGCCGCCGGTGTCGACCAGCCGGAAGGCATGCCCCGCCCAGTCCGCGACGGCAAACTGCCGGTCGCGGGTCACGCCCGGCCGTTCGGCCACGATGGCCACGCGCCGACCGAGGATCCGGTTGAACAGCGTCGACTTGCCGACGTTGGGCCGTCCGACGATGGCCACCGTCGGCAGGCCTACGCCGTCGTCAGCGTCTCCGTTATGTGGTCGGACGGACATATGTGGAGCTCCGGAATCGCGGCTCGAAGTTCATCGAGGCGCACGTCGTCGAGGAACAGATCATCATCGTTGAGGGCCGTGCTGCTGAACAGGGCCAGGTCGAAGTCCCGGTAGGGCTCGAGGGCGCGAAGGTGGTCCCGGCCGCCCAGGAGACCCGCCGTCGTGACCGTAGGTCCATAGAGCTCGTTGACCACCGGCGCCGTCTCGATCTGCGCGCCCGTCGCGTTCGCGATCTCGCCGGCCAGCTCGGCCAGGTGACGGGCCATCGATGTACCCGTGACGAGCACGATCCGCCGGCCGTCGAGCCGCGGCAGCCGGTCGATGTCGGCCCGCACCTCGTCGCGGAGGAGGGAGATCGCGCCCACCCCGTTCGCCATGAGCTCCTGATCGTCAAAGTAATCGGCCCCCGGAACCTCAACAGCCGCCTGCAGGAACAGCTCGTCGGATGCGTAGCACCAGGCGGTTCCTCGCTCCGCCCGTGCGCGGACTCTCGCCTCTTCGATCATCGCGAGCGCGGCGCGGCACTCCTCCGTCGTGAGCGCCCGGATGCCCCGATCGGCGTTGAACTCGGTGAGCCCCACGGGAACGATGGACAGGGAGAGCACGTCGGCGCCCCGCGCATAAAGGTCGTCGATGGTCCGCTGCAAAACGCCGCCGTCGTTGACCTCGGGACACAGCACGACCTGCGCGTGAATCCGGATGCCGCCGGCCGCCAGCCTGTCGAGGTGCTCGATGATCTCGGCCGATCGGGGATTCACCAGCATCCGCAGGCGCGCTTCGGGGTCGGTGGCGTGCACGCTGACGTACAGAGGAGACAAGTGCTGCTCGAAGATCCGCTCCCAGTCGTCGTCGCGCAGGTTCGTCAGGGTCACGTAGTGGCCGAACATGAACGACAGGCGGTAGTCGTCGTCCTTGATGTAGAGGTCAGTCCGGAGCTTGTCGACTTTTGGATTGCCTTTCACGAAGCAGAACGGACACGCGTTCGTGCACCGTCGCACCTTGTCGGGCTCAGGAACGATCCCCAGCACCAGGTTCGGCTCTTTCTCGATGTCGTAGATGACCGGCATGCCATCGGGCTCCGTACCCTCGACGATCAGCTTCGCGTCCGCTTCGTAGAAGATCAGATCGAGCGCGTCGCGGATCTCGCGGTCATTGATCGTGCGCAGGGTAGATCCCGGACCGATCCCCACTTCGGCGGCGATCGAATCGGGCCGCACGGACTGAACGCGGATCATCCGGCCATCCGCGGCTCGGGACCGAACTGGATCAGTCCGAGCGCCTCGACGTAGCTCGCCGCCGGAACGAGGATTCGCACGACAGCGAGGCCGCCGAACGTCACGACGTGCCAGCGGTCCTTCTGCGAGAACACCATCGCCTCCACGTCGCAGCTACGCAGATGGTCGACGAGCAGGATGGCCCGCACCTCGTCGCTGACGCGTGCGACCTCGGCCCAGCCCTGAAGTACGCGCACGTGCTCGTGATCCGCGCACAGTGGGGCGTATCGTCGGCCCCGCCGGCAACTGCGGCACAGGGCCGCTCCGCAGACCAGGCAGGCTCGGCGCGCCACCCGGTCGCGGTGCCGGTGACAGGCGACAGACTCCCGCAGACGGCCGCACCCGAAACAGTGAGCGGCCGCTTCGGACCAGGGCCTCTTACAGCCCGGGCAGCGGCCGCTCGGGGGAGAGGCGCCGGGCATGTCGCCCGGCCGCCTTCCCGTGCGTGTCGACAGGGTCAGGACGCCGGCGCCTCATACCGGAAGCCGACAACCGGTGCGTCGGTCTCGACCTGCAACGAAAAAGCCGCGGTCTCGCTCTGCGCCGGTGCGGTCAGCTCCAGCGTCTCGGTCATGATGTCCGAGCCGTCGTCTCCGATCAGGGTGATCGGCACCATCAGCGCCGAACCCGGTTCCGCCGTCCGGTTCATGAACTGACCGTCGATCGAATACGTAGTCTCGCTCATCGGCGTGAGCTGCACACGCAGGATCTCGACCGGGAGGCTGTCTCGCTTCTGGAGGACCTCCAGCGCCGCGTCGCTGTCGCCGAGGTCGCGCCGCGAGTTCGCCAGAAGATTGTAGGGAACCCGCTCCAGCGGATAGCGCTCAACCATCGTCTCGGCCAGCGGCAAGAGCTCTTCGAAACGTTCGGCCTGATAGTAGGAGTTCGCCAGGTTCTCGAGCGTCTCCTTGTTGTACGGGTTCGCTTCGTAGGCTCGCTCGAACGCTTCGGCGGCCCGCGCGAAGTTCTGCGCCCGATAGAGACCGATCCCCACCTGAGACCACTGGTTGAAGGTCAGGTCGTCACGCGACATCAGATCTTCGAAAATCTGCTGCGCTTCGTCCTGCCTGTCCGCGTCCATCAAGGCGATGGCAAAATTCAACCGGCCGAGCACGTCGTCCGGGTGACTCGAGCTGTACTCCTCGTAGATCTCGAGCGCGCCCTGCGTGTCTCCGGCATCCTTCCGCAAACTGGCGAGGTTGATGCTGGCCGTGCGGACGATTTCGTCCTGCCCGCCCTGCTCCAGCGCCATCTCATATAACGTGGCCGCTTCAGCGTCGTCGCCCATCTGCTGATGAATGGAGCCGGCGTAGGCGAGAGACCGGGCGTCCTTGTTGATCATATTGGCCGTCTCGAAGAGACCGAGAGCTGCCGCCTGGTCGCCTTCCCTCATCTTCTCGATGCCGGCGTTGTACTGGGTGACCCAGGCGTTAAAGCGCATCCGCCCCGCTTGTTCCTCGCACTGCGGCGCCACGTTCACGAGCGTCGCCAGCATCGAATCCGCGCCCACGAGATCCCGCAGTTCGAGGTAGGCGTTCGCGGCGAGGAGATATGTACGCGCCGGAAACTCCTCCAAGGTCCAGTTTTTCTCCAGCTTCTCTAACGCTTGCTGATACCGGTACTCCTTCGAGCGGGTGTCGTCGCGCCTGTTCGCGAGCGAGAACTCGACCTCGGCGCTTCGCGTGTTCCGGTTTCCGTCAGTGACGCAGTCCTCCTGCGCCGCGGCGACACCCGGCCACGTCAGCAGCCCCGTGAATACGGCCGCTATCGCCATCGTCCTATGTCTCATCTTTGGCCCCTCAAATCCTGTCATGAGTGCGATCTACCCGTCTCCAGTTCGTGCTGTCACTCGGTCCGGCGTCCCGGCTGGAACGGCATCGATGCTTGATCAAATCCTCGCGTGCCGTTCGGGCCGGCGCAACCGAGCCTTCACGTTGTATACCAACCGTAGTTCGCGAGGTTTCCCGTGTTGAACAGAACGACCGTCTCTCCAGACCGCAGGTCTCCACGCCGGACGAGCTCCTCGGCGCCCGCGACCACCGCGCCTCCCTCGATTCCGACGGCCGTACCATCCTCACGTCCGAGACGGCCGGCCGCTTCGCACATCGCTTCGTCGGACACCGTCACGCCAGCGCCCCCTGACGCACGCAGCGCGTGGAGCATCAGCGCGTCCCCGCGAGCCGAGGGAACCCGAAGGCCCCACGCCGCCGTGTGGGCGTCGCGCCAGGGTGCCGCGCGGTCGTCGCCAGCCACCCAGGCCCGCACGACGGGCGCGCAGCCCTCGGCCTGCACCGCATACATGCGCGTCGCGGGGGCCTCGATCCAGCCCAGGGCCGCTGCTTCCGTCAGCGCCTTCCACGTTCCGATCAGGCCTGTACCTCCGCCCGTGGGATAGACGACGGCATCCGGTGGACGCCAGTCGAGCGCCTCCAGGATCTCCAGGCCCATCGTCTTCTTGCCCTCGATCCGGTACGGCTCCCGCAACGTCGACAGATCGAAGGCGCCCGTCTCAGCCGCGAACGCCGCCGCCTGCCGGCCACAGTCGGAGATCAACCCGGGAACCATCCGAAGGTCGGCCCCGTAGGCCTGACACCTGGCCGCCACGGCGTCCGGCGTATCGTCGGGGACGAAGACGGTCGCCGGGCGTCCGGCCCGGGTCGCATATGCCGCCAGGGCCACGCCGGCATTTCCCGCGCTGGGGAGCACGAACGACGGAGCGCCGTCGTGGACGGCGCGCGTCACGGCAGCGGACATGCCGCGGTCCTTGAAGCTTCCGGTCGGATTGCCACCCTCCTCCTTGAGCAGGCAGCGCACGCCGAGCCGCTCCGACAGGCGGGGCAGCTCCAGCAGCGGCGTCCCCCCTTCCCCGAGACTCACGGGTTCCTCGCCGGGCCGGAGCGGCAGCAGCTCACGATACCGCCACATGCCCGCGGGACGATTCCGCCAGACTTCGCGCAGGTCGGCCGCATTCTCCAGGACCGGGTATCGCGCGAGCTGGGGAGCACCGCACTCCTGACACAGCGCGTCCAGCGGCGCCGGATCCGCCCGACGCTCGCAGGCGCTGCAGGCCACAGTCCAGGCGGTCACGTGCCAGCCTCGGACAGCTCACGGAGGATACGCTCGGCGGTCGTGCGCCCAATGCCCGGGACCTCGGTCAGCTCGTCGACCGTACTGCGACGAATGGCGGTCACGCTGCCGAACCGACGCAGAAGATCGGTCTCGCGCCGCGGCCCCACGCCCTCGATCTCCGACAACCGGGAGTGGAGCGTCCGTCGTCGCCGAAGCCGGCGGTTGTAGCCGACCGCGAAGCGATGCGCCTCGTTACGGGCCCTTTGCAGCCAGTGGAGCGCTGGATCGGACGCCTGCAGGTGGACCGGGGCGGACCGGCCAGGCAGGAACACCTCCTCGAGCCGTTTTGCGAGCGCGGCCACGGGGAGGTCCGAGGCGCCGGCTGATTCCAGTCCCTGCAGCGCGGCGCCGAGCTGTCCCTTCCCTCCATCGATCAGCACCAGGTCCGGCAGTGCCCCCTCTTCGGCGATGCGGCGGTGGAAGTACCGCCCCACGACTTCCTGCATCATCGCATAGTCATCTGTGTTCCCCTCGGCCGTCTCGCGGATTCGGAAACGGCGATAGCCGCTCTTGTCCGATCGGCCGTCCCGCAGCCACACGGCGGAACCGACGGAATCGCGGCCGCCGAGGGTCGAGATGTCGAAGCAGACGATCGAGCGCGCCGGCGCCCCCAGCCCGAGCGCCTCCGCCAGCCGGGCGGCGGGGGCGGGGACCTCGCCCACCGCCTGGGGCTCACGCGCCAGGGTCCGCTCCTCGGCCAGGTGTCGCGCGTTCTCCTCGGCCAGCTCGACGAGCCGGCGCTTCTGACCCCGGCTGGGGTGCACGATCTCCACGGCCGCCCCGTGCCGCTCGCTGAGCACCTCGACCAGCACCCCTCGATCCTCAGGCAGCGCGGCCACGAGGATCTCCTCGGGAACGTCGGCGGCGGGCAGGTAGAAGTCGCGAATCGCGGCTCCCACGAGCTCGCGCATGGTCGTATCCTGCGCCTCGCTCAAGAAGCGGGCGTCGCGACCGAGGAGGTGGCCATCACGCACCCGCAGCAGCACGGCACAGGTGTGCTGGCCGGAGCGGGCGATGCCCAGGACGTCCCGATCCCCGCCCCGAAAGTCGACGGTGGTCTGGCGACGCCGGAGGACAACGAGGCCTTTGAGCACGTCCCGCAACTCGGCCGCCCGCTCGTAGTCGAGCCCCTCGGCGGCTTCGTGCATGTCGCTCGTCACCCGTCGCCGGAGCTCCGTCGTTCGGCCGCCGAGGATCTCGAGAATCTGGTCGATCATGTCCCGGTAGTCCTCGAGCGACTGGTACCCCACGCACGGCGCCTTGCACCGCTCGATGTGATAGTCGAGGCAGGGCCTGTCGGG
>Ga0055480_10000031_pt1 | contig 41007 bp, 47 predicted proteins | sample Muzzi_PWB_D2_FD_57935 | JGI IMG/M metagenome (GOLD analysis project Ga0055480, IMG submission 57935) | Wetland microbial communities from San Francisco Bay, California, USA, that impact long-term carbon sequestration - Muzzi_PWB_D2 | ecosystem: Environmental > Aquatic > Marine > Wetlands ... | reverse complement strand
GATCCCGATCCCGATCCCGATCCCGATTTGCCGCGGCCTCGGTATGGGGGTCGGTATCGGAATCGATGTCTTGTTCTTGAATATCGTTCAGTTAGAATCGCTGTCTATAGGGCCTTCCGATTGACTTTTTGATGTCGATTGTAGGATAGTATCGCCTTTTGCAACACATTATGCTAGCAGGTAGCAATGGCCACCCCAAAAAATCCAGCGCCTGAACGCCTCGCATGGCCGCACCTCGTCCGGGGCCGGCTGATCAAACGATATAAGCGCTTTTTAGCGGACGTGGCATTGGACAACGGTGAGACCATTACCGCCCATTGCCCCAATTCAGGCCGCATGACCGGATGCAACCAACCTGGAAGGCCGGTTTATCTCTCTTTGCACGACAATCCCCGGCGAAAGCTCAAATATACCTGGGAACTGATTGAAATGCCCGCCTCCCTGGTGGGTGTTAATACCCTGGTGCCCAATCGACTTGTGGCCAGGTCTCTAAAAGCCCATAGCCTTCAAGAGCTCTCAAACTATCGCGACGTTTTTAGTGAAGTGAAGGTCAATCAACACTCGCGGTTGGACCTGAAACTTGATGGGCCGGAAATGCCGACGTGCTTTGTCGAGATAAAGAACTGTACCCTGGTGGAAAATGGCTGGGCCATGTTCCCGGATGCGCCGACCACCCGAGGGCAAAAGCATTTGCAGGAATTGGCCAGGCTGAAAGCTGATGGCGCGCGAGCGATTATTTTCTTCCTGGTGCAACGCACTGATGCAGACCGCTTCAGGCCAGCGGATGAAATCGATCCCGACTATGGGCGCCTGTTACGGCAGGTGGTGAATTTGGGCGTTGAAATGCTTGTTTACGATGTGAACATCGACCTTGCCGGCATCCAGTTGAGGAAATCGCTGCCTTGGGAATTGGGATAAGGGTTCGCGCAAAAATAAATTTTTATTTTTGCGCGAGCCCTAAGGCTGTCGTAGGCCCATAAACCGACATCGTTTGACATTGCCGCAGGTCTATTATAATTTACTCCATCATTTGCCAGGTTGCAGGAAACGGTTTCATCGATACCATGATAGAACGACCGCTAGTTGATACAATTGCCAGCCGTGAAAACCTCATTCGCGTATTGGACAATCTTAAAGAAGGCATCATTGCCCACGATATGCAACGGCGTATATACTTTTTCAACGCCGAAGCCGAGCGGGTGACAGGATACTCGCGAGCAGAAGTATTGGGCAACGACTGCCATGATGTATTTGGAGAACCCTTCTGCGGACAGCGCTGCTCCTTCTGCGACGGCAGCGCCATATGCGTCGACCGTCTGGAATACCCGCTGACCATCACCACCAAAAGCGGGGAACAGCGCCAACTCGATTTCACCGCCACAATGGTCCGCGACGATGAAGACGATTGTGTGGGCGTGGTGGCCTCCTTTCGCGATATGACCCAAGTGATGGAGCTGCAGCGCAGGAGCGGCGAAGTCACACAATTCGCCAACATTATCGGCGGCGACAGCAAAATGCAAAATGTCTACCAGCAGATCACCGATGTCGCCCAGTATGATTTTCCGGTTCACCTGTTCGGGGAAACCGGCACCGGCAAAGAGCTGGTGGCCAATGCCATCCATAATGAAAGTCGCCGCGGCGGCGCTCCTTTTGTACCCATCAATTGCGGTGCCCTGCCCGAGGGATTGATCGAGAGCGAACTCTTTGGCCATGTCAAAGGCGCTTTTTCAGGGGCCATTCGAGACAAGAAGGGACGCTTCGAACTGGCCGACGGCGGTACCGTCTTCCTGGACGAAGCGGCCGAGCTCAGCAAGCCCTTGCAAGTCAAACTGCTGCGCTTTCTTCAGGAGAACACGTTTGAAAAAGTGGGCGGAGAAAAGACCACGGACGTCAATGTGCGGATTATCAGCGCCACCAATAAGGACCTGAAAAAGGAAGTGCAGCGCAACAAATTTCGGGAAGATCTCTATTATCGGCTCAATGTGATTCCCATTCACATTCCGCCGTTGCGTGAACGCAAGAATGACATCCCATTGCTGGCCAATCATTTTCTCAACAAAGTCGCCGAACGAAGCGAGCAACCCTCGCCGCAACTCACCGAATCCGCACTGTCGGTGATGATGGATTACACCTGGCCGGGCAATGTTCGTGAACTGCAGAACGCGGTGCAATTTTCCATTGTCAGATGCAACGGCGAGCTTATTACCGCCGACGATCTACCCATGGAATTAAGGCAATTTCACAACCCCGCCGGTCGGCGCGGCCCCAGCAAGAAACTGAATGCCCGCGCCGTTCAGGAAGCGCTGCGCACAACCGGCGGCAACAAGGCCCGTGCCGCCCGGGTGTTGGGCGTGGGGCGTGCTACGCTTTACCGCTTCATCAACGAGCATCCCGAAGCAGTGAAAGCCTGAGGGCGCCAGATCCTGTGTTGCCCAGACCTCGCAGTAGGCGGGCTACGGCTTCGGCCTGGGACGCCTTGGCTCTGACGCCCTCAGGCTTTCACTTGTTTTTTTCGTAGCCACGATCCACGGATTTGCCGGGGCCCATGGCGGCCCGGGTGGCCAGCTCGTCACAGCGTTCATTGCCGGCGTTGCCGGCATGGCCTTTGACCCAATGAAACTCGACATCGTGCTTTTCGCACAACGGCAGCAATTTTTCCCACAGATCCGGATTCAGGGCCGGCTCACGGTTGGATTTAGTCCACCCGTTGGCTTTCCACTTGCGGGCCCACCCCTTGGTGATACCGTTGATCACATAGCGTGAATCGCTGAACAGGGTGATGGCGGTGGGCGCTTTAAACTCCGCCAGACCGGCGATGCAGGCCAACAATTCCATGCGATTGTTGGTGGTCAGGCGGTAGCCTTTGGAGAGCTCCCTGGTTTGACGGCCGTTGACGATAACCACCCCATAGCCCCCGGGTCCGGGATTGCTCAAGGCGCCGCCGTCGGTATAAATGACAATCCGTCCGTTGCCTGCCGGGATCGTTTTTTTGGCTGCAGCCCTCGGCTTGCTGCGGGGGGCGGATGGGCTTCGGTCGGTTGACCGTGACTTGTTTTTCTTCCCTGCACGGGTATTGATAAACGCCCGGGCCTCCTCCTCGGTGGCGAACCCTTTGTATACAGCGCCGGGATATCCCCGCACCAATCTTTCCGCCCCGCCGTCGCCGAACCATTGGGTAAAGATCCCTGTATTTCTCCCCACCGCCACGGCGTAGTATTTCTTCTTTGCCATCTTCTTCCACTTCCTTATTAAGTCGTGTTTTTCCATCATCCGTTGGCACCATCCCGGTGCCCGCGATCCAGAAATTCTGACTGAATCCAATTCACCACGTCTCATTTGCCTTGCAGCAGCTGTTGGAAAAAATATTCTCGCCAATAGCTCCGACAACTGGACCTCATGCGGGCAGGCGGTTGGCGCCACGTGAGCAATTGCGTCTTAGTGCCCGTTGGATGCAGTGTAGGAAAAGCGGCCCGGACTGTTTGAGCGCAGCGAGTTTCCGGGCCGCCCGCAGCGCATCCTACGGGCACTTGACGCTGTTGCGTGGGGCGACGAGCGCCTGCCCGCATAAGGCCGGGTTTAATGAACCATGTTCAGTTAGAATCGTTGCCCCAGATCCAGTGGCATATTCGAACAGCTGCAGCTTGTATCAGGCGGTCGTCTCCTTATTGAGCAGTTCCAAAAATTGTTCTCCGTACTGCTGGGCTTTATGTTCTCCCACACCTGTGATTTCCAGCAACGCCTCTCGCGTGGTGGGTTTGGCATCCACCATTTCAAGCAGGGTGCGATCGTGAAAAACCACGAATGGCGGTATGTTGAGTTCCCTGGAAATGGACAGGCGCAAAGCGCGCAGTTTTTCCCACAAAGGCAGATCTTGGTCTTGCAGCAATGCCGGGGCGGCGCTTTTTTTATCTTTGCCCGCCCGCTTCCTGGTCTTAACCTGCTGCGGATCCTTGCGCAAACGAAGGGTTTGCTCACCCTTGAGCACCGGCCAGCTCTTTTCGGTGAGGCGAAAACCTGCGATTTCGGCCATGTTCACCGACAACAAGCCGGACGCCGTGAGCTGGCGAAACACCGAACGCCACTCATGACTGGACAGTTCCCGGCCCACGCCGAAAGTCTTGATTTTATCATGGCCGAAGCGCTGCATGCGCTCATTGCTGCGGCCCATCAATACATCGGCCAGGTAGACCGCACCGAATCGCTGACCGGTGCGGTAGACGCATGAAAGCGCCATCTGGGCGGCGGTGGTGCCGTCCCAGGTCTCCACCTCCTGGAGGCAGGTATCGCAATTGCCGCAGGCGGCACTGCCGTGCTCACCGAAGTAGTCCAGCAGCACCTGACGCCGGCATACCACGGTCTCGGCGAGGCCCAACAGGGCCTCCAATTTCTTCATCTGGATGCGCTTGAACTCCTGGTCGCCTTCGGACAACTCCAACATTTTACGCATGGCCACCACATCGGAAAGCGAGTAGATCATCCAGGCATCGGCGGGCAAACCGTCACGGCCAGCGCGGCCGGTCTCCTGGTAATACGCCTCGATGCTGGCCGGCAGATCCAAATGGGCGACAAAACGCACATCCGGCTTGTCGATACCCATGCCGAAGGCGATGGTGGCCACCATGACGACCCCTTCTTCCCGTAGAAAACGCCGTTGATTGGCCCAGCGGACAGCCTGCTCCAGTCCCGCATGATACGGCAGCGCGTCCACGCCTCGCTCCCGGAGCCATTGCGCAATGGCATCGGCCCGTTTGCGGGTGCGTACATAAACAATCCCCGCCGCGCCGGGATGTTCACCCTGCAAAAATGACAGCAATTGCCGCTTGTCGCTGTTTTTCAATTCGATCCGGTAGCGGATGTTGGGTCGGTCGAAGCTGGAGACAAACGAGACCGCGCCCTCCAGGTCCAGATTGGCGGCGATGGATTTACGGGTCTGGGGATCGGCGGTGGCGGTCAGGGCTATCCTGGGCACGCCCTTGAACTGTCGCGTCACCTTGGGAATACCTAGATATTCCGGCCTGAAATCGTGGCCCCACTGGGAGACACAATGGGCTTCGTCGATGGCGAATAAGGCCGGTTGCAGGCGCTTCAAGAAATTTTGGCAACGCTCGGTGGTCAAACGCTCCGGAGCCACATAGAGCAGGTCAATCTCGCCGGCCATGGTGCGCTCTTCAACCTGGCGGGCCTCCTGGGCGGAAAGGCTCGAGTTGATAAAAGCCGCCTGCACCCCGTTCTGGCTGAGGGCCTGGACCTGATCCTGCATCAAGGCAATCAACGGCGAGATGACCACCCCCACCCCCTGGCGGACCATGGCCGGGATCTGGTAGCAGAGTGACTTGCCGCTGCCGGTGGGCATGAGCACAAACACATCCTGTCCTCCAATCAACGCCTTGATAATTTCCAACTGCAGGGGACGAAAGTTGTGAAAGCCGAAAAACTTCTTCAGAATTTCGTGGGGATCAAGCACCCGGTCCTTGTTCGAAGATGGTGGTTGCGCTGTCCCGGTCGCCAACTCCACCGCATCATCCGGCTGCGTCGAAAGGAGTGCATCCTGTTCTTCAGGCAGGAAGATGTCAGGGGCCGGGTGCACCGTAAATGCCGCCCGGCATTGAGCGCACTGGGCAGTAAAACTTCCGTCAGGCGTCTGGACACCTTGCGCATCAAATTGCGCTTTGCATTTTGGACAAGTAATTTGCATGCTTGGTTAATAATTCGGTTTCATCGCGAGCATAAGGCTTACGCGCAGTGGGTGTTCGTTGGCTTAGTTGCAGCGCAGTATGCCAATATTGCACATGGGGGTCAACCACTGATTCATGCAGTTCTCCGCATGTGAAAACCGCTCCCAATTCGACGAGCCTTTGCCGGAGGACCCGCAAGCGGGCCGGGCGGTTCTGTCTCAGCTCCATCAGTACGGTTCGCCGGCCAGACCCCCGAACAGACCCAGGCGACACTTGAAGGCATTCAGCGGTCGGGCCTGTGCTGGTGCGGCGGGACACTCTGGGCGGGCGAACCGGATATTCGCATCAGTGTCTGCTCCTGGGCGACGACATCGGAGGATGTTGAAAAGTGCATCGCGCTTTTCGCTGGGGCCAGGGATAAGGCGCCTCGCGGCCGATAGGAACCGGCCGGTCTCGGTGACAGCCCTTGGTGCTAATATTTATAAGGCAGTTTTTTCTGGATTTTGATGCGGGAACCTTCCTTGGCGATATATTCACCGGCCATCAGGTCGTTGACGATGCGATTGACAGTCTCCCTGGAAGCACCCACACTGTCGGCCAGTTCCTGCTGGGTGAATTTCTCGTTGATGACATGGTCTTCATCCTGGTGCTCCATCAGAAACCGGGCCAGGCGACTATACACGTCGGTGAACACCAGGGCATCGATTTGTTCGGTGGCCACGCGCAGTTTGTTGAGCAGGAAACGGTTCAGGCCCCATAAGATCTCCGGGTTCCTGGACGCCAGCCCCATGAAGGCCGGTCGCGGCAGAATCAACAAATCGCAACGCTCCTTGGTCATGACGGTGGCGCATCTGGCATTGCCGTCGAAAAAACCCATCTCGCCAAAACAGTCCAACGGGCCGAACCGATTGATCACAAATTGACGGCCGGTCTCGTCGATCCGCAAGGCATAAGCCTTCCCGCGCCGAATCACGTACAGGCAGTCCGACTCGTCGCCTTCGCTAAAGACAATGCTGCTTTTGGGTATGGCGCGTTCATGGCAAATGGCTTCGAGTTCACCAATTTGCTGATCGTCAAGACCTGAGAATAGTGGGACTTGTTTTAACAATTTCGTCCACCTTCATCGCAAACGATGCTTGAATAGCCAAACCCGCTGAGAATCAGGATGAGGTATTCTGCATGTATCTTTCTATCATTATAGTGCTTTTTACTGGATGATCAATTCAAATTTGAATTCAGATTTACCACATAGTCTTGTTGAAGGGGAAAAATACAGGAGGAAAGGGGCTGATTCTCGGATGGGCAGATCAGACGCGCATCATCAGAGGTTGACAAACAGCATGCGAGGCCGCACAAAAGGCAGGACGCCTGGGGCCCATCGTCGGGGGGTGTGGGCCCAGGCGCAATGTGTTACCGGGTGATCTCGGTAAGCGCTCCAAAGAGAGGCGTCAGTTAATGTTGCCGAACCGCTCCTCGATATTCCACCTCAGGACGTTGATCCTCAGATGCTGCACAAAGCTCGGCAACTGACGCCACATGCGGTCGCCCGCTTTGTTGAATATCAAAGCAACATCCTTTTTATCGTTCAAGGTGTTTTCCAGGACGACCGTCTGGTTGATGACCCATTGCCCGATTTGTTTGGTCAAGGATTTTCGCTCCGCGGGTTTGTCGGGAAACAGCAAGCAGGCGACTTCATCCGCGTCCTCTTCGATCCGGGCACTCAGATGATAGAGTTCATCGATATCGAGCTGCTTCAATGCCTTGTTCATTGGCCTTGCTCCTTCAGAAGGTCGCTTGTCATCATTTATGATCAAAGTCAGTGTCATCATTGATACTCTGTTCAGTCCCAGGATGATGAATCAAGAAACCATCCCCAATAATTTTTGTTTGCGAAAATGTTTTGTTGAGTAAACCATCGCGCAAAATTTATAGTTTGTCTGTGATATAGATCACAAAAAGGCGTCATTTTTTCTGAAAGCGCATATCCGCGGTTGCGTAAACATCCCCGGAAGGAGGGGGACAGCCGATGTAATCGGCCGGCAGTGTATAGCCGAAGCAGGATACAATCCAACTATACCATCAGCACAGTAGATCCTTTGGTCTTCCGACCCTCCAGGTCGTCATGGGCCTGTCTGGCATCCTTTAAGGCGTAGGTCTGCCCGATGTGAATTTTGACGGCCCCGCTGTCCACCACCTCAAAGAGATCGCGGGCGTGGGCCAGCAGGTCACTTCTTGCCGCCGTGTAGGTCATCAGGGTCGGACGGGTCAAGAACAAGGAGCCCTTCTGGGCCAACACGCCCAGGTCCAAAGACGGGACAGGCCCCGAGGACTGGCCAAAAGTGACCATTGTACCCATGGGCCGCAGACAATCCAGAGAGTACATGAAAGTGGCCTGGCCCACCGAGTCATAGACCACATCGACGCCGCGGTTGTCCGTCAAGGACCGGACCTTTTGAACCCAGTCGTCTTCGGTATAAAGCACGGGGTGATCGCAGCCATTGGAGCGGGCCATTGCCGCTTTATCCGGACTGCCCACCGTGCCGATCACCATGGCGCCCAGCGCCTTGGCCCATTGGCATGCGATGGTGCCCACACCGCCGGCTGCTGCATGAATCAGCACAATGGTGCCCTTTCCCACCGGGTAGCATCCTTTGAGCAAATAACGTGCGGTCATGCCCCGCAACATGATGCCGGCCGCATCCTTCAGGGCGATGGCAGCCGGCACTTTCACCAGGCGATGGGCCGGGATAATCCGTCTCTCGGCGTATGCCCCGGGCGGCAGTCCTGCGTATGCCACACGATCGCCGGGCCGGATATCCTCGACCCCGTCCCCCACGGCCTCAACAATGCCGGCGCCTTCCAGGCCGGGTATGGCCGGCAGCGACGGCAGGGGATAAAGGCCCGTACGGTGGTAGATATCGATAAAATTGAGCCCCACCGCTTCATGTCGTATAAGGGCCTGACCGGCTTCGGGCACGCCTGGCTCATAAGGCTCCCACCGAAGCACATGCGAACCGCCGGTTTCATTCATGATAATTGCATAAGACATAATAACCTCCTGTAAAAATAGATCTATCGGCAACAAACGCCAGTTCCCTACCGATGGAAAGGATCAACTCTTTCAAACCTAATACACGCAGGCTGCAGGAACAATGGCAGGCCGATCATTCCGCCCCTGTTCAATCTTCCCGTCGCTTTCTGCTGCAATGATCAAGGCATTGACACTTTACCTGCTATTTGACATAGTTGGGCAACCAAACGCGAGCATCCACCCGAACACTTCCGAAATATCGAGGTCTGCATGCGACTGATGTTTGCTGCCCAACCGATTGTACTTCACCTGGAAATTACATGAGAACGGCGCATCTGGACCATAGGCTTCAATCGAGTATCCCGTCGTCTTCAAGCTGCCGCGCCAACAACGTCGTTTTCGAACCCATATGGAGACACGGGTCTCCGCATATATGTGCCAATTATGCGAAACCGAACCACGACCAACTATGTTGGAAGTGGTTGTTTTTTTAACTATAACCAATTACCGACGCCATGCAGCAGTGGGTGGACCGCAATATGGACCGAACATGGCTGCATGGTGGTGATCATGCCCAATACATTATCAAGGATTGGATTAAAGACCCAAATTTTCCGGAACTGGCCGTCGTGCAGCTGGATTCTTACATGGGAAAGGAGTTCTGCGGGTGAAGCAGTTTTTACGAACCACCTGTGGCAAGATCGATACCGTTAACGAATATATCGGTCGCGGGGTATCGTGGGCCACCTTGTTGTTGGTGCTGGTAACCTTCGTCGACGTGGTCATGCGCTATTTTTTCAATACCTCCTATGTCTTCACCCAGGAATTGGAATGGCATGTTTTCGCTTTCATCTTTTTGATGGGCGCCGGTTACACACTGAAAAACGACGGGCACGTCCGCGTGGAAGTCTTTTACGGCAAGCTGGGCCGCAGGGGCAAGTCTTGGATCAACCTCATCGGCGTGCTCTTCTTCCTGATCCCCAGTTGCGCCCTTTTCATCAAGACCGGCATTCCATTTGCCGTCAAGTCCTTCCATGTCATGGAGGGCTCCCCCGATCCGGGGGGCATTCCGTATCGCTTTCTATTGAAAGGCTGCATACCGGCAGGCTATGCGCTTATCTTACTGCAGGGGATTTCCCTGGGAATCGATAGTCTTCTGGGTGTGTTGGGATGGGACGCTGAAGAGGGAAAAGGAGCCTAGCGGCATGGAATACCTGGCCGGATACATGTTTTTGGCGATGTCGATTTTGATCATGTTCGGATTCCCGGTAACCTTCACCCTGGGCGGCACCGCCATGATATTTGGCATCATCGGTTTTGGGTGGGATTTTTTCAATCTGCTGCCGCTGCGGGTCTGGGGGCGCATGAGCAATGTCACGCTGATGGCCGTGCCCCTGTTCGTCTTTATGGGGGTCATGCTGGAACGTTCCGGACTGGCAGACAAGCTCCTTGACACCATGGGCATCGTATTGGGACGTCTGCGGGGTGGATTGGCCGCATCGGTGGTGATCGTAGGCGCCTTGCTGGGCGCCTCCACCGGCATCGTGGGCGCCACCGTGGTGACCATGGGGCTGCTGGCGATCCCCACCATGCTGCGACGGGGGTACTCCAAAGAACTGGCCTGCGGCACGGTGGCCGCTTCAGGCACGCTGGGACAAATCATTCCCCCCAGCATCGTGCTGGTCCTGATCGGCGACATCGTGGGCGTTTCGGTGGGCGACCTCTTTATGGGTGCCGTATTACCGGGCATGGTGCTGGTCGGGCTATATATTGTCTACATCATCGTTACCGCCTACTTTAATCCCAAGAGCGCACCGGCCATCAAGAAAGAAGATCTCGGGGATCTGGTGGGCAGAAAACTGGCGTTGCAGGTCATGGTGGCCATGGTGCCGCCGCTCTTTCTGATGGTGGCTGTTTTGGGCTCTATCTTCGCCGGGGTGGCTTCCCCCACCGAGGCGGCGGCCGTGGGGGCTGTGGGGGCCACTATCCTGACCGTGGCCAACGGCAAATTCAATCTCAAGATTCTGCGGGAGGTCATGCGATCCACCATGTCGCTGACCTGCATGGTTTTTATCATCCTCTGCGGCGCCGCCTTGTTCGGTCTGGTCTTCAGGGGTTTGAACGGCGATGAACTGGTGCGGAACTTTCTCAAGAGCGTGGGGGATCAATACAATTACGGTGTGGTGCTGGCCATTGTTCTGACCCTTATCTTTTTCATCGGATTTTTTCTGGATTTCATTGAAATCATTTTTATCCATGTGCCGGTGCTGGCGCCTATTATGATCGAGTTCGGATTCGACCCGGTCTGGTTCTGCATCCTATTGGCGGTCAATCTTCAGACCTCGTTCATGACACCGCCATTCGGATTTTCACTCTTTTATTTGAACTCGGTGACTCCGCCGGAGGTGAGCACCGGGCATATTTACCGGGGCATTATACCCTTTGTATTGTTACAACTCGCCGGGCTGATGATCGTTATTTTTTATCCATCACTGGCCACTTGGCTGCCGAAAGTCGTTTTCGGCGGCTGATCGTCTGATTTATCACCATGGGGTGTTCAACTTAATCAAAGGAGGTTGGGTATGAAGAGACGCGAATTTCTGGCTAAATCGGGCATTGTAGCAGCAGGCGCCGCCGCGGCCGTGGCGGGACTTGCCGGCTGCGGAGAAAAAAAGGAAGCTGCCACCAAAGCGCCGGCCAAAGAGGCCGCCGCACCGGCGGTGATGACCAAGAAGACCTATGAACTCAAGATGGTCACCACCTGGCCGGCCAACTTTCCGGTCTTCCAGGTGGGGCTCGACGATTTCGCCAAGCGCGTGGAAATCGCCAGCGAAGGCCAGATCAAAATCAAAGTGTATTCCGCCGGTGAGTTGGTACCCGCCATGGAGACCTTCCAATCCGTATCCGACGGCACCGTGGAAATGGGCAGCGGGGCCGCCTACTATTGGGCCGGCAAACAACCTGCCGCCCAATGGTTTTCCGCCGTGCCTTTCGGATTGAACGCCCAGGGCATGAATGCCTGGTTTTACAGCGGCGGGGGTTTGGCACTTTGGGAAGAAGCCTATGCGCCTTTTAACCTGGTTCCCCGCCCCATCGGCAACACCGGCGTACAAATGGGTGGCTGGTTCAATAAAAAGTTGAACAGCATGGAAGACTTCAAGGGTCTTAAAATGCGTATTCCCGGATTGGGCGGCAAGGTCTTTGCCAAAGCCGGCGGTACCGTTACCTTGACACCGGGAGGAGAGATCTTCACCAATCTGGAGCGCGGCGTAATCGATGCTTCCGAGTGGGTGGGGCCCTACCATGATTATCGCCTGGGCCTGCCCAAGGCTGCCAAATACTACTACTACCCCGGATGGCACGAGCCGGGGACAGCCCTGGAAATTATCTTCAATAAGAAGGTTTACGATGAAATGCCCAAACATCTACAGGTGATTCTGGACGCATGTTCTGCACAGACCAACGTTTGGCAACTCAGCGAATTCGAATCACATAACGGTGAGTACCTTGAAAAAATCCTGGCCGATGGGAAGAATGAACTGCACCAGTTCCCGGCCGAGGTCATGGCGTCTTTGCGCAAGCTGGCCGCCGAGGTATTGGCGGAAGAGGCCGCCAAGGATCCGCTGTCCACCAAGGTCAACGATGCGTTTCAGGCCTTTAAGAAGCGGGTGGGCGCCTGGGGGCAGTTCTCAGAAGCCGCCTACTATGAATTGATTGCCGAGAAAGTAACGATGGGCTAAACAAAGCCTTTGTACAAACATAAACTGCGTCCGGATTGGCTGCGTCATGGCTTATTCCGGGCGCAGTTCTTTTTTGGCAAGGGCGCTAAGTACCTGCTGCGACGCCAGCGCTGGATGAGCATGTGGATTGGGATGGTAAATGGGAAAATCGCTCGAAAATCAGCTTTTGCGATAAATGCGAAAGGCTTTCATCACTTTCTGGACGTAATTCCTGGTTTCCGGGTAGGGTGGGATATCGTTATATTTTTCCACTACTGTGGGGCCCGCGTTATAAGCCGCCAGGGCGAGATCGAGCTGACCGCTGAAACGCTCCAGCATCAGCTTGAAATAGCGCGCGCCGCCCATGATATTTTCCCATGGATCGAAGGGGTCGTTGATATTCAGGGCTTCGAGATTTTCCGGCATGATCTGCATCAGTCCCAGCGCGCCTTTCTTGGACACCGCCCGGGGATTGAAATAAGATTCCACATGAATGAGGGCCTTCAGCAAGGATGAGGAGATACCGTTGCGCCGGGCGGCCTCCGTGATCACATCATCATAACTTTCAATATTATAAAGAGCATTACGATACCGCGACGATTCCGACATGTACACTTTGTACCTTGACGAAGTGGGGGTGTTGGTGAAGTGGAACACCCCTGCACTGTCGACATAAACATAGATGTCGGCTTGGGCGCATGGAGTGACAAAAAATGTCAGTCCAAGCAGGGTCAACAGCCCCCAGACATGCGCAATGAATTTACCTGCCGTCATCCGTCACTGCCCCGCTATTTAACTAATAATATTAATTACAGCACCTTATAATTTCGGCGCCCCACCCGATGCCCTTCGCTGATCTCTATACCCGTATCGGTCTATTTTCCCATTTCTTAAGCTTATGAATTAAACAGCAAAAATCATACCTGTTTTGCTTCCCTCTCCCCATCAAGGGGCACGATCTCAAAGGCGGTGGTAATTTCGGCCACGCCGCGCACGGTTGCCGCCACCGAGCAGAATTTTTCCTGGGAAAGTTCGATGGCCTGTGAAACCGCCTTGTCCGTCAACTCCTTGCCGCTGACGATGAATTTAAGGTGAATCTGACGGTAGGCCCAGGGCGGTTTTTCATCCTGCTCTCCGGTTGCGACCACCTTCAGCAGGGTCAGAGGCTTTCGCTTTTTGGCCATGATGGATAGAATGTCATGGGCAGTGCAGGCCGAAAGGCCGATGAGGAGCGTCTGGGAAGGGCTCACGCCCCCGGCGGCATCATCGCCGGAAAGCACAATGGATTGGCTTCGAGAATCCGTGCCAACAAATTGTTTGCCAGTGACCCAGCGAACCGTGGTGGTTGGCATGATACAACTCCTCGAAAATATGTGCAGATTGCGTGCGATCTTTGCAACCATATAATTTCATTTCATAATTGGCAAGCCCTTTCGGCCAAATCTGCATGGCCTTGACAGAACAGGGTTTTTTGACGCATATGCATGCCAGCTTTGACTGTATTGAAAGCATGGCAACGAAAGGCCGTTGGTATCCATGACCAGAGACCACATATACCGAGATCCGCAATCGCCGGTGCCGCCCTTTGAATTTGACGACCAGGTGGTCCAGGTGTTTGATGACATGCTCAACCGATCCATACCGTTTTATGGGGAGATTATCTGCCGACAGGTTCAAATGATCGAGCGCTTCTATCTCCCCGGATCAGTCATCTATGATTTGGGCTGCTCCAACGGTAACCTCGGCCTGCAGGTGTGCCGCCTTATGGGTGGGAGGACCTTCAGCATGGTGGCCGTTGATAACTCCGCCCCCATGCTCAACGCCTATCAGAAGCGCCTGGAAGAGACCTCCTGGAGAGAGAGGATCGCCCTGCAATGTCAGGACATCTCCCGGACAACCATCGAGAATGCCTCCGTGGTGGTGCTCAATTTCACCTTGCAATTTCTGCCGCCGGAGGAACGCGATGGCATGATTTCCCGGATCCATGCCGGCCTGCAACCCGGCGGCGTCCTGTTGTTTAGCGAGAAGATTACCCATGCAGACAAACCCTTGGTGGATCTGCAGCAGGCGTTGTACTACCGCTTTAAGCGTGAAAACGGTTATTCGGACCTGGAGATCAGCCAAAAGCGCGAAGCACTTGAAAAGGTGCTTATACCCGAGACCATGGAACAACACCTGGCGCGATTGCAGCGGGCGGGTTTCAATTCCATTGAGACCTGGCTGAAATGGTTTAACTTCGCAGCCTTGATTGCCGTCAAATGACCATCGCCACGGAAACATTGCGCAAGGATTTCGGCACTTACGGGACAGATCTCCAGAACGCCGTACAAAACGTCCTGCGGAAACCGAACGCCAAGCGCAAGGCCTTTGATCGGCTATTGGACCGGTTGCCTGTGGTTCAACCGTCGGTCACTCGCCTTGACCAGGATTGGGTGACCATCGGACGACAGAATGATCTTTCAGCCGACCAGGCCGAAGAGTTGAAACAGGTGCTCAGGGACTTAAAACCCTGGCGGAAGGGGCCGTTCGATTTTTTCGGCCTGCGGATCGACAGCGAATGGAATTCAGCCCTTAAATGGCAAAGAGTATTACCGCATGTAAAACCGTTGCAGAACCGTAAAGTGCTTGATGTCGGCAGCAGCAACGGCTATTACCTTTTTCGCATGGCATCCGCTCAACCGCGTCTTGTGCTTGGTATCGAACCCTATGCGACCTATTTCTACCAATATACGGCCTTGCAGCGCTATCTCCGCTTGCCCCGCATGTATTGTTTGCCACTCGGCCTGGAAGAACTGCCGAAAATGGACCAATGGTTCGATACCATTTTTTGTATGGGCATTCTCTATCATCGGCGATCGCCTTTGGACACATTGGCACAGTTAAAAGCCATGCTGAGCAAGGATGGCCAGTTGGTCCTGGAGACTTTGATCATCCCGGGCGAAGATGAAACGGCGTTGATTCCACGCGACCGCTATGCGAGCATGCGCAACGTCTATTTTGTTCCCACCGTCAACGGCTTGAAGAATTGGCTGCAGCGGTGCGGTTATGCCAATATACGGTGCGTAAATATCACGCCGACCACCCATCAGGAGCAGCGCAAAACGCCATGGATCGACTCTGAATCCCTGGCGTCCTTTTTGGATCCTTGCAATCACACACGCACTGTTGAAGGATATCCAGCGCCCCTTCGCGCCGTCATGATCGCTGAAGCACCGTGAAAACCAACCACCGTAAAATAGGAATGCTGCTATGATGACAGGTTTATTATGGTTGTTGCTGCTCGCGTGCATTGCTGCAGGTGTTTGGGGATACCGCTATTATCGACTGCTTGAGAGCCGGGCTCGCAAGCTCAAAGCTTCGCTGGAAAATGCCAACCGACAACTCCAGGCTTGCAATGAAGACCATCTGGAAAAATCGTCCCATTGGGAAAAGGATAAGGAAAAATTACGCAGCTACTTGAAACTGCTGGACACCCTGATCAATACCATACCCAACCCGATCTACTTCAAGGATGCCGAGGGTGTATACCAGGGGTGCAACAAGGTCTTTTCCAAGCAGATCCTTGGACTGACCAGGGATCGTATCATCGGCAAACGCCCCCAGGATCTTCCGGATCAGGTTCCGTCGGATCTGGCGGCAGCTTACCAGAGAGAAGAGGCCAAGATAGTTGAAAAGGAGGGCCCCCACACCTTCGAAGCCCAGGTACAGCGTGCCGATGGCCAACGGCGCGATTTTCTTTTCAGCCTGGCGCCGGTCAGCGATGAAGCGGGTAAAATCAGCGGCAGCGTGGCCGTGTTGTCCGACCTCACCGATAAGAACCGGGCCGCCCAGGACCGCATCCAAAAAGAGAAACTCGAAGGGGTCCTGGAAACGGCTGGCGCCGTATGCCATGAATTTAACCAGCCCCTGCAGGCCATTTCCGGATATACGGAATTGTTGGCGGCCCAGTTGGAGGGCCACAAAACCTTCAGCTATATCGAAAATTTGACGACCCAGATCGAACGCATGCGGGATATTACCGATAAGCTTCAAGGCGTCACACGGGTGGAAGTCACGGACTACGCCGGCAACACCCGCATTATCGACATACACAAATCTTCCCGGAAAGTGTAGCGGCAGAATTCTTGATGGCATAAATAGATAAGCATTAATATCTCCTCCCACATTGCCCCTGCAACCAATCGTCCCTATCTTGATACCAATTGAACACCCAGGAGGTGGATGATGAGCATGCCAAAAGATGAAATCCAGGCGGAGATGGCCCAGGCTTGGGGGGTTTTTGTTGCTGCATTGGGGAAATCCCTCTCCATGCTTGAAAAAGACATTGAAGAGGCCGGCAAAATGGCCCATGAATGCACCGGTGAATGGTGCGAGGCCACCGAACATGTGATCGACGAATTGAGCAACGCGCTCTTCTCCATCAGCGAACCCCGCTGGCTGGACAAGAAGATGTCGGATACCATCAAGGACCTGAAGTACCGTGTATACGATCTGTATGCTCGTTATCGCAGTGTCTATGAAAAAGTGGTGTGATTCGCCTGGACGAATATCCGGCCCGATGGGCCCCTGTTCAACAGGCCGCCAGGGCACGAGGGCGATGGATCGCTACCGGTTTGCCGATAATTTGCGGAATTGAGCAAAATAGATATGCGGCCCGAGCTCAACCACCGCGCTGAAACGGATAAAGCCGAACTTCATCAGCAGCGCCGAGACATCCTCCAGCCGCAAGCGTATGTCTTTGGGCGGTCCTGGTGGGCCGTCAAGCTTCTTGAACTCCGCAATGGCAAGCACACCGTCAGGTTTAAGGATCCTGGCAACTTCGTTGAGCGTGCTTTGCGAATCGCCTTCATGCACCAGATCATGTAGCACCGTCGCCATCAAGCAGATGTCTGCGCAGGTATCTTCCACCGGCAGCCGCCCCCGGATATCGGCGACATGGCTTTCAATGCATGCCACCGGCTCGGCGTTGGCGGACTTGCGCAAGGCTTCAATGCCCTCTGGCCAAAGATCGACAGCGATGATTCGGCGTGGTGCCCCCTTACTGCGGGCTATGGCCAGGGTGTAGTTGCCCGCACCGCAGGCCAGATCCACCACTGTCGCTTCAGGCTCTAAATTAATGGCCTTTAAAAAAGCGTCTGCATCGATCAGTTCAAAACTGCTTTTACCGGCACCGATGGGCTTCTTTGGCATGGATATTCTCCCTTGTTGCACTCATACAAGAAGGGCCTCCGGCTTGGAGGCCCTTTTCGGTGGGTAGGTACACTATGTGCGCTCGCCGGCTGGCGGCTTATGCAATTTCACGACGGTCGGTCATATCCATCAGGACACGATCGCGAGCCTTGTCGATACCCAGTGCTTTGCGCTTCTTGTCGATGTGACTGATCATCAAGCGCGCAATTTCGTGAGGATCGGTGGCAAAACCCCATTTGCCCAAACCCTGCTCACTCTCCAACTTGTCGAACAGGTGGTCGTGGAACTTGGTGTTCTCGACAATGGGAAAAGTCACGCCGAATACCGTATAGACCCCGGATGCCACGAAGTACTGGCCGATGCAGATGGCCTTTTCACTCATGTACTCCGGCGCACAGCCGGCCACGGGCAGATCGGCAATGCTCTCGCCCAGACCGCCGGTCTTAACCATCTCGGCGCAGGCGATCAGAATGCGGCTGTTGTCGACGCATGATCCAATGCCCAGCACCGGCGGCATGCCCACGGTTTCGCAGACCTCGCGAAGCCCCGGACCAGCCAGACAGGCGGCTTCGGGGGTCGTAAGTCCGGCTTTGGCCAAAGCAATCTGGGAGCATCCGGTCTGGACGACTAGAACGTCATTTTGGATCAGCTCCTTGACCAGCTCCACATGCACCCAGTCCTGCTTCATACGCGGGTTGGTGCAGCCCACCACGCCGGCCACACCGCGAATGCGTCCGTTGATGATATTATCGTTCAATGGGGTGTAGGAAGCGCGGAAACTGCCGCCGAGCATATAGTTGATATACTCGTGGGAGAAGCCGTGGACACCAATGTTGACGTTTTTGGGGATCTCAACTTTGGCCTTGCGGTACTTGAAGCGGCTGATGGCTTTGATCACCACATCGTCGGTGCACTCTTTGGGGTTGTGCTCGTTGAAATTGATGTGCGTGGCTCCTTCGATTTTACAACGCGGATTGGTGGTTATCAGCGGTGTGCCGTAGCACTCGGCCACCTTGGCCAGACCCTGCTTGATGCACTGGACATCGACGCACATGGTGTCCACCGCACCGGTCACCAGGATCGTTTCCGTGGACATGAAATTGCCGGCATGCGGGATGGCATGGCGTACCAGCACCTCGGCGCCGGAGCAGCACATACCGCACAGGTTGATGCCCTTGGCGCCTGCGGCTTTGGCCGCTTCGATGAGGGTGGGTTCGTTGACCGATGCAATCATGGATTCGAACAGGTTGGGCTCGTGGCCGTGCACGATGATGTTGACTTGATCCTCCTTGAGCACGCCCATATTGACTTCGATACCCACCGGCGAGGGGGTACCGAACAAAATGTCGGATATCTCGGTGGCTACCATGGAGCCGCCCCACCCGTCGGCCAGGGCTGTGCGGCTGCATTGATTCGTGAGGTTCTTATAGTCCTGGTCAACGCCCATATGGGTGCGATGCATCAACTCCATGATTTCCCGCATGGCCCCCCGGGGCACCAGGCCGTACTTGCGCCAGGTTTCCAGGGTTTTTGCGGGAACACGTTTGGCAAAGGGGATCTCCCCTTCCACCTGGGTGTAAGTTTTTTCCAGCTCTTTGTACAGGTCGATGGCGATCTCTTTGGTGCTGCGCCCTTCGGTCTCAATGCCGATGGATTGGGCCACACTTTCCAGCTTGTGGGCATCCTTGATTTCATAATCTTGGATATTGCCGTTGACCACTTCGCGGAACAGCTCCAGCATGCTCATGCCATGGTCGGTATGGGCGGCACCGCCGGCGGCGACATTGCGGGCGAAGTTGCGCGCCATGATGGTGTCGATGGTGGCGCCGCATACGCCGACCTTCCCGTAAGGATCCTTGGCATTAAGGCGACAGGGCCCCATAAAACAGTGTTTGCAGCACGCCGAATCGGCGCCGATGGGGCAGGCCTTCATGTTTTGCGCACGGTCAAAGGCTGTTTCAACGCCGTCCCTGCGTGCTTTGAGCAGCATCTGCTGGGTGGCATCGCAGGTTGTGAGATCCGATACGGGGATCTCTTTCTTTTCTTTTAAGTCTTTCTGAATCGCCATGGGTTCTCCCTTCTTGGATGATATTTTCCGGCCGTAAGAATCTTTACCCGCCTGAAATATGGCATTAACCTTTTTTAGTAATGATTACTATTAAGCTTTACAAACAAGCTTGGCGCATGTCAACAAAGGAATATAGAAAATTTAAAAAATCCGATCAACCTCTGGTTTGCAATCTGCGCAGAGCTGTATTATCTAATTCAGTTACATGTGCGATTTTTCGCCGTAACCCGTTACCTTTTTTATTATCGCGTGAACCAATGCGAAAGGATGTTCGTCATGTCAAACAAGCCCGCGAAGGTATATTCTTTGAGCACTTGCAGCCATTGCAAATCAACAAAGAAATTTCTTTCCGAATGCTCCGTCCAATACGATTTTGTGGATGTGGATCTGTTGGAAGGCGATGAGCGCAAAGCCATTCTGGATGACATTAAAAAACTGAATCCCAAATGCTCATTTCCAACCATCATCATCGGCGAAAAGGTAATTGTAGGCTATAAAGAAGACGAAATCAAGGAGGCACTAGGAATGTAATGGACGTTAATCAACTCTACAACACCCTCAAAAAAGTTCAAGAACCAAAAGGGTACTTTTTCAGCAAGGACAGAGTGCGTGTGTTTGAGTTGTTGGAGGCTTTGCTGGCCAATAAAACACGCTACGGCTATATGGTGTGTCCCTGCCGCCTCGCCGCCGGAGATCGTGACGCCGACAAGGATATTATCTGCCCATGCGTCTACCGGGAGCCGGATGTCAAAGAATTCGGGAGCTGCTACTGCAATCTCTATGTCTCAGACGCATGGAACAATGAAACCATTCCCCATGACTATGTTCCGGAACGGCGCCCGCCGGAGAAGATGGGATTCTGACGCTTGCCCTAATGGGCGGTTTTGCACGCTTGCCGCGGCCTATCGTAATGAATTAACACCCTGTCCAATATCCCGCCTGTCTGGCAAGCGCTTTGCCAGCCCACCGTCCCTGCCGGTTCAAGGTGGGCGGACAAAGCCATCAGCCGGCGACATGCCGGCTTTCCACATTGCTATAAGTGGTTTCAAACCCTTCAGGATCAACCGCCGAATTTGGCGGCCAGGGCCTTGCCATAGTCCTGGCAGGCTTTGATGCCGTCCGAAGTATCAATGACGTGCTCCTTTAAATTCAGCGCACCCAGGTCGACCATGTCCATTTTAAAAACATGCTGCATGGTATCGAAAATCATCGGGCCGGACTCGCCGCTGTGCGTGTATGAGCAGAATGCGCCCCCCATCTTGCCGACCAGGTTGGCCTTTTGGACCAGAAAAAGAAAATTCTTCATCCCCGATGTCATGTCGCGGTGATAGGTGGGGCAGCCGATGAGATAGCCGTCATACCCCTGCATGTCGGTCTCTTTCTTAATCTCGGTGGTTTTTTTGACATCGACCGCATGCCCGTTCATACGAATGCCTTCTGCAATGAAGTTCGCCATCTTCTCGGTCATCCCGGTTCGGCTGATATAGGCCACTAGAACTTTTCGCATTTGATCTCCTCTCTAAAATCAAAGCATATTATGGATCTAAGCTCCCTCGATGGTAAATCGCGCGGTGTTGGATTTCTGGGGTACATACTCTCCAATGGGCACCAATTTTTTATTGAATTTTACGCAGTCCACAATGGTGTTCCACAAAGATTCCAGTTGCGTGGTCTCCTGGTCGCTTTCGGGAACAAATTCGACGACATTTTTTTCAACACTGATTTTCATGCATCCCCCTTTTTATGTTTAATGCTGCTAAACAGGCACATCGCCTTAGCGGCGATAGACGTAACCTGGAAGTGGCTTCACAACTGCGGTTTCAAAACCGCTGTCATGGTCTTTTTCAACAAACATGCCATTTACGCTCTTGAACATTAATTATATAATTTCAGATTGTTAGCTATTATCGTCATCTGACAATGTTCCGATACAACTGTCTTTGAGACATGGGTGTCTCAAATGATTCTGGCACATGGCAGCACGAACCGGAAGTCGCGCAATCAGGGGGGGGGCGGCGATGCTTGCCAGGTGTGCGAAAAGGCTGAACCGATCAGCCGAATTTGTCGTAAGCAATCATTTCGGACTCAACGCCAAGATCGTACAACATCTTTTCCACGGCCGCAACCATGGGCGGCGGCCCGCACAAGTAATACTCTATTTCCGTGGGATCTTCATGGTCTGACAAGTAGATATCCCTGGCTCTTTGGTGGATAAACCCGGTGTGGCCATCCCAATGATCTTCAGGCTGCGGGTCGGAAAGAGAGACGAAGTAACTGAAATTGGAAAACTGACGCGCCAGCGCTTCAAACTCTTCATGGTAGAACATCTCGCTGCGGGAACGCGCGCCATACCAGAATGTAATCCGGCGACGGGTATTGAGCCCCAACAACTGGTGACGAATATGGCTGCGAAGGGGTGCCATGCCGGCGCCGCCGCCGATAAAACACATTTCTCTCTGGGTCGGTTTGGCGAAAAAGTCGCCGTAAGGGCCGCTGACCGTAACACGATCCCCGGGCTTGAGGTTGAAGACATAAGAGGAGCCCACGCCCGGCGGTGCGTCTTTTGTATAGGGCGGCGGCGTGGCAATGCGAACGGTGAATTTCAGCATATCGGGCTCTTCCGGCGAATTGGCCAGGGAGTAAGCACGATTGACCTTTTCGTGGGAACTGGCTTTGAGCGTCAACAGACTGTAATGCTTCCAGGCGGCCTTGTATTTTTCGGCCACGCTGAAATTCTTGAAATCGGCCTCATACTCCGGAATATCGATCTGGATATAGGCACCGGCCTCAAAATCCAGATGTTCCCCAGGATCCAGCTTGAGCACAAGTTCTTTGATAAAGGTGGCCACATTGTCGTTGGACACCACGGTGGTTTCGTATTTTTGGATGTTGAAAATCTCGTCGGAGATTTGAATCTGCATGTCCTGCTTGACTTTGACCTGGCAGGCCAGGCGGACTTGCGCCTTGCGCTCCTTGCGGCTGACCAGGGAAAGCTCGGTGGGCAAAATATCGCCGCCGCCAACCAATACTTTGCACTTGCATGTACCGCAGGTCCCCTTGCCGCCGCAGGCACTGGGAAGATAGATCCGATTTTCGACCAGGGCGCTCAAGAGGGTCTTGCCGCCGGCTGTCTGGATGCTTTGGTCTTCATTTTCGTTGATCAGCACACGGCACTCGCCTTTGACGGTCAATCGGCTCTCCACCAGCAGCAAAACACCGACCAACAGCAGAACGACGCCTGAAAAAACCGCAATGCTTATGAGATAAATGGTCAAGGGCATAAGAAAAAAGTGTTAGGTGTTAAGTTTAAAGTTGAGGTACTTCGCCTCATTTATAGACGCATCAACTACCGCATACGCCTTTTATAGCCACGATCAATCGTTTAATCGATAGTATTCCTTCAACTTAACACCTATCACTTGCAATTATTATAACGTTATTCCAGAAAACAGCATAAACGCCATGGCCATCAGGCCGGTCACGATCATGCGAATGCCGAACCCTTCCAATCCCTTGGGAACATTGGCATAGCGAAGCTTTTGCATGATGGTGGCCATGGATACGATAGCCAGCAGCCATCCGATGCCGGAGCCGATCCCGTACACGGCGCTTTCGGCAAAGGTGTATTGCCGCTCCACCATGAACAGGGATGCCCCCAGAATGGCGCAATTGACGGTGATCAAGGGTAAAAATACCCCCAGGGCATTATAAAGCCCCTGGGAATAACGATCGATGACCATCTCCACCACTTGCACCATACCGGCGATAACGGCGATGAACAGCACCAGCTTGAGATAGCTCAGGTCGATCTGGGGCAAGCCCGCCCAGGCCAATGCGCCTGGCGCGAGAAGAAACCGATAGACCAGCCAATTGGCCGGTGTGGTGATGGCCAGGACAAAGGTGACCGCCAATCCCAGACCAAAGGAGGTCTGCAGGTTTTTGGACACCGACAAATAAGAGCACATACCCAGAAAGTAAGCCAGCAGGATATTGCCGACGAATACCGAGTTGACGAACAGACCGATGAGATTCTCCATCATTTATCCTTCAGCAAGGTGTACTCCAGCCACACGAAGAGCCCGATCATGATGAAGGCCCCCGGTGCCAGCAGCATCAGCCCCATGTTCTGGTAGCCGGCATCATAGAAGCTTTGCGGAACGACCTGGAATCCGAACAGTTTGCCGGCTCCCAGGAGCTCTCGAAAAAATGCCACGCCGCACAAGATGGAGCCGTAGCCGATGCCGTTGGCCAAGCCGTCCACAAAGCTGCGCGTGGCGGGATTGCCCATGGCGAATGTTTCCGCACGCCCCATGACGATACAGTTGGTAATGATCAGTCCCACGAAAACCGAGAGCTGTTTGCTGATGTCATACATAAAAGCCTTCAGGAATTCATCGGCGATGATGACCAAGGTGGCAATCACGGCCACCTCCACAATGATCCTGATGTTGCGGGGAATGTGGCGACGCAGCAGCGCGATGACCAGATTGGAGCAGGCCACCACAAACGTCAGAGCCAGGCTCATGACCAGGGCGGTTTTCAACTGCACGGTCACCGCCAGGGCGGAACATATGCCCAGAATCTGCTTGGATATGGGATTGGATTGCCACAACGCTTCGGAAATGGCTTTATAACTATTCGTTTTTAACAGCTTGACCATGGGCTGCCTCAACAGTGCCGGTAATACGAAGTTATTGAACCCTCAGATATCGCCCCTGTTTCTGCCGGAACTCAATGGCCAGAGGCTCATAGTCATGCAGAATTTCCTTGAGTCCGGCGCTTAAAAACCTACCGGTCATGGTGGCGCCGCTGATCCCGTCCACATAATTTGGACGCTGGGCTTGCGGTACGACATCTTTCACGCTGCCCTTGGCCACCCTGATGGACACGAAGTCGCCATCCGCATCGACAATTCTTTTATGCTCAAAATTCTTTCGAAACCAGCGGCTTTCGATCTCGCCGCCCAGCCCCGGCGTCTCCGAATGCTTATACACCGTAAATCCGCGTATGGTGGCGCCATCGTTTTCGAGTGCCAGGTAGCCGTGGATCGCCCCCCACAAACCGCGTGTATTGATAGGCACCACATAGGCTTGAATCCGGCCTTGCTGATCGACTTGAACATAAAGGGGCAGGCGATTTTCCAGCGGGGCATCCGCCGGCTCAATCCGCCCGTCACGATCCACCCACAGGCTCTGCACATGCCTTTTGTACAGCGACTGGATTTCACCTTCCTGAATGTCCTGCCCTTCTTTGATGAGGCCCAGGGCGATCAAAATATTCTTCTGCCGATCCACCAGAATATTGCGCTGCTGATAGGTTTTCAGGCCCGTGCTGGCGGCGGTCAACAGCACGCTGCAAACCACGCATAGGGCCGCAGCAAATGTAACGGATTTCAGGTGGCTAGACATTGGGGATCCTCTTGCGTACGGTCATGTGGACCACCAGGTGATCGAGCAGGGGCGCAAACACATTCATAAACAATATGGCCAGCATGATCCCTTCCGGAAAAGCCGGATTGAAGACGCGAATGATGACCGTCAGGGCACCGATGCAAAACCCGTAAATCCAGCGGGCCGTATGGGTATGGGGTGCCGATACGGGATCGGTGCTCATGAAAGCGATGCCGAAAGCCGTACCACCCATCAACAGATGGTACCATGGATTCATGCTTAAATACGGCATGGCGTGCTCTCCGGCGAACAAATTGAGAACAACCCCCATTGCCACCACACCCACGATATCGCCGATAACGATGCGGTAGCTGGCGACCCCCAGAATGACCAGAAAGACGGCGCCGATGAGGCACCGCAGCGCCGACGAGGCGCCGATACTGTCAGGGTAGAACCCGAAGAACAGCGTAGAGAAGTCATAGCCGGCCTTGTTCAGAATGTGAACGACTGATCCGGACGTATCGGCCGCTCCGGCGACCACCAGGGGGGTTGCCGCCGTCATGGCATCAACGGCCTGGCCGACTTTTGGAACCACCACCGTCCAAACGGCATCTCCGGACATCTGCACAGGATAGGCGAAATAAAGAAATGCGCGTCCGGTCAAGGCCGGGTTGAGAAAGTTGCGGCCGGTGCCGCCGAATACTTCCTTACCGATCACCACGCCGAAGGAAATACCCAATGCGGCCTGCCACCAGGGCGTGGTTGGCGGCAGGGTCAGGGGAAACAGGATGGCGGTGACAAAGACACCCTCGCTGATGGCGTGTTTTCTGACTGCTGCAAATACAATCTCCCAGCCAAATCCCACCAGGTAGGAAATCAGCACCAGCGGCATCACCGTGCGCACACCGAACCAGAAGACGGGCCAGGTGCTCAAGGGAAGTCCGGCGGCCTGAAAGGCCTGCAGCCCCACATTGTACATGCCGAAGAACAGACAAGGCAGTACGGCGATGATCACCAGCATCATATACCGCTGCACACTCAAATTGTCTCTGGGGTGCGGTGCCGTCTGGGTCACTTCGCGCGTGCCGAAAAAGACATTCTCCATGGCCTCGAAAAAAGGCTGCCATCGAACCAAGGGCCCACCACGCTCAAATTTGTTACGCTGGCCATCAAAAAAGTCACGTATGAACTTCATCATCATCCGCCATCTAATCCTGCCGGGCCAAACCTTCCCATATCAACCGCAACGATAGGACACATCCGCATCCGACCATCCAACCGCGCAGGCTTTCGTCACACAGCCAGATCTTTGGCATAGGCGGCTTTAGCGTCAACAAACGTTCGGGTCAATTCAATCTTTGATGGACAAACGTAGGAGCACAATCCGCACTCCACGCAATCGAGCAATCCATGCGCCAGAACCTCCTCTACCTCATCGGCCAGGATAGCCTTATAGGCCATATGCGGCAAGATATTCACAGGGCACACATCCGCACAGTGCATACACGCGATACAGGCCCTTTCACCGCCATGCAGGTTGCAATTGTAAACCATGGGACCCGGATGAAGACATGACAAAAAAGTGCGTGAATAGGTCGGTTTGTTAATGCCGGGACGGAAGAGGGCCAAAAACTCGGCCTGGCTTCCGCTCGGAACCAGGTTCAAGGCTGTCTCATAGTGTCCCATAAACCCCAGGGGGTCGCCGGCGTAGCCTCTGAAAAGACCGCCCACGACATAGCGGACATCGCCGTCCACAGCATCGGCATCCACCAGATGGGCCAAGGGCACACCCAACCGGGTTCTGAAATGTTGGGGTTTGGGGGCACTGCTGCCCGCCACGGAAACAATGCGATCCACCGGATACTGGCCTTGGGCCAGCAGTTGGGCCAATAGAATCAGATCCTGGCCGGAGACAAACCAGGAACGATTTTGGGCCGCGGAAGTTTTGACATGGTAGAGAAACGTGCCCGGATCATCCGACGGGTAGTTTCCTTTCACCTGGTGGGTCAGCACGGCGACGACCTCATCCGGCGGCGGCGTGTCGCCGTTTGAAAAAACCAACACCCGACCCTGGACGAGCTTCTGCAATACGTTGAGTCCAAATACCATCAGATCGATACGATCCTGAAGGTAAACGTTCGGCGATGGTTGATAGGGTTCCTTGGCCGACAGCCCCACAATGATCGCCGGCGGAATTGATTCGGGATCCGGAAGGTCGCGAAAAGGCAGCTGGCGAAATATCCACCAAAGCCCGCCTTCGAGAATATGGGCCACAAGCCGGTGGCGGTCAATGGATTCCAATTCCCGGCTGGAAATAGATGCAAATTGGACTCGGTCTTCGCCTTGCCGGTCGCGCTCGATGACAATGGCCTGGATGACGCGTCGGGGCCCGAACTGAATCCTTTGGACCACGCCGCCGCCCGGCGACAAAAATTGAAAAGAGGGATTGCGTTTGTCTTCAAATAAAGGTGAGCCGATTTTCACGGCATCTCCTTCAGCGACCTTGAGTCTGGGCTTGATATGCGGAATTCTCTCAGGCAGGAAGGCGACTTGCGAGGGATCGGCAAGGCTAGCGAGTTCCTTTGAGGGTGCACCGGCCATTCGAAACCGATACCCTTTTTTGATTCTGATGTCCTGCATGCATTATCCGCTTGTTGCGTAATCCGGTTATCTGGCAAGCTTGCGACCTAAGGCGTCGGTGCTTGGGAATTTCGGAAAGCCGAACAGCAATTTTCAATTGATGTTTTATTTTTCGAGGTTGCACGCGCAGTACCCGGTGGCCCCTGGCCGAGATTGGGAGTCTTACCATTTATGGGTTTCCTTTTCAACTTGCACATGATAATAATTCCTAATTATATTTAGACCCGGAACGGTTGACAGCAGCCTGTTTTCACTATAGTTTATGGCCAAAATGCGTATAAGAATTAAATATCCATTGCCACACTGAATCAAGGAGAACTCCATGGAGGAATGCAAGCCGACCGTCAATACCGGTCTACGGGGCATTACCATTGCCAGCACCAAAATATGTGATGTCATTGGGGATGAAGGCAAATTAATTTATCGCGGTTATCTGGTCCAGGATTTGGCTGACAGCACCTGCTTTGAAGAAGTTATCCACCTGCTGCTTTACGAAAAGTTGCCCAACAAGCAGGAACTCGCGGAATTCAATGCCAAGCTGGTTGCCGAGCGGCAAATTCCGGATGCCCTCATTGCCGCGCTTAAAACACGCCCGGCAAATGCATTGCCCATGGACATCCTTCAAGCAGCGGTGCCCATGCTCGCCCATCATGATCTCGATACGTCGGATCAAAGCCGCGAGGCCACGTTGCGCATGGGGGTTCGCCTGATAGCCAAGCTTGCCACCGTCCTGGCGGCCTGGGGACGCGTTCGCAATGGTAAGGAGCCCATAGCACCGGACCCCGAGTTGAACCATGCCTCAAATTTTCTCTACATGCTGTTCGGTAAAAAGCCGGACCCGGAGGTGGCCCACTTTATGGATGTGGCATTGGTGCTCCACGCCGAGCACTCCTTCAATGCGTCCACATTTGCCGCCCGGGAGGTCGCATCCACCCGCGCGCACATCTATGCCGCAATTGCTTCGGCCATTGGATCGCTTTCAGGGGAATTGCACGGTGGCGCCAACGTACGCGTGATGCAAATGCTGCTGAATATCGGCAGCCCTGACAAGGCCGAGGCCTATGTCAACCATATCCTGGATGAAGGCAAGAAAATCATGGGCTTGGGTCACGCCGTGTACAAAACCGATGACCCCCGCGCTGCTATCCTGGATCCCATGTGCAAACGCATGGGCGAAAAGACAGGTAATTCCAAGTGGTATGAGATTTCGAAAATTCTGGAAATAAAAGGCAAAGCGGCCTTCAAGGAACGCAAAGGCACGGATATCTTCGTTAATGTCGATTTTTACAGCGCTTCGCTCTATTACTCCATGGGATTTGCCGTGGACCTTTTCTCGCCCCTGTTCGCCATCTCCAGGGTTGCCGGGTGGGTCGCACATGTTCTGGAAGAGCAATACGCGGATGCGGCGCCGAAACCTATGCTGTACCGCCCCGAATCCGATTACATCGGTGAATATTGCGGTCCTGATACATGCAGTTTTACCCCTTTGGACAATAGATAAGCATGACAAAAAACAGCAGGGAAATCTGGCATGCTTAAATTGAGCAACTGGAAGGATCGTTAAAAATTGGCCCCTAACGACAAAATGCGCATGACCAAGCAGAGACGTTTGATCCTCGATGAGTTGCGCAGCCAGAACACCCATCCCACGGCGGACATCATTTATGAAAAAGTGCGCAGGAAGATGCCCAAAATCAGTCTGGGAACGGTCTACCGCAATCTTGAGATCCTGACGGCGGTTGGCGAAATTCAAACCCTTGAATTGAGCGGTACCCAAAAGCGCTACGACGGTATTGCCAACAAGCACTATCACATCCGCTGCCTGCACTGCGGCCGGGTGGACGATGCACCCATCGCACCGCTGCAGCGGTTAGAGGATGAGCTTTACGAATCCACGGTCTACACCATCATGGGCCATCGCCTCGAGTTTATGGGCCTGTGCCCGGAGTGCAGCAGAGACCAGAACGCTCGCCAGGCGGCGGAAAAGGCGATTGCAGCCGCCCAGGAAGCCGTCTCCTGACTGTTTAGGCCTGGGCCAGTTCGCGCTGTAACCACTCCTTGACCGCGCCCTCAACGGCATATACGCCTTTGAGGTTACCGTTTTCCTTTAAAAACTGTAATTTCACCGCCTCTGGCATTTTGATCGCCGCGATCTCTTTGGCCTCTTCCGAGTTGCGCCGAATGAGGTACACCATGGGCGGTTCTTTCCAGGTACTGACAACGAAATATATAGTTTCGTCATCTTTGGAGCGAATGACATAATTGCTGCCAAAGGCCCAGTTATTGCCCCACTCCAGATAAAGGCGCACGGCTTCCTCGGGGGTCATTTCCCAATCAATTTGATCTACCAGGTCGGCATTTTGTTTTATTTGATCCAATGCGCTCATAGCATATCTCCTTACACTGATCTACGTTCTGTCGGTCACCGAATGCCGGGTGCCCCGGTACTCGGCCGACAGGCAGGACCGATTAAAAGATAAGCAACAAATATGCCTTTGCACCATTAGTTGTCGACGCCTCGAACACTTGCGGCATCGAAACCAAAGGCTATCACGCCAACCGTATGCCTTCACGACAGGGTTGGCATGCGGTGGAGACCACCGGGCCAGCGTCATCATCTTGCTTCCTCCGGGCCTTTATGGTAGGTAATGGATTAAATATTTTTGCATGATCTTCAACCTGCCTGCCGCGTGTGGTCCCAGTACGTATAGCGTCGAAATTGAGCAGATTGGCAACCCAGCTGGATGTGCAAGCCAAAGCACCGCCACAGCGTCTTGTCTTATGAGACAAGTGTGTATCAAAAAGAAAGTTGAGATCATGTCGTACGGCTATTCCCCATGATAACAGCTCTTTATTAATATAGCTGCCGGTGTTGGCATTCATCATTGCGCTTCGATGTATCATGCGCTGTTGGTTCGGATCCGATTTCCCCTGGCGATGCATTCACCACAACGTCCGGGAATGCCCGCACGGCGCGCGGTGCACCGATTCGCCATGCACGGCTCCTTGTTTTGGCATAGCTTTGGCAGTAGTGGGGATGTCGGTTGAGATTTTTGATGCGAGATGCAACCCCTCAGGAGCCAATATCTGGTGAAACCCTGCGACCAAAACATCAAGCGTACCATACAGTTGACCCGGGAGATGATTCAAATGGCCGATCAAGGCGACCAAGACCGCGAGGATACCGGTTGTGGTGTACTCTACGGTGTTTTGCGTGATTCGGCCTATAAAATATTGCAGATTGCAGAAAAAGAAAAAGAACGGCATCAAGCCAAGGGGTGGTGGCAGGAGGATTGCCCGCATCATGCCTGTGCCCCCGGCCTGGCGCCGCCAAAAGACAACAATTTAAAAAGATGAGGAGGCGAAAATGTGTCCGGCCTGCGTTGGTCAACAGGCGCACTTTGAACTGCTGGGCGAAAACTGACATTTTACAGCACGGAACCCACCCCCGTGCGATAATCTTTTAACTTTGGAGGAAATTATGACGGCAAGATTAGAAGTTTATAAATGCGAACTTTGCGGCAATATCGTTGATGTCATGCATGCCGGACCGGGAGAGTTGGTATGTTGCGGGCAGCCCATGAAATGTTTGAAGGTAAATACGGTGGACGCGGCCGTTGAAAAGCATGTGCCGGTCATTGAGAAAATCGAGGGTGGTGTCAAGGTGAAAGTGGGCAGCGTCGCCCATCCAATGGAAGCCGAGCACTATATCGAATGGATTGAAATCATTGCCGACGGGAAATCCTACCGACAGTTCTTGAATCCCGGCGATGCTCCCGAAGCCTCTTTTATGGTCGATGCGACCGACATTTCGGCGAGAGAGTACTGCAACCTTCACGGTCATTGGAAGGCCGATTAACCGGGGCAGTCTGAAGGCTCAACCGTGACGCCGCTATCATGGCCAAATGCTGCGGCGGGTCGGTACAGCGCCCCAGAGCGAGGAGGTATCATGTCCAGTTGGAAATGCGCAAATTGCGGATATGAGATGGAGGCCGAGGAGCCGCCCAAGGAATGTCCGTCATGCAAGGAAAGCTGTGAATTTCTGGATAACAGTTGCTACACGCCGGATTGTGAGGGCAGCACCAAAGATCCGCGTATCGGATGAGTCGATCAATTTTTTCTTTCGACAATAGGAAGTCCTACCGGTCGCGATTTTCGGCCGGTGCAGGCTTGCGCGCAGGGCACGCGGTATGCGGCAGTAAAAATAATCGATAGTTCGATATGACAATGTAAACCATAGATACGGGGCAAGCCCAAACATGCGGGATTGCCCCGCCTCAAAGGAGAATGCCATGACCACACCACAACACTGCCCCGGCTTCCAAAGCCACAAACATTTAAAGTCCTTTATCTGTACTTGCCCCGAGTGCGGCCAGGAAAAAGAGATTTTTTCCGATGAATTCGATAAAAACCACAAGTGTTCGTCATGCGGCAAGCCCATCGACTTTTCACAATGCACCCTGGATGGTGAGGCCTAGCAATATGTCAGGTCGTACCGAGCGGCGCCACCTGACCATTGATGCGGTGACAAACAATATGGACGGACTTGACCGAATTCTTGCATCTATAGGAGGATGCTGATGGATCCTGTATTCTTATCGCGTTTGCAGTTTACTGCGACGACCCTGTTCCATTTTCTTTTTGTCCCATTGACCCTGGGACTCTCCATTCTGGTCGCCTATATGGAAGTTCGCTATGCACGAACAGGTGATGAAACATATCTGCGCATGACCAAATTCTGGGGCAAATTGTTTTTGATCAACTTTGCCGTGGGGGTGGTAACCGGCATTACCCTGGAGTTTCAATTCGGCACCAACTGGTCGCGCTACTCAGCCTATGTGGGGGATATCTTCGGCTCCCTGCTTGCCATCGAGGCATCGGTGGCCTTTTTTCTGGAGTCCACATTGATCGGCATCTGGATCTTCGGCTGGAAGAAGCTTTCGAAAATGGGCCACGCCATGGTGATGTGCCTGGTGGCGGCCGGCAGCAATATCTCCGCCATGTGGATCCTGATTGCCAACGGATGGATGCAGCATCCGGTGGGTTTCATCTATAACAACGGCCGTGCCGAATTAAATGATTTTGCGGCGGTTGTATTCAACAAGTTCGCCATCCTGGAATTCCTGCATACCGTACCGGCATCGTTCACGCTGTCCGCCTTTTTTGTCATGGGCATCAGCGCCTACCATCTCTATAAAAAACAACATATCGATTTTTTCACCCGTTCATTTAAAATTGCGCTGGTGTTCGGCCTGGTTGCTTCGATATGGGTGGTCATCGAAGGCGACCAGCATGCTGTCCACGTTACCAAGACCCAACCCACGAAGTTGGCGGCCATGGAATCACACTGGGAAACTCAGAAAAGAGCACCCATTGTTCTTTTCGCCATCCCCGATGAAGACAATGGGCGCAACCGTATCGAAATCGGCAGGGTTCCCGGAGTGTTGAGTCTACTGGGCTATCATGATATCAACGCCGAAGTTCAAGGCCTGAATGATTTTCCCAAAGCGGATCGCCCACCGGTTCTGCCGACATTTCTTTCATTTCGCCTGATGGTCGCCATTGGCACGCTGCTGCCGTTGCTGACCCTCGTTGGGCTGTTTCTCCAAAATCGACTGGTGGAAAACCGATGGTACCTGATTGTCATGATGGCCGCCATTCCACTGCCCTATATCGCCATTGAGGCGGGTTGGATATTGGCCGAAGTCGGCCGTCAGCCTTGGATCGTATATGGGTTGATGCGCACCGCAGATGCAGCTTCGCCGGTCTCCGGGATTCAGGTGATCACCTCGATGATTGCGTTCATTCTGGTATACGGTCTGCTGGGCTCTGTTGGTTACTACCTGATCGGCAAGAATGCCCTCAAGGGACCGCAAGCGGCTTAGCCGACCGGAGTCGCAGACGTGCACGTTTCGAATTCAGATTTCTATTTACGGGGGATGTTATGATTTTACAATCCATCTGGTTTTACCTGTGGGGACTGCTGTGGGCCGTTTTTTTCATCACCGACGGCTTTGACTTCGGCGTAGGTACCCTCTACCCCTTTCTGGGCAAAACGGATCAGGACAAGCGCATGATGATCAACGCCTTGGGACCGCTCTGGGACGGCAATGAAGTATGGCTGATCACTGCCGGGGGCGTCACTTTCGCTGCTTTTCCGCTGGTCTACGCCGTGATGTTTTCATCGCTCTACACCGCGCTGATGCTGATTCTGTTTGCGTTGATCTTGCGGGGGGTCTCCTTTGAATTCCGCGGCAAAGTCGACAGCCCCGCATGGCGCAGGCTTTGGGATACCTGCATTTTTATCGGCAGTGTCCTGCCGGCCATCCTGTTCGGCGTGGCCTTTGCCAATATCTTTCAGGGGCTGCCGCTGGACGAAAAACACCTGTTTCAGGGCAATCTGCTCACCCTGCTGAATCCCTACGGCTTGCTGGGCGGCGCGCTCTTCTTGTGTTTCTTTCTGGTGCATGGCGCCCTCTGGCTGTCCATCCGCACCGACGGCGCCTTGCAGCAACGCGCCGTGAAAAGCGCCAACGGCTTGTGGCCGGTACTGCTGGTGGTGGCGGTAGCCTTCCTGCTATATACCGCCAAAGCCACCCAGCTATATCAAAATTACCTGGAACAGCCGGTCTTTTTCGCCATCGTGCTAGCCGCCGTGCTGGGTCTGGTGGGCATCAAAATTTTTCTGCTGAAGCAGGCCTACTTCAAAGCGTGGTTCTCTTCGGCCCTGGCCATCGCAGGCGCGACATTCTTCGGCATCATCGGCCTGTTTCCCAGCCTTCTGCCGTCCAGCATCAATGCAGAGTACAGCCTGACCGCTTTTAATGCTTCCTCCAGCCCCCTCACGTTGAAAATCATGTTGATGGTGGTCTTGTTATTCGTTCCGGTGGTCCTCATCTATCAGATCTGGACGTACGGGCTTTTCAAGGGTAAGGTGACCCAGGAGGATCTGGATCTCGAAGAAGCTTATTAGGTTGGTATGGGGAAATTCTAAGCCGCCATGCCAAACGGCATGGCGGCCTTTTTAGGAGCTATGGATGGTACGGATTATTGTTGCGGTTTTGGTGCTGGGGCTTCTGGGGGCCGCCGGTGTTATGGCCATTGAAAATAAGGGCGCCGCTCAAATCACATTGGACGGCGGCAGCCGCGGGGTGGTTCTCTTTCCCCATCACCGCCACCAAAATGCATTAAATGATTGCAAAATATGCCATACCCTATTCCCCCAAGAGCAGGGCGGCATCGCGCGCCTTAAACAAGATGGCAAACTGGTCAAAAAGCAAGTGATGAACAAGCATTGCATCAAATGCCATAAAGCGAAAAAAAAAGACGGCATCAAGACCGGCCCGACAACATGTTCAAAGTGCCATATCAAGGCAAAATCATGACAAGCGCGATTGTCGCGCCATGAAGCACCGACCACCCGCATTGCGGGTGACCAGGATTTCCAAACCTCCCAATCAAAGGTAATTTATGCTCGCACTCGGCCTGCAAGGCAGCCCCCGTAAAAAAGGCAACAGCGATCTGCTGCTGGCCGCTTTTATGAAAGCACTGGCATCGCATGGCGCCAGAACGTATACGATTCCGGTGACGCAGCAGCACATCGAACCGTGCAAGGAACTGACCGTCTGTGAAAAAAAAGGCACCTGCCCCCTTGACGATGATATGGGCCGCGAGATCTATGCGCTGCTGCGCCAAGCCGACATTATCGTTGCAGCCTCACCGGTCTTTTTCTATAATGTGACCGCTCAGCTCAAAGCACTCATTGATCGCTGCCAGGCCCTATGGGCCCGCAAGTATATGCTCAAGCTGCATGATCCCGGACACCGCATACGCAGAGGTTTCCTGCTGGCCGTCGGCGCCAGCAGGGGCAAACAGCTGTTTGATGGTTTTCATTTGACCGCTAAATATTTTTATGATGCAGTGGCGGCTGAATATGCCGGCAGTCTGACCTACCGCGGCATCGAAGGCCGGGGGCATATCCTTGAGCACCCGGACCTGGAAGCGGACGTGAGCCAGGCCGCTTCGAAACTGATGGCCGGTTTGACCAACCGGCGCAAGGTGCTATTTGCCTGCCGGGAAAACGCCTGCCGCAGTCAAATGGCGGCAGCCTTCGCGCGCCTGTACGGCGGAGACAAACTCGACGCAATCTCGGCTGGCAGCCGGCCGGCCGCAGCCGTAAACCCGATGATGGTGGAAGCAATGCACGAAAAGGGCATTGATATGGCGTTCAGGACCACCCAGTCGCTGAATGAAGCCGTTGCACTCGACCCACCGGAAGTGATCATCACCATGGGATGCGGCGAGCAGTGCCCCGTGGTGCCCGGCGCCAAGGTTCAAGATTGGGATTTCCCCGACCCTGCAAATCAATCCATCGCGTTTATGCGGGATATCCGCGACCGGATAGAGGACAGGGTTAAAGACTATATTAACAACGTTTAACGATGTAGTTGACAACTAATAACTAGGAGGACAAAGGATTATGGACAGCTATGTTTGCACCATTTGCGGTTATGTGTATGACCCCGAGCAAGGCGATCCGGATAACGGCGTAGAGCCCGGAACCAAATGGGAAGACGTGCCGGATGGATGGGAGTGCCCGGTTTGCGGTGCCGGCAAGGATGATTTTGAAAAGGAAGCCTGATCTTTGATGCCCTTTTTGCAGCGCCATGTGCAATTAGGGCATCAATTTAATCCCAGGGTAATTGTGTATCGACACCCTATGATCGAGTCGAGCAAAGCAATTTTGAATTGCTTTTTTGGAATGGATCATATGGTTATTTTAGAGAGGAAAGATTGATGAAGCCTGTCGAATTAGCAAAGGGAATTTATGATGTCGGCGTTAACGACTGGAACATAGAGGATTTTCATGGGTACTCCACTCCTTTGGGAACCAGCTACAACGCATTTTTGATTGTGGATGAGAAGGTGGCGCTGATCGATACCGTGAAGAAAGAATTTGCCGATCAGTTGCTCGACAATGTCGCAAAGATACTGGACCCGCGCAAGATCGATTATATGATCAGCAACCATACGGAGATGGACCATTCCGGCAGCCTGGCCCGGGTCATGCACCGCATCGGCGAGGACAAGCCACTGTACTGCTCTGCAATGGGCGCCAAGAGCCTTGCCAAGCACTTTTCCCAAAACTGGAACTACCACGCCGTCAAGGAAGGAGAAGAACTCAGCCTGGGCGGCCGTACACTGACCTTTCTCGAAACCCGCATGCTGCATTGGCCGGACAACATGTTCACCTATGTTAAAGAGGATAAGATTCTCTTCTCCAGTGATGCTTTCGGCCAGCACTATGCCGGTTTTGAAAAATATGACGATGTGGTGGGCGATGCCATCATGTGGCACGCCCAGAAATACTATGCCAACATTCTAATGCTCTACGCCCCACACACGCTGAAGCTGATGGATAAGGTCACTTCCCTGGGCCTGGAGTTCAACATGATCTGCCCGGACCATGGCATCATCTGGCGCCAGGACCCCGGGAAAATCGTCAATGCCTATCTGGAGTGGAGCAAACAAACACCCAAACGCAAGGCTGTGGTGGCCTACGACACCATGTGGCACAGTACGGAGAAGATGGCCGACGCCGTGGCGGCAGGGTTGAATGCCGAAGGCATCAGTGTCCGGCCAATGTATCTACGCAAGTGGCATCGCAGCGATATCATGACCGAAGTCCTGGATGCCAAGGCGGTGCTCATTGGTTCACCCACCCTGAACAACAACCTCTTTCCAACAGTCAGCGATTTCCTGACCTATATGAAGGGGCTCAAACCGTTGAACAAAATCGGCGCGGCTTTCGGTTCCTACGGATGGAGCGGCGAGGCCCCCAAGATGATCACCCAAGCACTGGAAGGAATGAATTTCGAAATCGTCGAACCGGTGCGGCATCAATACATTCCCAACGAGAAGGCCTTGGAAGCCAGTTTTGAATTGGGTTTGGCTGTGGGCCGCGCCATCAACGACCAGGTGCCGGAATGACAACCCCGGTGGTGGATATCGCCGCTTGTACCCTGTGCATGGGGTGTGTCGAAGTCTGCCCGGAAGTGTTCCGGCTGAATGATGATCTTGGCCTGATAGAGGTGATGGACCTTGAAGCCTATCCTGAAGTTTTGGTCAATGAAGCCATCAAGTATTGCCCCGTCGATGCCATCGAGTGGTCCGCCGACTAGCGCTGCTGTTAATATTCAGGAATAGGGCGCATGCTTCCTTCCCCACCCATGAACCATCGGCAATTAAAACAGCAGACGCTCACCCTATTGCAGGCCGATGATTGGCGCGCAGCTTTGGACGCGCTTTGCGCACTTCCCGCCAGACGGATCGTCAACCCTCTGTTCGGGCTGCTCTACCACGGAGAACCGCTCATCCGCTGGCGGGCGGTGTCCGCCTTGGGTGCGGTGGTCTCCCAGTTGGCAGACGCAGAAATCGAAGCCGCGCGCGTTATTATGCGGCGCTTGATGTGGAACCTCAATGACGAGTCCGGCGGCATTGGCTGGGGATCGCCGGAATCCCTTGGAGAGATCACGGCCCGGCACGCAAGGCTGGCCAAGGAATTTGGCTGCATTCTGATATCCTATGCCGATCCGACGGGCAATTACCTGGAGCACCCGTCACTCCAAGAGGGCGTGTTGTGGGGATGGGGGCGATTGGGCCACCAACGGCCGGATCTTATTCGCCCGGCCGCCTGCCTGTTGACGCCCTACCTGCTATCCGACAATCCCGCGCTGCAGGGCCTGGCTGCATGGGCGGCGGTGCCGCTGCAAGCCAAACCCCTGCGCGATGCTCTGAAATCCCTGACATCATGCTCCGACGAGGTGCCCCTGTATATTGACCATGAATTCCAAACCCATACCATTGGCCGGTTGGCCCGTCTGGCCCTGGCCTGATATCGATCCTCAATGGGTTTAAGATAACCAGATGGAAAGGAGCTACGCGCATGAAAATTCTCGGCATCGCCGGCAGTACCCGCAAGGAAGGCCGATCCGGCGTCTACAAGCTGGTTCAGACCGTTTTGGAGCATACCGGATGCGACTATGACCTGGTGCATTTGAAAGGCAAACAGATCTCCGGATGCATCGCCTGCCTGGGATGCATCAAAGACAATATTTGCAAAGTGGAGGACGACCTGGCACCGCTACGGGACAAAATCGTTGCAGCCGATGCCTACGTATTCGGCGGAGCCAATTACTATGCCACCCTCAATGCCGTGGCACATGCTTTTTTGGAGCGCTGGTTTCAGTTCCGCCATCGGGAGGGCAATACCTTATGGGGCAAGCTGGGGGTCGCTGTGGGCGTAGGCGGTACCTCCGGCCTGGCACCGGCCGACGAGATCGAAAAGTTCTTTCTGTACAATTTTGTCGAAACAGTGGCCAAAGTGGCCGGGCAGGGAGCGGCTTCCTGCTTTAGCTGCGGCTACGGTGAGAGCTGCAAGGTCGGCGTGCCGACCCTGCTTTACGGGGAAGGGGTTAAAATCACTGAAGAAATGATTCCGGATGTGACCAAGCAGCCTGAAGTCATGGCCGCAGCAGAGGCCGCCGGCAGACAACTGGGGGAAAGGTTAAGAACGGACCATGACCGCATGAAAGTAACCGCGCAGATGCAGGCTAAATTAATGGCCATGTTCGGTGAAAGCGTCTAATCCAGAATGAGATAGCCTTCGGCATCCTTCTCCACCTGGGTGATGCCCGGATGCTCTTTTTCCAGGTTTTTCAGCACAGTATCACGCGCCTTGACCCGCTCCCGCAGGGCATTGCGTTCTCGCAGCAGATCAAGGGATTCCAGGGCACGGCGAATGGTCACCTTTAAATCGTTGTCGTCCCATGGCTTCATGATGAATTTATAGACACCGGCGTCGTTGATGGCCTGCATGGCCACGTCGATCTCTTTGGCGCCGGTGAGCATGATGGTCAGGGTCTGGGGCTGCTCCACCTTGACCTTCTGGAGAAAGGTGACGCCATCCATACCGGGCATATGCTGGTCGCTGACGACCAAATCAAACTCCCGCATTTCCAGTAGCTTCAGCCCCTCCTCACCGCTTGTGGCTGAAAAAATAGCATAATTTTCATTGCGCAAAGTACGCTCAATGGCCTTGAGAATCATCTCCTCATCATCGACGATGAGGACGGTTCGCTGGGTCATGACCTTCCATCCTTGGTTGACGTTTCATCACCGATATTTGCACGCCTAAAAACACCGGTGATCTGTTTGAGTCTGTCATCGACCATTGTGATGAAATCTTTAAGAAAACGACACAAAAACCGTAAAATAACCTTCGCCCGTGAGCGGCAGCATACACATCACGAGATCATGAGCCCACCGCCAAAATAGGAGTCTCCTCCAAATCGATCGGTGACAGGGCGATATTAGGAAGGATATTGGGTCGGGTCGGTGCCGAACAGGCGGCAGGTATTGTCCCAAAGCGTTGCCGCCAGTGTTTCGGGGGGCTCTTGGCGTATATCGGCAAGTTTTTCCAACACCGTACGAACGAAGGCTGGTTCATTGCGGCGAAATTTATTGCGGTGCGGCGTCGGCGTCAGATAGGGCGCATCGGTCTCCACCAGCAGGCGCTCGGCCGGTATATGCCGCGCCATTTGCCGCAATGCCTTGCCACGGCTCTGAATGGTCAAGATACCGGTGATCCCGATATACAGGCCCAGGCCCAGATAGGCATCCAACTCATCCGCGCTGCCCGAAAAGCAGTGCACCACGCCTTGCCGATCAGGCCCCCAGTGTGTCCGCAGGATCTCCAGGAACCGCCCCCGGCTATCCCTTTCATGGAAAATCAGGGGCAGGCTCAGTTGGGACGCCAGCTCCAATTGGCGTATAAACCAGTACTCCTGATCCTTTTGCGGGGAATACATGCGGTTAAAGTCCAGGCCGGTTTCACCCCAGGCCCTGACCTTGGCATCTGATGCCAACACCTTTAAATCATCCAATAGTTCTTTGCTGCAGGCTTCGGCATCGTGGGGGTGCACACCCACAGATGCAATGAGCCCGGGATGTTCGTTGGCGATGGAGACCGCCTTTTTCGAGGAGTGGGCATCGACACCCACCACCATCATGGCTTTGACATCCGCCTGACAAGCCCGTTGAAGCACCTGGATCAAATCCTGATCAAAGCCGGTGTCATCCAGATGACAATGACTATCAAAAATCTTCATAGCCTTCTATTAGTATAATGTATTGTATTTGTTGTTATTAGCACTAAAACCAGCCGACGCATAACATTATTGACCCCCTAAGTAAACGGGAAAAGACTGAGAGCGTAACATTACTATATAAATAA